>VFQP010002462.1_pt1 | contig 20595 bp, 20 predicted proteins | sample 3512351 | NCBI WGS metagenome assembly VFQP01 (sample SAMN10412372, study PRJNA504923) | tailings metagenome | isolation source: Relicate 1 Philex TSF1 revegetated site | place: Philippines: Tuba, Benguet | collected 2017-08-29
GCTATGTCATTTGGTAAGGATATTGCTCTCCTGGTTTTAATTCTCGTGCTGTTGGGCTCCAACAAATACATCAAACCCGCATTCGGTAATGCCGGTAGTGTATTTTTACTCATACTTACACTCGCACTTACCGCCTTCCTGCAATGGTATGTATTGAAGAATTTACCGCTGGTAGATTGCTTGCCTTATAAAAAGGGTAATAATATTCTTGAACAAATGAAAACACCGGAAGGTGCCATTCCCGATAGCCTCACTATCGTATTCAAATACAAAAAAGATGGTAAGGAAGTATCTTTCGACCAAATGTCATTCCCCAGTGATTTTGATTCGACCTATGAATACATCGATAGGGTAGATCAGGTGGTGCGTAAAGGAAACGGACTGGTGGCTAAGATCATTGACTTCTCCTTAATCAATACCAGTGGTCAGGATACAACTCAGGCTGTTTTATCAACTCCCGGCAACTATGTACTCGTTTTTGCCCGTGAAATGGAGGGAGTAGGTGAGTGGAAACCTGTATTCGATCTGGTACAACAACATTTCACCAAAAAAGGGATACCCGTTGCCATCGTAACGGCGCAGCCAGCAGAAGCCATGGGCTTATTCCCGGGTACAACCATATTGCGTTGTGATGCCACTGTGATTAAAACAGCAGCCAGGGTTGCACCCACTTTCTTCCTCATGGAAGGAGCTGTTGTAAAAGAAAAATTACCTGTATCAAAGGCCAAAGAATTGATACAATAACCTAATGCTGTAACAGATGCTCACCCTGATCACCAAAAGAATTGGTTATGGCCTCTTGGTCCTTGCAGGGGTGGTTGTGATGGTGTTCTTCCTCTTTCAGGGGCTGGGTGATCCGTCGCGGCTGGTACTCGGACAAACGGGTGATAGTGCCACCATCCAAAACATTCGCAAAGAACTTGCGCTTGATCAGCCCAGATGGAAACAATTCCTCCTTTACCTGAATGATGTATCACCCATTGGCATACACCAGGAAGAGGAGATAAAAACCAAGGGATTGAAAGGCGTATTTTTGGGTGGAGAAACTGTGCTTGCCTTTAAGTTGCCTTATTTGCGTACCTCCTATCAAACCAAAAAAGAAGTAGGCTCAGTGCTCATGGAAGCCCTGCCGGGTACATTCCTGCTGGCCGCAGCTGCCATGATGCTGGCCATCGTGGTTGGAATCCCGCTGGGTGTATTGGCAGCAGTTAAAAAGGGTACATGGATGGATACGGGCGCTGTATTTACCAGCGTGCTCGGTATTTCCGCCCCATCTTTTTTTATGGGCATTGTACTGGCGTATTTGTTTGGTTTTGTGTTGAGTGATTATACCGGTCTGCAAATGACGGGTAGCCTCTATACCACCGATCCCTTTCAGGGAAGAACAATTCAATTGAGTAACCTTATTTTACCTGCCATCACACTGGGTATTCGTCCGCTGGCCATCATCACACAACTTACCCGAAGTGCCATGTTAGATGTACTGAACCAGGATTATATCCGCACTGCCAGGGCTAAAGGCCTGGGTGAAAGAAGGGTAATATGGGTACATGCACTCCGAAATGCCCTCAATCCTGTCATCACCGCTGTAACTGGTTGGTTTGCAGAGTTATTGGCAGGTGCTTTTTTCGTAGAGTATATCTTTGGCTGGAATGGTATTGGAAAAGTAACAGTAGATGCCCTCGAAAAACTGGATTTTCCCGTTGTAATGGGTAGTGTATTGTTAACGGCTACATTTTTTGTACTCGTCAACATGCTTGCCGATCTGCTCTATGCCTGGGTAGATCCCCGCATTGGTCGTTCCCGCCGCTAAAACGACTATATTCCCAAACCGATTTTATGAAGAGTCAACAGGCGATGTTGTATCTTTGTTTTATGTCTGAATACCACATAGGAGATGCGATCAAAGGCTTTCTGCATAAAAGCCACCTGCGTAATGGCATCAGAGCCATTCAGATTGAAGAGTTGTGGGAACAGCTCATGGGTAAAACCATTGCTCGTTATACAGATAAAATCCAGATCGTTAATCAAACCCTTTTCATTCATACCAGCGTTGGTCCGCTCAAAAACGAATTGGTATATCAAAAGGCACAAATCATTGAACGGGTTAATGAGGCTTTTGGAGAAAGGATGATACAGGATGTAGTCATTCAATAAGGAATCAAAAAGCTTATTCTCTTTTTACTTCAATCAATCCATGTTCGATCGATAAGGCTGATAATTGTTGTTTCAGTCGCTCCGGATGCGTATCGGTGATCAGTACCTGCCCGTCGGTTTCTCCGCAAACCCACTGCAATAAATGCGTCATCCGTTGATCGTCCAGTTTTTCGAATACATCATCGAGCAAGAGAATGGGAGTGAAGCCCTTTCTTGTTGCCAGTATTTGCCATTCGGCTAATTTGAGTGCAAATAATAAACTCTTTCTTTGTCCTTGTGACGCATCAGAACGGAAAGCCTGTTCCCCCATTTTGATGAGCAGGTCATCACGGTGAATACCACCACTGGTTCTTTGCAATATGCTATCTTTTTGTGCATTGCGTTCCAGTAATTGTGACATGGTATAGTTGAGCAACTGACTCTCATATTGCAGCGTAATATCGTCGTGCTGTTCGGCAATCCGTTCATAGATGTTGATCACCTGGGGAATGAACAGCTCCAGAAACTCCTTTCTTTCCTGAAATAAATAAGTAGCAGATACGCATAACTGATCAGAAATGATGGCCATAAGTGATGCATCGAGCTGACCCGTTTCTGCCTGTGTTTTCAGTAAGCTATTGCGCTGTTGTAAGAGCTTATTGTGATCAATGAGTTGCTTTAAATAAGTGGCATTGAGCTGCGAAAGAATCGTGTCAATGAATTTTCTTCTGTCTTCCCCCGGGCCACTAATCAAACTTACATCATCGGGGGCAATCATTACTACGGGAAAACGACCAATATGGTCGGAGAACTTGCGATAGGTATCTCCATCTACCTGTAATTCCTTCTTACCCGATTCGCGGAGTATGGCAGTAACAGTGGTAGGTTCTCCATTCAGTTCATACGAACCATGAATGCGCATGCCCTGCATACCATGCTGCACCTGCTGACTATCAGGGCGGCTGAAATAGCTTCTGGAAAATCCGAGGTAATAAACAGCATCCAGCAGGTTGGTCTTTCCCGATCCATTAGGACCGCAAATGCCCATTACCCTTTGTGGAAAATGGAAATTGACCTGTCCATAATTCCTGAACTGTACCAGTGATATATCCTTCAGGTATAACATCTGGCGGCAAATTAATGCACTATGATGGGAATATTTATCTGAGGTATCGGGAAAGGGAGTATTTTTATTAAAAATTTGGTTTGAAGACGATCCTTACATCTGCACAACTGGCTCTGACCGTTAAAAGGCTGGCGCATCAAATTCTGGAGAACAATCATTTGTTGAAAGATACGGTGATCATTGGCTTACAACCCAGAGGCGTATTCCTGAGTAACCGTATTGTACAGGAATTGCAGCAGCTGGCGCCCGCAGAGATCAAATACGGAATACTGGATATCACTTTTTACCGCGATGATATCCGGGAAGGATTACATGTAGCCAACCGAACAGATATTCCCTTTAGTCTCGAAAATAAGCATGTAATACTTATTGACGACGTATTATACACCGGCCGTACCATCAGAGCAGCTTTGGATGCCTTACTCGCTTTTGGCCGTCCATCCAAAGTATCACTCTGCGTACTCATCGACCGCCGTTTCAGCCGCGAACTCCCCATTCAACCCGACTTCACCGGCAAAACCATCGACACCATCATCTCCCAAAAAGTAAAAGTTTGCTGGGAAGAGCAGGATGGGGTGGAGGAAGTGGGGTTAATTTGAGAATTTGGAAATTTGGAAATTTGGAAATGGAAGAATCTAGCAATCATTCAGTGGCTAATTGATTGCTGTACCACCTCATTTTAAAATTATCCTCCATCATTTCCAAACTTCTAAATTTCAAACTCTGCATCCTCATTTCCAAATTTCCAAATTTTCAAATTATTTTCCTCTATCTTTGACCTTTAATGAAACTATCTACCAAACACCTCCTTGGTATCAAAGATCTCACGAGAGAGGATATTCAGCTTATTCTTTCTACAGCAACGAATTTTAAAGAAGTATTACAACGTCCGGTTAAGAAAGTTCCTACTTTGAGGGATGTTACGATTGTGAATCTCTTTTATGAGAATTCAACGCGTACGCGGATGTCTTTTGAGTTGGCGGAGAGAAGGTTGTCGGCCGATGTGCTGAATTTTGCGGCATCTACATCATCGGCGGCAAAGGGAGAAACGCTGCTGGATACGGTGAATAATATCCTGAGTATGAAAGTGGATATGGTGGTAATGCGACACAGTGCTTCGGGCGCACCGCATTTTTTGGCCAAACATATTCCCGCTGCGATCGTGAATGCAGGTGATGGAATTAATGAACACCCAACACAGGCATTGCTGGATGCTTTTTCCATGCAGGAAAAGCTGGGGAGGCTCGAAGGACTTAAAGTGGCCATCATTGGTGATATCATGCATAGCCGTGTGGCATTAAGTAATATGTATTTGCTGAAGAAAATGGGCGCTGAGATCACGATTGCGGGTCCGCCTACATTAATTCCCCGCCATATTGAAGAAGCTATGGGTGTGCGGGTAGAATATAATTTGAAGAAAGCATTGCAATGGTGTGATGTGGCCAATGTGTTACGTATTCAACTGGAACGTCAGAACCAGCCTTTATTTTCCTCATTACGTGAGTATAACCTGGCTTATGGCATCAATAAACGATTACTGGAAAGCTTAGGCAAAGAAATTGTGATCATGCACCCGGGCCCCATTAATCGAGGAGTGGAACTGGATAGTGATGTAGCCGATGGACCATATTCAATCGTGCTCAATCAGGTAGAGAATGGGGTGGCTGTAAGGATGGCGGTATTATACCTGCTTTCTGGTCAGGACAAAACAGCTTCATAACACAGGATATAAACCAATCACTCATTTAAAAAAAATCGGTATGAATATCTGTTTGTTCCCTGGTACATTCGATCCGGTAACCCTGGGTCATATCGATATCATTAACAGGGCATTACCACTGTTCGATAAAATTTATGTGGGTATTGGTATCAATGCTGCCAAACAGCCCATGTTTAGTGCAGAGCAAAGAATGGAGTGGTTCAAGGAAATTTATCAGGGAGAAACAAAAGTAGAAAGTACAGTATATGAAGGGCTTACCATCGAGTATTGTAAGCGTATCGGTGCAAGGTTTATTTTGAGGGGGATTAGATACGTGAGTGATTTTGAATATGAGAAAACCATTGCCGATGCTAACCGTACCTTGGATAAACATATCGAGACAATCTTTCTTACCGGTGAACCAAAGTACACATCTGTCGCGTCTACCATTGTGCGTGATATCCTGAAAAATGGTGGAGATGCTTCACCTTTTCTTCCAGAAGCAGTGATCAAATCATTGAGAAAGTAAATTTACTGACATGGCGATCTGGTTTCATGAAAACATTTCGGTTGAACAATTGGTGCCCCTGGGTAAAAATACATTGGGCGAACACCTGGGTATGGTTTTTACCGAGATAGGTGATGATTATCTGAAAGCGATCATGCCAGTCGATCATCGAACCAAACAGCCTTACGGATTATTGCATGGAGGTGCATCTGTTGCCCTCGCAGAAACTTTGGGGAGTGTGGGTGCTGCACTTACGGTTGATCCTGATAAATTGCTGTGTGTAGGACAGGAAATCAATGCCAATCATTTGCGTGGCGTGCGCGATGGAATGGTTACAGGGATAGCAAAACCTGTTCACATCGGTGCCACATCGCAGGTATGGGAGATCAGGATCTATGATGAGAAGGAGAAGCTGGTTTGTATCAGTCGGTTAACAGTAGCTGTGATCAAAAAGCGTTAATCTGCCTTTTTAATAAGCCTATTGTTCATCCAGTTCCTGGATATAGGCTTTCAATTCATCTACATATTTACCATAAAGTTTGCGAAGGTACCATTTGGTGAAGTAATAAATGCCAATGGCTAATCCTCCAACATAGGCAATGATAAAACCCCAGGTTTTCCAGTTCGCATTAATGAATTGATCGAAAAATTTATTGAGTTGTGGTAAACTAACTGGTTCCTTATAAGCCAATAGCATAGAAAGGGTTAAGCAAAGCGGAACCATGGCCATGGTTAATTGAAAATATAGCCTCACAAAACGTTCCATCAGTTTAACCAAAGCTGAAAGGGTTGAGCGGATGGGTTTGGGAGATGTGGTGATACTTTTGGTATGCCTATACAAGTAAACCAGTACCACGCCAACAATCAATACCGGAACGGATAGAATGCCAAAATACATCCTGAAAGCCCAATAGGGTGTGGTAAGAAGGATATAACTCATGACAAGAACGAAGATGCCACACACAATGATCTCCATCATCAGGCTACGCTGAATTTTACTGATCACGGAATGTGTTTTTTTCTGGAGCAGTTCCAGAAAATCTTCATCAGTCCGGCTTCCCCTTTCGGTGCCCAGTCGCTGGTTAAGCTGATATTTTAGTTCATCGAGTTCCATATCATTGGTTTACGCGTGGGTCATGTGTTTTTGAGTGGATTCTTTCAGTTTCGTCTTGATGCGGTTCATTTTAACCGCCACATTATTGGGTGATATACCCATCATATCTCCGATCTCATTGTAGTTGTAGTCTTCCAGGTATAACATAACCAGGGCCTTGTCGATCTTGGATAATTCCCCAATGGCAGCATACATGGCCCTTACCTGTTCTTCTATTGGGTCTTTCTGGTCGCTTGCGCCCTGTTCTGGTAAGGGGGCGTCGGTAAAGAAGATGCCTGGTCCTTTTTGTCCTTTCCTGTAATGCGTAATGGCTGTATTCAGGGCAACCCTGTACAGCCATGTAGAAAATTTCGCATCGCCACGAAACTTTTTGAAAGCCTTCCATGCTTGCAGGGTTATTTCCTGGAACAGGTCTTCACGATCGGCATGGGCATCCATATAAAGGTTACATACCTTATGTATGATGCGCTGGTGTTCATGCAATAGTGATACGAATTCCTTTTCTGCAGGCATTATGCTAAGTTAGTACGCTACGGGAGTTACATCATATCCTTCTGCTTTCAATAAGGCCAGTACGCCCTGGGGGCCACCAAGGTGACCTGCGCCTACGGCAAAGAAGCAGGGTTGTTGGTTAATGGCTTTTGTGATTACGGGAATCCAGTTCTTATTGCGTTTTACCAGCATACGGGATTCAAAATCACTGTTGCCTTCACTATTTTGCTGAATGAATTGGTATACCGCATTGGCATCGCGCTTCTTGTATTCTCCGAGCATTTTTTGCATCACTACTTTTACACTATCAAAATTGTTCAGTGTTTTTTGCAGCGATACAATCTGTGAATCCAGCGGCTCGCCATTTACGGCATCGATCTGGTCTTTTACAGTTTCCAATCCATTGATCGATAATTTTAATTGCTGGGCTTTTTCTACCAGCACAGATTCTGGCTGTACATTATCTGCACAATCAATGCCTTTAATAGCGAGCATACTAATGGGCATGAAAGGGGAAAATTGATCGAAGAGATTGAGTGGCATCCCCGTCAACTGCTGAAAATTGGCCGATGCTTTAGTAAAAGCTTCTGTTCCCATTAACTGACTCAGGGTTTTATTGGGTAAGCGCATGCCGCTGAGTAATTGCATTTGCATATTGGGATCATCCATATCCAGTTCACCATAGAACTGCTTGCTCGCAGCCAGGGCCTGTTCCATTTGGGGTGTAATGGAGAAGTCGTCCTTACACATAATATGGAAAGTTCCAAAAATATAAGAGGGGCTGCTCAGGCCTTTACCACTAATTTTCCAAAGCAGGGAAGTGGTTGGGGTTTCTGGTGTACCGGTTTGGTTGGCGGAAGCGAGAAGGAAGCTTCCGAACAGAAAAAAAGCCAGTATGAATGGTCTCTTAAGCATTTGCATAAAAAAGGTCTTTATGCATAGGTCGTAAAAAAGGTTTGAATATTACACCTGAGCATAAAAAAATACCCCGCGTAGAAACGCGGGGTGTAACCAAAACCAACTGCATGTGTATATTCTTTACAGGAATAACCTGTATTATTCAATGGTGATCTGCTTGGGCGATACCTTTACTTCCTCTTTTTTGGGGAGTGTAAGTTTCAGCACACCGTTATCATAACGGGCCTGAATACCTTCTGCATTGATCTTTTCGTCAAGGCTAAAGCTGCGCTTGAATGAGCGGTAGCTGAATTCACGACGCAAGGTTTTTTGATCCTTTTGCTCCAGGTTCTCTTTCTTCTCATAGCTAATGGTGAGTAAACCTTTTTCAATGTTTACCTTAAAATCTTCTTTGTTACGACCTGGTGCGTTCAGTTCCAACAGGTAAGCATCATTACTTTCATAGATGTTTACAGCAGGCGCATGGCTATGTTCATGTTGCCAGTCGCGACCCCAGGTGTTGGGGAACTGGTTGAACAATTCATCAAACAGGCCTACAAAAGGAGTGTTGTTGTTTTTTACGAGTGTCATATTCTTAATTTTTTGTTGTTAACGAATCTGCTATTCCTGTTCAAAGCCTGTACCAATGCATTTTTTCTGTCATTTGTTCCAGTCTTTCAATAATAGCAAAGACAAAATGTCTGCTTTAATTAAATTATAACGACAAAATGTCTTAAATCTACTGTATCAGCGTTACAACTTTTAATTGTAATTTTGTGTTCTACTTTAAATCATATGATATGTATCCAGCAGAAATAGTTATTCCAATGAAATCTGAGCTCACCGATCATGGTTTTGATGAGCTGTTAACCGCGGGTGATGTTGATCAAACCCTTACCAGTGCTGGTACCACATTAGTGGTGATTAATTCAGTATGTGGTTGTGCGGCGGGCGCTTGTCGTCCGGGTGTATTGATGGCGGTACAAAATTCAACCAAGCGTCCCGACAGGTTAACCACTAGTTTTGCGGGATTTGATGTGGAAGCCGTGAATCAGGTACGCAAACATTTGCTGCCTTATCCGCCTTCGTCTCCGGCGATCGCTCTTTTTAAGGATGGACAGTTGGTGAGTATGGTTGAACGCCATCAAATTGAGGGCAGACCTGCTCAGGTGATCGCTCAGCACCTCATCAATGTTTTTGATGAGCATTGCAATTAATTTTTACCTTAGTTTTGTTCACGGATGGGTTAGTAAGTACGCCCCGCAATCTTTGCGGGGCATTTTTTTGTCTGCTATCGTAACGGCTATTCAGGTCCTTTTTTAAGTGCTTCTCATATTTTCTGATTAGCATTGCAAACACAACTATTCCAGAACTTTTATTCGGTTTGCATGTATCCTAATCTCTATTATTTGTTCAAAGACATATTGGGTGTTGACTGGACGGCCCTGAAGCTGGTAAACAGCTTTGGTTTCTTTGTGGCATTGTCCTTTATTGCTTCGGCATGGATACTTACGCTGGAGTTGCGGCGGAAGCAAAACCTGGGTCTTTTTACATATACCGAAGAAAAACTCATAGTAGGTGCACCAGCGTCTGTTTCAGAACTTGCCATCAATTTCATATTGGGCTTTGTTTTTGGATTCAAAATAATCGGAGCTTTTTTATCGGGCGATGCCTTGAATGATCCCCAATCGTATATCCTTTCATCGCAGGGAAATGTACTCACCGGTATTTTGGTGGGGGGTATTTTCGCCGGACTCAAATGGTGGGAGAAAAAGAAACAGCAATTGGCCAATCCTGAAGAACGTGTTATACGCATTTGGCCACACGACAGGGTGGGAGATATGGTGCTGTATGCGGCCCTGTTTGGTTTTCTGGGTGCCAAAATCTTCCATAACCTGGAGAACTGGAATGAGTTCAAAGCCGATCCTATCGGCTCCCTGATCTCATTCAGCGGCCTGACATTCTACGGAGGATTGATCTGTGCCGGTATTGCCATTATTCTATATGCCCGCAAAAGAAAGATCAGCGTTATACACCTGGCCGATGCTATGGCACCTACGATGATGTTCGCCTATGCATTTGGACGAGTTGGATGCCAGGTAAGCGGCGATGGCGATTGGGGTATTGTGAATCTTCATCCCAAACCCTTTAGCTGGCTGCCCGACTGGGCATGGGCCTACACCTATCCTCATAATGTGCTCAACGAAGGCAAGCCAATACCTGGTTGTGTGGGTAATTATTGTAATGAATTGGCGCAACCCGTATATCCTACCCCATTGTATGAAATCATAGCCTGTTTGCTGCTGTTTGGTGTGCTTTGGTACTATCGTAAGCGCCTGAAAATAGCTGGACAGATCTCCGGTCTTTATCTGATACTGAATGGTCTTGAAAGGTTCTTCATTGAAAAAATCCGGGTGAATACTAAATATGAAGATTTGCCATTACAGCCAACCCAGGCCGAACTCATATCCCTCATCATGGTGTTAGGCGGTATCGTGTTACTTGTCAAAGCCAAAACATGGTTTAGCACCAGTCGTTCCTAAGTCATTTTTCATTTGCTGGGCTTTATGTAATTGATTTTCAATCGATTGTATCAAGTCCAGCTTTTTTATGCCCTCTTTTATCGCATCGCCACTCATCCTTGTTTAGCACCGTTCATTACAAACCTATGTACTATGCAAAACATAGTACATAGGTTTGTTCTGTAATTAGCAACAACGAGAACTAAATTAAAATGCTTTATATGAGAAACTTAAACAAGATGATGGCCACCATGTCGGTATTGTTGGTGGGTTTGGCAGCACAGGCACAAACAGCAAGGATACAGGGGGTAGTTAACGGTCAGCAAAAGCCTGTTGAAGCGGCTTCTGTAGGCCTGTTAAGGGCAAAAGACTCAGGATTGGTGAAACTGGCAGTAACAGACAAAACCGGTCAGTTTGAGCTCGAAAAATTAGCTGCAGGTAAATACCTGTTGTCTGTACAATCTGTTGGCTATGCCCGTTATTATGGTCCGGTATTCGACCTGGCCAATGGTCAGCAGTTAACGCTAGCTGCACTGCAATTAGAAAATGCAGCGAGTGAATTACAAGGGGTAGTCGTATCGTCGAAAAAGCCATTTTTTGAGCAAAAAATTGATAAGATGGTGGTGAATGTTGATGCATCGCCCACTAATGCAGGTGCCACCGCCATGGAAGTATTGGAAAAATCGCCGGGAGTTTCAGTCGATAAAGATGGTAATATCAGTTTGAAGGGTAAGCAGGGGGTGATTGTGATGATTGATGGGAAGCCTACTTACCTGGGGGCACAGGATCTGGCCAACTTTCTCAGTAATATGCCCAGTGCCAATCTGGATCAGATCGAGATCATGAGCAATCCTCCTGCAAAATTTGATGCAGCGGGTAATTCGGGTGTGATCAATATTCGTACAAAGAAGAGCCGCGTGATGGGGTATAATGGTAGTATAACGAGTTCATACGGACAAGGGGTATTTGCCAAAGCAAACAATAGTGTGAATTTCAACTATCGCCACAACAAAGTGAACCTGTTCATGAATGCCAGTCAGAACTATGCAAGACAATTTGGTAATATTTCTATCCTCAGAAATTTCAGAGACCAGCAAACAGGAGATCTGTTGTCTACTTTTGAACAGTTATCCAATAATGAGAGGGAGCAAAATAGTGTAAACTACAAAGTAGGTTTGGATTATCTCATGACGGCCAAAACAACTGTTGGATTTGTGGTGAATGGTTTTAACTTCTGGCAACAGGAGAACACCCGTAACACCGGACTGATCCTTGATGGCAATGGTTCAATTGATACACGCACAACAGCCCTGAATCAGTTACGTCCGAAATTTGGTAATGTAGGCGTCAATCTGAATCTCCGTCATGTATTCGATAGTACGGGTCGTGATCTGAGTGTTGATGTGGATTACCTGCGCTATGATCAGAACAATACACAGTTATTGGGTACATCTTTCTTCGATCCAATGGGTACGCCCAAATCGCCCGATGAGATCCTGCGGGGTATTCTGCCTGCCAATATCAGCATTTATAGTGCAAAAACAGATTATAGTCATCCTTTGAAAGGTGGGGCAAAATTTGAAGCAGGGTTAAAGACCAGCTTTGTCAAGACCGATAATGATGCGCAATATGCTAATTGGAATGGTACCCAGTTTGTAGAAGATCTGGTACGTAGTAACCATTTCCTGTACGAAGAAAACATCAATGCAGCTTATGTGAATTTGAGTAAACAATTCTCTAAAAAATGGGGCGGTCAGTTGGGATTGCGGTTAGAGAATACCATCATGAAAGGGAATCAGTTAACCACAGGTGAAAAATTCAGAAGGGATTACACGCAATTATTCCCAACTGTATACGTATCCTATACCCTGAATGATCAGAACCTCTTTTCTATCAACTATGGTCGCCGCATTGATCTTCCCAATTATCAGAACCTGAATCCATTCCAGTACTTCCTGGATAAATATACTTACGAGGAAGGTAACCCATATTTGCGCCCTCAATTCAGTCATAATATTGAACTTACACACTCTTTCAAGGGTATGTTAACCACATCATTGAATTACAGTAATACAACAGATATTATTCAGGATGTGCTGCAGCAGATTGATAGCACCAATTCTTCTTACATGACCAAGCAAAATATTGCCAGCAGGAAAGTATTGGGTGTTTCGATTAACCTGGGATTACCTGTAACGAAATGGTGGCGCAGTAATGTTTTCCTGAATGGTTTCCGTAACGATTTTTCTGGTATCATTAATGGAGCTGGTATTTCATTTGCCGCCAATAGTTATATGGTGAATGTGTCGAACATCTTCAACTTTCCGAAAGGATGGGGCGGAGAGTTAAGCGGATTTTATCGCTCAAGAGCAGTAGAAGGGGTATTGGTAACTGAGCCAATGGGTGCGATGAACCTGGGTATCAGTAAACAGGTAATGAAGAATAAAGGGACTGTTAGACTGGTGGTAAGGGACCTGCTTTATACCCAAATCTTCCGCGGATCAAGCCGTTACCAAAATGTGGATGTGTCGATCAGGAATGAACGCGATACAAGGGTGTTCAACCTCAGCTTTACCTATCGTTTCAGTAAGGGAAAGAATGTTGTTCAACGCAAACGTGGTGGTGCAAATGAAGAGCAGGGACGTGTAGGAATGGGTAGCGGAAAATAGGAGATTTCTTGCCCGGTTTGGGAGTAGAAATCGGCCTAAGAATAGGCAAATTCCATTTGACACGGATTCTTTCCACTCATCCCATTTTAGCACGCAGTTGTAGTTAGTTAAAATGAAATTCGTGTTGTAAATTTGTTTTTTTCTCATGTGCATTATATAGAAGGCGGCCCCGATTTCTATCGGGGCCAATTTTATTATAAGCCTTTATGGGATTGATTTTCAGGGGTTTTTATGTTTTCTCGCTATCATTGATCAAGTGGTTGATCATAACAATTCATCAATTTTTTTTCGCCTTTCTTCACTCAATCTGAGCCGTAATAATCAGTCAAATCACAAAGGAATAGCTTCTTTTGCTTTGTACTGCCTGTTAAGTATCTGTTAATCTCTTTTCGACATTAAGTTCAGTTTTTTAGACACATAAAATAGTTGTGTTTGCTGTGTCATTATTTTGTAAAAAAAAGGAGGGCAAACGCCCTCCTTTTTAAGAATAATTTGTTAAGAACATCATTAATTATCCCACCAAACCTTATCAAGCAGCTGTGCAGCTTGTTGGGGTTGTGGGTTGGTATTCATTTCGCTTTGCGGATACAGGAACCTGCGGGGCGGTTGTTGTAGCAGCGCATTAGGTGGTAATGGAATACTAGGGAAACCTGTCCTTCTCCAGTCTGTATAGTTTTCTGTAGAAAGGAAGTTAGCGATAGATTTCTCTTCCATGATCCTTTGCAATGCATTAGTCGCTGTTAAAGTACCTCTGCTGGCCAGATAGGTATTTACATCATTAGTGGGGATGCTGAACCTTGCCATAGAAGCCCTAACTGCATCCTGATAAATAGGTTCTGCCGCGGCAAAACCATTTTTAATCAGGGTTGCTTCAGCTTTCAGGAACAATGCTTCCGTGTAGTTGAAGATTTGTCCTGCAGCACCTGCAGCACCATAGGTAGGTCCTAATAGCGAGAAGGTGTTTAATGCCGGCAACTGACCTACATAACCAATCTGACGGCCACGGTAAGCGGGGTTGGCGGCAGATAATGTGATCAGGAAGGGGGTACGTGGGTCATTTCTGTTCACCAGCGTATCAACAATTGTTTTTGCCATAATAACGGTAGAAACCGGACGCATTACCAGGCTCCAGCGGCTTTCAAAACCAGCGGTACCCAGATAGGGGAAACGCATATCGTCGGCACTGGAGCTAAGGCCATTTTGTAATGCAGTCAGTGCCAGATCGGCCTGTGTGGCAGCGGTATACCCCGGCGCTTTGGTCAGGTGCATATAATACCTTGCTTTCAACGTATAAGCCAAACGTTTCCACTTATTCATATCACTGGTGCGAAGGGTAGTACTATAGTAATAGAAATCTTCCGTACCAGGTTTCAGCGTGGCATTCTGGTTGATATCTTCTATCGCCTTATCTAATAAGGCCTGCATGGTTTTGTAGATATCTTCCTGTTTGTCGTATTTAGGTGTTAGCACAGCAGTGCCTTTCAGCGCTTCTGTATAAGGAATATCACCCCATGCATCGGTAGCAATACCTAAAACAAGTGCCGTGAGGATACGTGATATGGCACTATAGTTATAGTTCTTGTTGGCATCGGCTTTCGACATCAGGATATTCAGGTTTTGCAACACAGAATAGGTGCTGGACCAGGAAGCATTTGCATCGGAAGGGGTGATCTGGTAGGTGCCAAAGTTGGGAATGGTTTGGTTCAGTGCAATAGTTTGCATGAGGAAGTTACTCAGCACCGGCCAGGTAACGCCATTGTCGGAGCCCGCCGTGATATTATTGGCAATACTGAATTCGATGGGGCCGAGTAATAATTTCTCCGGCACATCGGCAGGACGGTTAGGGTCCTGGTTTACGTCTACTATTTTCTTACAGCCGAAACACAGGAAAGCCAGGGCGCCGGCGGCTATGATTATTTTTTTCATTTCAATCTTTTTTAGATCTGCATTCTTGTTTACTTAAGCGTAACATTCAGGGTAAGGTTGAATGAACGTGAGGTGGGTGTTGAATAACCAAATACACCCTGAGAGCCGGCAGAAGAACCATAACTGCTCACTTCAGGATCAGCTCCTGTGAAGTTGGGCGAGTAAATGAAGAGATTTCTTCCGGTCAATGAAACAGAAGCAGCACTGAATGGTGTTTTGCTCAAGAGCGCCTGCTTAAATGAATAGGTCAGGTTTACGTTTCTTAGTTTGATATAAGTACCATCCTGGATTACTGATTCATAAATCAGGTTCAGGCGTTGGTAGTAGTTTCTGGCAGAAGTTACGATATCGTTCTCTTTGCCATCAGCACGCTTAATACCACTAATCACTCTGTCTGCTCTGTTCTCTGTCACTTTGGGTGTACCATAGAAGAAGCCATAACGCTCATCAGAGTTCAGGATATCGCCACCCTTACGCATATCGAAGAACAGGCTCAAAGAGAGATTGTCGTACTTGAAAGTACTGCTCAAACCTGCCAGCCAGTCGGGCTGAATATTACCAATTTTCACACTGCTGGTAGTAGCAATAGGTAAGCCGGCATTATCAATCAGGATTCTTCCTGTTGCCGCATCGCGTTGGTATCCGATATTGTAGAAAGTACCAAAGGGTTCTCCAATGAAGGCTACGGTTTGGCCTGTAGTAAGTGATGCCTGATCTTTATAGATCTTCACAACTTTGTTACGGATGCTGGTAAAGCTACCGGTGAGGTCCCAACTGAATTTTCTTCCCTTTACAGGCGTGGCATTCAGCAAAATTTCAACCCCCTTGTTGGTCATATTCGCTGCGTTCACCGTAGCAGAACTGAAGCCGGTAGCATTAGAAGTACTTACCGAGGTTAACAGGTCAATGTGTTTTCTGTCAAAATAACTAATCTCTAGACCTACTCTGTTTTTCAGGAATCTTGTTTCCAGACCGATCTCGAATTCGTCGGTAGTTTCGTTCTTCAGCAGGTCGTTATTGGCTGAACCACTTTGTGTAAAGCCCGGAACACCGTTGTAGGGGAAGCTGCCGGCACGTACAAAAGGAGTTTGCAGGCTATACGCACCTACGTTATCATTACCCACTCTTGAATAAGAAACACGAAGTTTACCAAAGTTGAGCGCTGGTGTTTTCAACACTTCAGAGAAAATGAAGCCCAGTGATGCAGAACCATATGGATAGAAGTTTCTGCCATTGGCCAATACAGAAGTACCATCATACCGTCCGGTAAGCGATAAATTGAGCATACGCTTGTATTCCAGGTTTGATTGCAGGTAGAAACCTATCTTCCTGCGCAAGGAATGTGATTCAGAAGCCTGGATAGTAGAGGCATTGGAAATATTTCTGAACCCATTGATGGTAATCCCAGAGCCGTTGATAGTGTGTGTTTGGCTATAGGTAGAGATGATGTTATTACCAAAGAGTACATTCAGATTCCAGTCACTACCAAATTGCTTCTTCGCATCCACAATGAAGTCGTGGTTGAACTGTCTGAAATTGCTGGCCACATCATTGATGGCACCAGGTGTAGCCAGTGCAGTACTGGGGGCTTCATAATACTTGGTTTGTTCGGCATACACATCGGCACCGATTCTTTCTGTAATCGTTAGCCAGCTATTAGGGCTGTATACCAAATTGAATACAGGGATAAACCTGTTTACAACGGCTTCATTATGGATATTATCGAGTACCCAATAAGGATTGTTTCTTGAAAAACGGAATAAACGCTGGTTGCCCTGCGCATCAAATACCGGCTTCAAATTATAGGTGAAGGGGGCGGTATAGATGGTCCATAACGGACTTTCCAAACCATAACCTTCAGGTAATCTGTTATTGGTAGAGCTGGTGTAGTTCATTTGAAAAGTACCAACCAGTTTATCACTAAATGCAGTGGTGTATTTAGCAAAAGCGGTATGTCGGATCAGGTCGGTGTTGGGAATAGTACCTTCCTGCTTCATGAAAGTGTAGGAGAGGAGGTAGTTCGATTTGCTGGAACCTCCGCCAATATTCAGTGTATGCGTGTGCGTCATACCAGTTTGGAAAAATTCCTTCATAGGGTTTTTGTAATAAACGGGTTGTCCGTTCACGCGAAGTGTATCTATACGAGCACCCCAAACAGTGCTGGTTTTATTAACATCGCCATCGGCATAAACACCATTATCACCCAGTGAATATTTGTCTTGTACCTTGGGTAAAATGGGTGTTTCCATAGATAGCTGAGAGGAAAAGCTGATCGTTGGCTTCTTGAAGGCTGCCCCATTTTTTGTGGTAATGAGTACTACGCCTTTGGCACCTGCAGAACCATAGAGGGCAGATGCAGCAGAACCTTTCAAAACGGTAATGTTTTCAACGATGGCAGGATCAATATCCTGTAATCGACTCATACCGGCACCAGGACCGGCATTACCTGTTTCAGAGTTGTTGATGGGAATACCATCCATTACAATCAGTGCTTCTGATGAGCCGGTGATGGAGCCCTGACCACGAATAACGATCCTGGATGAGCTACCCGGAGCACCGGTAGAAGAGGTGATCTGCACACCAGATACCCTGCCTGTTAAGGCATTGAGTAAACTCGGTTCTTTAGTGGCAGTTACCACATCACCTTTAATCTCTTGTGAACTGTAGGTGAGCTGTCGCTTTTCGCGTTTAACACCTAATGCGGTTACTACTACTTCATCCAGTTGTTCAGTGGTTTTTTCCAGTGTTATATCAGCTGTTGTAACAGTTGCAGCAACACTGAGCTCCCGGGTTTCGAAGCCAATGCTGGATACAACAAGGGTTACTTGTCCTGATACATTTGAAAGTTGGAATTTACCATCTGCGCCAGATTGTGTGCCTCTGTTGTTTTGTCCTTTAATCATAACAGAGGCATTGGGTACAGGAGCGCCCTGGTTGTCGGAAACGCGACCTGTAATGGTGCGGGATTGTGCCCGGGCAGTGGTACATAGGAGCATACAGCAGCCTATGCACATGCCCAGGAGCATGCGTACGTGCAATCTCATAAGTTGTGTGTTTTGTTTCGTTTTATTCTATCCCTTCTCTCTAGCTAGTAATCAAAGAAATAGAATTGAATGATACCAAGGTATTCTTACATCAGGAATACATCTTTCCTGTTTTTGATAAGAACTGCACGAATATTAACAAATACATCATTGGCTTTTTAACTTCAATTAATATGTAGATCTGCTGTGTATTTTTTCGACAGCAGATGCGGTGCTTGTTAACAGTATTGTATGTTTCTTTCATGTTGAAAATTCAGCGCCATGTAAAAAACAAACCTGTATTTATGTAAGGAGTCGACATCTGATACAATCCCTATCTTTGTAAAAAAATAGTTATGCCATCATTCGATATTTCCAGCAAGGTAGATCTGCAAACATTGGACAATGCCATCAATACTGTTCGAAAGGAAATTGCAGGACGATTTGATTTCAGGGATTCACATGTGGTGATCGATTTGAATAAAAAAGATTTCATCGTATCCCTGGAAGTAGATAGTGATATGCAAATGAAACAACTTATTGATGTGCTGATTAGTCGGGCCATGAAACAGGGGATCGATGGCAATGCATTCGATTTTTCGAAAGATGCTTATCCAAGTGGTAAAATTGTCAAGAAAGAAGTGCCTGTAAGAAATGGACTCAAACAGGACGACGCCAAAAAGATCGTGAAGATGATCAAAGACAGTGGACTGAAAGTACAACCTGCCATCATGGATGATATTATTCGTGTTACGGCCAAAAAGATTGATGACCTGCAGGATGTGATCGCCAAATGTAAGGCTGCCAACTTCGGAATTCCCCTGCAATTCGTAAATATGAAGAGCTAACGAGTTGATTTTCAGATTTTTTAGGCTTTTTAAGGGGAAAACTCCATTTTCATTTGGACAATCCGTCACCGAGCCTTAATTTTGCAAATCGTTTGAAAAAATAAGCGTACGGCCAAATCCGTACCACCTATTAAAAATACTTATCATGAAACAAGGTATCCATCCTGAAAGTTATCGTTTTGTAGTGTTCAAGGACATGAGTAATGGTTATTCATTCCTGAGCCGTTCTACTGCTGCTTCTAAAGAAACTATTGTTTGGGAAGATGGCAATGAGTATCCAGTTATCAAATTGGAAATCTCCAATACTTCTCACCCTTTCTATACTGGTAAGAACGTACTGGTGGATACTGCGGGTCGTATTGACAAATTCAAAAAGCGTTACGAGAAGAAGAAGTAATCTTCCTCGGCTTACAATATGCAGGATCCCGCTCACAGCGGGATCTTTTTTTGTTCCTGTATGAGCCGTTTAAAGCGCTTGCTATTTTGTACCTTTGCCTTCCAAATTGTAGCGCATGAAATTGGATATATTAGCATTTGGTGTTCACCCCGATGATGTAGAGCTGGGTTGTGCCGGTACCATTATGGGTGCACTGGCAGAAGGCAAGAAAGTAGGGGTGGTAGATCTTACCCGTGGTGAACTGGGAACCAGAGGCACAGCTGAAACCCGTAGGCAGGAAGCAGCAGCAGCTTCAGCCATCATGGGCCTTACCATTCGTGAAAACCTGGGTATGGCAGATGGCTTTTTTCAAAATGATGAAGCGCATCAACGCCGGGTGATTGAAGTGATTAGAAAATATCAGCCTGATATTGTATTGGCCAATGCGCCTGAAGACAGACATCCAGACCATGGCCGCAGTGCCAAACTGGTAGCCGATGCCGCTTTTCTGGCCGGACTAAGAAAAATAGAAACCATGGTAAACGGTGAGCCCCAGGAAGCCTGGAGGCCTAACTATGTTTTCCATTATATACAAGACCGTTTCATTCAACCCTCCTTTGTGGTCGATATTACCGCCTACATGGATCGCAAGATTGAATCTGTTTTGGCTTATACCACCCAGTTCAACAGCATTGGTGGCGACGAACCTCAAACCTATATATCCAGCCCCCAATTCCTCGAAACCGTAAAAGCCCGCGCCATGATGCTTGGCAAAAGAATTGGCGTAGGCTACGCCGAAGGCTATATTACTGAAAAGATATTGGGGATTAGTAGTTTTGATGGGATTATTCAGAATAGAACGTAGGGAATTTGAAAATTTGAGAATTTGAAAATTTGAAAATGGGGTTATGATAAACAATTAACCTCACTCTTGTTGCCAGATTCTTTAATTTTCATATTCCCGCAATTTTCAAATTTTCAAATTCTCAAATTTTCAAATTCCCAACATGTCAAAAATCAAAATCGGCCTCGTTCAAATGACTTGCAGTTCTTCGCGGGAGGAGAATATGGCAAAGGCGATAGCTGGGGTGCGTGATGCGGCTGCAAAAGGGGCGCAGGTGGTTTGTTTGCAGGAACTGTTTACCAGCTTGTACTTCTGTGATGTGGAAGATTATCAGAACTTTCAGTTAGCAGAACCTATTCCCGGTCCTTCTACAGAAACCTTATCGGCCGTTGCTGCTGAACTCAATGTTGTGATT
>VFQP010002463.1_pt1 | contig 20591 bp, 34 predicted proteins | sample 3512351 | NCBI WGS metagenome assembly VFQP01 (sample SAMN10412372, study PRJNA504923) | tailings metagenome | isolation source: Relicate 1 Philex TSF1 revegetated site | place: Philippines: Tuba, Benguet | collected 2017-08-29
AAAATAAAAAAAAAAATACCCCCCCCCCCCCCCCCATTTGGATACACACAAGCTGTATGCATGATCCAGTATACAATATCATATACACACAAGCGGTACACATATTCATGCACAGGTGTATGAATGCACTGGTAAATTGAGTGCAGTACAAACATTCAAGGCACCCATTGACCTCCCACCTGGGACTACGTTTGACCAGTACCTAGACATGCAGGTGCGTTTGACTGCATGTTGACCACGCATGTTGACCATGCCTTGCATCGCACATTTACGCTCATGTTTGGAACACACCATGCATGGCACACATGCCCTTGTTGTTACCAGCACATTGGTTGACCATGCTCTCATGTTGGTTGACCATCCCCTCAGTTGAAGGATGATGAGTTGGAAGACTTGCCGATGGATGTGTTTTCCCTGGCACAAGGCTCGAGCAAGGTGTGTGCGGTGTTTCATGATCTTTTGTCTAATACTATGCATACATGACCATTTAATTGTCAAACCCCAAAGCCATGGTCAAACCCCAAACCCATGGTCAATCCCCAAAGCCATGGTCAACCCCAGGGTCAACCCATCACCACACATGTACACAAACACTCTCAGGAACCCAAATCTTCTAGCAAGCGACGCAGCAGCAGCAAATCTTCCCACCCCCCAACTCCTACAACCTCCACCTCCACCTCAAACACCACCTCAAACACCACTCACAAGCATAAAGCACCATTTCGTCGCTTCTCTGGTCGGTGTTGGATGGCCACAGACTTTCCAATGCACCTGCATCAACTCACACCATTGCTTGAGGTGGTGGGCAATACAAACAAGTATATTCGAAAAGTGGCCAGGTTTTTTGACAAGTATGGGCAATTGGAGCTGTTTCCTGTGAAAATGCAGGTGTGATGGTTTTTCTTGTGTGATCTACAAGGTGTACAGAAATGACAGTGGTGTTGCTGTGTTGGTGTTGTGGGGTTGGTGTGTATGGGGTTGTGTGGGGTGGGGTTTGGTATGTGTGGAGTTGGTGTGGGGGGGCAGGGTTGGTGTGTGTTGAATTACAACACGTACACTACAATTCGCGTACACATATACACACACCACAACACAATCAATACCACACACAATACAATATACAACACCAGGTGCCATTGCTGCTGACTGTGTATTTACTAGTCACTGTCAGTCAATTCCGTGTGCTGCAAGAAGAAGAAGAAGCCAGTCATGCTTCATTTTTTGAGGTGTGCACCGCGTATGTGTGTATGTGTGTGAGAGCGCGTGTGTATGTCATGTCAAGCACTGCGCATGTGTGTTACGGCCTGCACTTAGACTGCATATACCTGTGAACCTGTATATGCCTCCTATACCTGTAAATACTTCCTGTAGGTGCCTGCTCATTTTCGCCCAAAGTCCCTGGGCAGCAAGAAAAGACATCGACGTGCCCCATCCGACAATTCATTCAGCCTGTAATTGTGTGCTGTACCTGGACTGTGTGCTGACTGTGTACGCAGGCTATACTCCATGCTTCAACATGACACCACCTGTGTACACCTGTCCCATGCAATTTCTTTTTTTCCATTCGACTGCGGTGCATGCGGCCAAAAGCTGCTTTCAGTTGTGGGTTTCACCTTTGCGCTTTTGCTGCACATTTCCATCATTAACAATATATTGAGTTACTTGCTTGTCCAAACATGCAGCGTAATGGATACAGCACACGCCATAGCCGTTTGTCCCAAGCACACGTGTCATACAGCAAGGTATACGATATGTGGGGTGCAATGGTGCACATGGGTGAAACATCACACTGTGATGAAAACATCACGACAGAAACAAAAGGGGAGACGAATCATGTCGGGTGCATCATGAATACGCACAGCAGTGACAGCTCTTTTGAAGAGCATTGTGAACACGACACGGCAGGCATAAAGAAAACAACAAGAAAAAAAACAATGACGATTCGTGCTTATTATTGAAAACTATCTTGATGGGGAGGGACACGGTGGGCAATGCACATGCCGTCTGTTCCTCGATAAACAGCAGCAGTACCAGGCATACAAACAAAAGACACACACACACACACACACACACACACACACACACATTCAGTCGATGTAAGGGAAGAACAACAGGACACACTGTACACGCATCCTGTAGGTCACAACAGAGGTTGATGGGGACACGCATCCATGCCGCCGATCATCATCGGTACCAAGGACTATGTACAGCACGAGTACACATCAACCTCGTTGATGCCGATTGAATGGGTTGAAACCGTGAAAAACACTCCGAAACACTCATGCCCAGTGTGGACGCTTGGGCGTGCCACCTTGGTGTTGCAGTGCGAGATGTACCTTGCACTGCAGGCTCTGGGCTGTTATGCCACTGCCTGTATCTGGCACCACCTGTGTGGGATGGGATGATGGGATGATGTTTGAACACACATGTCCACCTCAACACCATCTCAACCACACACTTGAAACACATCAAATACGTTGCCCTCCTTGGTGGTGGTGATGGCTGCAGTGATGATTTCGAGCGGCATTGTCTTCAATGCCATGATCACATCTGACAAGAGCCCACGACGATCCTTGCAATTCACCTGTTGGAGAGGATACATACTTGTTATTGACAATCAATACAATACAAATCCCATACTGTCCATCCCATACTACACAACCCCCACAACCTTTCCTAATCACCCCTCACAAAAACAACCAACCTTGACATATAGACTGCCAGTCTCCCCTGGCTCAACAATCACCCCAGACCACGTCAGCACGCCTTCTGGTGCAACAGGAAGCTCACACGCACCACCAGAGCGTGAGTCGCTGCCATGGCTGCTCTGTTCCCCGGGTGGTGATGTCGCTTCCGGACACGTGCGCCGGATGAGATCCACCGCAGCACCAGTGGTCACCTCCCCCCCCATGACCTCACCGTCAACCCCACCACCATGATCGAGCACAGGAGAGGAAAGCCCCGAGGTCCCCACCACTGCATCATCATCCCCTTGCATGCGCATCTTGTGTTGCAGCTCCCGAACGAGGGCAATGGTGTCGGCAAGGACAATGTGCTTGGGGCGTTTGCTGTCCGCGTTGGCATCCCCACCACCACCAGCTGTTTGGGGTGGCACAATCTCTCGCAGCTCGTCTATCAAATTGTTGATGCGGTCACGGCGCTGCTTTTCGACGACGCTGTGGGAAATGTGAGGTTTGCCATCGGCACCGATGAGCGTCACCAACCCTGCCTTGTTTGGTTGGGGCTGCCTGCCACCCGTGGGACTGGTGGCTTGCACTGCGCTGCGTCGACTCCTGCCACCCCTGCCCTTGCTGGAACCGCTGTTGCCAGATCCCCCGCCTTGATCACCAGAGTAGTCCAGTGGCCAAGGAGGTATGTTGACTTCAAGCGACGTTGCATTGTCTGGAGGGAAATATCCTGGTGGGAACGCACCAAGGCCGGTTGTGGGTATGGGGAGCTGCACAGACGTTGTAGGGGCAACATGCGGAAGAGGGTTTTCGTGATCTTGCAAGTCGTGTGGCATAAACTGCAGCCCTGAAGGGTGCATGGACGTTCCTAGTGGTCCACCAGCATCCAGACTTGATGGCAGTGCGCCTCCTGCTAGCACATGTTCCAACTCACTCTCTGTTAAAATGAAATCGAACTGGCTATCGTCCATGCCCAGCAAGCGGTTGCTCAGTCCGCTGCCAACAATAATTTCGCTCGAAGGGTTGCTGCTGTCCATGTGTAGAGGGGTTGCTAGCAAGGGGAGGGGTGTCCTAGGTCATGGTGATGCTATTACCTTTCCACTGTGGTGGTATTTACACGTAACGTGGGGTGTTGGCGGACTGATACAACAAAGAATGCGTATACATGAAAAGTTAAAAAAGACTAATCGATCACATGAATACCACATGCTCATCTACATAGGACACATAGTCTGCCGCCAGGGCCTTTCACAAGCTCAGGACCCGTCTGGTGGTGTTGCTGGTTGTGTTGCTGGTTGTGCTGCTGGTTGTGTAGATGGCTGCGTTGCTGGTTGTGTTGCTGGTTGTGCTGCTGGTTGTGTTGATGGCTGCGTTGCTGGTTGTGTTGCTGGTTGTGATGCTGGTTGTGTTGATGGCTGCGTTGATGGTTGTGTTGCTGGTTGTGATGCTGGCTGTGTTGCTGGTTGTGTTGCTGGTGTTGTGCTGATACTCAACGTGGTGCTTGACACAACTGCTTGCTGCTGGTCACTGCTATGCACAACCAGGTCAGTGTTGGCATTCTCAGTAGCAGGAGCCACACCTGCTTGATCCAGTGGAAAGCTTGATATCAAGGGTGCTCTGCATATTGGACACAAAGCCTGCTGTGCACTAGACAAGCGCATCGACATCTGTAATGTTGTTGGGTGGTGTGTTGTTGTTGGGGGGGTGCGTTTTCCAAACGACAGCTGGTCATGAAGGACACCTCCTCCACACACACCTGTTTGAGACATGGAAAACAGACACCATGCCCACATCCAAATCGTCGCCAATCCACACCATCAGCGGGTGCATCCAAACACACCGGGCATGCTGAATCATCTGCACCACACTGTGCGTCATAGTCCCCATCCAGTGGGATGGCGGTCATGTCTGGTCCATCCCACGCCACTGTTGTGGGTGGTGTTTCCGCATGCACATCTACCACTGGTGTTGGTGCATGAGTGGTGGTAGCGATGGTGGATCCCTTGACCGTACACAATTCCAGCTGCCTCAAAATAGCTGTGTGGTTGGTATACACAGTAAATGGTTGTGAAAACACAGATTGGTGTATGGACAGAAGCAAACCATATTCCATTGCATGCAAAACAATGCATCTCCATACCAGATGGTGTTTGACGCACACCATGATGCTGCTGACCAGATTCACTGCGAGACAGCAGCTCCCGCCGCCGATTATAAACCTGTGGGGAACACAACATGATGTGATATGATCATGACACACACAGCGCATCATCAGGGCCCCACATTACCCGCCAAGTGATGATTGCGGCCATGGATACCACCACCACCATGAGCGACAATATAACGACCAAGCTCTTGCACAGTGTGCTACATGGTCCTGCGGAGAATGGCACACAGCAAGCATAGCGATTGGGTCCACAGCAGCATGTGGGGTATGGTGGTGCACTGCAGCAACACTGCTGCCCAGTATCTGATGTAAAGTTGTCTGGTGGACGTGTTGTTGATGCCTGCAGTGCGCGACGTGTTGATGGTACACGCTGCAGCGCGACAATCTGTGTTGTGTGTGTGTGGGGGGTGATGTTGTGTGTGTATGTGTGTGTGCATGCTCCGGCGCATGTGTGGGCGTGCTCATATACGTACACACGTACCGATCCATGTGCAATCAAGCTATTGTAATCAACAGAACCACATTCAATATCAAGGGCAAGGTAGCCTGACGGGTTGGTGACGACATCATCATCTGCACCCCAAACAGTATCCTGGATTACACCACACGATGATGGAGGATGATCCACCACACGTACACTAGTGTTGTGTGTGTTGTATTGTGTGACTATGTATGTGTCTATGTGTCTGTGACACTTTGACTCATCGCACCTTCCGCCTGGTGCACACACGCCGTGCGTTACTGAAACTACTTCAAAACTAGCATCAAGTCCATGCTCATATTTTGTATGTGCAACTGTCAATGGGAGCAGCACGCATGTGCAGGGAGATGCGACACATCTGCCACAGAGCACGACAACCAACGCTATGAATGTGCTGCTATGCTTCATGTGGTATGGGGAGCATGATAGACACAGCCCATGGTGCAGATTACCTGTGTGTATATTTTCTTTTAGTTTTTGTGCACAGCGTTGATCGCGAGGGGCCACAAAACACAACATGTTGGCCTTCCATCATGCTTGCAACACCCCTGTGCACATACGCAGGACACATAGCATAAGACCACGACTCCATATGTACGTGTATGTGCATGGGGTGAAAAAGAAACATCCATCATCATCCATAATCCTGCAGGCCACAAACACCCCTACACAGCCGTTCCCGTAAACAAGACAATGCGGACGACCTGTTGGCAGCAGGTGTTGGCGAGGAAGCAAACTTTGCAGGCGAAAAAGGAGCTGCACGGCCACGACCAGGCGACCGGGTACGACTTAAGCATCATCAGGGCACAACCGCAAGGGTGGTGCACGTCCACACAGCCACGCAGCTGGACCTGATGACGCCTCTGGAGGTGCAGGTGGACGGGGAGTACGTGCAGCCTCCCACCCAACGCGTGGCGATTGAGGATGTGATGGCGGTGGATGATGATGAAGAAGATGCACCACAACTGCACAACGATCCTCACGGCATCGTACATGATGCCAGACAGGTCGACGATCCCGATCGTGTGGGGGTGCGTGTCCAGCAGCAGCAGCCAAGAGGGGTGGCCCCCAACTTGGTGGTGGGCACCGACACAGATGCTGTGCATACACTAGAATCAGCACACATTGAAGCTATGCGTGCTGCACAAGGTGCTGAGAACGCTGCAGGATACGTGGCTCACAAACAACCTCGTGGTGGTGGTGCTGCTGATTCTGGTGGAGGTGGGGATGATCACAACGATGAGGACCCTGAGGGTGGGCGAGTGCAATTTGGCGCCCTCGTGTATGGCAAGCTGCTGGCACTATGGACACTGGACCTTTTGAGTGCACAGGTACGTTATGAATGGTGTATAATTTCACCTTGTGTGCCCCGTCGTGCATCATCATCACATCTGTACTGTGTGCCATCATCCGCCTGTGCTCCACCCACCCACTTTCACCCACAGGTGGCCCCAGCAGCACAAGAATTCCTCCAGCGTGCACTTGACATGCACCCTCCATCAGAACGCCCAGGGCTCCGGGGCTCCACCCCTGCTGTGGTGCTTGGCTTGGTAGCGGTGGTTGTGTTTCAGGCAGTCTACACGGTGTATGATTTACTAAGGGAGGCTGTGGGTGTTGAGTTCCGAGGGGAGAGAGGGTTGGTTGTGGACAGTGTGGTGCTCGCTGCGCTATGCACGCTGCTCCTGTCGTTGTGGCTTCGTGTTTGATGCTGTTGTTTTGGAAGAAAAGAAAGGGGATGCTGTTCTTGTTTCTGTGTAGTGACGTGTGGGGATTGCTTTGTTTTTTGTTCGACTTGATTGTTCACAGTACATTGATTGTACTTGCATTGATCGATGATTGATTACGCATGGGTCCTGTGGTCGTTGCCACACATAGCATGCAATCATGACGCAGGCAAATGCGCAAAACGAAATCAACAAGCAGCAGCACTGGTGGTGGTGGTGTGTGCTGTGTGTGCAGAAACCACATCACACAAAGAAACACAAAACATGTTGTCCATACATTCCCTTTCCTCTGTACTTTCCCCTTGTTTTCCCCAACAAACCATATCCCCCCCAAAATCCTCCTCTTCTCATTTTACCGGTGTGCTGCAATCCACCCACATTCCTGTTGATGTGCTGCAATCCCCCTCTTCTCCTACCCATGTGCTTCAATCCCTCCAGCAGTGGGATTATTGATGTGCACAGCGTAGCCCACCTGCCCTCATCTCATCATCCGAATCCGACTCATACGCACTTGTATTGCTCTTCCTCATCATCTCTGCCCTGTGCTGCAGCTCAGCCTTCATGTCCTCTATAGGGGACACCTTGACCTCCTCCAGCTCATCATCATCGGCATCCATGTGGCCGTTGGTGGGTGCAGCTGGGAGGGCGGCCTTGAGGTGTGTGATGGCGTCGGTGTCCAGGGTGTCGGGGAAATCAACGACGAATTCCACATACAGGTTTCCCTTGACAAAGGGACGTCCTTGTACTGGCATGCCCTCCTCCTGTGTGAGAGGTGGGGAGGTGTGAGAGGTGTATGGTGGGGAGGTGTGGGTGAATGATGATACATGGTGAGTGCCAACATGCCTCGCAAACCATTTCACACCCCTCCCCACACATACACATACACATACACCTCCCCACACATACACATACACCCACCCACACACCCCACACACCCCACATACAACACACAAAAACAACACACCTACACACACACACACACCACCCACCTCAATCTTGACCCATGAGTCGGGTTTCACAATATGCCCTTCTGGCATTTTCACATGCAGCATCCTATCATCCAGCTGTCGTATAGTAAACTCACACCCAGTCAACGCCTCTACCAGGCTGACATGTTTTTCATACACCAAATCATGTCCCACACGCTTAAAGGTGTCGTGGGGTTTGAGGTCGATGAGGAAGATTATGTCCCCGGGGAGCAGGTCTGGGTCAGAGGTGCCTGCCTCACCTGAGAGGACAATCTGAGTGGGGGGGGTGGGGTACAATGTGTGGTGGGTGGGGTGGGTGGGGGGGTGGGGTTCAACGTGTGTGGGGGGTGATGGGGTTACAATGTGTGTGTAAGGAGTACCCCCTTTTTTTTTCTCAATGTGCACACCCCAAAAAGTATCATACATCAACACCCCCCAAAACACCCCCCAAAACAAACACCCCACACACCAACACACCTTGCCCTTGTGGCGAATGCCCTTGTCCACATGCACCTCAAAGACCTTGCGCTCATTCACCAGGCGCTCCCCATGACAGGTGCCACATTGGTCGCTGGGTGGGATGCTGTACCCCTTACCACTGCACTTGGAGCACACCTGCTGGATCTGCTGCATCATGCCGGGGCCTAAGGGGCGCATCATGACCTGCACACCAGTGCCCCGGCATGTCTGTGGTGATGATGGAGGGGGGGGGGTGTTTGTTGTGTGGGTTGGTGTGTGTGGTTGTTGGTGTGTGAGGTTGTTGGTGTGTGTACACGGTGGGCAACAGGTAGTTGATGTAGGCTGTGTAATACACAACAACACAGAGTGTGTTGAATACATGCACATGTGTTGGTATGCACCACCATGGAAACACATACAACCAAGCACGCGCGCACACACACACACACACACACACACAAGCAAACACACCATGCATTGGTCTTTTCGCCCAGATTTACTGCCAGTAGCATCACATGTGGTGCACTTCATCTTGCGAGTGAGTGACATTTTCCTGGATAGAAAAGAGAGGGGATGTGCGAGAGGAAAAGAGAGGGGAATGTGTAGACAACGAAAGTACAGGGAAGCCCATGCACGTGTTTGTATACCACATACAATCACGCATGATCATCAACACAGCTGCCACCATGCACCCACATGTTTTATTCCTCCTCCCCCCACAATAACCCCCCACCCCCCCCCCCCCTCTCACACACATACTTGGTAATGCCATTGTACGCCTCCTCAAGAGACACCCGCAGTGTATGCTGCACAGATTCCCCCTTGCGTTCCCTACGAGAGCGGCTGCCACCCCCACCAAACAAATCGAATATGTCTGCATGACCACCACCACCACCTGCTGCACCAGGTCCACCCTCTTTGTAAGCCTCCTCACCATACTGTGTGTGTGGGAGTGGTGTGTGTGTGTATGTAATGTGGGTGTGAGAGGTGTGTGTGTGTAAGGAATGTTCAAGTAGTATGTGCATGTGCAGAATGTACATAGGGTATATGTTATGCGCATGATGCAACACATCAGCACCACAAGAAACAGACAAAACACACCTGATCATAAAAGCGTTTCTTCTCAGGGTCCTTGAGGCAGTCGAATGCTTCATTGATCTCCTTGAACTTGTCTGCGTCACCACCCTTGTCAGGATGATGCTTGAGTGCCGCTTTGCGATGTGCCTGGTGTGGGAGAAAGATGAAACAATGAGGTGTAGGAAAAAGATGAAACAACGAGTGTCATAAAGAGTGCATGCCAGGGAGTGTGTGTGTACAACGATTGAAAAGACACGCTGTATGGGGCACAACACCATTGCAACCAAGTAAATAAACAGAAACACATACCTTTTTGATCTCCGTTTCGGTGGCATCTACTGATACGCCCAGCACCTCATAGTAGCGCTTGTTGTTGACCTCGCCACGGGGCTGGCCGGGCATGCCGGGCATACCGCCCATCCCGCCCATGCCTGTGGGGTGCACGACGTCATCGTGTGCTGCGCTCCTGCATACTGCATCCCCTCACTCTGAACACACACACACACACATACCGGGTATGTCAAAGGGGAAGCCGCCAAACATCACGCTGTGCCTGTCGTAAGAGGAAACGATGATGATGATCCAATCCATCCATCATCCCTCAACAACATCACGTGCACAACCACCACATCAACCTTAAACATCACAACCCTGCTGCTTACAACAGACATACACGCACACACCCACACCCAACACACAGACGCCCTGGGGCATCCATTTCCACAAACGTCCTGGTGCATCCAACACGCAGCGCAGTTGTTGTACAGCTACAACACACATATACGAGTGCAACATCAAAGAGAATGACACAAACGAGGTGCACAACCAACGCGCAGCGGCATCACAAACCCATGGCTGCAAAAAGGCCAGCAGCAGTGTTTGAGTGGTATGCGTGCATGCGTGCAATAACAAGTGTATGGCCATGCAATCCCACATGTGCTGCGTTGCTGTCAGCGAACCTGCGTGTGTGGTGGGACCTCGATGCTGTTGCTCTGCTGCACGATCAAAGCCCAGCTTGTCTGGGGCTCGATGTTTTGTATATTTATAGCAGTGTTGATGTATGGTGTTGATGTTGATTTACAAAGCTGTGCAAACAGTTTGGTTCATTGACAACTCGGGCGGAAACTTCTGCACAAACCGAGTCACTCCCACTGCACCCCCCACTTGTACACAGAGCCTGTGGGGCTGGCAATACCAAAACAACCTGCTATACAATACCACACGAGCATCTTCTCATCATCCACATCCCCATCATGTCCACTATTGGCGCTCGGAGAGTTTTTTCGCTGCCAGCACCTTGAGCCGTTCCATAAATTCATTGGTCAGCGCATCAATCTCTGGGCTGCCCGATGCCAGCAAATCCGCAATGCTGCTGTTGTCTGCCTCTGCACGAAATGGGTTGGCACGCTCCAAGTTGCTGCGCCACATGGGGGTGCTGCTGTCGCTTGCCTCAAACACGGCTGGGAGCTCCTGCCCATCCAGCTTTGCTGCATATCTGTGTAGTGTTGCATACATTGGTTGATGGATATTATCAGTTTGCAAACATCAACACAAATAACAGCCCTGTCGATCACCATCTGACTCTCCATCTCAACAGCAACCGCATCACGTCATCATCACAACCCATCCCATCACATCCCATCACCGTCATCAACATACGTGGCAGCACGTTGCTTCTGCTCCTGCAGCTCCTTGGTGGTGGAGTACAAAAAGGGTGCATCAATGGAGCGCACAGTGGTGGTGATGGCGCTGTTGGCGACTGGGGACTCCTGTCGGGGTTTCTTAGCAGGGGTGCCACTGAGCAATTGGATTTGTCGTGCAGGGAGGGCCTGTGTGTGTGTAAGGGGTGGGGGATGTGGGGGGAATGTTGTGGTGGGTGATCATGGGTGTTTTGTCTGAGGGTTTTTGTTTGTGTGTGTGTGTGTGTGTGTAAGTGTGTGTGTGTATCAACCACTCCCACCCAATCACTCCCACCTCAACCACCACCACATATACACCTCAACCACCTCACCCAGTCCCAACCCCTCCCAACCAACCACCACATATACTCCTCACCCACTCCCAACCACCACGTACAGGAATGCTGTCCAAGTCCAAATACGTCTTCTCCCCATTAATCACCACATAACAATTTGTCGGCCACACAAACTCCAAATTCGGCTCCCCATCATCAAACGTGGTTCCATAATTATGTATCTCAACACCTGTCACCACTGCATAATCAGCCTTGGCAGGGTCCACTGTGTGCTGGATGAGGTATTTCAAGTCATCCGTGATGGTCCGTTCAGCAACCTTGGTCATATCCACCAAGTCCAGTTCCTTGACCTGTTGCTCATTCCAGCCCTCCCAGCGCATGCGGCGGGCAAGGCGCTGTTTGAGGATGGAGAGCTCGGGGTCGAGGGCATCGTGCACTGGAGAGAGGGGGGGGGGGGTGAGGATGAGCATTTGTGTGGGTGGGGGGGGGGAGAGGAAGAGGAGGAGGATTTGGGGGAGAGAAGAGGACGACAGGGTGGAGTGTATGTGAATATATGTGTATATCTGTATATGTATGTGTGTATGTATACACCACAACAACAACCCCAGGGTAAAACCTACCCTACACCAGCCACCATACCTCCAGGTCGTTTGCATGCAGCCTGCATCCCTGTCTCCTTGATAGACCCCAGTGCACCTATGAGGGCACCACATGCACAGCTCTCCCCTGCACGCCCTGGGCGGGAGATGGCCCCCACCTTGCCAGCGGCATCAATGGAGATGTGGGGGAAGGAGAAGAAGACATAGCGCTCACGACCAGCAGACTGTGTGTTTGTGGGGGTATGTATGTATGTATGTATGTATGTATGTATGTATGTATGTATGTATGTATGTAGTATGTATGTATGTATGTATGTATGCATGCATGTATGGGTGTGTGTATGGGTGTGTGTATGGGTGTGTGTATGGGTGTGTATGTATGGGTGTGTATGGGTTGATCACATTGACCATCTCCACATGATGGTCAGCATCACTTGCAGGAAAACCCATTGTCAATCAACACAACATAGTCAACACAACATAATCAACACAACACCATCAGCACAACATAATCAACACAACATAATCAACACAACACCATCAGCACAACAAAATCAACACGGAGAATAACACACGTACACAGGTGGGAGCATGAGACAAGCCAGCCTTGATCCCCGTCACACCACATGTCAACACCGCACCCAAACCATTGGTGTTGAATGATGCACCAAATATCTGTTCAATCTCATGACGCAGGGTTGCTGTGATCTCATCACGACAGAGGTTGGTCATGGCTGTGTGTGTGGGGGGGTAGGGGATGTAGTGAAAACGCTGGGTGGAGTGAAAACGCATGTTTGTGGGGGGGTGCATGCCGGTGTTGAAGGTGTTCATGATACGTGTGCGTGTGCGTGCGTGCGTGTGTACATGTAAACTTGCAATCCACATACCTTGCATGCACAAAATACAAACACAAACCACATACCAATAGAGTTGTTGCCATCAAAGCCGTATGCCTGCAGTGCAATGTCGAGGCGTTGGATGTAGTCGTGGACGTCCAGGGAGCCAGGGAAGAATTTGTTGATGGTGGATGCACGAGATGCCATGTATACTTTCTGTGTGGGATGGTTGAGGGAGGTTGATGAAGGTTGTCATACACGTCCCCAACACGTCCCCAACATGTCCCATGCATGGCAACAAGATTATACCTCTGCGAGATCCGGATCCTTGACCAATGCATCCTTGGTCAATCGCTGACCATTTACTGCAGCAGGTTTGGTGCCATACTGTGTAAACGCGGCTTTCACAACAAGGCGCGATGGAGATGCAACGCGTGGTGGGGTTGTGGTGCTGCCCACCCGTGAAACACGGCGTGTGAAATTGGGATGCAACTGCAGCTGCATTGCGGTGTATCAGATGTAGTAAAGCTGTGGGCACGAGGAGTACTCGGGGTGAACTTGCTGGGCAATCTACTACGTTTGCAACGCTGCAGGATCAAAGGGTATTTGCCGCTGTGTATTCAATCTCAACTGCTGCGGTTGTTGTGATTGAAAAGAGCGAGCGTGGCTGATTGAGTTTTGGAGTTTCTGTGGGAACAGAGTTTTCGTTGATCAAGCTGCATGTTGATCGTATTGTTGGATAGTTGTACGATTAGCACATCTTACACCCTAGGGCTGCATTGTCCTCCCATTCTTCACACCCATTCTTTTGCCGACACACCATGCCCAAACATCCATCGAAAAAACAGAGGCTGGACACACGCAACAGCAAGAAGGTCAAACCAAACAAACGAAGGTACCTTGGTGGTGTATCGAGGGAGCAACGTCAACGAAAGGGATGTTGTTTAGGTATCAAAAAAACGCAACCCATCAATCCACAGTCAAAGCAGTGCGCCAGTTGCAACAGTTGTGCAGCTACAACCAGGACAGGCACGCTTGGTGATATTTGTTGCTGCTATATGATGTATTGCTGCTGATTTCACACGAATGCATACCGTATTCCACAGTGTGCAACATTGCATGGGACGGCTGTCTTGGATGTTCCCCACAGCCTTGTTGTACACGTGCAAGGGTATGTGTGTGGCCCCTCGTGAGACATATCCCTATCTACAACAGCATGTCAACAGCTATTGTGCCCATCAACACATCTTCGTGCCCAGCCTCACATCCCTCTGCACATCCCTTTCACAGCGCATCACTCCCTCCTGGCACACACACCCTTTATTGGCAGTCCCTGCATCGACCACCCCTCACCATTCTATGCAGCCCCAGTAGCGACATTGCTATACCACGATCGCACAGCGTGCATAGCGTGGCAACCATCACCTACAACACACATGGTAGTGTGGTGTTGCCACATAGTAGTTTGTCAGCAACCATCATTACATGCATAGCTATCATCATGTAGCTATCCCCATGTACATATGGTGGTTTTTCAGACTGAGCAACTATCACCATGCACATACCTATCACCATGCACATACGCCCCATACACCCCCCCACACAGATAGCAGCGCAGTCACCATACACCCCAACCACCAAGGGGATGCCCTTGACACTCACTGGCGCCCCACCATACACCAAATTGTACATGACTGGCACTGTGGTGATATGAGACACAGTGGTGATATAGAACACAGTGGTAATGTAGGACACAATAATAACAACGAGCTGCATAATGAACAGCATATGAATGAACAGCATATGAGCGGGCACCTAGTAGAAGAACCCAGTCATACAACCATGCATTGTGTACCTAATAACACCACCCCCAATAACACCACCCCCAATAACAGCACCCCCACCAGTGACAGCAACCCAACAGTGGTGGTTGCATGTGGGCCACGCAACAGCGGCAAGTCAACATGGTGTCGACATCTGGTCAACGCTGCTGTCAACCATGCAAAGAACATGCACAGCCATGGTGGGGAGGCAGCACCTGTGTGGTGGCTTGAGTGTGATGCTGGTCAACCTGAAATGGGAACACCGGGGTTGTTGACGTTGACCATGATTGACCGACCACTGTGGGCGTATACAGCAGACCAGCAACCCACACCTGCATGGTATGACACATGGTGCTGTGTGGTTGATGATGTGTACATTGTGGTTGATGATGTGTACATGGTGGTTGGTGATGTTTCTGTATACATACTGTTGCATGAATTTTGTGCATGTGATAATGCAGGTATAGAAACACACACACAAACTATACTCTCATACACACTCAACACTATCCACTCTCACTCAAAACTATTCCCCACGCACACACAGTATGAGCTTTTACGGGGACACCTCACCCGCAACTGACCCACTGCGTTATGTTGCCTGTGTAAAACAACTGCTGGCTCATGTATACACCAGTCAACATGGTGGTCAACGTCCATTGATTGTGGTCAACACACCAGGGTGGATCAGGGTATGCTCTATTGTGTGGGTGTTTCATGGGTGTGGGTGTTTCATGGGTGCTGATGTTTCATTGGTGCTGGTGTTTCATGCGTGCTGGTGTTTCATGGGTGTGGGTGTTTCATGGGTGTTGCTATACCAGGTATTTGTTCAACTTCACCCCCATAATCACCATGCTTGTACATACCACCACCACCATCTTCCCAACATCACCACCCACCTGCCCCCATCATCATCCCAACATCACCACCCACCCACCCCCATTATCATTATCATCATCATTATCATTATGTTCATTATTATCACACCATCATCATGACCACCATCACAACACTAGGGGTTTGGGTTTGATGTGCTGGTAGAGATATTACGCCTCATGCCGATGACACACATTGTGCAGTTGCAAACACCCAATAATAACAAAAACCTACCGAGCGATGATTTCTGGTATGTGTGTCTGCTCTGTTCTCCTGCTTTCCTTTTTTCGTTGACCATGCTCCCTCATTGCATTGACCATGCAACCAGTGACCATGCCCCCCCCTTCACCCCCCCCCAGGCTCTCCACTCCCACAGCATCCCATCCACCCATCAGCCGCCACCTGCTGCCAGCCATGACCACCCCTCTGCTTGGGAATAGCAAATCACCCCCCGTTGCAACAGATCAACGTGCTGCATTGTGGCAACAGTTTGCTCGCCGTTGTGTGCGTGCTATGAGTGGTGGTGGTGTTTCTGGTGTTGGTGGTGTTTCTGGTGTTGGTGGTGTTTCTGGTGGTGGTGTGCTTGGTGGTGGTGTCTCTGGTGGTGATGATGGTAGTTCTGTTGGGCATGCAGCTGAGGATGGTATACAGCAGGAGCATCACACACCTGCTACTCCCTCAGCACCAGCAGCAACAACAGGCCACCGACACAAGCACACACAGCAACAACAACAGCACACACAGCAGCAGCAGCAACATAAATCACCACCATTGGCGTTGCAACTGGCATCCATAGCACCATGGCAATTGCATGCTGTTGACCAGCCACTAGGTCAACCACTGGGAGAACCACCACATCAACCATTGCAGCAGCAGCAGCACACAAGCACACCATCCTCCCCCATGACACCACCACACCCCAATCACCCCCCATTGGGTAATGGCGTGGTGTGTATACGTCTGTTGTATGCACATGACATCACTCAGGTGGTTGACCAGCTGGCAGTGGTAAACGCCATGCCCGTGGGTCTCTGCATTCATGGTCAACACATGCGAGAACCATCAGTAGTATCTTCTTCCACCAAACCCGGATTGCATGCACCACTGGCACGCTGTGTGGGTATGGGCATCGTGCGCAGCGTTGACCGCATGCGTGGGTTGGTCTACTTGTTGACCGATGTGGAGGAGGAAATTTTACAGGGCGTTGACTGCATTGTGGGGGGGCGATTGGAGTTGCCACACACACTGTTGACCTGTCATGATGCTGGGACTGGTGGGACTGGTGGGAGGACACAACATGAATTATTAGGTGGGAAGAGACACCATGTGGGTTCAGGTGGGGGTAAGAAACAGCAGGTGACTCATCAAGGCAACAGTAATAGGGTGTTACCGGTGCTTGTGCATTGTCCTTACATTGCTGCGTTTTGTGTAAGTGGGGATGGTACAGGGAGTCGTGCTATTCGCAGTCGCAACAACCTTGCTCGACTGGGGGGGGAGGGTGGGTAGAGAGGGGTGGGTAGAGAGGGGTGATACGATGTGGGTCTCTTTGTTGCTGCTGCTTTGTCTTGCTGCTGCTCTGTTTGTTGGTGTTGCTGTTTGTATTTACTTTGGTATTGTCTTTGGTGATGTGTATTACGATGTTGAGTAGGCAGTATGATGATGTATGATGATGATAATGATGATGAAACGTATCATTGTTGCAACCACAAACAAACTGACAAAAACACAAAAACACAGTAACGTCAAAAACACAATACCACTTCTCCACTCATTATCACAATGCCTCAGTTACTATCATGAAAAAGCACCTCCGTCACGCTCCCTCTCATTGTGCAAATCCATACCAGTCACAACACATCCCCCTTCCATCAAAGAAAATCCCCCCCTCATCAGGGTAGCAACTGAAAGGTAGCCATCACATCCCTCAGCACCTGCACCACCCTCCCATCACATGCCTCCCCCACCTCCCCCCCCCCACCCCGACACTTGGTTGTTGCATTCAATATGTAGAGCTTTCCATTACACACAGCCACACTGTTGAGAACACGCTTGCGACCACGTGTGCTGTTCAGTTCATACTCATATTCATACACAGGAATGGGGGTTGTTGTTGTTGTTGGTGGGAGTGATGCATTGCGTTGTTGTTGGTGTAGCATGGTGACACCGAGTGTGCTTTCCTGTGTGTATGGAGAGGGGTTGCTTGGGGAACATGGCAATATGTACCTACAAATCATCGTACATACCATACATGTACAGGAATACACAAGGAATACACTTCTTCCCCAAGCTACACCCACCCCCACATGCAAACTCCCCCACCCACCCACTCAAATACACCCCAACACACACTCAAACACCCACAACACCTACCTTGGCACGCTCAGCTGCAAGCAGTTTTTCCCCCACCTCCTCCACACTGCCAAATTGAGGCAGGGATGTGAGACGTGTGGGGGCCACTGTCACACCCACTGATGTTGCTTTATCATCAGGGTTGCGAAACAATGCATCAGCACCTGCTTTGTTTATATTTTCCCATGCTGCTGGCCGCTGCAGTAGATACCTGGTGTGTGTGAGAATGTTGGTGATGTTGGTGTTGGGGCGGTACGAGGGATGTCGAGGATGGATGGATGGTGTTGCATCAAGAGTGCATTCATGCTTTTAGAAAACAAGTGTGCTCATCATGGTGTGTCATGTGGAACTGCAACGGAACAGACATGGATATTCCAACACGTACCCTTGCTTTTTGTTTGTATAAAGCTCGTACAGTGTGAGGGTGTCTTGTGCTGCTGCTGCTGGTACTGCATGTGTGGCTGTGCACGACATGGTACTGATGATGTCATGTGGAGATGTATACATAAAAACAACACACATACCAGCCAGGGGCAACAACAAGGGGCTCACCACGATGCCACGTCGTGCATGATGCAGTGATCGTGTGTGTTGTGCAACAGACTCAGGGGGTGGCTGTATCGTGGGTGAAGCGACGTATGTACATACAGCCATATCTGCTAGTGTAGTGCGACGAGTACAAGCTGTATATCGCCAGATCAAGGCGGCAGTATGCATTGGGTTGGATGGCATGATCTGGCTGCAGGTGGCAATGTGCTCCGCGGAAAACATGTTGGATGGTTGCATTGCTGGTGGCTGAGGCTGAGGAGGCTGAGGAGGTAGGCAAGAGATCAGTGCACAATGTGTACAAATAAGTTGAGAAAGCATATATAGCTGCAAGTGTTTTTCTTTACAAAGTTGCACACACTAGATTGCAGTAGCACTGCAAACCAAGAACAGCCGTCAGCATCGTTCAAGCAGCAAGAACATCTGTGGTTTGACCAATGCAATTGCTCGGTATGGCGCTACACAACGCATACATACATGCACATACAATCCGACGCACATTGACACGTTTGCCCAATGCGTACCCACAGTTAAACAGCCAGGCAAGATATCAGTGGTGGATGGCACACCATCATCATCCCCGCCGGCCGTGCTTGCCACATATGATGCATCCCTGTATGCAACAGACCAGCATGGAAAATACATTGCACTTGCAACCCCAACCAATGTCCAAATCCTGCTTGCCCAGGATCGCAGCGTGGTGCGTATGGTTTGCTTTGTGTTTATGTGTATATGTGGCACACACACCATCATCCTGCACACCATCATCCTGCAACACGCACTATGCACACATGACGCGTGCACACACACATAGGTAGCAACCATTCCTGCAGACAATATCACGCGGTTGATATTTTCACCACAAGCAAGCTTCTTGGTCACATTACAACGTGTCAACAAAGAAACCAACGACAAAAATCTCAAGGTACATAGTAAGCTGTTGTTATTTTACATATGCTGTTGTTATTTTACATATGCTGTTGTTATTTTACATATGCTGTTGTTGTTTTACATATGCTGTTGTTTTACTTGTGCTATGCCTATGAGTTGGTGTTGTTGGTGGTGTACTACGCTCTACGGATTCAACACAGCATGCATATGCTCACATGTATACATGTATATCTCCATGATAACACAAGCCTGTTTCACAAAGAAACAACATGACAAAAACAACAATGTACCAAAAACAACAATGTACCAGAAACAACATCCCCATTGCATACCCCCACCCTGTGCACACTCACCACCCCACCACCCCAATCAGGTGTGGCACGTCAGCACCGGCACACTTGCCTATGAACTCCACCACCGTCCCCGTAGTGCCGATCTCCCCACCTTGGAATTTTCATGTGACGATATCTATGCCTATCACATGGTGACCAACACCATACACCGCTACCACACACCATCATGGACACACAACAGCAATAACAGTAGTGATACACAAGGTAAGAGTAGTGATACATAAAACAACATTAGTGATATACAATACAACAAGAGTGGCACACAAAAAATCACCAATAGCGACAACAGAAACAACACCATAATAACCACACATCCTCCACAGCAGCAGCAGCAGTCACACGCTTGCATGTCAAGGGTGTGGCCAGTTATGGTGTGTCCCCCACCCCCACGCCCCATGTGGCTGTGTTTGTGCCCGAGGTGAAAGCGAGCCCTGCACATGTGGCATTGTATGATGCAGGGGCATTCAGCAGTGGCGGGGGAGGGGAACAACAAAGTGCTGTGCAGGCACCACAGGCATTGGCACGCAAGGCGTTTTTTCGGGTATGAAATGAGAGGGGGTAGGAAATATGCGTTGAGGGTATTTGAAATGAGAGGGGAGGTGGACTGGTGCTCTACTTGCTCTCGGGTGTATATTTTCTTCTTGACGCTTTTGACATTGATGATGGTTGTGGGGAATAACATAGCACCTCTCTGTCTCTCTCTCTCTCTCTCTCTCTCTCTCTGTCACACACACACACACACACACACACACACACACACACACACACACACACACACAC
>VFQP010002464.1_pt1 | contig 20584 bp, 11 predicted proteins | sample 3512351 | NCBI WGS metagenome assembly VFQP01 (sample SAMN10412372, study PRJNA504923) | tailings metagenome | isolation source: Relicate 1 Philex TSF1 revegetated site | place: Philippines: Tuba, Benguet | collected 2017-08-29
TCCCCGTTTCCTCCGTGAAAGGGAGATGTCCTAGGCCTCTAGACGATGGGGGCTTGTTTAAAACTTAATTTTATTTTAAAATTAAAACTGTTTTTTAGTAAAAAAAAACATTTATATATATTAAATCTTCTATAATAAGATAGTAACATAAAAAAGAAATAAAGTCAAGCTAATAAAATTTGATAAAAAAAAATTTTAATAAACTTTTTTGTTAGCAAAATATTTTCCCAAAAAGAAGATAGAAAATAAAGTTAATTATATAAGTTATATATATAACAAATAAAAAACTTTAATTATCAAAAAATTTTTGGTAATTAAAGTTAAAAATGATATAAAACTAATCTTACATTTATTTATTATATAACATAATTAATAAATAATTTGGTTATTAAACAAACATTATTTTTTTTGCAACCTAAAAAAATATGTTTTAAATTTTTTTTTTTTATAAAAATTTTAAAACATTTGAATTTAAGAACCTACTTTAGGATTATATTCTGTAAAACGAGAAACATAAAAATTATTTACATCAACGTGATAAGTTGAATTTAAACCACCGTTTAAACGTTCACGAACTCTAGTCATAATACGTGAAACAACATATAAATAAGCATCTTTTAAAGCTTTTTGTTGATAAAATTGTACAGTTTCATTTTTAAATTCTTCTAATTTAGATAAACGAATTTCATGTTGACTAACAATTGCATTTATTTCAGTTGTAGCACGTGTAATACCTTCTTGACGAATTTCTTGTGCTTTTTTCTTTGCTAATTCTAATTGAGCTTTAGCATTAGTTAGTTTTTCTTGAGCTTCAATTGCACGTTTATTAGCTTCTTCTAAATTTGATAAAATTGTTTTTTTACGATCTTCTAATAGAGCAGTTAAATTATTACCTACAAACGAAACAACAACACCAAGAACAACTGCTAAGTTAATAATATTTGTTTCAAAAATATTTGTATTAATACCAAAACCACCGTGTGCTAATGTAAATAATTCCATAGTTTTCTTTTTTTTACTATATTTTTATAAGATACTTTTATATTATATGAAGAAACTTTTTTGCTTCAAAAGTTTTAATAATAATTTTATGTTATATAAAAGTATTTTTCTCAATTTATAAAACCTTAAAAGGTCGGAATTGTATTAATAATAGTAATTAATAATATTAATCATTATTAAAATAATGTTTGATTAACCTCTGCCCGCCTAAAAAAAGTGCAAGGCAAGGGTAGCTTTGCTATTAATCAAAGATCTTCAGTTAACCTTTGCCTTCCATATTTCTGGCGAAAAAAAAAAGAAGAAGCAATAGGGCTGGCATTGCTGCGCAAATTCGAAGGAGGAGGTTCGCTATTCATTGAATATAGCAAAGCTATAAACAAAAGAACTTTGCTATATAGCAAATTTGCTACCGTTGCCTTTTTGCAAAACAATACGCTAGGATTTGCGAAGCAAAAAGGGCTTCGAAGGCCAGCCCGGCCTTCGAGGGCAAAGGTTAACTGAATATACAATACAACATTTTATAGATTATATAATAATAACAAGATTTAAATTAAAATTTCAATATATTTTTATTATATTTATATCTTATACATATAGATAGAAATAGAAATAAGATCAATTCATTATTTATATAGATACATAAATATTTATCTATATTATTAGATATATATTATCTATAATATATAGATTTTATAGATATATAATAATTTTAGTTTTATTCTTTCCCGCTTTTAGCGGACCTATTGGTTTTCTAAAAAATGAAATACAACTATAAAAATTTAAAATAATGTTTAATATTTTTTATTTTTAACAAAAACTTATTTTCATTACTTTATAAAAAGACAAATACAATGTTTTGTTTTTACAAAATTTTTTTTTATATTTTTTAATTAAAAATATTTGGTTATTAAAACTATTTCATTTAAAGATCTTTATTAAACCTTTTTCAAAAAAGCAAAGGTTAACTGAAGATATTTCATTGACCTTTGATTTTTATTCACAAAGTGAAAGTAGCAAAGGCAAAAAAAAGAAAGAAGCAATTTGATTATGACAAAGTGAAAGAAGTTAAAAGAAGCAATAAGGCAACGGAGTTTTTGACGAAGTGAAAGAAGCAAAAGCTTTGTTACCCTTTTGTAAAAAAAGACAAAGAGAATAAAAAAAACTATTTATAAAAAAATCATTTTGAAAATTTATAAATAGTTTTTAAAAAAAAAAAAAAATTAACCAGCAAATGGGTTTGCAAATAAAAGAGCTAAAGCAACAACTAAACCATAAATAGTTAAAGATTCCATAAATGCGAAACTTAATAATAAAGCACCGCGAATTTTACCTTCAGCTTCTGGTTGACGTGCAATACCTTCAACAGCATAACCAGCTGCAGTACCTTGACCCATACCAGGACCAATAGCAGCTAAACCAACAGCTAAACCAGCAGATACAACAGATGCAGCAGCAACGATAGGGTTCATATATATTCCTCCATAAAAAAATCAATAAAATTATAACAACCATATTAATAATAACATTTTTACAAATAATTGAATATATTGTTTTTTATAAAAAAAAAAATAAAAAAAATAAAAAAATTAACGTAGGCAAAAAACCTATTTTTTAATTCATAAACCTAAAGAAAAATGTTATACTTATACTTATTATAATTATACTTATACTTTTAATTAGATTTTTGTAAATTTTTTCTAAAAAGTTATATATTTATTTGTTTTACATTTTTTATTAATATTAAAATAATTTATGTTTTAATTAATTTCTTATATATGTATATATTTTTTTATTTTTGAAAAGCTTTAATATAAAAAAAGCAAATAAAAAATAAAATAAAAAATTGAAACAATTTTTTTTTACTATATAAAAACAAACACTAATACTTTATCTAATTTTTTTTACTATAAAATATAGAAAATATTTTTATAAAAACTTGCGTTTAAAAAAAAAATATGGTATAATATTATTACCAGGTCTCAATGTTGAAGCTTGATTATCTTCTACGATACAAATTAAAATTAATTTAAATTATCATATTCAGTTAACCTTTGCCTTCGATGGCCAGCCCTATTGCTTCTTCTTTTTTTTTCGCCATATTTGATTAATAGCTTCGCTATTAATCAAAGATCTTCAGTGAACCATTGAAAGCGTAGCGGCAGCCTAAAAAAAGTGCAAGGCAAGGGTAGCTTTGCTATTCACTGAATATGAATTTCGAGGGCTTCGAAGGCCTTTTGTTGCCCTATTGCTTCGCAAATTTCGAGGGCAAAGGTTAATCCAACATAATTTATTTTATATCCTATATTGATATGATATAGATCATATATATATATTGATTTATATGAATTATAAATCTTACATAAATAAGAAGAATTGTATTAAATTAATATATTAATACATTATATTCAGTTAATAGCTTCGCTATTAACTGAAGATCTTTGATTAATAGCGAAGCTATTAATCAAATATGATAATAATGAATTATTATTCATTATAATAATGAATTATTATTCATTATAATAATGAATTATTATTATTATTAATATAATACAATACGGAGAGAATCAAAAAAATTTAAATTTATACTATGACAGCAATTTTAGAACGTCGTGAAAGCACTAGCCTTTGGGCTCGTTTTTGTGAGTGGATCACTTCAACTGAAAACCGTTTATACATCGGTTGGTTTGGTGTTATTATGATCCCTACATTATTAACTGCAACTTCAGTATTTATCATTGCATTCATCGCTGCTCCTCCAGTAGACATCGATGGTATCCGTGAACCAGTATCAGGTTCATTATTATATGGTAACAACATCATCACTGGTGCTGTAATCCCTACTTCTAACGCAATCGGTTTACATTTCTACCCAATTTGGGAAGCTGCTTCTTTAGACGAATGGTTATACAACGGTGGTCCTTACCAAATGATCGTATTACACTTCTTATTAGGTGTATGTTGTTACATGGGTCGTGAATGGGAATTATCATTCCGTTTAGGTATGCGTCCTTGGATCGCTGTTGCTTATTCAGCTCCAGTAGCTGCTGCAACTGCTGTATTCTTAATCTACCCAATCGGTCAAGGTTCATTCTCAGATGGTTACATGGCTAGCCCATCATTATTGTTTGTAACTCAAGCCTTTTGCATTAAAATAATGCATTCTGTAGAGTTTAACAAAATTTTGGTTTATAAGTTACTTTTTTATTATATAAACCTTAATTGGAGTAATCCTTTTGATGAATTCTACCTAAAAGGGGGAACTCCTTGTATGTTTATTTTTTTTGTGTTCGTAATTCATAAACATAGTATCTTTAATAACATATTTCATACTGGATTTCAACAATCTACAAAAAGAAAAATTCAAACTTTTCTTTATCAAAAATTAAATTCTGATACAGGTTCTTTAGGTGATAATTTAGGTGATAATTTAGGTAATAATTTAGCTGATAAAAAAGAAAAAGAATCATCTTTCTTAGTACCTCCACCTCTTAATGAAGATCCAGATCCAAGGAAAAAAATTAAGGATACAATTAAACAAAAAAAAAATAACAACAAGGACAATCCCTTACTAAGTGATAAAAAATTGATTTTAAAAAAAAACTGCTCAACTGACGAAGAAAAAGCAGACATATTAAATTTAAAAAATAAAACAAGAATTCAGTTCCCTTCTTCTTCAAATTCTTCAATTGAAGATGAAAAAAAAGTAGAAAATTCAGATGAAAAAAATTCAAATCAATGGGCTCGTTCGTTAAAAAATTTACCTGCTGTTTATGGTATTATTTGTAAAGAAAATAATAAAATTTATGTAGGTGAAACAGAAAATTATAAAAAACGATTTTTGTATCATGTTAAGATGTTAAAAGATGGAAATCATCCTAACAAAAGTCTACAACATGATTTTAATGAACTTGAACGTGATGAAAGTTTATTTGAATTTATTCTTTTTGAAGTAGAAGATGGAAATACAGAAACAGTAAATAACCACGAAAAAAAAAATCAAGTTTTATCTACTAATTTAACAACATTAGATTCTTCAAAAAGAAAAGCTTTAGAAGCTCAGATTCAAAAAGAACTAATAAAAAAAGACCAGTGTTACAACACTGGTTTAGCAGAAACAATTCAACCTAGAACTCAAGGTTTACATCCTTCAGGAGCTGGCGTTTTATTTGTTAAATGTAAAAAAACTGGTAAAATGGGCTTTTTCTATTCTGGATTTACTTATGGTATTGCAGGTAAAATCCGCCAACTTAAAGGAAAATTAAAACAAGGTACTTATAGTAATGGAAAGCATCCTCTTGAGTTGGATTGGCAAAAATTTGGTGAAGATGGTTTTGAGTGGGGTGGTTATGTTTGGGGCCCAAATTATGTTGATGAGAAGACTTGTAAAAAAATAGTAAATCACTTAATTTATTCTAATCTTTCTCAAAAAAAAGAAGTTTACAACACTTTTTATCATGATATTAATTCAACTGAACCAAATCCAAACCGACTTCCTTTAACTACATCTTTGGCTGAATTAGAATTACCTGAAACTCCACCCATTGATCCAATGACTTTTATTCCAGGTGATTTTACTGTTTTTACGCCTACGCCTGATGAGGTTGCACAAGGGAAAAAACCAATTACGTTAATTAATCAAAAAAGTATTTTTACCGAAGGCTGTGTTTATCTTAGTATTAACGAAGCTGCAACTGCTATTGGTCTTAATTGGAATGTAATTAATTCTAGATTAAAAAATAATCAATATCGTCTGGCTACAAAAGATGAAATTCAACAAGAATTACAACGCCGTAATTGGTCTACTAATTCAGCATTGGCAATAGATGCCAAAGTATCTGCTAATCAGAAAACCACTAAAGGTGTTATTCAGTATTTCAAAATCAACAACCAAGTTTTTAAAGGTTTTAAAGCAGTTCAAGACGCTGGTTTTGGTTCACGTAAATCTGTCATAAAAAAACTTGATGATTCAAATAATACTAATTTTGTTCGTATTAGCCAAGAAGAATACAATGAATTTTTAATGAATGTAGAAAAAGTCGATCCTGGTTAAAACTTTTTGTGAATTAAATGAATTCTATTTATTTTAATTTAATTTTGTATCATTTTTTTTTTTAAAAAAAATCCGTCAATTTTTTATCTAAATGTCTAACGACCATCCCTTTTTTCGGGAGTAGACACAAGCGTGTCGAAATGGTAGAGATCCTTTTAACTAAAATAATTTTAACATTATTCAAAGAAAAAAAGGATCAAGATATGGTCTAATCTTTACAGTAATGTAAAGCTGAACTTTTTGTTTATTAAAAAGGAATTACTTTTAATAAAAGTAATTCCTTTTGAAAGAAAGAAAAAAAAGTAACGGGAAGATAGTAGCGCCATCTTCTGAATAATAATGATGCCTTTAGGTAAAGTAAAATTTGCCCCTAACAATGGTGACATTGTTATGAGAACCCTTCTAAACTGGGAACCTCTAAACATTCTAAATTCTTTTTAAAATGATTTTTTTTTATTAATAACAGATAATCGAAGCCAATTTTTTATTTGTTCAGCTATTAGACGTACAAAATCAGGTTTTATAGAACCTGGTGATAATAAACCAGAACCAGATGATGAACAAAACAAAAAAAGCAAATTTGATCCTCTTTTAATTGAAAAAGGATTTAAAAGTTTAGACAATCCAGTGCTAAGGGGATCTTTTACGTTAGTTTTAACTAACGAAAGACTAAATTTGTTAGATAACATTAACTTTAATAAATTATTTTTTTAGTCTTTTATAAGTAAAAGATCCTAAATGCCTAACGACCATCCTTTTTAGGAGTAGATGCAAGCGCATCGAAAAGTTGGGTAACCTTTAATATTTTTTTATATCTATAAAAAAAGAAATCTTTTTTTATTAAAGAAATCTTTTTTTTTATTTAAGTTTTATTAATTTTTTTATAGATATTGTTATTATAGGTTAATGATATGGTCTGATCTTTACAGTGATGTAAAGCTGAATTTCATTAAAAAAATAAAATGAAATATGTATTAATTTAATTATATTAATTTTATTTGTTAATTTTAATGAAATTAACGAAGATAGTTTAGCGAACTATCTTGAACATAAATGATTTCTGGTACTTTCAACTTCATGATCGTATTCCAAGCTGAGCATAATATCTTAATGCACCCATTCCACATGTTAGGTGTTGCTGGTGTATTTGGTGGTTCATTATTCTCTGCTATGCATAAACAGAACTGTGCCTTATAATAGTGATATTATAATGAAAATAGGGTGAATTGCTGAAAACCTAATTATTAAGATTTTTAAAACAACTATTTATATATAAATTATTTCTAAATTTATTTTTTTTTTAATTTAAGGTTAAAAATAAAATAAAATTTACTTTGTAATGTAACTAAATAATTTAATTAAAAAAATAAAAAAATTATGAAGGAAAATCAAAAAATGACACAAAAATTAAATTCCAATACTTGGAAAAATATAGATAGAAATAATAAATATTTTGAATTTATTGAAGAATGTAAGAACAAAAAATATATAGAAAATACTATACTTCATTTACATCATATTATTCCACAATATGTTATAGGTAAAAACCCATCTTTAGATGATAAACTTTTTATACAAAGTAGTCAAAATATTATAATTTTATCTGTAGAAGATCATGCAAAAGCTCATAAACTTTTATATGAAATTTATGGTAACGAACAAGATAATGGAGCTACTTTAATGCTTAATAATTACGAAACTGAAAGTCGTAAAATTTGGCGTACATTGGGGGCTAAGGAAGTTAATAAACTTATGCGAGACCAAAAACGTACTTTTTGGGATCCTGAATTTCAAAAAGAAATGGCCACTCGATCTATGGCTAAAGATAATGCTATAGAAATTCGTAAAATAGCTGGTAAAAAGGGAGGTTTAGCTACAAAAAAAGGTATTGCTATTAACTCACAAGAAAAATATATATTTAATTTTGAGGATCAACCTGTTTTATGTATTATTAATTGTAATTCAGGTCAAGAGGTTTTAAACGAACTTAATAAGTTTAAATATACACCTCTACAGCGAGTAACACCACTATTAAAAGGTGAGCGTAAAAAATTGCATGGTTGGTCTTGTAAAAAATTAAATGCAGATGGTTCAATTAGTTAAAGAAATTTGTATCTATATTTTATTTTTTGTTTCAACTTCTTTTGAATTGTTAATTTTTTTAACAATTTAGCTTAAGTTCATGTAAGTTAATATGGTTATATTTTCATAAAGTATAACAAACTCTAATATATGAGAATTTAAAAACTTTTAAATTAAATTTAAAATTAATTAGTTACTTTTTATAATTTATAAAAAATTATTCATTTTATTAATCTTAATAAAAGGCAATTAGCAGCCAAGTCACAAAAGGGCTATCTTAAAATTGTTTTTGATAGAATTTGTGAAAGGTTCAGAGACTAGTGCTTGAGTCCCAACAATAATAGCACATTAGCGCCCTACAACTCAAAAAAATGAAAAAAAAAAAAAATAAAAAAATATTTGAGTTGATGATATAGTCCGACACTCCAAGAAACTGGAGATTACAGTTTAGGGTTCTTTAGTAACTTCATCTTTAATCCGTGAAACAACTGAAAACGAATCAGCTAACGCTGGTTACCGTTTCGGTCAGGAAGAAGAAACTTATAACATTGTAGCAGCTCATGGTTACTTTGGTCGTTTAATTTTCCAATATGCATCATTTAACAACTCTCGTTCATTACACTTCTTCTTAGCTATTTGGCCAGTAGTTGGTATTTGGATGACAGCTTTAGGTTTATCAACAATGGCTTTCAACTTAAATGGTTTTAACTTCAACCAATCTGTAGTTGATTCACAAGGTCGTGTTTTAAACACTTGGGCTGACATTATCAACCGTGCTAACTTAGGTATGGAAGTAATGCACGAAAGAAATGCACATAACTTCCCTCTAGATTTAGCTTCTGTAGAAGCTCCTTCTATCAACTAATTTAATTAGTTATTATTAAAATAAGTTATATAAATTATGTAATTTATATAACTTATTTTTATATCTTTTTTTTATTTATATTTGCTTCATATTTTATTGACCATTGCCCTCGATATTTATCGCGAAGCGAAGAAGTAATACGGCTGGCCTTCGAGGGCAAAGGTTAACTGAATATAATTGAATTTATTTATTTTAAATTAATATGATAAAATAATAACATATTAAAAAATAAAATATTCATATTAAAAAATAAAATATTCATATAAATAATAATTTTATTTAAATATTTGCTAACTTATTTATTATTATTGCACAATTTTCATGTTCAGTTAACCTTTGCCCTCGAAATTTGCGAAGCAATAGGGCAACAAAAGGCCTTCGAAGCCCTCGAAATTTGCGAAGCAATAGGGCAACAAAAGGCCTTCGAAGCCCTCCATATTCATATTCAGTGAATAGCAAAGCTACCCTTGCCTTGCACTTTTTTTAGGCTGCCGCTACGCTTTCAATGGTTCACTGAAGATCTTTGATTAATAGCTTTGCTTTTGCTACGCAACTCCCTTCGATGGCCTTTTTTTCAGGCTGGCATTGCTGCGCAAATTCGAAGGGAGTTGCGTAGCAAAAAAGGTTAATAAAATATGGCGAAAAAAAGAAGAAGCAATAAGGCCATCGAAGGGGTGGTAAAGCTACCCTTGCCTTTTTGCTTCTTCGCTTTGCGATAATACGTAAGGATTTATTCTTTCTTCTTTTTTCTTCGTAAAAGAAGTGAAGAAGTGAAAGAAGCAAAAAAAAAGAAGAAGCAAAAAAGCATGTGAAAAAAAAACATAAATATTACAGCCTTTTTTTTATTTTTGATAAAAAGGTTTTTAAAATAAAAGCACTTATTAATTTTTTATATTATAAATAATGGAAAACAAAATATGAATATCGAATTAGTTTTACAATTATCATCTTTACTTTTAGTTGTAGCAGCGGGTCCTTTAGTAGTTGTACTTCTTTCACTACGAGGTGGTAATTTATAATTTTTATTGTTTGTATTTGATTATAATGTTAACTTAACCTTTGATTTTGCTTCTTCTTTTTTTTCGCTTTTGCTACTTTTACTACGTGAATAACTATCAACGAGTTTATTCTTTCTTTACTTCTTTCACGAAGTGAAGAAAGAAGTGAAGAAGTGAAGAACTGAAAGAAGTAAATCAAAGGTTAACTGAACATGTTTGCTTTATATTTCATTGACCATTGCCCCTTCAATGGTCAAGCCCCTGATCATCGAAGGGGTAGCAAAGCTACCCTTGCCTTGTACGTTTTTTAGGCGGGCTTCGAATTTGCGCAGCAATGCCAGCCTGAAAAAAAGGCCATCGAAGGGAGTTGCGTAGCAAAAAAGGTTCACTGAATATACACAAACAATAAAAAAAAATATTAGCAAAAGTAGATTGATAATCTATCTATATATGACTTGATTATCAAGGCTTTTAAATTTTTTACTATTTTCACTTTTTGTTACATTTTTATGTTTATTTTTTAACTGCAAATTCTTATGCATCTATATAATAGATATTATCTATTTGGTATAATTTGTAGAATATTATAAAATAATTATAAATGTAACAAAAAATGAAAAATAAAACACTTAAATAAGTGTACAAAATAAAAAAAAATGATTTCATTAAGAATTCAGTAATTTTTTAACACATACCATGTATATGTATATGTATATATATATATACATACATCTAAATAAATGATATAATTTTTTTTTATAAATTATTATATTTATTTATAATACTTATTGCTTCTAATATTTTTTATAAAAAAAGTTTTGTTAATATTCTTTTTTATAAAGACCGTTAGAAAAATTTTAAATTTTATTTTTTGTAAAGTTTCTAAAAAATAGAAAAAAATAGAAAAAAGAGGTTTATTAAAAACAAAATATAAAAAACAAAATATAGAAAAATATCAAAAATATATTTGATTCATAATTGATTCACCTTTGCCCTCATTGGCTAGCCCCTGGCCGTCCAAGGGGTAGCAAAGCTATTAACCGAAGATCTTTCATGGACCATTGATTGTTATTCTTTCTTAACTTCTTTCTTCACTTCGTGAAAGAAGTGAAGAAAGAAGTTAAGAAGTGAAAGTAACAAGAATGAAAGATATTAAGTATTGATGAAATTAAAAAAAAAAATATAAAAATAAATAAAAATAACATATATAATTATTGCTTCTTCGCTTTGCGATAATCAAAGACTTCGAAGGCCAGCCCTATTGCTTCTTCTTTTTTTTTTTCGCCAGAAATATGGAGGGCTTCGAATTTATTCTTTCTTAACTTCTTTCTTAACTTCTTTCTTAACTTCTTTCTTCACTTCGTGAAAGAAGTGAAGAAAGAAGTTAAGAAGTGAAAGAAGCAAATCAAAGGTTAATCAAACATTATTTTGATTAATATTAATTATATTAATTATTTAACATATAATAAGTAATTCTATTGTAAATGGAAAATAAAAACAAATATAAACAAACAAAAAAAAAAAGTAATGATTTTTCACGAAATAATAAACAACAATCTCGTAGCCGTGTTTTATCATTAACACAACTATTAAGCCGTACTCGTTTAAAAAATACTAAACGTGAAACTGTAATTTTAAATTCAAATATAACTAAAAATAATTTTTCATCTTTTTCAAATACAAATCGTTCTTCTTTTAATTCACAAAATACTGGTTTTATATCAAATAATAAGACGGATTTACAAAAACAAAAACAAGATAATTTAAAACAAAATGGAACAAATTTTCAATCTTATTCTTCTAATATTTTAAATTCTGGATCTTTGCTTCGCAATAATCAGCAAAAACTTATACAATCACGTTTAGATTATAAATTTGAACAAAAACGAAAAAAAACAATTAAACCTATTATTCCCCCAAAATCATTAGTTATTATTTTAAAAGAAAAACCTGAAAAAATTTTATATAATAGACGTATTATTGATTATAAACATTGTAGCTTATTACAACGTTATATTGGCTTAGGAGGTAAAATTTTACCAAGAAGACAAACTCGTTTAACAGCAAAACAACAACGTTATATAGCTAAAACAATAAAAAGTGCTAGAATTATGGGTTTACTTCCATTTGTTAGTAAAGAAAAGGGTTTTTTTAGATAAAAATATATAGAAATAAAAAAGAAAAAAATTGAAGATTTTTCATAAAAATTGTTTGTGATGACTTTTTAATTCAGATTATCATTTTCAGTTAACCTTTACCCTTTTTGCTTCTTTCACCTCTTAACTTCTTTCTTCACTTCTTTCACGAAGTGAAGAAAGAAGTGAAGAAAGAAGTTAAGAAAGAAGTTAAGAAAGAAGTTAAGAAAGAATAAATCCTTGCGTATTATCGTAAAGCGAAAGAAGCAAGCCAGCCTTATTGCTTCTTCTTTTTTTTTGCCATATTTGATTAATAGCTTCGCTATTAATCAAAGATCTTCAGTGAACCATTGAAAGCGTAGCGGCAGCCTAAAAAAAGTGCAAGGCAAGGGTAGCTTTGCTATTCACTGAATATGAATACGGAAGGCTATGTTTACTAAAACATTCAGATTCTAATTTTTATTAAAATTAATAAAAATTCGGTCTATTTATTGTCTATAAAAAGTGTACAAAACAAAAAACGCAAACTAAAAACTGTTTCTGTTTACTGTTTTTGTTTTGTCAACATCACCAGTATAAACAAACATAATTATAATAAATAATTATTAAATTATTTTATAATAGACTTTTATCTTATTACTTTTTTTGTTCAAAAATTTGTTAAAAAAATTTATTATTTTGCTTCTATTCACTTTGTGAATAACTCCTTTTGATTTGCACTTTTTTGAACCTTTTTTTTGCAACTTTGAACATATTCAGTGAACCTTTACCCTCGATGGTCATCGAAGGGAGTTGCGTAGCAAAAGCAAAGCTTGCCTTTTTGCTTTTTCTTTTTTAAATCATATTTGATTCATTTTTAATTCATATTTCATATTTGATTGGCTTTTATTTGCATTTTGCTTGATTGACAAAGCCGATAACACAATATTTTTGTTTATTATATTTGCTGATAAAAACAAATATGCAAAAATAAAAGAACAAATTGTATATTGGATATATACACAAAAAACGCATTAATTAATTATAAAACATTAATTAAATATGTATTTAAAAATATTTTATAAAAAAAAAAGTCTAATGTAAAAAAAGAAAAAAATTGAAAAAATAAAAAAATAAAAAAAAATAAAATGGTTTTAGAAAAAAAAAATTCAAATGAAGCTAATGTTATTCGTTTAGCGAATAATGCTTCTTTTTTAAAAGAAACAAAAGAAAAAATTAATTATAAGAAAAAAAATATGCGTGGCTTTGCTTTGTATGCAAAGCAGGCAAAAGTTGGTGATATTTGTAATTTAAAAATTACAGCAATAGCACAAAATAATATAGGTATTGATGAATTTAGTTTACCATTTGCAGTTTTTGTTCCTAATGCACAACTAGGTTCACAAATTCAAGCAAAAATTTTAAAAATCCAAGATTCTTCAGGAAAATATGCAATTGCAAAAATTATGGAAGAAAAAAATAAAGATATTAAATTAAACGAAGCTTTTGAAAAACAATTATCTAAAATTTCAGTAAAACCAGGTGATATATTAACAGTATCAATTAAAAAACAAATGGAAAATGGAAAAGCAGGTATTGTAGAATTAGCTGATAATTATCGTTTAATTGTTCCTTTAACTGATAAAAATTCAAGTAGTAAAAAATTAGAAAACATAACAGTAAAAGTAACACGTTTAAAATTAAATTATGGTTTTGCAAAAATTCAAAATGAAAATAAAACTAATTCTGAAAAAAAAACTATAGAACAATTATCAGGGAATAATTTAGAAATTGGTTCAAAATTTACAACAACACTTCCATTATCTTCATTAAAATCTTTTACATTCACAAAAGGCTTACGAAATAGTGGATTAGCTACAGGTAAATTTATAGTTTTAAAAATTAAAGGATTAAATGATAAAGAATCTATTTTATTTATAAAAATTAAAAAAAATGGTATTTATGCTCAACGATTAATTGCAAATGGTAAATTACGTGTACGTATTAAAATTACATCAAAATCATCAAATTGTTTTGTTGGTAAAATTTTACAATTAACAAATGCACCTATTTCAAAAAATCAAAAAAAATCATTCATATTAAACAATATTCGTGAAATGATTAATCATGGTATGCATTTTGGTGAAAAAGCTGTAAAATGTGATGCACGTATGAAAAATTATATTTGGTTAAGTCGTTCTCAAAATACAAAACTAAATAAAAAAGGATTATCAAATTTAAATAAAAATACAGATCTTTTAAAAGAAGAAAGACCGTTAATTAAAAAAGGTCGTCATGTAATAAATTTATTAAAAACACGTCGTTGTTTAAATCAAGCATTAAAAAAAGTAACAAAATATGCTTTAAAAGGAAGAACTTTTTTATTTATTGGTACTAAAAAACCAGCATCAGGTTTAGTTGCTCGTGCTTCTTTTTTTACAAAAAATTCTTTTTATGTAAATACTAGATGGTTAGGTGGTTTATTAACAAATTGGAAAACAATTTGTAAATCAATTTCTAAAATTCGACCTATTTTAAAAGAAAAACAAAAAGTAGTTCGTGATATTTTAGAACGAAGACAAGCTATTAAAAACCGTTTAATTAAAAAAGCATTATTATTAAAAAAGAAAAGTAAACTTATTTTAAGTAAAGGCCGTATTCTATTAGAAACACTAAAAAAAGATAAAGATTCTCAATTAACTAATACAAAAAATTTAATTGTATTACGTAATGAGTTTATGAATAAAGGTATTCAATACCTGGAAAAACGTCAAAAATTAATACAAAAACGTAAGGAATTAATTTATCAAACATTTTTATTAAAAGAAAAAGGATTAGATTTATCATTAAAATATAACAATATTTTAAATCAACTAGCAGTTTATACTAAAAAATTACGTGAATATAAATATTTATTAATTTTAATATCTGAAATCCAACAAATGAAATCTCGTATTTCTACTTCTACTAATTCAAATTTAGTTTCTATTTCTTATGGAAAATTTAAAGAATTAAATAAACAAAATAATAAATCAGAACAAATTTCACAAAATCCTAGCTTAGATTGGATTGTACCTAATCCTCCTAAAGAAATTTTAAATAGAATTGTTTTAGCTATGAAAAATCAAACTAATTCAACTCTGATTTCTAAAGGTATGTCTGCTTCTTTAACACAAACACAAACACAACAAAATAATTTAATTGTATGTAGTACATTATTATCTAAATTTAGTAATTTTAGTGTTTATATTAAAAATATAATCAAATCATTAATTACATCAATTAAAGTATTAGAAACACAAGCTAATAACTATACAACACAATTAACTCAAATTAAAGATATTTTAAATATTCACGTAGTTTTAAAAAACAACATAGTTCTTGAATTACAACAACTTCAAATTAAATTTATTAAAGAACGTAGTTTAATTAGAATTATTAAACGTAAATTAAATACATTAGATGCACAGAAAAAATTATTAAAATTTTTACCACGTTTAAGATATTTACCAACTTCACAGACAAAAATTTCTGAAATTGTTCAAATTTTACTTTCACGAATTGTAGATCCTAAGTTAAAATATCCTATCGAAACTATTTATGATCAAAAATTAAGTAATAGCTCTAAAAAATTAGCAGCTATTCGTAAGAAAAAATGGCAACGTTTAGAAAAATATTTTGGTGGTATTGCTAATATGACAAAATTAACAAAAACGCAAATTTCTCGTAATGTTGCTATTATTATTGGTCAAAAAGAAGAAATGAACGCAGTTCGTGAATGTCAAAAACTTGGTATTAAAATGTTTACTATTATGGATACAAATTGTAATCCATCTTTATCAGATCATATTATTCCTGCTAATGATGATTCACGTAGTTCAATTAAATATATTTTAACTAAATTTATCACACGTATTCGTTTAGCTCAAAAACTTCGATCACGTTTAACAATTTATATGAATAAATAATTAATTAAAATTAAAATTAAAATTAAATTAAAAATTAATTTTAATTTTAATTTTAATTAATCTATAAGTTGTTCCTTTCCTAGTCTATTTGAACATATTCAGTTAACCTTTGATTTGCTTCTTTCACTACGTGAATAACTATCAACGAGTTTATTCACGTAGTGAAAGAAGCAAATCAAAGGTTAATCATCAAACATACTAATATCTAAACATTTAAATATATAAAAAAGAAGCAATAGGGCTGGCTTGCTTTACTTCGTGAATAAACTCGAAGCCCTCGATGATTTGCTTCTTTCACTTCTTAACTTCTTTCTTAACTTCTTTCTTCACTTCTTTCACGAAGTGAAGAAAGAAGTTAAGAAAGAAGTTAAGAAAGAATAAATCCTTGCATATTTTGGCAAAAAAAAAGAAGAAGCAAAGAAGAAACAACAAAGCAAGGGAGTTATTCTTTCACAAAGTGAAGAAAGAATCATCAATGAAATATGAATTAAATATGACTAAGTTTACAATAAGTTTTAAAAATCTATTTTTTCTAAGAATACTAAGATTGACATTATATAAAATAATGTTATATTTTATTCAATATTCAATATTTATTATTCAATAACATTAAATTTTTCAAATATATTTAATTTATTATAAAATAAATTAGTGGGATTGTAGTTCAATTGGTTAGAGCACCGCCCTGTCACGGCGGAAGTTGCGGGTTCGAGCCCCGTCAATCCCGTTATTACAATAAATAATAAAATTATTTAATTTTCTAAATTAAAGTTTTTAACTAAGATTACTTAAATAAGTAACATTTTTTTGTTACTTACTTTTTTGGGTGTTTTTTTTCTCAGATTTTCCCATATTTGATTCACCTTTTTTGCTACGCAACTCCCTTCGAATTTGCGCAGCAATGCCAGCCCCTGGCATTGCTGCGCAAATTCGAAGGGGTAGCGAAGCTATTAATCAAAGATCTGCAGTTAACCTTTGAAAGCGTAGCGGCAGCCTAAAAAAAGTGCAAGGCAAGGGCTTCGAATTTGCGCAGCAATGCCAGCCCCTGGCCATCGAAGGGGTAGCAAAGCTATTAACTGAACATGAATTTGAATTAAAAAATGAGATTAATTATAAAAAATATATATAAGAATTTATAATTCTTATATTTAAAAATGATTATTATTAATCAGAGTTAAATATAAGAATTATAAAATAAAAACAAAAGATTTTAAAATTACAAAAAGTTATGGGTTGCACTTTTTTAAACTTTTGTTTAATTGTTAACTATAAAAGCTAACAAATTTTAGTTTATAGCTTTTTTATTTACTTTTTTATTACATATTTGAGTCATATGAATCAAATATTTTTGGTTAACCTTTGCCTTTAATGATAGTTATTCACGTAGTGAAAGTAGCAAAAGCAAAAAAAAAGAAGAAGCAAAAGGGCTGGCTTGCTTCTTTCACTTCGTTAATAAACTCGAATTTGCGAAGCAATTTCACTTCGTGAATATGGTTAATAGTTATTCTGTCTTCAATTCTTTCTTAACTTCTTTTACGAAGTGAAGAAAGAAGTGAAGAAGTGAAAATAGCAAAAGCAAAGCGAAAGAAGTGAAAAAAAGCAATAAGGCAAAGGTAGCGAATAAACTATACAGAAAATTTAATATATAGCAATAAAACTATTCACTGAACATCTTAAAATGTAATTTATTAAAAAAAATATAATCAAATTTTAAATATAAAATATTTTCGCTAATTTTCTCTAGATTTTTTTTTTTATGAACTTCTTTTATTTTTATAAAAAGATTTGTAAGTTTACAAAAACATTTTCTCTGCTTTAAATAGTTTTTTCTATAGTTTCTATTTTAAGAGAAATCTAGTTAAAAAATAAAAACCAAGCAAAATTTAATTAACTTGCACATTTACATTAAATAAAAAAGAAAGTTTTATTTAAATTTTAATATAAAATTAAATAAAACTTTCTTTTTATTTTTCATGTTCAGTGAACCTTTGCCCTCGAAGGCCGGGCTGGCATTGCTGCGCAAATTCGAAGCCCTTGCCTTGCACTTTTTTAGGCGGGCTTCGAATTTGCGCAGCAATGCCAGCCTGAAAAAAGGCCATCGAAGGGAGTTGCGTAGCAAAAGCAAAGCTACCCTTGCCTTGCACTTTTTTTAGGCTGCCGCTACGCTTTCAATGGTTCACTGAAGATCTTTTATTAATAGCTTCGCTATTAATCAAATATGTCAAAAAAAAAGGTTAACTTAACATTATTATATTTATTTATATTAAAACAAACGTTTTATAAATGAGTATTATAATATGGTTAAATCTAAAATAAAAAATTGTTCTTTAATAAAAAATTGTTTTTAATAAAAATATATTTTAAAGTAGTTAAATATTAAAAACCTCAGTTTTTGTTTTTTTTAATAAAAATATATATTTTTTGGTTTTATTAATTCTTTTTTATTTTTTTTTAGTAAAAAAAAGTAATTTGCTAATATTAAATATAACTATGTTTATAGTTCGGATTACTTTTTTATATTAAAAAAGCATATTTAATTAATAGCAAATTTGCTATATAGCAAAGCTATATAGCAAAGTTCTTTTATTGATAGCTTTGCTATCAATAAAAAAAGCTATTAATCAAAGATCTTCAGTGAACCATTGAAAGCGTAGCGGCAGCCTAAAAAAAGTGCAAGGCAAGGGCTTCGAGTTTGCGCAGCAATGCCAGCCCCTGGCCATCGAAGGGGTAGCTTCGCTATTAACTGAAGATCTTTGATTAATAGCTTCGCTATTAATCAAACATGTTCAGTTAACCTTTGCCCGCCTAAAAAAAGTGCAAGGCAAGGGCTTCGAATTTGCGCAGCAATGCCAGCCCCTGGCCATCGAAGGGGCTTCGAATTTGCGCAGCAATGCCAGCCTGAAAAAAGGCCATCGAAGGGAGTTGCGTAGCAAAAGCAAAGCTACCCTTGCCTTGCACTTTTTTTAGGCTGCCGCTACGCTTTCAATGGTTCACTGAAGATCTTTGATTAATAGCGAAACTATTAATCAAACATTATTTGCTAATAACATAAGTGATTTAAAGTTTATTATTATTTTTAATAGTATATAATATATATATTATATATTATTTTATTATATTTTGCAGTTTATTTTGTTTAAAATAAAGTGAATTTCTTAAATTCAAACAAATAAATATTTGTTTTGTGTTTTTCAATTATTTTTTTATCTATATAGTTTCACAAATAAATGGGTCGAGCCGGATTCGAACCAGCGTAGGCGTAGCCAACGGATTTACAATCCGCCCCCATTAACCACTCGGGCATCGACCCTTTATTATACATTTTATTTTATATGTATATATTTTATATAATTTTGTATTTTTTTATTAACTTTATAATAAATATATAATTTATTTAAATATTTTGAAAGTCTAAATAAAAAAAAGTTACTTACTTCTTTTATTTTATATAACTTCTTTTTTTTTATAATATTTAACATTTGTTACTTTATTATGATTTTATTTATTATTGCTACTTTGTTTAATTCTAACAAAATCGCTTTCTTCTTTTAGTTGTTATTTTTTGCTAATTCTAAATTATTGTAAATTAATAACAAAAAGAGAAAACTTTTGTTAAAAACAAGAGTTAGTAAATAAAAAATTTACTAAATTTTTATTTATTATGATATAATTTTATTTATTAATAAAAAATTATCACAGTTCAGACAACAAAAACTTTATATAAATATATATATTTAAAGAGTTTTTATAACTTAAATTTGGATTTAATTTTGTACATCAGCTTAATTGCTGTATAAAAACTAAAAAAAATTAGCTAAAAAAAAATTTTATTTATTATTGTTCTTTTGCTCTGTAAACCATTGCCCTCGTTGGCCGGGCTGGCCATCGAAGCCCTTTTTGCTTCTTTCACTTCTTCACTTCTTTCTTCACTTCTTTCACGAAGTGAAGAAAGAAGGTAAGAAAGAATAAATCCTTGCGTATTATCTCAAAGCGAAGAAGCAAAAAGGCAAGAGCTCCATTTTTTGTTTTTGATTATTAAAATCAAAATTAGTTTATTATTTATAATAAAATAGGAAAAAAGATAAAAATAAATGAAAGATAAAACAAAAAGATTAAAAATTAAAAAGCTAATATGAACTTACCAAAACTTTTTCTTATTTTAATAAGAAGATTAATAAGATAAAATTTTTAATAATTAAGTAAAAAAAAATTTATTACGTTTACTTTTATGGGCTTACCTTGGTATCGTGTACATACAGTTGTAATTAATGACCCAGGTCGTTTAATTTCAGTGCATTTAATGCATACAGCATTAGTAGCTGGTTGGGCTGGTTCAATGACATTATTTGAATTAGCTGTTTTTGATCCATCAGATCCAGTTTTAAACCCAATGTGGCGTCAAGGGATGTTTGTACTTCCTTTTTTAACACGTTTAGGTGTAACACAATCATGGGGTGGTTGGACAATTAGTGGTGAAACAGCAAATAACCCAGGTATTTGGAGTT
>VFQP010002465.1_pt1 | contig 20583 bp, 20 predicted proteins | sample 3512351 | NCBI WGS metagenome assembly VFQP01 (sample SAMN10412372, study PRJNA504923) | tailings metagenome | isolation source: Relicate 1 Philex TSF1 revegetated site | place: Philippines: Tuba, Benguet | collected 2017-08-29
CGTGGGCGAAGCGGTTGTAGGCCACCACCGCCGGAATGGCGGCGAACAGGCCGATCGCAGTGGCCACCAGTGCCTCGGCAATGCCGGGCGCCACGGTCGCCAGCGTCACCTGCGTGAGCGCGGCCAGGCCGGTGAAGGCGTGCATGATGCCCCACACGGTGCCGAACAGCCCTACATAGGGCGAGACCGAACCGACCGAGGCCAGGAAGGACAGGTTGACCTCCATGGCGTCCAGCTCGCGCTGGTAGCTGGCGCGCATGGCGCGGCGGGCGCCGTCGAGCAGCGCGCCGGGGTCGCCGATGCGGCGCTCGCGCAGCTTGAGGAATTCGCGCATGCCGCTGGCGAAGATGCGCTCCATGGGGCTGCCGCTGCGCGCGTTCTGCGTGGCGGAAGCGTAGAGGTCGTTGAGGCTGCTGCCGGACCAGAAATCGCGTTCGAAATCCTCGGTGAGGCGCTTGACGCGCTTGAGGGCGAACAGCTTGCGGAAGATGGCGGCCCAGCTCACGATGGAACCGGTGATGAGCAGCAGCACCACCGCCTGCACCACCCAACTGGCGTTGAGCATCAGCGAAACGATGGAAAAGTCGTGGTTCATGCGGGTCTCAGGACGTCGAGGATGGAGGAGGGGATGCGGCCGGGCCGCAGGGTGGCGGCATCCACCCAGCCGATGCGGATCTCGCCTTCGCACAGCGCGTCTTCACCCAGCCAAGCCTCCTGGAACAGTGTCAGGGAGGCGCGGCCAAGTTCCCGAACCGTGGTGCGAATGTGCAACGAATCGTCGAGCCGGGCGGGGCGCAGGTGGCGGGTGCGGGTGTCGGTGACCACAAACATGCCGCCGCTGGTTTCGCGCAGCGCGCGCTGCTCCACGCCCAGCGAACGCAGCCACTCGGTGCGGGCGCGTTCGAAGAACTTGAGGTAGTTGGCGTAGAACACGATGCCGCCGGCATCGGTGTCTTCCCAGTACACCCGGACGTTCCACAGGAACGGGACCCCCACGCTCCCCGCTGCGCGTGGTTCGCTGCCCCCCGAGGGGGTGCGAGCTTGCTTGGGGCGGCCCGGCGCGGCGCTCAGGGGCGTGTTCACAGCACCTGCTCCAGGCGGCGCACGGCTTCCTGCAGCTGTTCCATCGAGTTGGCGGTGGAAAAGCGGATGTAGCGTTCCGGTGCGGCGTCGCCGAAATCGCGCCCCGGCGTGGCGGCCAGGTGGGCGCGCTCCATCAGCGCGAAGGCGAAGTCCCAGCTGCCGCCCTTCAGGTTCCAGCGCTTGCACGCGTCGGTGCAGTCGGCCCAGGCGTAGAAGGCGCCGTCGGGCATCACGGGCACGTTGAGGCCCAGGCGGTTGAGCGCGGGCACGAAAAAGTCGCGACGCGCCTTGAATTCGGCGCGGCGGCGTTCGTACTCGGCCAGGCTTTCGGGTTCGAAGCAGGCCAGTGCGGCGTGCTGCGCCACCGTGCTGGGGCAGATGAACAGGTTCTGGGCCAGCCGCTCCATGGGCGCCACCAGTTCAGGGGGCAGCACCAGCCAGCCCAGGCGCCAGCCGGTCATGTTGAAGTATTTGGAGAAACTGTTGATGCTGACGATGTCGTCACCCAGCTCCAGCGCGCTGTGGCCGAAGGCTTCCTCGTAGCTCAGGCCCAGGTAGATCTCGTCGACCAGCGTCACGCCCTGGTGGGCGCGCACCGTGTTCACGATGCGGGCCAGTTCCTCGCGGGCCAGCGAGGTGCCCGTGGGGTTGGAGGGCGAGGCCAGCAGCACGCCGCGCGTGCGCTCGCCCCAGGCCGCTGCCACTTGTGCGGCGGTGAGCTGGAAGCGCGATTCGGGCCCGGCGGGCAGCAGCACCGCGCGCCCCTCGGCCGCCTGCACGAACTGGCGGTTGCAGGGGTAGCTGGGGTCGGGCATGAGGATCTCGTCACCATGGTCCACCAGCGCCAGGCAGGCCAGCTGCAGCGCCGCCGAGGCGCCGGCCGTGACGACGATGCGCGATGGGTCGATGGCGAGGCCGAAGCGCTGTGCGTACCAGGCGCTGATGCGCTCGCGCAGTGCGGGCAGGCCCAGCGCCTGGGTGTACTGCGTGCGGCCGTCGCGCAGGGCGCGCTCGGCGGCTTCGCGCACCAGCGGCGGGGCGGTGAAGTCCGGCTCGCCGATGTTCAGGTAGATCATGGGCCGGCCGCTGTCGGCCACGCGGGCGGCGATCTGGCCGGCGGCCTTGGCCACCTCCATCACGTAGAACGGGGTGATGCGCTCGGCGCGGGCGGCCAGCTTCATGCGGGTTTGCGGCCGCGGCCGGTGGCCGGTTCGGCGCTCACCTCGGTGGCGCGCAGCGTCTGGGCCAGCGGGTGCAGCACGCCGTTGACGTACTTGTGGCCATCGGTGCCGCCGAACGATTTGGCGAGTTCGATGCACTCGTTGACGACCACGCGCCAGGGCACGTCCAGGCAGTGGGTCAGCTCGTAGGTGCCTATCCACAACACGCCGTGCTCGATGGGCGAGAGTTCGGCCAGCGGGCGGTCCAGGTGCGGGGTGATGGCCGCGTCCAGCGTGGCGGCCTGCTCCACGCAGCCGTAGAGCAGGGCGTCGTAGTGGGCGCTGTCGGCCTTGTGAAAACCGCTCAGGTCGCGGGTGAAGGTGTCGATGTCGCTGGCCTCGTTGCGACCCACCAGGTGCTGGTAGAGCGCCTGCAGCGCGAACTCGCGCGCGCGGGTGCGGGCCGACTTGTCGGTGGCCTTGCGGGGTTTTGGGGCTTCAGTGTTCATGCAATCTGGTCCAGCAGCTGGGCCATTTCCACCGCCACGCGCGCGGCGTCGCGGCCTTTTTCTTCCTGGCGGGCCACGGCCTGGGGCAGGTCTTCGGTGGTGAGGATGGCGTTGGCAATGGGCAATTGGTAGTCCAGCGACACGCGGGTCACGCCGGCGCCGGATTCGTTGGCCACCAGCTCGAAGTGGTAGGTTTCGCCGCGGATGATGCAGCCCAGCGCGATGAGCGCATCGAATTCGTTGCGCTCAGCCAGGGCCTGCAGTGCGGTGGGCACTTCCAGCGCACCGGGCACGCTCACGTGGCGGATGTTCTTCTCGACCACGCCCAGGGCCAGCAGCTCGGCGCGGCAGGCGTTCCAGAGCGCATCGGTGATGCCCTGGTTGAAGCGGGCTTGCACCACGCCGATGCGGAAATCGTGGCCGTTCAGGGCGCCGGTCTTGCCTTTGTCTGCACCAAACATCGTCGTTATTCCTTCACGTCGTCTTTGCCCAGGAAACCGGTGATTTCCAGTCCGTAGCCCACCATGCTGGGCATGCGGCGCGGGTTGCCCAGCAGCCGCATCTTGTGCACGCCACATTCGCGCAGTATCTGCGCGCCCACGCCGTAGGTGCGCAGGTCCATGCGGCCACGCTCGGGGGCCTGTGCGGAGCGCGCCGTGCCTTCGAACTGGGCCAGCAGCTGGTCGGCGCTTTCGCCGCAGTTGAGCAGCACGGCCACGCCCTGGCCCTGGGATTCGATGTGGCGCAGGCTGGTTTCCAGCGACCACGAGTGCATGGCGCGACCCACTTCCAGCGCGTCCAGCACCGACAGCGGCTCGTGCACGCGCACGTCGACGGAGGTGTCAGCGGCCCATTGGCCCTTGACCAGTGCCAGGTGCAGCGCGCCGCTGGGCTGGTCGCGGAAGGCGTGGGCGGTGAACTCGCCGAAGGCGGTGTTCAGGCGGCGCTCGCCAACGCGCTGCACCAGCGATTCGGTGCGGCTGCGGTGTTCGATCAGATCGGCGATGGTGCCGATCTTCAGGCCGTGTTCGGCCGCGAACAGCTGCAGGTCGGGCAGCCGCGCCATGGTGCCGTCGTCCTTCATGATCTCGCAGATCACGGCGGCGGGGGTACAGCCGGCCATGGCAGCGAGGTCGCAACCGGCTTCGGTGTGGCCGGCGCGCATGAGCACGCCGCCCTCGACCGCCTGCAGCGGGAAGATGTGGCCGGGCTGCACCAGATCGGCGGCCTTGGCGTTGGCGGCCACGGCCACCTGCACGGTGCGGGCGCGGTCGGCGGCCGAGATGCCGGTCGTCACGCCCTCGGCGGCTTCGATGGAGACGGTGAAGGCCGTGCCCATCTTGGTGCCGTTGCGCGGCACCATGGGCGGCAGGTTCAGACGCTCGCAGCGCTCGCGGGTGAGCGTGAGGCAGATCAGCCCACGGCCGAAGCGGGCCATGAAGTTGATGGCCTCCGGCGTGACGTGGTCGGCAGCGAGCACGAGGTCGCCTTCGTTCTCGCGGTCTTCCTCGTCCACGAGGATGACCATGCGACCGGCGCGCATGTCGGCGACGATGTCCTCTACAGGAGAAATGGGCACAGGAGTGGTCATGGTGTTTTCTGCAGCATGCGCTCGACGTAGCGCGCGATCAGGTCGATTTCGAGGTTGACCGCCGAGCCGGCCTTGAGGGAGCCCAGCGCGGTGTTCTCCACCGTGTGGGGTATCAGGTTGATGTGGCACTCGCAGCCGTCGGCGCTGTCGACCACGCGGTTGACGGTCAGGCTGACGCCATTGACGGTGATGGAGCCCTTGTAGGCGAGGTATTTGCCCAGGGTCACTGGCGCCAGCACCCGCAGGTCCCAGCTTTCACCCACCTGCTCGAAGCGGGTGACCGTGCCCAGCCCATCCACGTGGCCGCTGACGATGTGGCCGCCCAGGCGGTCGTGCGCGCGCAGGGCTTTTTCGAGGTTGATGGGGCCTTCACGGTCCAGGCCGCTGGTCTTGTCCAGCGATTCGGCCGAGATGTCGATGGTGAAGGTGGACGCGGCGGCGTCGAAGGTGGTGACGGTCATGCAGGCGCCGTTGAGCGCGATGCTGTCGCCCAGGCCCACGTCATCGAGGTAGCCGGGCGGCGCCTCGATGGTGAGGCGCTTGCCAAACTGCAATGAACTGCCGAGCGGCTGGACGGCGGTGATGCGCCCCACGCCAGTGATGATGCCGGTGAACATCCCCGTATTGTCGCAGGGATTCGGGTTTCCCCAGGGGCCCGGGGGTGACAGGGGTCAGAAGCGGTCGCGGCCCGGGGGGCGCGCGCGCAGGCGCAGGTCCGGGCCGACGCGCTCGACGTCCACGAATTCGAATCCCGGGGTGGCGTCCAGCGACGTGAAGGGGCCGAGCGCGGCCAGCCCGGCGCCTTCGCCCAGCAGCCTGGGGGCGAGGTAGAGCAGGAGTTCGTCCACCAGGCCTTCGCGCAGCAAGGATCCGTTGAGCTTGTGGCCGGCTTCCACGTGCAGCTCGTTCACGCCGCGGGTGGCCAGGTCGCGCAGCAGGGCGGGCAGGTCCACCTTGCCGGTTGCTCCGGGGCAGTCGACCACCTTGGCGCCCTGGGCGGCCAGGGCGGCGCGCCGCGCGGCGGTGGTGGACGGATCGCTGGCGGTGTAGACCAGCACCTCGCCCGGTGCGGGCAGGATGCGGGCGCCGGGCGGCAGATCCAACCGGGAATCGACCACCACCCGCAGCGGCTGCCGGGGTGTTTCCACCAGCCGCACATCCAGGCGGGGGTCGTCTTCCAGCACGGTGCCTATGCCGGTGAGCAGCGCGCTGGCGCGCTTGCGCCAGGCGTGGCCGTCGGTGCGGGCGGCCTCCGAGGTGATCCACTGGCTGACCCCGTTGGGCAGGGCGGTGCGCCCGTCCAGCGAACCGGCCACCTTCAGCCGCACCCAGGGCAGGCCACGCACCATGCGCGACAGAAAGCCGATGTTCAGCTCACGCGCGCCCACCGCCACCGGGTGGTTGGTCGGCAGCAGGTCCACCGCCACCCCGGCCGCGCGCAGGCGCGCGATGCCCTGGCCGGCCACCAGCGGGTTGGGGTCCTGCAGGGCCACCACCACGCGGCCTATGCCAGCAGCGATCAGTGCGTCGCAGCAGGGCGGGGTGCGGCCATGGTGCGAGCAAGGCTCCAGGGTGACGTGGGCGGTGGCACCGCTCAGGTCGACACCCGCTGCCTGCGCGGCACGCAGGGCCATCACCTCGGCATGTGGCCCGCCCGCCTGCTGGGTGTGACCGGTGGCCAGCACGGTGCCGTCGGTGGCGGTGATGACGCAGCCAACCCGGGGGTTGGGGTCGGAGAGGCCCACGGCCGACTCGGCGGCGTGCAGGGCCGCGGCGATGGCTGAGGGCATGTCCAGTCGGTGCATGGGCTTGGCGACGGATTCTGCCAGAGGCCTGTGGGCCATCAGGGGATGGGCTGCAGGTGGGTAACGGTAGACACCAGGCTCTGCAAATGCAACCGGTTGACACCGTCGCCGGTGCGAGGCCACTGGACGTCAACCCGCAGTGTGACCAGCCCTTGGTCCGCGTCGGGCTGCGCCTGCCAGCTCAGTTCCAGCGGGGTCGTATCCGGGTGGGGGCTTTTAGTCGAAGTGCCGGCCATCACCCGTTCGCCGGCATGGGCCCGGTGACGCAGGGACTCCATGTGCACGTTGGCCACTGCACGAGCCTGCGCCTGCTGACGCGCCCAGGTCTGGCTGAGCTGGTTGGCGGCATGCCACTGGGCCAGCATGCCGGCGCTGGTGGCCAGCAACCCGGCGGCCACCACGGCTTCCAGCAGGGTGGCACCTCGTTGCAGCCTGGGCTCCTGTTTCATGGGCGGTCGGACCAGGTGCCGGGCACCACGGATATCCAGCTGGCTTCGCGCTGCAGCGCCCGTCCCGTGGGTTCTGAGGGCCAGACAACAGGTGGCGGCATACCGCAGGTCAGCGCTGCCCCGTGGACCGTGAGCGAGACCGGGGAGCCGGTCGGCTGGTTGTTCTCCGGTGAGGTCCACAGCAGGCCATACAGCCGGCTGCCGGGTGGCCAGCTGTGTGGCCCCTCGACAGCAAGCAGCAGCGGCTCCGTGGGCTGACCGAGTGTGAGGCCGCCGGGCTCATCGGACAGCGCCAGCCCATTGGGAAAGTGGAACAACCGCCAGCCGGCGGCCACCGCGTTGGCGAGCTCCCGGTTGCAGGGCTGCTCCGGTGGGCAATCCAGGCGCTTGACCTGAGGGAGCATGCCCCAGTGCTGGGGTGCCAGCCGGAACACCTGCGCGGCACTGGCACAGGGTGAGAGGTCGCTCAGATCGCCCGTGGCGGATTTCAGCAGGCCGTGGCGGGCGGCGGCCATGGATACCCGCCGCGAGCCGTACCGGGCTTCCAGTTGCCAGCGTTGATCGGGTGCGGCGGGATCTGGTGTCAGGGTGATCTGGATGTCGGCCATCGGATTGCCGGGCACGGTGGACGTGTTGCTGGCCTGCGGGCAACTGCATGTCATGGGCAGGGTGGCCGAGCAGCGGGCCAGGCGTGGCCCCGCTTCGAGGGTGCCCCATGCGTCTCGTGCGCGCGGGACGGCGCCTCCAGCGGCGCAATGCGGGGCCAGCACTGAGACAGCGTTCAGTTGTGCGAACACCCATTCGGCGCCCGAGCGGGCCCACTCACGGCCCTCATCGGCCTGTTGGGACGACGTGGACACCAGTCGCTCCATGGCCAGCCGGTGTTCGGTCTGCCAGACCAGAACCAGGGCGAGGGCGGCGATAAGTGCCACCAGCGGCAACACCACGGCACCCCGGTGTTTGGGTCTGCAGTCGCTCATGGCGTGCAGGTGGTGGCGGTCAGATTGGGCATGGTCACGGCACCTTCGACCTGCAGCGGCGTGGCCTGGGCCAGCGGGTAGGGCGTCTGCCCCGACAGCGTCCAGCGCAAAAGTGGGACACAGGATCCGGAATCCGCCGCAGGCCAGACCAGTTCCGGTGCGAAGTTCGCCAGCCGCAGCACGGTGGCTTCGTGCAGCTCCTGTGCGCCGCCGTTGCCTATGCGCAGTTGCAGCCGCCCCTGGCTGAGCAAAAAGGCGAGGGCATCCGTTGTATCAAGCACCCCGTTGTTGTTGCGGTCGATGTGGAGGCGAAGGATCTGAGGGGCGGCTTCCACCACCGCAAAGGGGCTGGACGATGGGGTGCCCTCTGGGGCGCGCCAGGCGGGTGCATGGCCTGCCATGCGGACCTGGGACTCGATCATCCGCGACAGTGACGAGAGTTCCTGCCGTGCCCGTGCATCGGCCCACTGCCGCTGGACGATGCGCGTCTGGTCCACCAGCCACTGGACCGCCAGGGTGGCCACGCCCAGTCCGATGGTCATGCCCACCAGGAGCTCGGGCAGTGTGACGCCGGCCTGCCCGGCCCGCCGCTCAGCACGCAGGGAACCCATGCCAAGGGCCATCCGGTGAACAGGCGCGGGTGCGGCCGGTGAGGTTGGTGATCTGGTGCAGGGCAGGTCCGCTGGCCAGGCTGAAGGCCGCTCTTACCGTGGGCTGCAGGGTGCCCAAACCCGGATCGACCAGGAAATCGGCCGTCGTGCCGACGGGTTCCACGCGCAAACCGCCATTTGTGGGCAGGCTCACCAGAGCAACCGCCGTCGGGTTGGCGGGGCAGCCCGGGTCGGCACAGGAGCAGGCCGGTGCCGGCCCCAGCACGACACGGTAGCAGGTGGCGTGTGCCGAGCGCGCGAACTGCAGACGGGCTGGCAATTGGTGCGCCAGTGCCAGCTGGCGCGACAGCTGCAGGTGCTGGCGGTACCGGTCCGCCGTGTCCATCAGACGATGCCGGTCCCGCCAGGCGGCCCAGCCCCAGGCCACCTGGGTTGCCAACACCCCGACAATGGCCAGCACCACCATCAGCTCCAGCAAGGTGTGCCCGTGGCCCGCATTGGCTTGTTGTCCTCCCATGCCTGCCATGTTAGGTGGGCTTTTGGCGCGTTACTGCCAAAGATTGCAAAATCCGGGGTTCCCGTCGTTACACTGCGCACAACCGCAGGACAGGAGCAGGACATGGGTGTTTCACCAAGCCCCAGGGGCAACTCGGTGCAAGTGCAGCGCCACGGAGGTTTCACGCTGATCGAGCTCATGATGGTGGTGCTCATAGCCGCCATCCTGCTGGGTGTGGGCGTCCCTTCCTTCCGCTCACTTATCCAGGACAACCGGCTCAAGGCACATGCGGATGTGTTTGTCACCACCATGAACCTGGCCCGCAGCGAGGCCATTGCACGCAATGCCACGGTGACGGTCTGCAGCACGTCCAATGGCACGGGCTGCTCCGGCACCTGGAGCACAGGCTGGATCGTGTTTGCCGACGTGAACGGCAACGGGGCCGTCGATGCGGGTGATGAGGTGATCCGGGCCGTGACCAACGTGCCCACGGGTGTGCAGGTGCTCAACATCGCCAACAACGCGACCATCCGTTTCAACAGCCGGGGCTACCGGGTGGATGCCACCGGGGCGGTGTCGGTCCAGTTCCAGGATGACCGGGGGGCCACCAAATGCCGTGCTGTTGACGTCAACCTGATCGGCCGGGCCGGAACCCGAACCAACGCCTCGGGCCAGCCCACCTGCAGCTGAGGCCGGCTCCGCTGGGCGGCGTCTGGCGGGGTACCAGCGGTATCTTGGGAGGGTATCCCTCTCGGTAATATCAAGAAATGTCAATTTACATTTCTTGACCATGACGCAGGACGGCCTTCCCCCCAGGCTCCGGCGGCGAAAAGCCCGGGGCTTTGCAATGATCGAAGTGCTGGTCACCGTGCTGGTGATCGCCTTTGGTCTGCTCGGCATCGTCAACCTGCAGCTGTCGGTCAAGCGTGCGAGCCACCAGACCTCGCAGCGCACGGTGGCTTACACCCTGGCCAACGACATGATGGAGCGCATCCGCGTCAACAGCGCCGGCGCCAGCAGTTATGTCACCGCCAACGCATTGACAGGGGGCACCATCGCGGTGCAGCCCGCCTGTGCCGGCGCGACTTGCACCGCGGCGGAAACGGCCAGCCGCGACCTGTTCAACTGGGAGCGGTTGCTGGACAGCGGTTCGGTCCGGGTCAACGGCGCCAACGCCGGTGGTCTGATCTCGCCTTCGGGTTGTGTCACGTTCAACGCCGCCCCAGGGCTGCCCGCAGGCACCAACACCGGCCAGGTCAGTGTCATCGTGACCTGGATTGGACTCGACGAAGTCCAGGGGGCTGCCAGTGCAGTGGCCTTCTACACCGGCAACCCGGCGGCCTGCGGCTTTAACCCAGCCAACGACCCCGACATCGCACGGCGCCAGCACGTGGTGCTCACGTCCTACAACGTCGCCCCCGAGGACTTGAACCGATGAGAACATCCTCCCGTCGCCGGATGTCCGGCCTGTCTCTGGTGGAACTGCTGGTTGCCGTCGCGCTGGGCCTGTTCCTGTCGCTGGCGCTGGTGGCGGTTTTTGTCATGTCCAACCGGGCCTACAGCGACGCTGAGCGCGAATCCCGCATGGGCGACAACGGCCGCTTTGCCATGCAACTGCTCACCCGCGAGTTGCGCCACGCCGGGTTTGTCGGAGGCCCACCCCTGTCATCGGTGGAAGCCGATGGCGACCTGGGCGCTGTGGCCAGCGATTGCACCGGGGATGCGAGTGCGCTGGCTTTTCTGGTGCCGTCGGGTGGAACCTCGGCGCCGGCCTGGCGCTCGGCCACCGCCAGTGGTGCGGGGGCCGTTTATGGCTGCATCACCGACGCGGTACCGGGCTCCACGGCAATCGCCATCAAGTCGGTGCGCCCCGTTCCCTCAGGTGCCCCAGGTGCTGGCACCAATGGCTACCACATCCTCTCCAACCGCCTGCGCGGCATCCTGTTCCATGCGTCGGACGGCTCGCCGCCCGGCCTCGCCGAGGTGCCCAACGGTCAGTACTGGGAATACCAGTGGCACGTGTATTACGTGCGCAACCTGGCGACCCCCACGCTCAGCCGAAAGACCCTGTTGCGCAGTGGTGGACAGAACACTGTGGCGACAGAGGATCTGGTGGCGGGTATCGACGATCTCAACCTGGTCCAGCCGGACCCCAACAACCCGTTGTCGGTTCAGGTGTTCCTGCTGGTGCGGGGCCTGACGCGCGAAACGGGCAATGTGGTTGCCGGCACCAACCGGTCGTTCGACATGGGGCGTGCGGCGGCCAGCACCTCCACCGATGCCTTCCGGCGCGTCGTGCTGCGCTCCAGCATCGCTTTGCGGAACTCCTGAGATGAAGCCCATCTACCCCCGACGCCGCGATCAGCAGGGTGCTGTGCTGGTTATCGCGCTCGTACTGATGCTCATTGCCAGCCTGGTGGGCGCTTACATGGCCGCCAATGTCGGGCAGGACCTGCGCATGACCCGCAACGCCCAGGAGGTGGAAAGCGCTGTGGAATCGGCCGATGCGGGTGTGGCCGCTGTGCTGATGCTGAGTGCCGCTGCAACTACCAATGCGGGCGATCCCTTGCGTGGAGCCAATGTGGCGAACCCGTTCGCAGGCATAGCCGCTGCCGATCACCCTTTGCGCAACCTGCCCGATGGTGCCGGAACCATGACCGTTGCGGTTGCTAGAACGGACGAAAAGGCCACCTGCCCCCCGCTACCGGCCGAACAGGCCAGCAGCATCAAGATTTTTGCCTGTGATTACTACGACATCCAGTCGGCCTACAACGGTACGGCCGCCCGCGCCCAGGTCAACCAGGGTGTGTGGCGTTATGTGCCTCAGTGATTTGTTCCAGGAGTTCCTGTCATGAACCTCTTTTCCATGTCGCGGCCTGGGTCCCGCCAACCTTTGAGGGCCGGGAAATCGCTGCTCGTAGGCCTGTGCTCCGCGGTGCTTTTTTCGGCGCTGCTGCCCGGCGTGGCCCGGGCGGACGACACAGAGATCTTCCGTGCCGAGTATGAGGATGCGAACGCGCGCCCCAAGGTGTTGATCATTTTTGACAACTCGGGGAGCATGGATTCCATCGTGGCGAACAGCCGGGTTCGGTACGACCCGAACACGACCTACCCGACCATGACCGGCATTGTGGCGGGGCGCCTGTATTGGTCGTCCAGCAGCAACGGCAACCCGCCCAGCGCGGACACCGACCAGTGGTTCGATGCGTCCATCAACCGCTGCGCGTCGTCCGTCACGCCACTGTCCACCACCGGCATCTACAACGGCAGCCAGTTCGCCCGCTGGGTCAACAACAGCGGCTGGCTGGATGGCTTGCCCAACTCCAACAGCACGCGCACGGCCTCTTTGCACGTGGAGTGCCGGGCCGACATCAGCGGCAACAACAACAGCAACCCCGGTCATACCGACGGCTATCCGCGCAACTCGACCTCGACGCCGCCTTACTCAACCAACAAGGCGGGCAACAGCTTCAACCGGGATTTCGGCGGCGATACGTCGCGGCGGCTGTACACCGCCAACTACATGAACTTCTACCACAACGCTGCGATTCCCAAAGTCGACAGATCCCGGCTGGCGATTGCGCAGGAAGTGGTGTCGGGCGTGATCGACAGCAGCCCGGGCATCGATTTTGGGCTGGCGGTGTTCAATACCAACAACTCAACAACCACCAATGGTGGGCGCATCGCGCGGCGGATCATCGAGAACATGAGCAGCACCCAGCGCTCCAGCCTCATCTCGCTGGTGAATGGGTTGACGGCCGAAACCAACACGCCATTGTGTGAGACGATGTATGAAGCTTTTCGCTATCTGTCGGGCATTGAGCCCCAGTGGGGGAATATCACGAGCCCAACGAATCCCGTGCGGGATGCCGCAGCCCAAAGTGGGGGCAAGTACGTTTCACCTGTCGGGGATTGTCAATACGTTTATGTCATTTACATGACGGATGGTGAGCCGACCAGTGACACCAGCGCGAATTCGACCATTGAAGGCCTGACAGGAAAGCAGTGCAGGGAATGGCCCACGACCAAGAACTGTCTGCCGGAGATGGCCGAGTACATGGCCAACACCGACCTCGACAGGAATCCGAACAACGGGGTCCAGAAGGCCATCACCTACACCATCGGCTTCACAACCGATCAGGCCCTGTTGCAGGAGACAGCGAGACTCGGTGGCGGGCGTTACTTCACTGCCAACAACGTCGAAGAGCTGACCAGTGCGTTCCAGGGGGCCATCACCGGCATCCTGTCCACCAACAGCACTTTCACGTCGCCTGCGGTGGCTGTTGACAGCTACAGCCGCACCGAAAGCCGCGACGAGGTCTTTTTCGCGATGTTCCTACCCCAGGAGGGGACCAACTGGCCGGGCAACATCAAGAAACTGAAGGCTCGGACTGAAACCAATGGCTCGCTGACCCTGGTGGACAGCGCCGGGAATGCTGCTATCAGCAACGGTGCCATTTCGAGTTCGGCCACGACGTTCTGGAGCACCGAAGCGGATGGCTCTGATGTCCGAAAAGGTGGGGTTGGCGGGGTGTTGCAAGCCGGCGATCTGTCTGCCCGCAAGCTGCTCATCAACACCGGCACCTCCCCTGTGTTGGAGGCGTTCACCTACAACAATTTCACCCACACCAAATTTGGCCAGCCCAACCGCGGAGACTTGCTGACCTGGCTGGGTGCCAGCAGCGACGATGACCTGCGGGATCTGCTGGCCTGGACGCGTGGCTACATCCGTGATGGCGTCACCACCAAACGCGACTGGATACTGGGTGACATCCTGCACAGTCGGCCCATCATCCTGAACTACGGCGTGCGGACGGCCAATACCGACCCCGACCTGCGCATCGTGGCGGGCACGAACGCCGGCTTTCTGCACATGTTCAAGAACTCGGACGGCAGCGAGTCCTGGGCCTTCATGCCCAAGGAAATTGCCAACGTCATGAGCCGGCGCCGGACCAACACCATCGGTGGTGTCACCATCTATGGTGTGGACGCACCCGTGGTCGTGTACCAGCACGACCAGAACAACGATGGCAACATCCGGCCGGCCGATGGCGACAAGATGTACATCTTCTTCGGTCTCCGGGGCGGTGGGCGGGCCTACTACGCCATGGACGTCACCGATCCGGATGATCCCAAATTCCTGTGGAAGATCGACAACAACACGACGGGCTTCGCCGAACTGGGGCAGAGCTGGTCGGTGCCCACGGTGGCGGTCATTCCCGGCTATGCCGACGGCAGTGTGCCTAAGCCGGTGCTGATCTTTGGTGGCGGGTATGACCCGGTTTACGACAGCCAGAACAATGTGGCTTTCGCTGCGTCGGCCTCGGCTTCGCAGGGGCGTGGCATTTACATCGTTGATGCCGCGACGGGGGCGCTTGTCTGGAGTGCGACCCCAGCCGCCACCAGTGCCACCAACAAGCAGGCGTCGGGTTTCCGGCACGCCTTCGCGGCGCCTGTGTCGGTGTTCGACAGCAACGGCGACCGACTGGCCGACCGTATCTATGCCACCGACGTGGGAGGCAACATCTGGCGCATCGACATGGGCAGCAGCCGCCCCACTACCACGGCCGAACAGAGCCGCTGGCAGATCAGCAAGCTGGCGGAGCTGGGCAGTGACGCCATAGGCGCGACAGCGACCCACGCCGACGACCGGCGCTTCTTCAGTGCTGTCGACATGGTGGCCACAACCTCGGGTGGGCGAAACTACTACATGCTGTCGGTGGGCAGCGGCGACCGCAACAACCCCAACGCCACCGACAACACCGACCGTTTCTTCATGGTGCGTGACCTGCAGTTCATGCCGCTGGTCTCGGCGCCACCAACCGCTGCGGAGTGCAACCCCACCACGGGGAGCCGCCGGGAGGACGTGCGGTGCTCCTGGCCCATTCGCGTCGACAACCTGTACAACGCTACGCCCAACACGATTCAGGAGGGCACTGCGGCCGAAAACCAGGCAGCGCTGGCGGCACTGAACGCGGCCCAAGGCTGGTACCTGAACCTGACAGCAGCCACTGGGGAAAAATCGCTGGCGGCGTCCATCACGCTGCAAGGCCGTGTGTACTTCACCACGTTCTCTCCCGACACGGCGGGGCAGGTCGGGGTGAACGTCTGCACCCCTCGTGCGGGTACTGCGCGGCAATACGCCGTGGCGCTGGCCGACGCCCGTGCCGTGATTGATTACAACGGTAGTGGCAGCAACGTTTTTACAACGGCGGACCGCAACAAGGTGGTGGGCTCGGGCATTTTCGATACACCCTCGACCTTCTTCAAATCTCGGGGTGCCGGTGGTGGGGTGGACCTCATCCGTCAGAATTACGGGATCGAAAGCACCAACGTGAACACCAACCGCCGCGTGCGCACCTACTGGTTTGACCGGGAACTCTGACATGAAAACAAGCCGTGCCCCTTCACGGACCCTTGAATCTGCCGGCCGGCACCGGTTGGCAGGCTTGACCCTGATCGAGCTGATGATCGTGGTGGCCATCATTGGCATACTCGCGGCCGTTGGCTACCCCAGCTACCGGGAGCATATTCGCAAGACCCAGCGCACGGATGCCAAGAATGCGTTACTGGAGGCCGCGAACCGGCAGCAGCAGTTCATCCTGAACCGGCGGACCTACACGGCCAACATGACCGACCTCGGTTACGCAACCAACCCGGCCGTGTCGTCCGAGGGGCTCTACAACATCAGCGTGGTGGCGCCCACGGCAGCCTGCCCCATAGGGCGTTGTTATGTGCTGACCGCCACGCCCGTGGTGGGGCGCTCACAGGCGAACGACACGCAGTGCACCTCGTTCACCGTACAGTCCAACGGGCAACGCTCGGCCACTGGTTCCCAGGCGGCCAGTTGCTGGTGACGGCCGAGGCAGGGCGCCTCAGCGCCTGACCTCATCCACCAGCGTCTTGAACTCGTCGATGTCCTCGAAGCTGCGGTACACGCTGGCGAAGCGGATGTAGGCCACCTTGTCGAGCTTCTTGAGCTCTCGCATCACCATTTCGCCGATGCGATTCGAGGCGATCTCGCGCTGGCCCAGGTTGAGCAGCTTCTCTTCAATGCGCTCGATGGCGCCGTCCACCTGCTCGGTGCTGACGGGACGCTTGCGCAGGGCCAGCGTGAGGCTGGCGCGCAGCTTGGCAGGCTCGTATTCGATGCGCCGGCCGTCCTTCTTGACCACCGTGGGGTAGTTGACGTCGGGCCGTTCGTAGGTGGTGAAGCGTTTTTCGCAGGCGCCACACTGGCGGCGCCGGCGGATGAAGTCCCCGTCTTCGGCCACGCGCGTTTCGACCACCTGGGTCTCGGCGTGGCTGCAGAACGGGCACTTCATGGCGCGGGCTTTCTTACTTGTAGACCGGGAAGCGGCTGGTCAGGGCGTTGACCTTGGCACGCACGGCGGCGATGTTGGCCTCGTCGCGCGGGTTGTCCAGCACGTCGGCAATCAGGTTGGCCGTGGCGCGGGCTTCCTCGTCCTTGAAGCCACGGGTGGTCATGGCCGGGGTGCCCACGCGGATGCCGCTGGTCACCATCGGTTTTTCCGGGTCGTTCGGGATGGCGTTCTTGTTGATGGTCATGTGGGCGCTGCCCAGCACGGCCTCGGCTTCCTTGCCGGTGATGCCCTTGGCACGCAGGTCCACCAGCATCACGTGGCTTTCGGTGCGGCCGCTGACGATGCGCAGGCCGCGCTGCGTCAGGGTTTCGGCCACGATCTGGGCGTTCTTCAGCACCTGCTGCTGGTAGGCCTTGAATTCGGGCTGCAGCGCTTCCTTGAAGGCCACGGCCTTGGCCGCGATCACGTGCATCAGCGGGCCACCCTGCAGGCCGGGGAAGATGGCGCTGTTGATGGCCTTCTCATGCTCGGCCTTCATCAGGATGATGCCGCCACGCGGGCCGCGCAGGCTCTTGTGGGTGGTGGAGGTCACCACGTCGGCGTGGGGCACCGGGTTGGGGTAGACGCCGGCGGCGATCAGGCCGGCGTAGTGGGCCATGTCGACCATGAAGATGGCACCCACGTCTTTCGCCACCTTGGCGAAGCGGGCGAAGTCGATGCGCAGGCTGTAGGCCGAGGCGCCCGCTACGATCAGCTTGGGCTTCGACTCATGGGCCTTGCGCTCCATGGCGTCGTAGTCGATCTCTTCCTTGTCGTTCAGGCCGTAGCTGACGACGTTGAACCACTTGCCCGACATGTTCAGCGGCATGCCGTGGGTCAGGTGGCCGCCTTCGGCCAGGCTCATGCCCATGATGGTGTCGCCGGGCTTGAGGAAGGCCAGGAACACGGCCTCATTGGCCGAAGCGCCGCAGTGGGCCTGCACGTTGGCGGCGTCGGCGCCGAAGATCTGCTTGACGCGGTCGATGGCCAGCTGCTCGGCCACGTCCACGTGTTCGCAGCCACCGTAGTAGCGCTTGCCGGGATAGCCCTCGGCGTATTTGTTGGTGAGCTGGGTGCCTTGGGCGGCCATCACGGCCGGTGAGGCGTAGTTTTCGCTGGCGATCAGCTCGATGTGGTGTTCCTGGCGCGCGTTTTCGGCCTGGATGGCGGCAAACAGCTCAGGGTCGGTCTGTTCGATGAGGATGCGGCGGTCGTACATGGTGTGGCAGTCCGTCAAGACGTGAATCCCCGCGCGTGGTGGCGACGACAGGGGCTGCCCAGGCGAACGGCTGAACACCGGACAGGCCGGCGGTGCGCTTCCCCGTGGTGGTCCACGTCCGCGCGGGCAGACCTGCAAGGGAGCAGGGCGCCGCGCCTATCGCCAGTCGCGCACGGGTGGGAGTTTAGCAGGCCGGACGACCGGCCCGCCGGGGTCAGGAATTGGTGGCGTGGGGGGCCTGGTGCGCGGCGGCTTCGGCACCTGCCGGGGCGGAAACGGGCACCGTCACCGGGGCTGGCACAACCGGTGCCGCGCGCTGCGGCACGCTGCGGCCCAGCGCCACGCTCTGGATGCGCTGGTGCTCGGCCAGCACCTTGTTGATGTAGTCGCTGCCGTCGTGGCTGACCGCGCCCACGTACAGGCGCAGGCCACCTTCCACGGAACCGGTACGGCGCACGTACTCGTGCAGCACCTGGGCGCCCACGCGCAGGTTGGTCACCGGGTCGAAGGCGGCGAAGCGGCCGCCGAAGTCCTCGTACTTGTCGGTGTGCACGCGGGTCATCACCTGCATCAGCCCCTGGGCGCCCACCGCGCTCTGTGCGAACGGGTTGAAGCTCGATTCCACCGCCATCACGGCCAGCAGCAGGGTCGGGTCCAGCTTGATCTTGCTGCCGATCTCGAAGGCCTCGGCCACCAGGGCGCCCAGCGGTTCGGGGGCGACGCGGTACTTGCGGCTCAGCCACAGCGCCACCTTGGCCTGGTCGGCCGGCAGCTCGTTGGGCGCCACGGCGCTCACGCGGTCGGCGGCAGTCGGGTCGGCCGGCAGCAGCTCGGTGGAGGTCTGGCGGTCCAGCAGCCAGCCCAGCAGGCGCTGCTCGGCGCTGTCGCGCAGATCGGCCCGCAGGCCCAGGGTCAGCAGGCCCACTGCGAGCAGCATGCCCATCAGGGCCAGCCCGTTGTGGGTGATGTCGAAGAAGCCACGGGCCGTGTCGTGGGCAAAGGCCTTCAGACTCGACGTGGTCACCTGTTGCCAGGATTTTTGCGCTGTCATAGCACGCTCCTTATCTACGCACACTCCGCCTTCTGTGAAGAAGCCCCGGAGCGGGCTTTGATTGGGGGTCGCCATCGGCGGGTCACCAGGGTGGTGATTCGTCCGACTTAGCCGGGTTCGGCAGCGTTTCGGGTTTACCCTTGTTGGGCAAAACCGGCGAATGCTAGGGGGGCTTTCATATCTTGTCAATTTTTAAAATTTACTTTTTATACCTGAATTGGATATAAAGAAGTGCCCACTCTCGGTGGGCGCCAGACCTGGGGCGGGCCTTTTGACCCCGAACCGCTGGTCGGGCCAAACGCCTGGTTACAGAGGGAAAACCGGGTCAATAGGGCCTCTTGCTTCGATTGAAAATCGGAATTGAGTTCCCGCTGGCAGCGGCGTAAGCTAGGGGCGTCCGTCTAGCGGCGGACAACCACCCGCAGCGCAGTCCGCCTGTGTTGCCGGTGTCCCCTTGGGGGCAATCCCTTGCCTCCTGACCGGTGCGACATCACCCTCCACCGGTCGAACCCGACGGCATGAGCTTTGGGCCCGCCGTCAACCCCGGTGGCTGGTGTCACCGGGGTTTCATTTTTTGGGGCTCTGTCACCGCCAGACCCCCGAGTTGAGCGACACTTCCCCGCATGAAGCAGCTTGTTGCATTCCGGGCGTGGTGGGGACAACAGGGCCGCTGGACGCGCCGCAGCGTCTGGGCCCTGGCGGGGCTGGTGGTGTTGTGGGCCGTGGCCTGGGCCGCGGTGCCGCCCCTGCTCAAGTGGCAATTGCAGAAGCAGGCCTCCGATGTGCTGGGGCGCGCGGTCACCGTCGAACGCGTGCGCTTTTCCCCCTGGTCGCTGGAGCTGGAGCTGCAGGGCCTGCGCATCGCGGCGCAGGACGCCGCAGCGCCGCCCCAGTTTGAAGCGGCCCGTGCCTATGTGGACGCCGAGCTGCAAACGCTGCTGCGCCTGGCGCCGGTGCTGGACGCCGTGCAGCTGGACGCACCCCGGCTGCGCGTGCGGCACCTGGGCGAGGGCCGTTACGACTTCGACGACGTGCTGCAGCGCCTGGCGCAGCGTCCGCCGTCCGAGAGCGACGAACCCGCCCGCTTCGCGCTCTACAACGTGCGCCTGACCGACGGCGCGGTCACCTTCGACGACCAGCCCGTGGGCGCCGTCCACCAACTGGAGCAGCTCAACCTGGCCGTGCCGTTTCTGAGCAACCTGGGTTCTCAGCGCGAGGTGGTGACGCAGCCGCACCTGGCCTTTGTGCTCAACGGCAGCCGTTTCGATTCGCAGGCCGAGACCACACCCTTTGCCGAAACCCGGGCCACCGAGGCGCAACTGGTGCTCAAGGACTTCGAGCTCGCCCCCTACCTGGGCTACTGGCCGGCGCAGCTGCCCGCCAAACCCGCAGGTGGCCGCCTGCAGGCCGACCTGCGTGTGGCCTTTGAACAGCACGGCGAGCGCCCGAGCGTCAAGGTGTCTGGCGACGTGGCGCTGGAGCGGTTCAAGCTGCTGCAGTCCGGCGCCGACCTGCTGGCCTGGGACCGGCTCGCGGTGCGCCTGGCCGATGTGCGCCCGCTGGAACGCCATGTGGACCTGGAGCGTGTGGACTGGCAGGCGCCCCGCGTGTCGCTGGCCCGCGCGGCCAACGGTCAGACCAACATCGAACGCCTGCTGGCCCAACTGCCCAAGGCGGCGCCGGCACCGGCTGCCACGCCGACCCCGACTTCTGCACCCACGCCAGGCTGGACCGCCACCGTTGGCGAGTTTCACCTGCAGGCCGGGCGGGTCGACTGGAACGACCAGTCGCTCAAACCGGCGTTTGCCACCGCCATCGAAGACCTGGACCTGCGCGTGCGCGACGTCGCCTGGCCGGTGAAGGCGCCCATGCCCCTGACCCTGGGCCTGCGCCACAAGGGCGGCACCGTGCAGGCACAGGGCCAGGCCACCGACCAGGCCGCCGAGGTGGATGTGGAACTCAAGGGTCTGTCGCTGGCCGAAGCGGGGCCTTATATACAGAGTGTGCTGACCGAACCCCTCAAGGGTCAGGTGGCGGCCCGGGCCCAGGTGGCCTGGCGCGCGGGAGACGACGCCGAGGCCGGCCCGCGCGTGCGGGTGGCCGAATTCGCGCTCACCGACCTGCAACTGGGCGCCGGCAAGGAGCCACCCGCCGCGCTGCGCCAGCTGCGCGTGACCGATGCCGAGTTCGCGCTGCAGGCGCGCCGCGTGAACCTGGGCAAGGTGCTGATCGACCGGCCCCAGGTGCTGGCCTCGCGCGACCCGC
>VFQP010002466.1_pt1 | contig 20572 bp, 12 predicted proteins | sample 3512351 | NCBI WGS metagenome assembly VFQP01 (sample SAMN10412372, study PRJNA504923) | tailings metagenome | isolation source: Relicate 1 Philex TSF1 revegetated site | place: Philippines: Tuba, Benguet | collected 2017-08-29
AATTAGGAATTAGGAATTAGGAATTAGGAATTAGGAATTAGGAATTAGGAATTAGGAATTTTAAGTTTCTTATGAGTTAAGTCATTTTTTGCGTCGAAAAAAACACGAAATTTGTTCTACAAAAAGACAGACATGCGCATAGAACAATTATACACCAAATGTTTAGCCGAAGCGGCATATTTCATTGAAAGCGAAGGAGAGATAGCGGTAATCGACCCGCTAAGGGAAGTTCAGCCTTACCTGGACCTTGCGAAAGAGTGGAACGGAACGATCAAATATATTTTTGAAACGCATTTCCATGCAGATTTCGTTTCTGGGCACGTGGATCTTGCGAAAAGAACAGGTGCTGAAATCGTTTACGGACCAACTGCAAAAACGAATTTCGATGCAGTGATTGCAAGCGATAACCAGGAGTTTAAAATCGGAAAGATTACGATCAAAGTATTGCATACGCCAGGTCACACACCGGAATCCGTAACGTATTTGTTGTTGGATGAAAACGGGAAAGAAACGGCAATTTTCACCGGAGACACGTTGTTTTTGGGAGATGTCGGAAGACCGGATCTGGCAATTAAAGGCGATTTGACACAGGAAGATTTGGCCGGAATGCTGTTCGATTCCTTAAGAAACAGAATCATGACTTTGCCTGATACTGTGACGGTTTACCCGGGACACGGAGCGGGAAGTTCTTGCGGAAAGAACATGAGTTCTGAAACAGTGGGAACTTTAGGCGAACAAAAACAAACGAATTACGCATTGCGTGCAAACATGACGCGTGAAGAGTTTATTAAAGAAGTAACAACCGGAATTTTGCCTCCGCCTCAATACTTCCCGAAAAATGCCATGATGAACAAAAATGGCTACGAATCGATTGATGAAGTGATTTCCAAAGGAAATACAGCTTTGTCAGTAGAGGAAACAAAACGTTTGATCAACGACGGAGTGTTGGTTCTGGATGTCCGAACCCAGGATGAATACATCAAATCAGCAGTTCCCGGAAGTTTGTTCATCGGGTTGAACGGAACCTTTGCGATGTGGGTCGGAGCGTTGATTGAGAACATTAACCAACCGATTTTACTCGTTGTTCCGGAAGGAAAAGAAGAAGAAACCGTGACGCGTCTGGCACGTGTTGGTTACGATAATTGTGTTGGTTACCTGGATGGCGGTATTCAATCATGGATTGCTGCAGGAGAACCGATCGAAACAATCGAATCTGTTACGGCTGAAAGCATTGCCGATAAAATCGACTCACTTCCGGTGGTGGATGTGCGTAAACCGGGAGAATACGATGCAGAACATTTGGAGCATGCAGAACACGTGGCTTTGGATTTCATGCTGGAAGATTTGGGAAATCTGAATCCGAATAATCCGTACTATGTGCATTGTGCCGGCGGATACCGCAGTGTGATTGCCATTTCGTTGTTGAAACAAAAAGGATTTAAGCATTTAATTGATATTGCCGGAGGTTTCGGCGCAATTAAGAAAGCAGGAATTCCGACAACGGATTTTGTGTGCAGCTCGAAAAAGTAGACGTGTAAATGATCCCTGGAAATGGGTAAATAGTAAGACTCCCGCAGATTTCGCAGAGGGGCGCAGATTTTAATTTGTCTGAGTACATGAAAGATGAAAATTCTTTTAGCTAGATGATAGAGGAGATCAGCATAATCCGCGAAATCTGCGTTTTTTTTTTGATATGCCACCGCAACGTATTCAGAGTTGCAAACACGGTTCAATAATTCGGAATTCGTAATTAGGCATTGGGAATTAATACTAAATTTGCGCCATGGAACAGAAAGAAGATTTACTGAAGGAAGTTATTTCCCACGCAAAGGAATACGGATTTGTATTTCCTTCATCTGAGATTTATGATGGTTTGGCGGCAACTTACGATTACGGACAGTTGGGTGCTGAATTGAAGAACAACATCAAACAATATTGGTGGAAGTCGATGGTTCAGATGAATGAAAATATTGTGGGCATCGATGCTGCAATTTTTATGCATCCGACAACCTGGAAAGCTTCCGGCCACGTAGATGCGTTCAATGATCCATTGATTGATAATAAAGATTCAAAGAAAAGATACCGTGCGGATGTTCTGATTGAAGAACACATCGAGAAAATCCGCCAGAAAATCAATAAGGAAGTAGAGAAGGCTGCAAAGAAATTTGCAGATGCTTTTGATGAAGCTCAATTCCGTTCTACGAACCCGAATGTATTGCGCAACGAAGACAAGATCAAAGAGATCGAGGATCGTATGCGTGTGACTTTGGAGAACAACGATTTGGAAGGAGTGAAGCAGTTGATCGAAGATTTGGAAATTGTTTGCCCGATCAGCGGTTCAAGAAATTGGACGGAAGTGCGTCAGTTCAACCTGATGTTCTCAACGGAATTGGGTTCGGTTGCCGGAGATGCAGCTACGATTTACCTTCGTCCGGAAACGGCACAGGGAATTTTCGTAAACTTCCTGAATGTTCAGAAGAGCGGTCGAATGAAAATTCCGTTTGGAATTGCCCAGATCGGTAAAGCGTTCAGAAATGAGATCGTTGCCCGACAGTTCATTTTCCGCATGCGGGAATTCGAACAAATGGAGATGCAGTTCTTCGTTCGTCCGGGTGAAGAAATGAAGTGGTACAACCATTGGAAAGATACACGTTTGAAGTGGCACAAAGCTTTAGGGCTTGGAGATAAATATTACCGCGAACACGACCACATCAAATTGGCGCACTATGCCAATGCGGCTTGTGATATCGAATTCGATTTCCCGATGGGATTCAAGGAATTGGAAGGAATTCACTCACGTACAGATTTTGATTTGAAACAGCACGAGCAGTTTTCAGGAAAGAAACTGCAGTATTTCGACCCGGAACTGAATCAGAACTATGTTCCTTACGTGGTTGAAACGTCCGTAGGTTTGGATCGTATGTTCCTGGCGGTTTTAAGTGCATCATACAAAAATGAGAAACTGGAAGACGGATCAGAACGCGTTGTATTGAGTTTGCCGGCACAATTGGCTCCGTATAAAGTAGCAGTGATGCCATTGACGAAAAAAGACGGACTTCCGGAAAAAGCATTGGAAATTTTCAACGAATTGAAACTGGATTACAACTGTCAGTACGATGAGAAAGATTCTCCGGGAAAACGTTACCGCCGACAAGATGCAATCGGAACGCCGTATTGTGTGATGGTTGATCACCAGACATTGGAAGATAATACCGTTACAATCCGTGATCGTGATACGATGGAGCAGGAGCGTGTTGCAATTTCCGATTTGTACCAGATGATCGGTGCAAAAACAAGCTGGAGAAACCTGTTGAAGTAAATAAGCAATTAATATATCAGGAGAAGCCCGTTTGATTCGTCAGACGGGCTTTTTTGTTTCCGTTTCACCTGAAATCTTACAGATATACAAAAAACACCAACGCTTATACAGAAGTACTTGTTTAATTGTTTAACAAAGCGGATTTTCACGTTACTTAAATGATGCCGTCTAAAGCTTTGCACCACGGCCAGGTTTCATTTATCCGGTATTTCCTACTACCGCAGACAGGGTTAGGAGCCTTTGTTTAAAAATCAATCAAAAAAGCCTGCTTATCTTTTCGGTAAGCAGGCTTTTTAATAGCTCAATTATTTCGTTATCGGGTAGCTCCTTTCAGAATTCCTTCCAATAAACCGTCAAATTTGATATCTCCGCTCGATAAGCTTCGTGTTTCGTGTACTTCGAAATTTTTCCCGAATCCCATGACGCTTCCGCGTACATTTCCGTCCAGTTTTAATTCGAATTTATCCGCTTTCAGCAATTTCGGAATGCGGAACAAAGCGCCGTCGCTTAAACTTAACTGCAAGGGAACAGTATATACGTTTTCAGATTTCCGCTTGACTTTGATCTTCTTGTCCAGGTCAATCACACCAAGTTCCAGACCGTTGATAGAAACATTCAGTTTCCCTTTCTTTACTTTGAAACCGTAACCGTTTGCATTGTCGACTGTGGCATCAAAACTAACGTGCAGTGTTTTTCCCTCCAGCTTCCCGAATTTAAAGTTGGAATATCCTGAAACTTCCGGTTCGATGAATTCACAGCTGGAAACTGCAAACAAAAGGGTACATATAAAAAGAATCTTCTTCATAAATTAATTCATTGCTTCATTGAAATAATGAAAGAAATACGGAATGGTTTCAATTCCTTTGTAAAAATTAAATAAACCGTAATGTTCATTCGGGGAATGAATCGCATCAGAATCCAACCCGAAGCCCATCATAACAGTTTTCAGACCAAGTTCCTGTTCAAACAGCGCAATGATCGGAATACTTCCGCCGCTTCGTACCGGAATAGGGGTTTTCCCGAAAGTTTGTTCGTATGCTAAGGCCGCGCTCTTGTATGCGATAGAATCGATCGGAGTTACCACCGGCTCACCACCGTGATGCGGATTAACCACTACTGTTACTCCTGCGGGAGCTATTGATTCGAAATGTTTAGCGAACAGTTCCGTTATTTTTTCCGGATCCTGGTTCGGAACCAAACGCATCGAGATTTTAGCATAAGCTTTAGAAGCGATCACTGTTTTTGCTCCTTCACCTGTATAACCGCCCCAAATACCGTTTACATCCAAAGTAGGTCGAATCGATCCGCGTTCCGGAGTGGTATATCCTGTTTCACCGTAAACAGCAGCAATGTTCAATGCTTTCTTATAATTGTCTTCGTTATAAGGAGCTTTTGCCATTTCAGTGCGCTCTTCCAAACTTAACTCCACGACATCTGCATAGAATCCCGGGATGGTGATGTGATTATTTTCATCGTGAAGCGAAGCAATCATCTTTGCAAGAATGTTGATCGGATTAGCAACACATCCTCCGTAAAGCCCGGAATGTAAATCCCTGTTCGGACCGGTTACTTCCACTTCCACATAACTCAAACCTCTCAAACCGGTTGTAATGGAAGGAGTATCGTTTGCCAGCATTCCGGTGTCGGAAACCAAAATAATATCTGCTTTCAAACGCTCTTTATTTTCCTTGATGAAAATTCCAAGGTTTACAGAACCAACTTCTTCTTCGCCTTCGATCATGAATTTCACGTTGCAGGGAAGCTCGTTTGCTTTCATCATTGCCTCGAATGCCTTCACATGCATGAAGAACTGACCTTTGTCGTCACAGGCTCCACGTGCAAAAATCGCTCCTTCCGGATGAATATCCGTTTTTTTAACCACAGGTTCAAACGGAGGAGAAGTCCAAAGATCAATCGGATCAGCCGGTTGCACATCGTAATGTCCGTATACAAGTACGGTCGGTGCATTCGGATTAACGATCTTTTCACCGTAAACAATCGGATGCCCGGCTGTTTTGCAGATTTCTACTTTTTCTGCTCCGGCATTGGTCAGGAATTCGGCAACTTTTTCAGCTCCGCGAATCACTTCGGGCGCATATGCGCTGTCAGCTGACACAGTCGGAATTTTCAGTAAATCAATGAGTTCCTGTAGAAATCGATCCTTCGATTCCTGTATGTAGTTTTGAGTATTTTGCATAAAATTTAATTACAGAAGCAAATTTGGTTAAATCATAGCGTTTTTTATCGATTAATTATGATTAAAATTTAACAATTAAACAAAATTTAATAATATTGAGACCTAAATGCAACCTTTAACATTTTTATTTAGTCTAAAGGTCACAATAACTTATGATTATGAATAAAATTACTACGATGCTTGGGGCTGCCCTGATTCTGTTATGCTTTACGGCTAACAGTCAGATCACTACTCAAAATACGATGACCCCGGAACAATTGATTCAGAGCGTTCTTGTTGGACAAGGGGTTGTTGTTTCCAATGTGAAGTATAATAATAGTTTGGTCAATGCTCAGACAATCCAGGGAAATGCATTGTCATTTACATCATCCACTTTTCCGTTTGCGAATGGGGTGTATATGAGAACAAACGGTGGACCGGGGAACGTGGCTTATGACCAGGATTTGAACGATATTGCGACCAATGTCGTAACAAACGGATGTATCATTGAGTTTGATTTCGTTCCTTCCGGCGATACCATCTCTTTCCGTTATATGTTTTCCTCGGTTGAATATCCGACGTATGCATGTTCTGGTTTTAATGATGTATTCGGGTTTTTCATTTCAGGACCTGGTTTTTCAGGACCATATATGAATGGAGCAGAGAATATTGCATTGATTCCGGGAGGAAATATTCCGGTGACTATTAATACGGTAAACTCCGGTACAGCCGGAATTAACGGAGACCCTGCTACCTGTGCGGCACAAGACCCGAACTGGACAGCGAATTCCATTTATTATACAACGGCTTACGGAAACTCGGTGGGTTATCCTTACAATGCTGGAACAGTGGTAATGACAGCGAATGCAAGCGTTCAGTGCGGGCAGACTTATCATATTAAACTGGCAATTTCCAATGTAGGGGATACAGGTTTGGATTCCGGGGTTTACCTGGAAGGAGATTCATTCTCTTCTGAAGCAGTAAACATTGCGGTTGCTACCGTAACGGGAGATACAACAGTCATTGAAGGTTGTACGAATGCACAATTTATCTTCTCACGTCCTCAGACTCAATTGGGAGATACCTTGATTGTTAACTACGGAATCAGCGGAACGGCTACGATGGGAGCAGATTACAACAATCTTCCCAACCCGATTACATTCTTACCTGGTGACGACACGATTATTGTAACCCTGAACCCGATTGACGACGGAATTGTAGAGTCTCCTGAAACAGTGATTATTACAGCTACAACAATTACTCCTTGTGGTGATACGATTATTACGACCGGTACTTTGTACATTATTGACAGGCCGATTCTGCCGATTAATGAGTCGAATCCGACCGTTTATTGTGCGAATGATTCCGTGATGGTAACTGCCGTTGCCGGTGGAGGATTCCCGCCGTATACTTACACGTGGTCGTACCAGGGCCAAACCGGTGGAACCGCGTACGTTCCGATTTTCCAGAACGGATCGATCGATTATTATGTAACCGCCACAGACCAATGTGGAAACACCGGAACAGATACGGTGACAGTAACTATGAACCAAACATTGGCGATTGATACGATGATCACTTATATGGCATCTGCATGTACCAACGATGGTGCTGTGAGTGGAACAGGACAAGGAATTACCGGACAGCCGCATTATCATTGGGAAGGACCGAATACAGGAGGACCGAGCCAGATCGATGCTTCCGTAATGCAAAATTTAGGACCGGGCTGGTATGTATTTACGATTACAGACAACGTATGTTCCGTAACGGATTCCATTTACCTTGAAAGCGAACCGGGACCGGTTGCTTCTTTCACTATGAGCTCTATTCAGGGATGTAATCCATTGGATGTGACGTTTACCAACACCAGTCAAAACGGTGCAACATACGAGTGGTACTTCGGGAATGGAAATACGGCTTTCGTAAATGACTTGAGTTCACAAAATCAAACATATACGGCTTCTTCAGACCCGGTTCTGATTGTAATCAATGGTCCGTGTAGAGATACTGCCTTTGCTTCCGTGTTGATTGTGGAATGCGGTTGTACGGATCCTTTGGCAACAAACTATGATCCGACTGCGGTTCAAAACGACGGATCTTGTCTTTACCCGGAACCGACAGTGATCGTACCGAATATCTTCACTCCGAACGGGGATATGAATAACGATGTATTCAAACTGACAACAACGAATGCAACGGAAATAATCCTGAAGATTAACAACCGTTGGGGGAATTCTGTTTACGAAGGTTCAGGACTGGATCCTTTCTGGGACGGAAAAGTGAACGGAACTTTGGCTCCGGATGGTGTTTACTTCCTGCAGTATACGGTAAAAGGACTGATGGGGAAAGAAATCACAGGACAAGGATTTATCCAGTTGATTAAGGACTAATTAAATAAGATTCAATAAAAAGCCGGGTGAAATATTTTCACCCGGCTTTTTATTTTTAAAATATGAATGAGGAGGACGCGATACATTGCGGTCCTTACCTAATTATTCAAAGTCACCAGACTTTTTCCTTCCATTTCCAACGGCGCTGCAATCCGCATGCGGTCCAGGATTGTCGGAGCAACATCGGCAAGAATACCGTTATTCAGTTTCAAATGCTGTTGTTCAGTCACTAAAACAACCGGTACGGGGTTGAGGGAATGTGCAGTATTCGGAGAACCGTCCGGGTTGAAAGCCACATCTGCATTTCCATGATCCGCAATGATGATTACTTCGTAATTCAATTGCCTGCACAATGCAACGATTTCTCCCAAACAAGCATCAACCGTTTCAACAGCCTTTACAATGGCATCGTAAACGCCTGTATGTCCGACCATATCCGGATTGGCAAAGTTCAGACAGAAAAAATCGGGTTTATCTGCTTTGAGTTTCTCAAGGATTCGTTCCTTCACTTCCGGAGCACTCATTTCAGGCTGCAGGTCGTAAGTCGCAACTTTCGGCGATTTCACCAAAATGCGCGATTCTCCTTTAAATTCCTGTTCCCTTCCTCCGTTAAAGAAGAAAGTAACGTGCGGGTATTTCTCTGTTTCAGCAATCCGAACCTGTGTGCGGTCCATTTTACTCAGGATTTCTCCAAGCGTATTCTGTAAATTGTCTTTTTCGAAAATGACGTGTACGTTTTTGAATTTGGCATCGTAGCGCGTCATGGTGTAATAATCGATATTCAACGGATGCATTCCGAATTCCGGAAAAGCCTGCTGTGTCAACACCTGGCTGATTTCCCTCGGACGGTCAGTTCTGAAATTGAAACAAACCACGGTATCTCCATCCTGAATCCGTCCTTCTCCGGTACTGACTACCAACGGTTCGATGAATTCATCGGTGACATCGTTTTCATAGCTGGATTCAATGGATTTGACTGCAGAGGAGAAGTGATTCCCGATTCCTTTTACCATGGCGTCGTACGCAACCTGAACGCGTTCCCAACGGTTGTCCCGGTCCATGGCATAGTAGCGGCCAACAATCGTCGCAATTTTCCCGGTGGAATGCTGCATGTGCTCTTCCAGTTTCCGGATAAAGTCCAACCCGCTTTTCGGATCGCAATCTCTTCCGTCTGTGAATGCGTGAACCCAGACATTCGACAAATCATAACTTTTTGCCATGTCCAGCAAAGCATGTAAATGATCCTGGGAGCTGTGCACGCCGCCATCGGAAACCAAGCCGATGAAATGTACTTTCGCATGCTTTTTCTTCGCATTTTCAAAGCATTCCACTAATACGGGGTTCTTGAAAAAAGCGCCGTCACGAATGGATTTATTGATGCGGGTCAATTCCTGGTATACAATTCTTCCTGCCCCGATATTTAAATGCCCTACTTCCGAGTTTCCCATTTGTCCGTCCGGAAGACCTACTGCTTCGCCACTGGCAATGAGCGTACTGTTCGGATACTTTTCAACCAAAGCGTCCATTACGGGAGTTTTTGCATTAAAAACGGCATCGGCTTGTGAGTGATCGCCGATTCCCCAGCCATCCAAAATGATTAAACCGACTTTTTGATTATTTGTCATAAGGCATTTGTATTTCGAAGCACGCTCCCGGACCGTCCACTTTTACAAGTCGCAGGTTTCCGCCCAGTGTTCTTGCTGATTCCCGGGCAATAAATAAACCTAATCCGGTGCCTTTGGTGGTACGCGTTTCTTCGTTTTCTAAACGATTGAATTTTTTAAATAATAAGTTTTGAAGGTCTACCGGGATTCCTTTGCCGTAATCCCGGACCTGGATTGAAACAAGTTGCTCGTCTTTGATAACGCTTATATCCAGACCGCGATCCGTGTAGCCGTATTTGTAGGCATTTTCAATGAGGTTATTCAAGATATATGTCAGGATAAGCGGGTCTGTTTCCAGGGTGATATCCTCAAAATCATTGATATGCAGTGCAATGTGGAATCTTCTCTGCTGAATGGAAATCAGGTTGGTCAAAAACTCTTTCAGGGAAATCGAAGTGATTAAGCGCGGCATGGCTTGTTGTTCCAGTCTGGATGCGGTGAGAATTTGTTCCACTAAGTTCTCAAGCCTGTTGGATTCATCCAGTGCTTTCTGGATCAGTTCTCCCTGCTTTTCTTCACTGAGCTTGTGCTTCTGAATGGTTTGCAGGTAGAGTTTTGTTGCTGCAAGCGGTGTTTTCAGTTCGTGTGTGACGGAAAGCATGAAATTATTCTGCTGCCGTGCCATTTGAATTTCCTTCTTAATGGAGCGTTTTATTTTCCAGAGACCGAACAGGAGCAATACCAGGAACACGGATCCTTCCCCGATGATCATGACAATCCGCTTCGTAATCGTGTTATCAGCGTGATGAGAAGAACGGGTTAAATCAATGAGATGATAGCCCCACCAAAGGAATTGAATCAGTACATAAGCACCCAACAAGTATACAAAAACAGTTGTGGGTTTTCTAAGCATCCTGTTTAATAAGCTCGTTCGTTTTTGCCTTCAATATAGTTAATAAAAGCCTTATTCACGACTTTATTTCCTCCCGGTGTAGGGTAATCTCCTGTAAAGTACCAGTCTCCGGTATTTCCCGGACATGCTCTGTGCAAATCTTCTACCGTTTGGTAAACGATGTTTACTTCTGCTTTGATATTTTCAGGAGTCAGCATTTTTGCAATCTGCGCGGAGATTTCTTCAGCAGTGAAAGGAGCATAAATCTCTTTCACGTAATTGACAATCTGTTCTTTCGGAAGTTTTTCCTGCTCTTTTGATTTGCGGTAACATTCGTCAATGATGTGCTGACGTCCGCTTTCTTTCAACAAGGTAATTGCCGCATCAAAAGCAATGAAATCGCCCATTTTCGCCATGTCGATTCCGTAGCAGTCCGGGTAACGGATTTGCGGAGCGGAAGAAACAACTACGATACGTTTCGGATCCAAACGATCTAAAATGCGCAGAATGGATTGCTTCAAAGTGGTTCCTCTTACAATACTGTCGTCGATCACAACCAGGTTGTCTTTTCCTCTGACAACCGAACCGTAAGTGATATCATAGACCTGCGCCACCATGTCGTCGCGGGCATCATCCTGTGTGATAAATGTCCGTGCTTTCGCATCTTTGATCGCAATCTTTTCGATACGTGCTCTGCGGGTCAGGATTTCTTTCAGTTGTTCCGGACTTGGTTTCTCCTCCAAAGCCAGGATTTGCTCGTATTTCTGTTCGTTCAGATAATCTTCCAATCCTTTGATCATTCCGTAGAAACTGCCTTCCGCAGTATTCGGGATGAATGAGAATACGGAGTTGTCCAAATCGTGATCGATTTTTTTCAGGACGTTCGGCACAACGAAGCGCCCTAAATTTTTACGTTCCTGGTAAATATCGTAGTCGTTTCCTCTGGAGAAATAGATGCGTTCGAAAGAACATTTTTTTGCTGCTCTCGGAGCGTTGATCTCCACTTCAGAAACGTTTCCGTTCTTTTTGATAATCAAAGCATGACCCGGAGTCAATTCCTTGATTTCGTCGTATTTCAGGTTGAATGCCGTTTGAATCACCGGTCTTTCGGATGCAACCACACACACTTCTTCGTCTTCAAAGTAAAATGCCGGTCTGATTCCGTTCGGATCTCTCAAGACAAAAGCATCTCCGTGCCCTAGTAAACCTGCCATGGCATATCCACCGTCCCAAACTTCAGAAGCTTGTTTCAGAATTTGAGGAATGTCAATGTTTTCTGCAATCTTCTGGTAAATATCGTGGCTGCTGTAACCCAAAGCCTGGTATTTTTGAACCAATGCATCGTTTGCAACGTCCAGGAAATGCCCGATTTTCTCCAATACAGTTACTGTATCCGATTTCTCTTTCGGGTGCTGCCCGATTTCCAACAATACTTCGAACAATTCGTCGACGTTTGTCAGGTTGAAGTTTCCTGCAACAACTAAATTTCGTGTAATCCAGTTGTTTTGTCTCAGGAACGGATGACAGTTCTCGATTGAATTCCTACCGAAGGTTCCGTAACGCAAATGACCCAGGAATAATTCACCTGTGAAGCCTGCATTCTTCTTCAGATAGTCAACATCTTTCAATAATTCCGGGTTTTCTTCCCCGATTTCGTAAAAGCGTTTGTTGATATGGTCGAAGATATCCTGGATTGGTTTCGGATCAATACTCCGGTAGCGCGAGATATAACGTTCGCCTGGCGCCATGTCTAATTTAATGTTCGCTACACCTGCACCGTCTTGTCCGCGGTTGTGCTGCTTTTCCATTAAAAGATGAAGCTTGTTTAAACCGTAAAAAGCCGTTCCATATTTGTCTACATAATACTGTAATGGCTTTTTTAATCGAATGAGTGCGATTCCACACTCATGTTTAATTGGATCGCTCATGGGCTCAAAAATCTGTGTGCAAATTTACGGAATCTAAATCGATTCAGGGAAGAAATGTTGCATCAAAAAACAACTTTTTATTGATATCTTAGTCTATGTATTTAGAGGGCTGATTCTTCAGGATTTAGCTTCTTGTTATTTAGTTGATTTTCTTTTTTGTAATTTAGATTTATGTCTCGACTGATGTTGGTATTCCTGCTATTGGCTTCGTGCGCTGTTATGGCGCAGGAATCAGCAGTTACTTTGCGTCCGAATCGGGGACAGTGGGATTCCAGGATCGACTATTCTATTGGGCTTCAGAGCGGAAACATGTACCTGGAGCAAAGTGGATTCACCTATTTCTTCTACCAATTTGACGGTCATAATCATGAAGCATCTGAACCCGGACATGAGTCTGAGATAAAAGGATATTGTGTGAAATCTGTCTTTTTGAACGCACAGAAGTCAAATACTATCAAAGAATCCAAAAAACAAGCGTATTACAGGAACTACTTTTTGGGATCCGACCAAAGCAAATGGAAGTCGGAAATACATGATGTTCAGGAAGTACGTTACGAAAGCAAATACCCGAATATTGATTTGCTCGTTTCGACTAATGACAACCAGGCAAAATATTCCTGGATTGTAATGCCGGGTGGAAACCCGGATGCGATCCAATGGAAATACGAAGGAGCAAAAAAAATCGGGCAGCTGGAATCCGGAGAATTGCGTATCGATCACGGATTGGGATATTTTATTGAAGGAAAACCGATCGCATGGAAACTGCTCAATGGGAAAAAAAGTCCTTTGAAGGTCAGTTACAAGATTGAAGGTGAAACACTTTCTTTTGAATTGAAAGGATCTTACTCCGGTTCAGATACAATCGTGATCGATCCTTCGTTGACTTTTTCAACGTTTACGGGTTCGCTTTCAGATAACTGGGGTTTTACGGCTGCACCGGATCCTGCAGGAAATTTATACGCCGGAGGAATTGTCTTTGGTAACGGATACCCGGACACTCCGGGTGCAGTGAGCGGAACATTTAACGGCGGAACGGCAACAGACGGAGTACCGGCTTCGAGTCCTTTAGCAAATGGATTTGATGTGTCTATTTCGAAATTTAACGGAACCGGAACTGCATTTATTTTTTCGACTTATCTCGGAGGTTCTTCCAACGAGACGCCGCATTCGATTGTTTCCGATATGCAGGGGAATATGTACCTGCTTGGGGTTACTTCTTCCGCGAACTTCCCGACATTGGCAACTTGTTACGATAATACTTTCGGAGGCGGGTCGACAGTGAGTCCGGACAACCTGAAATTTAACGGCTCCGATATTTATGTGGTGGAGCTGAATCCTACGGGAACGAGTATTTTAGCTTCAACATTTGTTGGGGGTAGCGGAAATGACGGAATTAATTTCGGAACCTTACAGTATAATTACGGAGATAATTTCAGGGGGGAAATCATTGTGGATCAGAACTTTGTTTATTTCTCCAGTGTTACCCAATCAACGGATTTTCCGATTGTTCTCGGAAGCCAGACCAGTTTGAACGGATCGCAGGATGCTGTAGTGGTTAAAATGACCAAGAACCTTACAAACATTGTATGGTCGAGTTATTATGGAGGTTCTTCCGATGAAACCGGAAACGGAATTCAGCTTTCTTCCAATGGAAGTTTATATGTTGTCGGTGGAACAACTTCCACTAACCTGAACCTGGGAGCCGGAGGCTGGGATCCAAGCTATAATTCCGGAAGAGATGGTTTTATAGTGCGGTTTAATGCGCTTACCGGGGCTGTGATGAACGGAAGCTATATCGGAACATCCGATTACGATCAAAGTTATTTTGTCCAGGTGGATAACGACAACGATGTATATGTTTTGGGGCAAACAGCAGGAAACTGGTCAATTACTTCCGGGTGCTATGGAAATAACAATTCGGGCCAGTTTATCATGAAATTGAATCCTGCGCTGACTACTCAATTGTGGGTGACAACGGTAGGTGCGGGTTCCGGGAATATTGAAATTTCACCGACAGCCTTCCTGGTTTCAAATTGCAAGGATATTTATGTGTCAGGCTGGGGTGGATCGGTAAACTCACAGAACAGCCAGGCTACTACCAGTTCTTCGAACAATTTCCCGGTTACGTCTGATGCTTTTCAATCAACGACGAATGGAAGTAATTTTTGGGTAGCCGTGTTGAGTGAAAATGCCGCCAGTTTGAAATATGCAACCTATATCGGCGGTTCTTCTTCTTCATACAACCACGTGGATGGAGGAACCAGCCGCTTTGACAAGAACGGAAACATTTATCACGCCGTTTGTGGTGCCTGCGGAGGAAATAATTTTGGATTTACGACAACTCCCGGGGTAATCGGGCCTCAGAATCTGAGCGTAAACTGTAACCTGGCGGCATTCAAATTCGAATTGAGTACCATTGATGCCGTTGTTGCTTCACCGGATCCGTTGATTTGTCTTCCTGATCCGGTTGTTTTCAATAACAACAGTGCAAACGGAAACGATTTCGAATGGGATTTCGGTGACGGAACGACATCGACAGATGTGAATCCTTCTCACGTTTATAGCGCTCCGGGACAATACACCGTTACGTTGGTGGTGAAAGATACTGCGCAGTGTTTTGCTCCTGATTCGATTCAGTTTATCGTAAATATCGGGGATTTCAATGGTGGTGTTGTAAACCCGAACGTGAGCACTTGTGCCAATGCGCCTGTTCAGCTTGAAGCCTTCGGAGGATCAGTTTATCATTGGGAACCAGCACAGTTTTTGAATAACCCGAACATCGCGAATCCGATGGCGACTGTGAATCAGAATACGAATTTTTCATGCATTATTTCCGATAGCTGTGGTGTTGATACGGTTTTTGTCCAGGTCAATATCCTGGCCGGAGCTTTGGATCTTTCAAGTGATACAGCCATTTGTATCGGAAGTTCTGTTCATTTGTTTGCGAACGGGCTTGCCCAGGTTACCTGGAGTCCGTCGACCTACCTGGATGATCCGTCCAGTTTTACTCCGACTTCAACTCCTTTGCAATCAATTACCTATTCGGTGAGCGGAACAACTGCTGATGGTTGCCAGTTGAGTGGATCAGTGCACATTCACGTAGATACGAGTTTGCCGAACCCGGTTATTGACGATACTTTGACTTACTGTGTAGGCGGTTCGGGAGTCGTAACAGTTTCCGGAGCAACTTCCTATGAATGGTCACCGCCAACAAATATTACACCGACAAGCGGTTCTTCGGTTACGATCAATACACCGGTGAGCCAATATTACTATTGTGATTTCATCAATGCCTGCGGAACGGTTCGCGACAGTATTTATGCACGAATCCATGTGCCGAATGTATTGGCAGGCAACGATACAACGATTTGTCCGGGAGAAATTGCACAGCTGCATGCTTCCGGGGGTATTTCCTATGCCTGGTCTCCGAATCCATATGGTTTGCTTCATGCTGACGGATCTGAAATCCTGGTGAAACCGAATGTGTCAACCAAATACATTGTTACCGGAACAGACGAGTATGGTTGTAGAGATACGGCATCAGTACAGGTGAATTTGTTCCCGTCGCCATTTGTGCAAACAAATCCGGATGTGTATGCTGTTTTCGGTGAAACGGTTCAGTTAAGTGCAACTTCCAATACGGCAGTTTCCTACGTGTGGAGTCCGGCAGAATATTTGTCCTGCAATGTGTGCCAAAATCCGGTAACACAACCGGATAAGCCGATGACTTTTACAGTGACGGTTTTTGATATCAATGGCTGTTCGGCTTCCGACCCGGTGCGCATTTATTACGATGCGATTATCTATGTGCCGAATACCTTCACACCGAATCATAATGGTACGAACGAAATGTTCTTCGCTTTAGGTGTAAACATTAAAGATTTCAAACTGGAAATTTTTAACCGCTGGGGGGAACTGATCTACAGCGGGGATGCCTTGTCTCAAATGTGGGACGGAACCTATGCCGGGAAACCTTCTCCGGATGGAGTTTACACCTGGAAAATTGAATACGGGGAGATTGTCTCAGCTGAGAGACATCAAATTGTGGGACATGTTAATTTGCTGAGATAAGGCTCTTTTTGGGGCAATTTCCCATTTAACGGCATATTGGCTCTCTTACTTTTTTCATTGATGAAGGAACCAGCATTGCTTTGGAAAAGATAAATGCTGAGGTAGTAACAAAAAATCCAGGCGCGCTAAACCGATCGACTTGTAGCAGATCATAACAGAATTTCTCATAAAACTCGTCGTCCCTCCTCAAACAGTATGATTTTAGTGAACGGCTTGGAATGAGACAAGTCTTTTGCTCCACTTTTCGACGACTAGAAAAGTGGAACGGAATATATTGCCATAATAATTGATTATGAACTGTTTATTTGGGAGTCATTTTATGGATAGATATGTGTCTATTAGCCTAGTCGTAGCAAGGACTGTTCGCAATATCGCGAACATGCAACTCCAGGTCGAATTTAATTAAGATTCCTGATGTTGAGTTTATGCATTTTCAACGTAAGACCCTAGATGAGATAAATCCCTTTTTGGAAACCCCCAAACCGCATTCTCTGATGTGAAAAAAGAAAATCTGGTCTTTTTTTGTTTTGTTCAACCCTTCCAGATCTGTGTAATGAATAAAATTGTATTCCGTTGAATCACTGATTCCATCACGGAATACTGCATGAACCGGAACCTGGTATTCCAGCCTGTAATAATTGATCATCGGTTCGTAAATCCACGTACAGCTGATCGTGTGGGTTTCTTTATCGCGAATATCGTTTTTAACGAGCAGCATTCCTTCTTTCACGTGTTGATCTTCCGGCCAGGTAATGGTTTGACTGAAATTGACCGTGAAGAGGTTTAAAGAAATAAATGTCCAGGAAAGAGTTAGAATTGCAGCCCGGAACCATTTAAAGCGGATTTCCTCAAAATTGAGGAGTAAGGTGAGAAGAATGACCGGATAGATGTACAGTGTTGAACGACCGATCGGATACAATGCGTCAAATAACAAGTGTTCCAGGAAAAGTGCCAGAACAATGGATGATAAAACTACCAAAGCAATCATTCCGGGATTGAACAATTCTTTTTTTCTGACGGCCACTACAGCAGCAGCCAGAATCGAAATGTAAAGCAAGTAGCGCAATACAATCAATTCTTTAAACCCTTCCAATAGATACAGGCTGGAAAAAAACATGTTATCAATCGTCAGGCTCATGCGCCCGGAACCGTAATACAATTCATTCTTGTTTTTAAGGAAAAACAACTGATCCAACCCGAAAAACAAGGTCATTGCACAAACAAGTGTTATTCCGGAGAACCAGGTAATCCAATACTTCGGTTTGGTGAGAATCAGGTTCAGTAATACTAAAGCGAATGCAATGAGGAAATAGTTCAACGTATTCAGGTTTGCAGCCAGTGCCAGGATGGCAAAAAGCATTGCGAAAGCGTGATTACTGCCGTTTTTATGGTTTTTGGATTGGTAAATCCTGAAAAGATAATACAAGGAAGCGGTGATAAATGCCAATGACATTCCGTAACCCCGGCACAGGGAAAAGAAATCCAGTACGAAAGGATTTCCGCAAAGCAGGAAAATCAAAGCGATTTGTGTAAAAGAAGAGGATAGAAACGTTTTGGCAATCCGGTAGAGATAAAACCAGAAAACAATAAACGAAAGGATATTCGGAAGTCTGAGAACAAATTCCTTTGCTCCGAACAGGGAACTGAAAAAAGCACTTAAATGCGTATTCAGCCAATGGTGGTTTGCCGTGTTGCGGAGGATTTCATCTCCCTGGATGATCTTGTACGTCAATGCTTCGTCGTGTGTGATTCCGAGTGAAAACCCACGAATGACCACATAACTGAAAACGAGTAAAAAACTGAGGTAGTAGGTTATTTGAACGTTCCGGGTCATTCTCAGATGAATTCACATTTCAGAACACCGTCGCGGTCAATTTCCGTCAACTGAACCTCTTGCATCTGGTTTACCAGTTCCGGGTTATACGGTGTTTTTACTTTGACGTAGTTTTCCGTGAATCCGTACATGATACCTTCGTCTTCTTCCGCTTCAAACAAAACAGTTCTTTTCGATCCGACCTGCGATTCGTAGAATGCGCGTTTCTTTTTATCGGACAAAATATGCAGCTGCTTGCTTCGTTGAGCTCTGACCTGGTTCGGAACAGGATCTCCGAGTTTCACCGCAGTTGTGTTTGCGCGTTCGGAATAAGTGAAGACGTGTAAATAAGAAACATCCAGGTCTTTCAGGAAATCAACCGTTTCTAAGAATTCTTCGTCTGTTTCTCCCGGAAAACCAACGATAACATCCACTCCGATGGCGCAATCCGGACGCAGACTTTTGATATGTTGTACGCGTTCCACGTACAATTCGCGTAAATATTTGCGGCGCATCGCCTTCAACAAACGGTTGCTTCCTGATTGCAGCGGAATATGAAAATGAGGAACAAAGCGCTTGGAATCTTCCAATGTGAACTGAATGATTTCATCACTCAATAAATTCGGTTCGATGGAAGAAATGCGGTAACGGTCAATTCCGTTTACTTCGTCCAACGCTTTCACCAGTTCAAAGAAGTTTTCGTCGTTTCCTTGCCCGAAATCACCGATGTTCACCCCAGTCAAAACGACCTCTTTGATTTTTGTTTCTGCAATTTTCTGTGCTTCCTGAACGGTTTCGCTAATACTTGCATTTCGGCTTTTTCCGCGAGCCAAAGGAATCGTACAGAAGGTGCAGAAATAATCACAACCATCCTGAACTTTCAGGAATGACCGGGTGCGGTCTCCCATGGAATGGGAAGGAATGAAACTGGTTGTTTGTTTGATATTCTCAAATTTCACAACAGCTTGTTCCTGTTCTTCCTTTTCACGGGCTTCGAGGTGTTCAACGATATTGAACTTCTCATTTGCCCCCAAAACCAAAGATACTCCCGGAATTTGTGCAATTTCTGTCGGTTTCAATTGTGCATAACACCCGATAATGGCAACATAAACCTCCGGATTGATTTTTTTTGCCCTGCGAACCAACTGCTTGCATTTTTTGTCGGCATTTTCGGTTACGGAGCAGGTGTTAATTACCAAAATATCAGGAGTTTCCTCGAAGTCAACCTTGGCAAATCCGGCGTTTTCAAAAAGTCTGGAAATAGTGGATGTTTCTGAGAAATTCAGTTTGCATCCAAGGGTGTAAAAAGCGACTTTCTTAAACTGTTGCATTTTTTTTGCAGAATTGAGGGCACAAAGATAGACAATTTCGAGTGTTCACAAAAATACAGGTGTAAGTATTAACTATATTTGTTAGACGATACAAGAGCATGAAAAAGCAATTAACGATTAATTACGAGTGGTTGAATCATTGGAAGGAACTTCCTGAATCCGAATATATTCTGGTAGAAAAGGCTTGTGAAGCGGTGAAAGATGCCTATGCTCCATATAGTCATTTCAAAGTCGGAGCGGCAGTTTTGCTGGAAGATGGAACGATTATCAAAGGAAATAACCAGGAAAATATTGCTTATCCGAGCGGATTGTGTGCTGAGCGTGTAGCTTTGTTTTATGCCGGTGCAAACTACCCGGGTTCGACGGTGAAAACCATCGTGGTAATGGCTGAGGGAGAGCTGATCGCTTCGGATGAATGTGTTTCTCCATGCGGCTCATGCAGACAGGTGATTGCCGAATCGGAATCCCGCCAACAAGAAGATATCCGAATCATTTTGATTGCCCGGGACGGAAAAACGTGGGTTTTTAACAGCATTAAGGATATTTTAGTATTCCCTTTTGGAGTAAAATAAACCATGAACGAAAAGCGCTTGCAAGAATGGCTTTCCTCGCGAAAGCGTATTCGGGAAACCCGGACACCGGATTTGTTGTTTGAAGCAATCCGAAAGGGAGATCGTACAGCTTTGAGTGGTGCCATTACCTTGTTGGAAAGCACGCGTGAAGAAGACCAGGAAACGGCGAAAGAGTTAATTCGAAGATGCCTTCCGTTTTCGGGGGCTGCAATCCGGATCGGAATTACCGGAGTACCGGGAGTCGGGAAAAGTTCTTTTATCGAGAAATTCGGGAAAACCATTTTGGAATCGCGTGAAAAAGTAGCTGTTCTGGCAATTGATCCGAGCAGTGAGCGCACCGGTGGAAGTATTCTGGGAGATAAAACCCGGATGGAAACCCTGTCGCAAAATGAACGTGTTTTTATCCGTCCTTCTGCGGCGGGAAATACGCTTGGTGGAGTTGCCCGCAAAACACGGGAAACCATTATTCTTTGTGA
>VFQP010002467.1_pt1 | contig 20566 bp, 15 predicted proteins | sample 3512351 | NCBI WGS metagenome assembly VFQP01 (sample SAMN10412372, study PRJNA504923) | tailings metagenome | isolation source: Relicate 1 Philex TSF1 revegetated site | place: Philippines: Tuba, Benguet | collected 2017-08-29
GACCTGGTAGTCGCGGGACGTGAGCGGCCCGATATCCATGTGGCCGCCTTCGCCGGGCACCGGTATCCATTTGCCGTCCGACTTCAGCAGCCCGGCGACGCCGAGACCCGTACCCGGTCCGAGCACCACGCGGCCGGCATGCGGCAGCGCGTCGCCGCCGCCGATCTTCTCGACATGGTGGTCGCCGAGCGCGACGACGGCGAGCGCCTGCGCCTCGAAATCGTTGAGCACCATCACGTCCTTCAGGCCGACGGTCGCGTTCATGCCCTTCGGCTTGACGACCCAGGGGCAGTTGGTGAGCGGGATCTCGTCGCCATTGACCGGACCGGCGACCGCAAGCAGTGCCGAGCGGGGCTGTACGCCCAGACGCTCCAGAACCGCCGCACGGATGGCATCGTCGATGGCGGGAAAATCGGCGGTGTGAACGATCTGCGGCTCGCCAGTCGCGGCGCCGGCATGCTCCACAATCGCAAAACGTGCATTCGTGCCGCCGATGTCGCCGACCAGGATCGGGAACTCGAAGGCCTCGGACTGCTCGCTGCTCGCCACTGTCGTCTGGCCGGTCATGCCGCCCCGGCTCCTTTCGGCCCAGCAGGCCGCATTGCCCGTCCGGTCGCCGTGCGCCCGTCCGGTCCCTGACGCAGATGCGACCCTACGGGCCTGACCTATATGCAGCTTTGGGCACGGAAGAAAGAGCGAAGCGCCGGCTGCGACTTGTGGTGGAGCGCCAAATCGCATAGCCAATGCACCCGGTTTGCGGAACCGAGAGCTTTGGTCCAGAAAAACAGCAAACAGCCATTCGACTTCGCCTCGACGGCGGTCATCGTGCGACGCCTCCTCAAGGAGAACCTTGCCGACCACGCTCGTCCCCTGGCGATGGCCATCCTCTGCATGCTCGTGGTCGCCGGCTCGACCGCGGCGATCGCGTGGCTGATGCGCTCGATGGTCAACCACATTTTCGTCGAGGGCCGGCAGCAGGCGATCTGGTCGGTCGGCGCCATGGTCGCAGGTGCGTTCTTCGCCCGCGGCGTCGCAAGCTATTTTGCCGCGGTCAGCATGGGATCAGTCGGCACGGCGATCGTCGCCAATCTGCAGAAGCGGCAGTTCGACAAGCTGATGTCGCTCGACGTTGCCTATTATGTGGGAACGCATCCGGCAAAGTACGTCGCCAAGATGCTGCATGCCGCGCGCGCAGCGCGCGCGACGATAACCCTCGTCGTGACGAACATCTTCCGCGACGCGCTGACGCTGGTCGGGCTGATCGCGGTGATGGTCGTGCAGGATCCGGTCATGAGCCTCGTCGCCCTGGTCGGCGCTCCCGCGATCGTCGGCGCGGTCATGCACATCGTTCGCAAGACCCGGGAAGTCGCCCGCAACGAGGACGAGAACGTGTCGAGCGTCAGCGTGAGCGTGAGCGAAGCCATACAGGGCGTGCGCGTGGTCAAGTCGTTCAATCTCGAGAACGAGATGAACCGCCGGGTGTCGCGGGACATCGACCACATGGAATCGCGCCAGAACAGGCTGATCCGCATCATCTCGCTGACCAGCCCGATGATGGACGTGTTCGCCGGTCTGGCGATCGGCGCGTTCATCGTCTACGCCGGCTGGCAGACGTTGAGCTTCGGCAAGACGCCCGGCGAGTTCATGTCGTTCATCGCGGCGTTTCTGCTGGCCTACGAGCCGGCCAAGCGCCTGGCCGGCTTCCAGGTGCAGCTGCAGCGCCAGCTCGTTGCGGTGAACCGGATGTACGAGCTGCTGGACACGCCGGACAAGGATGCCGTTACGATCGTCGAGGCGGACTTCAAGCCGACGCGCGGTCATCTCAAGTTCGACACCGTGTCGTTCGAGTATGTTTCGCAGTCGCCGGTCCTGCACGAGGTCAGCTTCGAAGCGCTGCCCGGCAAGAAGATCGCGCTGGTGGGTCGCTCCGGAGCCGGCAAGTCGACCATCTTCAACCTGATCCTGGGCATCTATCGCAGGCATCACGGCTCGATCACCATTGACGGCGTGGATATTTCCGGCGTCGGGCTCGCCGATCTGCGTTCCGGCATAGCCTACGTCTCGCAGGACACGTTCCTGTTCACCGGCACAGTGCGCGACAACATACGGTTCGGCCGGCAGGACGCCTCCGAAGAGGCGCTGATCGAGGCCGCAAGGGCGGCCAATGCGCTCGGCTTCATCGAGGCGCTGCCGAACGGTTTCGACACCATCATCGGAAACAACGAAGGCGTGCTGTCGGGCGGCGAGCGGCAGCGCATCGCGATCGCCCGCGCGCTGGTCAAGGACGCGCCGCTTCTGCTGCTCGACGAAGCCACGTCCGCCCTCGACGGCGAGACGGAGCGGGCGGTCAAGAACGCCGAGAGCCATCTCGTGCAGGGCAGGACCACGGTGACGATCGCGCACAGGCTGTCGACGATCAAGGAAGCCGACACGATCATCGTTCTCGATCGCGGCAGGGTCGTGGGGCAGGGCACCCACGCCGAACTCATCGGGTCGAATGCGACCTACCAGTCGCTCTTCAGCGGCGGTGAGTTCCTTCCGGAAACGCAGCAGGACAAGACGCGGCCGGCCGGCGGTTGAGAAAGGCCGGTGCTCTACCGGGACCCGTCGCACGGCCGACGACCGATTTGCGGCTGGCGCGGACTGTATGCTAGGTGTCCCCACCCATGCGAGCCCATCTGGACCAGCAGTTTCGTGCACACCTTCCCGTCGAGCAAATCGCTATCTCTCTGACCGCTGGCGACGGCATCGACTGTCGATCGGAAACGGTCGATGTTCACAACGAGATATTGGATTTGGGCCCTCTTTGATGCGCTTGAAGGACTTCTTCCGATCGAGGCGCTCGCTCGACTTCAGCGCGCGTCCGAGCGTGGCTCCGGCGAACCGGCTCAAGGCGTGGTCGGACGCCGCAGAATCGCAGGATGGCCGGAGCGTGCTCACTTTCGGCGTCACGTTGCCGAGCGCCCGAAGCACGCCCAATTGGTCGCTGACCTGCAAGCTGTTCGAACACACGCTGAGGTCGCTGCTGCGGCAATCCGATCCGCGGTTTCGCGTAATTGTCTGCGGCCACGAATTGCCGCCCGTGCAGGAACTCGACGATCCCCGGATCGAGTTCTGGGAACTGCAGGCGTTGCCTCCCAACCGTCCGGATCGCTTCCGGGGCGACAAGTTCAAGAAGCGCTTCAATATCGGACGCCGTCTGCACGAACTCGGCGGCGGATACTACATGCAGCTCGATTCCGACGACCTGGTGCACAGGGATCTCGTCGGCACCGTGCTGCGGACCGCACACCCCTATGGCTACACCATGCCGAAAGGTTTCGTCAGCGACTGGTCGGCGCAGATCGTTGCGCCGGTTCCCGGTGTCTGGACCTTCGGCCTGGATCGGGTGTGCGGCAGCACGTCCGTTCTGTTTTTCGAGAAGGACGACCTGCCGTCATCGAACATCCAGGACGTGACCCAGATGTTCAACATGTGCGCGCAGCACAACATGGTGCTGGTGGCTTTCGAGGAAGAAGGCCGCATCCTGTCGGTGCTCGACATGCCGGCGGTGATCTACACGATCAATCACAGCCAGAATATTTCCTTCTATCTGCAGCGCGGCGGGCGCCGGAAGGAATACATCCTCGGGCGCATCCAGGACCTCGCCTTGTCGACGCCCGAAGAGCTGCGGCGTGTGAACGAGGACTTCGGCACTGAGTTCCGCGGCGTGCCCACGGCCGAGAAGGCGACGGGCTGAAGCCTATCTCCTGCGCAGCGTCCAGAACGGCGCCACCGCCGCTCCCGGATGGAGCACGGTCTGCTCGGCGGACACGGCGGATACCTCCTGCCCGTCGTGGCCGTAGTGCTCGCGCATGTCGGCCAGGATCGGCAGGAAGCGCCTTGGGTCCAATTCTTCCCGCTCGGACTGCTCGCCGCCTTTGCAGTAGCCGAGGAGCCAGTCGAACAACGCCTTGAGGCTTCGCCCGTCGGTGGTGTTGTAATGCCAGAGGTCGTCGCCAGTCGCAGACAGCAAACGCGCCAGGGTGGTCCATCCCTGGGCCGTGAACAGGCTGTAGTGCCTCGGCATCGCGCGCATGGTTTCGGCTGGCAGGGATCCATCCGCGGCGAGCTGGCCATGCATTCGTGCGCGGGCATACATGCGCGAAGCAGTCATTCGCAGCGCGTCGCCGAGGTAGTTCGCGATCGCATACCTCTGGACCTCGAAATAGACGCCCTGATTGTTGCCCAGCCGAAAGGCGGTGCGGGCCGCCGGGTCCTTGTCCAGCCAGTCGGCATATGAGGCGAACCAGGAACGCAATCCTGCCCGTTCGGCTTCGGACAGGGCGCCGGACTGCTCGATCATCCAGACCGCATCGAGAAGATAATAGACATCCTTGAACTCGAGGATGCCGTAGCCCTTTTTCGACGGTTCGTTCCCGACCACCTGCGCAAAGCTCAGGTGCGGCGTCATGCGGGTGCCGGCGTCCAGGAACCATGTCCTCAGCAGTACAGCTGCCTTATCCGCGTAGTTCCTGTCGCCGAGTGCCTGCCAGGCAAGAGCGAGCACAGTCGTATCGTCGAACATGCGTTGCGCGCGGCTTCGATCGAACTGCTCGCTGCGGGCTTCGAAGAGTTCGGTCCCCGGTACGCGAACGCCGTCCCGGCGGATGTAGGGGAGGCCGTTGCGCGACTTCGGATCGGGCCACCAGTAGGGCGCGGGATTGAGGTAGTCGTGCGCATTCTTGCTCGGCGGCACCGCTGTCTTTTCCACGACGCTGTAGGGCCCGCGATGCAAGGCCGCATCGGCATGCCGCCTGAGCGCCGCCGAAAGGTCTGGATCGCCGGCCGCCGAGCGGACGGCATCCAGGTCGTAAAACAGAAGCGGGTTCGATCGCTCAGCCAGACCGATCTCCGAAATCGCGCGGTCCAGCCGGTCGGTGGTCGCCAGGATCGCTTCGTCGCGGCTGACCGCTCGCATCTTGCTGCTCGACCTGCCGATCTCCAGCTCGGGCTTTCCCGAGTCCAGACGAGCGACCCAGCCCGCCGTGTGAAACAGGCCGCCGTCTTCCGCAGGCTCCGGCTTCGGCTCGTCCCAGGGATCGACATCGTAGCGATCCCATTTGCCGGGCACGCGCAGGCGCCAGAGGAGATCGATCTTCGGCCGCCTGCCATAAGGGATGGTGGCGTTGAATTCCTCGGCGGCATCCGAGCGGAATACGATCTGCGGCTCCTCGCTCGCCTTGCGCGAGAACCATGGATCGAGGAGCAGGGAATTGTCCTCCATCCTCACCATCGGGACGATCACATAGGGCAGCTCGGGCCGCTGCTTGACCGCTCTCGCGATCTCGTCAAACGCCCGCGTGGTGAGAAAGCAGTTGCCGTCCCATGGCATGATCCATTTGAACGCGCCGCGCCTGACGTTGAGCGCGAAATTCCTCGCGCCGTTATTGTTCATCGCATAGGCGACCTTCTTGCGCCGCAACGCGATGTCGACCTTGGTGCGCAGCCGGTCGTCGAGGTCCCGATAGTCATCGGAGAAGATGAAGTCGCCGGTCGGGACTTTGTCGAAATCCCAGCCGATCTTCGCATACTCTGCCAGGCTGAAGTCGATGACCGCGTACTCCTGACGGTGCTGCTCCAGGAGCTCTACGATGCGAGCCCGTTCGGCTTCGTCGAGAATGCGGTTCACCACCCAGAACTTCGTGGTGTTCGGAAATGCCGGCTCGTTCCTCAGCATGAACTCTACGTTCTCGCGGGATTGGCCGGACCTATGCCTCGGTTCGAGATCGTTGCCGATAACGCGCACGAGCAGGAAGGTGTCCGGCTCGGTGGTCAACGGGTTCGATTTGTAACGAAGCAACGCCTCCTGGGCGGCCTGCGTCAGCGCAACCTTCTTGCGCTGGCCAAGCAGGGGATCGATGTAGCGCCGCCGCGCGCGATACAGCTCCACCCCGATCTTGCGGGCAAGCGAGACTTTCTTTTCAGGCATGTTGCGCGGGCATGGTGGCAAGGAGAATCGCTGTTCGACCGGTCACTCGCCGGTGACCTTGCCATAAAGTTCGGACTTCCGCCCGATGAAGCCGGCCGCCCGGCCGACGATCCATCCGCATGACCGGCTGAAGGCCACGGCGCTGCGGCCACCGGAGAAGGGAATGGAAACGAGAAGCGCCGCCGTGCCGACGCAGCGTATCGCGATCGAGGTGGCCAGCATCGGCAGAACGCGCAGCCGGCCGCGATCCCGGATCTTTGCTCGGATCGACGTCTTGGACTGCTCCTTGCCGCGACGATACTGGTAGGCGAGGCTCAGTCTTTCATCCGGAATGGTCTCGAATACGATCGCCTGTGGCGCCCAGCTGGTGCGGACGCCCTTGGCCACAGCATCGCGATAGAATTTGGTGTCGCTGCCGCCGGTCAGCCGCAACTCGTCGTCGAAGCTCAGGCCGAGCCTCGTGAAGAGCGCAGCATCGGCGAACCAGTTGTTCGTCAGGATCGCCATCTTCTCGAGCCGGCCGCTGCGCAGGCGCTGCGCTGCCCTGTCCTCCACCTTCCGGTAGCGGTCTCTCACGCCGGCCTGGATGATGCGTTGTTTCGCGCTGGCGGCGACCTGGGGGATGAATGCCCTGACAGGGCCGCCGATGAGCTGCGCGCCGGTGCGCCGGTATGTGTCGAAGAGATGGATGAACCAGTCTTCGGCGACGGTCTCGTCATCGTCGACGAAGGCGATGACGCTGGCGTCGTTTGCCAGCGCAGCCCGAACGGCCGCGTTGCGGGCCTGCGGAATGCCGATTTCCGGTTCGACCACGTAGATCAGCGCACCAACGGTCATCTGTCCGCGGGCTTTGCGGACGATGTCCTGCATCGAAGCCGCCGGGTCATTGTCGACGATGATGAAAACCGGCGTGACGTCGTCGGGGAAGGTGAGCTTCGCCCACGAATCGAGCAGGGCCTGAAGCATGCGCGGCCGGCTGCGTGTAGTGCAACAGATCGCAGCGACAGTCCTCGTATCGCCGACGACTGCCCCAAATTCCTCCGTCGATCCGTCCTCGGCCATCGAGACTTGCTCAACCGCGTTGGTCGTGGCCCTCGCTAGACCCGACAGATTCACCACAACTGACCCGTCCTCGCCACAGTGTCGCAGATATCCCCTCAACCGCCTGTGACTGTATTCATACAGGGAATTGCATCAGGCTGTGAAGTGTTTGTCCCCAATGGCCGACCCCTGCCCACAAAAGCGCGGCAGAAAAGGCACACATTATCAAGGCTCGGCGCCATGGCCCGGCAAGCACAAATCGCCGGGATTGCTTGTTCTGTCGCAGCCCCCTTCCGGCAGTAGCCGCAGTTGCTGCGGCACTCGATGTTGCCGCCGGCGCTACGCCGATGAATGGGCGCGTGCCACAGACTGAACGAACTGATCCTGGTTCGATATCTCTCGGTGACCTTTGAACCGGCGATAGTCGGGCCAGAATAACGTTTCGCTGACGGGAACTGGTACCCCTAGATTCTCCCATCGCCGTCGTCGCGGCCAAGTTTCAGCCGTTCAAAAATATCTATATAAATCAATAGTTTGAAGGAAAAGACGCCGTGAAAAGAATCCGCTTGCCTTTTGCCATTGGAGGGCTTACCTCTAGAAAAACGATTTTCTGGGAGGAAAACCGCTTTGCAGTCTGAACTTGGCCTTGCCATGATCGGCAGCGGCTTCATGGGCCGTTTGCATTCGCTCGCATTTACCATATTGCCGAGCTTCTACGCCGATCTTCCCCGTATCCGCAGGCGAGTGATCGTCGATGTCAGCGACGCTGCCGCGTCCCGTGGAGCAGACGCCTTCGGCTATGATTCATCGTCCACGGACTGGCGCGCGGCGATCGACCGTGACGACATCGATATCGTCGACATCGTGACCCCGAACGACTCGCACCGCGAGATCGCTGAGTACGCCTTGAGCAAAGGCAAGCACGTGATCTGCGAGAAGCCGATCGCGCTGACCGCCGCCGAGGCGGCCGAGATGGCGCGGCTTGCGGCTCAGGCGAAGGTCGTCACCATGGCGGCCTTCAACTACCGCAAATGCCTGGCCATCAAGCAGGCGAAGAAGCTGGTCGACGAGGGCGCGATCGGCGAGCCGCTGACCTTCCGCGGCCTCTATTTGCAGGACTGGGCGATGCCCGAGGGTCTGCCGTGGTCGTGGCGGTTCGGCAAGGCGCAGGCCGGTTCGGGTTCGCTCGGCGACATCGGATCGCACGCGCTTGATCTCGCGGTCTACCTGGTTGGCGACATCTCAGAGGTCGTGAGCATGACGCGGACCGTCGTGCCGTCGCGGCCGCGCCCCGACGCGCATGCGGTCTTCAATCCGACCGCGGCGGCGAGCCGTGCCAACGACATGGTACCCGTCGACGTCGATGACTGCGCGATGGCGATGTTCCGCTTCCGAAACGGCGCGTTGGGCACGCTGGAGGCGACGCGTTTCGCCAGCGGTCGAAAAAACTATCTCGATTTCGAGCTGAGCGGCACCAAGGGGTCGATCGCCTTCAACTGGGAGCGCTCTACGGAGCTGCTCTACTGTTCGGCGAGTGATCGCGCCGACGTGCAGGGATTCAGGACGATCGTCACCGGTCCGCTGCAGCCGGGCGGCGAGAACTTCTGGCCGATCCCGGGCATCGGGACGGCCTACATCGAAACGCAGGTGACGCAACTTGGAGACTTCGTGCGGGCGGTCCGCGACGGCGGCAGCGTCGAGACGGACTTCGCCCACGGTTCTCGAATCCAGGAGGTGATGGAGGCAATGCTGGCGAGCGCGCAGGACCGCAGATGGCACCCTGTCCGCGGCTCGGCCAGCGAAAGCCGCGCCGCTTAACGATCGTGCTTGTCTGAGTGCGGAACCGGCCGCGCCCAGAGGGAGGCCTGTTGTCGAATTGCGCCTGGAGGAGGCGGCGGCAACGGGAAGGTCAATCCGGATGAACCAGGGAGGAAGTACCCAATGTTGAAGACACTGAAGGTGGCACTCGCCGCCACGGCACTCGCATGCCTTGGAAGTGGCGCGGCCTGGGCCGAATTCGAACTCGGCATGGTCATCAAGTCGACGACCAACCCCTATTATAATGCCACGCTGAAGGGCGCCCAGATGGCCGCCTCGGAAATCGGCGGCAAGGTCGAGAACTGGGGGCCGACCCAGTCGACTGCGACCGCGCAGATCGACATCATCAACAACCTGGCCAATCGTCGCGTTTCCGCCATCGCGGTTGCGCCGAACGATGCCGCCGCGGTTGTCCCGGCGATGAAGCGCGCCGCTCAGCTCGGCATCCACGTGATAACCTTCGACGCCGACTCCGATCCGGACGGCCGCAAGTTCTACGTCAACAGCGCGACCACCGAGGCGATCGGCGTGTATGGCGCGAAGCGCCTGGCGGAAGAAATGGGCATGAAGGGCGAGATCGCCATCGTGTCCGCGCAGCCCACCTCGGCCAACCAGAACGCCTGGATCAAGGCATTCCGCACGGAGCTGTCGAAGCCGGAGTATAGCGGGCTCTCGATCGTCGACGAAGTGTATGGCTACGACGACGAGCAGAAGGCCTTCGACGCGACCGTTGCGCTCAGCACCAAGTATCCGAACCTCGCCGGCATCTTCGCGCCGACCTGCCCGGGCGCTCCTGCTGTCGGCCGTGCGCTCGAGACGATCAAGAAAAACGGCGAGATCAAGGTCGCCGGCACCTGCGTGCCGAGCATCAGCGCCCAGTACATGCTGAACGACACGATCCAGGTTCTCTATCTGTGGGATCCGATCAAGCTCGGATATGTGACCTACTACGCGGCCAAGCTGATGGACGAAGGCAAGCTCAAGGGCGAACCCGGCGAGAGCTTCACCGTCGAGAAGGGCGCCTTCCCGGGCACCTACACCATCAACGAACAGCGCGAAGTGATCACCACCGAACCGCTCGAGTACACCAAGGAAAACTACAAGGACAATCCATACTGACCGCACGCCCGCGGCGCGGCTGCGTCGCGGGCGTCCACTTTCTCCGACTGGGCTGGGCCGGCGCAGAGCCGGCCCGCTGGAGGGGCCATGGACGCCGTCGTTGAAATCAGAAACGTCTCCAAGCGGTTCGGATCGGTCGAGGTCCTGTCGGGCGTCAGCCTGGCGCTGAGGCCCGGCCGCGTCCACGCGCTGGCAGGAGCCAACGGCGCCGGCAAGAGCACGCTCGTCAAGATATTCGCCGGCGTTCACCAGCCGGACGGCGGAACCATCCTGATCGAGGGCTCCGAGACGACGATCGCCGGAACCGCGGATGCGCGGCGGCAACGGATATCCGTGATCCACCAACACCCCGCGCTGTTCCCGGATCTGACCGTGGCTGAGAACATCTTCGTCGGGTGGCAGCCTACCCGAATGGGGCGGATCGACTGGACGGCGATGCGCCGCGAGGCGCGCGCGCTGCTCGACCGGATCGGCATGCAGGTCGACGTCGATGCGAGGGTCAAGGATCTGGGCGTCGCGGAGCGTCAGGCCGTGGCGATTGCCGCGGCTCTCTCCTCGGAGGTCCGCGTCCTCATCATGGACGAGCCGACCTCCTCGATTTCCGCCCACGAACTCGAGCAATTCTTCGCGGTGGTGGAGCGGCTGAAGAAGGAAGGCGTGGCGATCCTCTTCATCACCCACTTCCTCGACGAGATTTTCGCAATCAGCGACGACATCACGGTGCTGCGTTCCGGCCGGAAGATCATAACCGCGCCGGCTTCGGAGCTGACGCCGGCGCTAGTGGTCACGCACATGATCGGCACGGCCGCCGGCGACCTGTTTGCAAAGACGCCCGCCACGCTCGGCAAGACCGTTCTGTCAGCCGACCGCCTGGTCGGCGCGGAAGGTTTCGAGGACGTGAGCTTTGACGTGCGCGAGGGAGAGGTCGTCGGATTTTTCGGTCTGGTCGGCGCGGGGCGCAGCGAGGTGGCCGAGACGATCTTCGGTCTGCGCAAACTGCTGTCCGGTTCGATCTCGATCGACGGGAAGGCAAGGACGATCGACACTCCGAGCGACGCCATCGCGCTTGGCATCTCGTTGGTTCCCGAGGACCGGCACGAGCAGGGCCTCGTGCTGCAGTTCTCCAACAGGGCCAATGAATCGCTCGCACTGCTGAAGCGCATTTCGAACATGTTCGGCCGCATAAGCGACGACCGCGAAGCAGGCCTGGCCGAGACCTATTCGCGCCGGCTCGGCGTCGTCGCCACCGGGATAGAGCAGCTGACGGGTACGCTGTCGGGCGGCAATCAGCAGAAGGTGCTGCTGGCCAAGTGGCTGGCGCTCGAGCCTCGCCTGCTGATCCTCGACCAGCCGACGCGCGGCGTCGATGTCGGGGCCAAGGCCGACATCTACCGGATCATATCGGAACTGGCGAGCGCAGGGCTTGCCATCATCCTGATCGGCGACGATCCCGACGAGGTGATCGCGATGTCCGACCGGGTTCTTGTCTTCCGGAGCGGACATGTCGCAGCTCGTTTCGAGCGCGGCGCATTCGACCGCGAAGCCATGCTGATGGCCGCTGCGCATGTCCCAGCCCAGTCGCCCGGCGCGGAGGCTGCGTGATGTCCGTCATGCCCCTGGCAAGCTCCGGCCCGGAACAGGCCGCACGCCGCCCGAATCGCTTCTTCGTCCGCGAGATGTATCTCGTGCTCGTGCTGTTCGCGCTGTCGGCGGGCATCGCGCTGATCGAGCCGCGCTTCCTCGACGTGCGCAACCTGCAGCAGGTGGCGCTGTCTGCCAGCCTCGTCAGCATCGTCGCGATCGGCCAGGCGCTGGTCATCATCTGCCGGCAGATCGACATTTCGGTCGGGCCCATCGTCGCGGCCAGCGCCTTCATCTCGGCAGACTACCTCGTCAGCAACCCTCTTGCCCCGATCCCGCTCGTCTTCCTGATCGGCTGCGGCGTTGGCGCAGCGCTCGGAGCGGTGAACGCAGTGCTCGTCGCCGGCTTTCGCATTCCCGCCATCGTGGCGACGCTCGGAACCTTCGCGATCTTCCGCGGCGCCATCATCACATTCGCCGATGGCCGCCAGATCTCCGCCACGTCGCTGCCGACCAACTTCGTCAGCATCGCCGAACTGACGGTCGGCGGGGTCCCGGCGCTGGTCTGGGCTGCGCTGCTGATGACGGTCTGTTGCGGCTGGATGGCGCGCTACACCCGCTTCGGGCGTAATCTCTATGCGATCGGCAGCAACCCCGAAGGCGCGCGTCTGGCCGGCATCAGCGAACAGCGACACATCGCAGCCGTCTTCGTGATCAGCGGCGTCCTCTGCGGGCTGGTCGGCGTCCTGTGGGGTGCGCGCTTCGGCACTGTGCACGCCGCGATCGCGCCGAACATGCACATCGATTCCATCCTGGCCGTCGTGCTCGGTGGGATCAGCATTTTCGGCGGCAGCGGCACCATAGCAGGCGCGGTCATCGGCGCACTGACCATCGCCGTGCTGCAGAACGGCGTGCTGCTGCTCGGCGTCAATCAGTTCTGGATACAGGCGATCGTCGGCGCCGCCATTCTGGCGACGGTCATCTTCTACGGACACATGTCGCGCCGCTCGGAGATGCGCGCGCGAGCCGAGCGAAGGCACGCGCGCACGAGGCAGGGCAGGTCCGCGAAGGGAGCAGCGTTATGAGCGCGCGCGAACTCTTCGGGAAATGGGAAGTCTTCCTGTTCGCCCTGCTGGTCGTCGTCCTCGCCGCCGGGACGTCAGTGTCGGAGTATTTCCTGACCGCCTCCAACATCTCTATTGCGCTTGCCGGCGCGATGCCTGCGGCCATCGTGGCGCTTGCCATGACGGCCGTCATCGTCACCGGCGAGATCGACATCTCGGTCGGCTCCATCGTCGGCCTGTGCGCGGCCGCGATCGGCATCACCATCGAGAAGGGCGGCAGCGCGGAGTTCGCCGTGCTGGTCAGCGTCATCGTAGGGCTGGCGGCCGGCGCCCTTAACGGACTGGTCGTGGCCTACGGGCGCGTACCGTCGCTTGTCGCCACCCTGGGGACGCTCGCCCTGTTCAGGGGCATCGCCCAGATCATCCTCGAAGAGCGCGGCATCAGCAACTTTCCGGAGTGGTACCAGAATCTCGGCTTCGGAACTGTGCCGTTCACGCCGTTCCCATGGAGCGCGATCCCGTTCGTGGTGCTGTTCCTGATCGCACTCTTCATCCTCCATGCGACCTACTGGGGCCGCGGCCTGTTCGCGCTGGGCAACAACCGCACCGCAGCCGACTATTCGGGCATCGACACGCGCCGCTTCATTTTCACAGCCTTCGTGGCGTCCGGGCTCGCGTGCTCGATTTCGTCGGTCGTTCTGACGGGCTACCTGGCGAGCGCCAGGTCGGACACCGCGATCGGGCTGGAGCTCAACGTCATCACCGCCGTCGTGCTCGGTGGCGTCAGTGTGTTCGGCGGCAGCGGCAAGCTGATCGGCGTCGTCATTGCCGTGTTCGTGCTGGCATTCGTCCAGAACGTGCTCGGCCTCGCCAGCGTCACCCCCGAACGCCAGCAGGTCGTCATCGGCCTGGTGCTCATCGTCTCGCTGATCGCCTTCTCCGGCCCCGCGCAGTTCCGCGCCTGGATGGCCCGGCAGGCGCCGCGACTGACCGCTCGAACAACGCAAGACTGACAAGGAGGAAACTGCCGATGCTGCTCGGTTTCAACATGCTGCTCTGGACGCCGTTCGTGACGGAGGCCGATTTCGCGACCTTCGCCGAGCTGAAAAAGGCCGGATACGACGGCGTCGAGCTGCCGATCTTCGAAGGCACGCCGGAGCACTACCGGAGGGTTGGGCGGGCGATCAAGGACGCCGGCCTCCGCTGCACCGGCGTCGGCATCATTCCCGACGAGGCCAGCAACTGCACTAGCAGCGATCCGAAGGTGCGTGCCGCCGGTCTCGATCGCCTGAAATGGTCGATCGACTGCCTCGAGGCGGCGGGCGGCGAGGTCCTGTGCGGCCCGTTCTACCAGCCGCTGGCGATCTTCACCGGAAATCCCCCGACGCAGGACGAGAAGGCCGGCGCCATCGAGGTGCACAAGCAGGCCGCGCGCTACGCCGCGTCCAAGAACATCAATCTGGCTGTCGAGCCGCTGAACCGCTTCGAATGCTATCTGATCAACACCGTCGCCGACGCGGCGGCCATGGTCGAGAAGGTGGCCGAGCCGAACTACGGCCTGCTCTACGATACCTTCCACGCCAATATCGAGGAGAAGGACCCCGTCGGCGTCATCAAGCCGAACATCAAGCGCATCAACCACGTGCACCTGTCCGAGAATGATCGCGGCACGCCCGGCAAGGGGCATGTTCCGTGGGCCGAGACGTTCCAGGCGATCCGCTCGACGGATTACGATCAGTGGTACGTCATTGAGGCATTCGGCCGGTCGCTGCCCGAAGTGGCGGCGGCCACCCGCGTCTGGCGCGACTTCTTCCCGTCCAAGGAGGAAGTCTACCAGTTCGGACACGACTTCCTGCGCGGCCAGTGGTCCCGCGCGGCCTGAAGCAGATCAGAGAGGAGAGTTAGATGAAGACTATCAAGGGACCCGCCATCTATCTGGCGCAATTCGTCGGCGACCAGGCGCCGTTCAACACCTTCAAGGACATCTGCGGCTGGGCCGCGTCGCTCGGCTACAAAGGTGTGCAGATCCCGGCCTGGGATACGCGCCTGATCGACGTGACGAAGGCGGCCGAAAGCAAGGCCTATTGCGACGATCTCAAGGGAACGGCCGCAGAGCAGGGCGTCGAGATCACCGAACTCGCCTCGCACCTGCAGGGCCAGCTGGTCGCGGTCAACCCGGCGTTCGACGACGCTCTCGATGCATTCGCAGCGCCACATGTCCGCGGCAATCCGAAGGCGCGGCAGGAGTGGGCCGTGCAGCAGGTGAAGGCGTCCGCCATCGCCAGCCGCAACCTCGGCCTCAAGTCGCACGTCACCTTCTCGGGCGCGCTCGCCTGGCCGTACTTCTACCCCTGGCCGCCCCGCCCGGCCGGTCTGATCGAGGCCGCCTTCGACGAACTGGCGCGCCGCTGGCGGCCGATCCTCGACGTGCATGAGGAGAACGGCATCGACGCGTGCTTCGAGCTGCATCCCGGTGAGGACCTGTTCGACGGCACCACCTTCGAGCGCTTCCTGGAGAAGGTCGGCAATCACGATCGCTGCTGCATCGCGTACGACCCGTCGCACTTCCGGCTGCAGAACCTCGACTATGTCGGCTTCATCGACGTCTACCACGAGCGGATCAAGGCGTTCCACGTGAAGGACGCGGAGCTGCGCTCGACGCCGAAGCAGGGTGTCTACTCGGGCTTCTCCGACTGGCCGGATCGCGCCGGGCGTTTCCGTTCGCTGGGCGACGGCGACGTCGACTTCCGCTCGATCTTCTCGCAGTTGTCGGTCCACAACTTCGACGGCTGGGCCGTGCTCGAGTGGGAATGCGCCATCAAGGACCGGATGGAAGGTGCGCGCGAAGGCGCGAAGTTCATCTCCGACCATCTGATCAAGGTTAGCCAGTCCAACTTCGACGACTTCATCGACCAGGGCGCCAACGACAAGGCGATGAAGCGGGCTCTCGGCCTCGGCTGAGTTTTCGACTATTTGAGATCGCCCGCCTTGTCGCGGGCGGTCTCAACGAATGAAACGGAAGGGCATATGCTCGCTCGCAAGCACCCCGCCTACGTGATCGGCTTCGACTACGGCACGAATTCGTGCCGTGCGGTGCTCATGCGACCCGACGACCCGACCGAGCTGGCCTTGGCGACCTTCGCCTACCCGTCCGGCAAGGAAGGCGTCCTCTACGATCCTCGCGACGTGCATCTGGCACGCCAGCGCCCCGCCGACTATCTGGCCGGCGTGAAGGCCTGCGTCGCGTCGCTGCTCGACCAGGCGCGACAAAGCATACCCGGCTTCGATGCCGCGCAGGTGCGCGGCATCGCCTTCGCGACGACCGGCAGCACCGTGATACCCGTCGATGCCGAGTTGCGGCCGCTGGCCGACCGGCCGGAATTTTCAGACAACCTCGAAGCGATGGCCTGGCTGTGGAAAGACCACACCAGCGAAGCCGACGCGGAGCGCCTGACGCAAGCCTTCCGCGACCGGCGACCTGACATGATCGAGCGCTGCGGCGGCGTGTATTCGCCGGAATGGTTCTGGGCCAAGGTGCTCAGGCTCAGTCACAGTGACCCGGAAGTGTTCGGTGCGGCGGCCGGCTTCGTGGAACTCTGCGAATTCCTGCCGGGGACGCTGGCCGGCGCCAAAGCGGGCAATGTCGTGCGAAGCGCCTGCGCCCAAGGGCACAAACTGCTTTACAACAGCGACTGGGGCGGCCTTCCCGACGCCGACTTCCTGAGCGGCGTCGACCCGGTTCTGCGCGGCGTGCGCGAAAGCACGAGCACGCTGGTGGCGACAGGAGACAGGCCGGTCGGCACGCTGACGCCGCACTACGCCGACTTGCTGGGCCTCTCGCCGGATGTCGCGGTCGCGGGCGGCGCATTCGACGCGCACTTCGGCGCCGTCGGTGCGGGCGTGGGCCCCGGCAAGCTGGTCAAGGTAATGGGAACCAGCACCTGCGACGTCATGGTGTCCGGCGAGGACGCCAGGGTTTCCGGTATTTGCGGCGTGTTCCGCGATACGGTGCTGCCGGGGTTTTTCGGCATCGAGGCCGGCCAGAGTGCCGTCGGCGACCTCTTCAAGTGGTTGGTCCAGCATCTCGTACCCGACAGCTATGGCAAGACCGACGCGGAGAAGTTCGCCGGCCTGACAGCCGCAGCCGAGCGGCTGCGGCCCGGCGAATCCGGCCTGGTCGCGCTGGACTGGAACAACGGCAATCGATCGATCCTCGTCGACATGGACATCAACGGCCTGATCGTGGGCCAGACGCTCCACACCAGCGCCGCGGAAATTTTCCGCGCGCTGATCGAGGCGACGGCTTTCGGTTCACTGGTCATCATCGAGCAGATCGAAGGCGCAGGCGTACCGGTCGAGGAGATCATCTGTTGCGGCGGGCTGGCGCAGAAGAACCCCTTCCTCATGCAGACCTACGCCGACATAACCGGCCGGCCGATCGCGGTCGCCGACAGTTCCGAGACCTGCGCCAAGGGCGCCGCGATCTTCGCCGCCGCCGCCGCCGGGCTCGGTTCGGTCATCGACCTGCAGAAGCGCATGGTGTCGGCGCCGCGCGCCACGTTCGCGCCGGATGCCGCCGCCCACGCCGTCTACAGGCGGCTCTATGGCGTCTATCGCAAGCTCCACGACGCCTTTGGGCGGCAGGGAAGCGCCGATCTCTACGATGTGATGAAGACGCTGAATGCGATCCGCCGGGAGGCGAGCCATGGATAAGGCTATCCTTAAGGACGTGCTCGATGCCAACCGGCGGCTGCCGGGCGAGGGTCTGGTCAGCCTGACCTGGGGCAATGTCAGCGGCCGCGATCCGGCGACCGGCCTCGTCGCCATCAAGCCGAGCGGCGTTCCCTACGAGGCGCTGGAGATCGACAGCCTCGTGGTGCTCGACCTGAGCGGCGCCGTGGTCAGTGGCCAGCTGCGCCCTTCCTCGGACACCGCAACGCATCTCGAACTCTACCGGCGCTTTGCCGGCGTGAACGGCATCGTGCACACGCACAGCCCGCGCGCCACCACGCTCTGCCAGCTCGGCCAGGACCTCCCCGTTCTCGGTACCACGCACGCCGATCATTTCGACGGAACGGTGCCGCTGGTGCGCGCGCTGACGGAAGCCGAGATCGAGGCCGGCTACGAACTTTTCACCGGCAAGGCGATCGCCGATCACTTCGAGACGTCGGGCATCGATCCGATCCGCGTCCCCGCCGCCCTGCAGCACCATCACGCGCCATTCGCGTGGGGCCGCTCGGTCGGGGCGGCGATGGACAATGCCATCGCGCTGGAAGTCTGCTCGGGCATGGCGCTCGACATGCTGGCGGCGGGCCATGCGCTGAAAGCCATCCCCTCGCACATTACGCGCAAGCACCAGGACCGCAAACACGGTCCCAACGCCACCTATGGGCAGCCGGGCAAGCCGGCCGGGAGGAACTGAGGATGCCGATCGCGAGGAATGGCGACGTCGAGGTCTTCTACGAGGTCAGCGGGGAAGGCGAGCCGCTGGTGCTCATCATGGGGCTCGGGGCCGACCACACCGTGTGGGAGCTGCATCGCGCCGCCTACGCCAGGCATTTTCGCTGCCTCGCCATCGACAACAGGGGCATCGGCCGGACCTCGAAGCCCGGCGGCAGCTACACCACGGCCGACATGGCCAGCGACGTGCTGGCGGTCATGGACCACGCCGGCGCGAAGCGCGCCCATGTCGCGGGCATTTCCATGGGCGGAGCGATCGCCCAGCAGCTTTGCCTGAAGGCGCCGGAACGCGTGCGGTCGCTGGTTCTGGTCGCCACCTGGGCGAAGCTGCCTCTCTTCCATCGCACCGTGTTCGAGCACTTCAAGTCTGTTCGCGCCCACACGACGCCCGGCGATTTCATGCGCTGCCTGCAGCTCTGGATCTGGGGCGAGCCCTACTTCGAGACGAACCAGGCCGATCTCGAACAGGCGCGGCGCGACGCCGACGCCAATCCGGCGCCGCAGCCGCAGTTCGGCTTCGCAGGCCAGTGCGATGCCTGCATCGGCCACGATACACTTGGCCGGCTTGGCGAGATCAAGGCGCCGACGCTGATAACGGCAGGTCAGTTGGACATATTCACGCCGCTGGCGCTGTCGCGGCAGCTGCATGAAGGCATCGCCGGATCGGAACTCGTGGAATTCGCCGGGTGCGCGCACACGCATCACTGGGAGAACCTTGAGAAATTCAACAGTGAAACGTTGCGCTTCATGCAGCGGCATTGAGTGACGGAACGCATTCTCACCGAGGGAGACGATATGAGCGGGATCAAAATGGGATGCCAGACCTACACCTGGCAGATGAGCGGCGAGCTCTATCTCGGCAAACTCGACCACATCATCGCGGTGGCCGGCAAGAGCGGCTTCCAGGGTGTCGAGCCGGAAACCCAGTTTCTCGGCGCGCTGCGCGATCCGGGCGTCATGCGCGACCATCTTTCGCGCGCCGGGATAGAACTCGCGTCGGTCTGTCTCGTCGAGAACTGGCGTCAGCCCAAGGAAAGCGACGCCGAACGCGAGGCTGCCGAATGGGTGATCGACTATCTCGCGCGCAACTTCCCCGGCACCGTGCTGAATGTCTGTCCTTATCCGGGCACCGACCGCTCCGATCTGGAAGAGCGCCAGGCAAACCAGCTCTCGTGCATGAACGCGGTTGCCGCGCGCGCCGCACAGAAAGGCGTGCTGGCGGCCTATCATCCCAATTCGCCGGAAGGGTCCGTCTGCCGGACGCGCGAAGACTATGACCGCATGCTGAACGGTCTCGACGCGCGGGTCCTGAAATGGGTGCCCGACGTCGGCCACATGGCCAAGGGTGGCATGGACCCGCTCGATGTGATGAAGACCTTTCGCCCGCTGATCGGCCATGTCCACTACAAGGACATGACCGCCGACGGCGAGTGGGCAATGATGGGCAAGGGCGTCATCGATTTCGAGGGCATCACGTCCTTCCTGCGCGACACGGGTTACAGCGGCTGGCTGGTCGCCGAGGACGAGAGCCCGGAGGCGGAAGCCGAGCCGAACAAGGTCGCCGCACTCGACGGAAAGTACATGAAAACGCGTCTCGCGCCGCTCGTCTCCTGAGCGGCGTCGGCATCGAACTCAGTCGAACCCTGGAGCGCATACGATGGAAATCGGCAAGCGTCGCATTGGCAGGACCGGGCTTTACGTCACCGAACTCGGCTTCGGTGGCACCGCGATCGGCGGGTTGTATCGTGCATGTCCGCGCGACCAGGCGATGGCGACGCTCGACGTGGCGTGGCGGGCCGGCATACGCCTGTTCGACAATGCGCCGCTCTACGGTTACGGCCTGTCGGAGCGCGTCGTCGGCGACTTCCTGCGCGACAAGCCGCGCGACGACTACGTGCTTGTCACCAAGGTGGGCCGGCCGCTTCGTCCGCTGCGGGCCGGCGAGAACCACAACGAGATCTTCGTCGGCGGCCTGCCCTTCGACATCGAGCATGACTATTCCTATGACGGCATCATGCGGTCGGTCGAGCAAAGCCATGCCCGGCTCGGGCTCAATCGCATCGACATCCTTTTGGCGCACGATCTCGGAGACATGACCCACGGCGCCGAGAAGGGCGCTCACCATATGCGCCAGTTCCTCGAAGGCGGGCTGAAGGCGCTCGAGGAGCTGAAGGCAGCCGGCGAAATATCGGCCTACGGTCTGGGCGTGAACGAGATCCCGGTCTGCCTGGAAGTCATGCGCCATGCGCCGATCGACTGCATCCTGCTCGCCGGCCGTCACACGCTGCTCGACAGATCGGCGGAGGCGGAACTCATTCCTCTCTGCCGCGAAAAGGGCACCTCGCTGATCGTCGGCGGCGCCTTCAATTCCGGCATCCTGGCGACCGGTCCGGTCGAAGGCGCCCACTTCAACTACGGTCCGGCATCCGCCGACATTCTCGCCCGGGTCGGGCAGATGCAGCAGATCGCCGCGGCGGGCGGATACGCGCTTGCGGCAGCGGCGCTGCAGTTC
>VFQP010002468.1_pt1 | contig 20566 bp, 9 predicted proteins | sample 3512351 | NCBI WGS metagenome assembly VFQP01 (sample SAMN10412372, study PRJNA504923) | tailings metagenome | isolation source: Relicate 1 Philex TSF1 revegetated site | place: Philippines: Tuba, Benguet | collected 2017-08-29
GGGGGTGGCTCGGGTGGCGAATGCTATAACAATTCGGTAGAAAATATTCCAGGTGTGGGTATTATCATGATTGGTGGCTTGGGTAACCAAATGATTTATAACAACTTGATTATATCGACAGGCAATAGTGGGATTTTTTCGGATACCCGCCCTGGCTCGCTCGAAAACACCTATGTCAGAATTGCCAATAATACCATTATCAATACCCAAACCGAAAGCATCAAAATCTATAGCCTTATTCAAAACTACCATGTTGTCAACAATGCTTTGATTAATCCTGCTACCAAAAAGTATATCAATACTCCCGACGGAGTTCAGTTTATAGAGGAGTATAATTTTAAAAGTTTGAATATCAGCGATGCTCTTTTTCAGGATACGTTCAACAATAATTATCAGCCTAGACCCAGCTCGCCTTTGTTCAAAAAAGGTAAAAACCTTACAAGTTGGAATATCAAGACCGATTTGAATGATACCTTGCGATTAAAAGAAAACTTTGATATTGGGTGTTATGAATATACGGGCTTGGGGAATGATGATGGCTTTGGGTCGCTTGAGATATTACAGTTATACCCCAACCCTAGCAACAAAACAATCAATATCCAATTGCCTATTAATGAGCAGTTTGTACTTATTGATGTTTTTAACAGTCTAGGAGGGTTAGTTTTACAAAACGAAATAATTCCTTTGAATAATAATTTGTATCAGATAGACATTTCGACATTACCCATAGGAGCTTATTATATTAAGCTCACGCAAAACACAGGAGCAACTAATAGTAGACCGCCCATTTTTCAGGGAAAGTTTTATAAATTTTAGGGTAAAAAACACCCATTACATCCTCCAACATGAGTCATCCTGAATTTTAAATAGAGACCTCTTGTTTGTCTTTGTTGGGATTCATGAGGTTGTCAAGTGAACTTTGAAGAGGCTTATCATTTGCTCAAATGAAAAAGGCATTCGAAATTAGTTTTTCGAATGCCTTTTTCATCTTAAATTTCAGCAAGACACATCTTTAGCCTCAAAGCATTGTATCTCTACTGGTAAAAATCATATTTAACAATAATCACCATTCTCTAAATTCGAGATGGCTTATGTTTGAGATTATGCCGACATTTTTGTTTTGTCTTCACTATGAAGTGAAATTTTGCGATATAACTCGTCGGGATTGAAAGGCTTGCTAATATAATCGTTCATTCCAACAGCAAAAGCCTTGTCTTTAATATCTAACATAGCCGAGGCCGTTAGGGCAATAATCGGTAATTGGCTATAATATTCGTTGCCTAAGCTCCTGATTTGTCGGGTAGCCTCATAGCCATCTAGCTCGGGCATTTGCAAATCCATTAGTACCAAATCGTAGTCGGTTTGTTGTACCATTTGTAAGGCCAATAGTCCATTTTCGGCGACATCGCACTCCACTTCCCATCTTTTGAGGAACTGTTTTGCTACAATAATATTAATCTGATTATCGTCGGCGATAAGCAATTTTAGACCTTTTAGGCTTCTATATTGTTGTTGAGGAGTCAAAGTTTCTATTCGTTTAAATTGGAAAGAGCTATTTCTAAGTTTTAAATCAAAATAAAATACAGAGCCTTCGTTTGGAGTACTCTCTAAATTTATTTTACTGCCCTGCATCTCCAAAAGTCGTTTGGTGATAGTAAGGCCCAATCCAGTGCCACCATATTTACGGGTTGTTTCGGAGCTGGCTTGAGTGAAGCTCTCGAAAATATGCTCCCACTTTTCTTGTGGAATCCCAATACCTGTATCTCTTACCTCAAAATTAATCGTTGTAAATTCGCTATCTTTCTTAACCAATGCGGCCGAAATCGTAACTTTGCCTTTGTCGGTAAACTTCACGGCATTACTTACAAGATTCGTTATAATCTGTCCTATTCTTACCGAATCGCCTTTTACAGCTTCTGGCAAATCATCGTCTATCATTAGTTTGAGCTGAATACCCTTGTCGACAGCTTTCTGGAGTAATGCCGCCCGAATATTGCCCAATAAATCTTTTATACTAAAATCTACTTCTTCAAACTCTATTTTCCCAGCCTCAATTTTGTTGAAATCCAAAATATCATTGATGAGTACTAGCAAATTTTCGGCTGAAAACTTGAGTATTTTCAAATACTCCAACTGGTCTTCACGCGAATTCTGCATCAACAAATGCGTAATACCAATTACAGCATTCATAGGCGTTCGGATTTCGTGACTCATGGTCGACAAAAACTGTGTCTTGGCAATTGCCGCCTGTTCGGCCTGTTCTTTAGCTTTTATCAGGGTACTTTTGGCCTCTATTTGTTCGGTTATTACTTCCGTAAACATAATGATACCACCAATTTCATCTTCTTTCTCGAACCAAGGGCGAATCTCCCATCGTAACCATTCTTCTCGCCCATCAAGCCTTGTAAAAGAATCTTCATTAGAATTCAAGACCTCTCCTTTCAAACAACGCTGATGAATAGCTTTCCAAGTATCATTAATTTCAGGAAAAACCTCGTAGTGATTTTTCCCGATAATTTCTAGGTCATCCAAACGATAAGATACTTTCCAGATATTACTAGCGGCAATATAATTCATGTTTTTGTCGAACATAGCAATAGCTGCTGGAGTATATTCGATAAAATTTCTTAGCTGTTCTTGTTTTAGATGAATAGCCTGCTCTATTTTTTTACTTTTTGTTACATCTAATATTGCACCATATATTTTCTTGATATTACCTTGTGTATCAACGGTTGGTTTACCAATTTTCTGCAAATATTTAATATGCCCATTGGGCAAAACAATGCGTAAATCTATACTAAATGGCTCGCCCGACATACTCGCATGCTGAAGTGTTGACAGGTACAAGTCCCTATCATTGGGGTGAATCAGGCTAATAGTTTCTTCTGCCGACAACGCCAACGAGGGCGTATTTAGCTCAAAAATCCGAAAAGCTTCAGCCGAGTAACAACTTATATGACTTTCCAAATCAATCACCCAGCTTGCACTATGAGTAAGCGACTGTGTTTCAGACAAAATAGTTTCGCTTTGTTTCAGTTTTTCCTCCGCTATTTTGCGTTCAGTAATATCATGCCATACCACCAACAAAGCCCTTTTATCATTGATTTTGACAGGATTTAGCGATACTTCTGCCAAAAAAATCTCACCATTGAAGCGCGTATGTAGCCATTCAAATCGGTGATAACCTTTCTGGGTTGCTAAGGCATCCATTTCCCTTGATTTTTCGTCCGAGCGACGGCCATCTGGCTGAAACTCTGGTGAAAATTGGGCAGGATGACACGCCAGTAACTGCTCTTTGTTGCTACAGCCAAGCATTTTTACAGCGGCTGTATTACAATCGAGAATACCTGTTTCATCAAAAAGCAAGTGGGCATCGGTAGAATACTCAAAAATTACATTGAGCCTTTCTTCGGCCTGTTTTTGCTTGGTAATTTCTTGAAAAACGCCTATTATTTTGTCACAAATACCCCCTACAATATGGGCTTCGCCTGTGGCTCTTATCCAAATATTTTTTTGTTGAGCGGTTATTATTTCAAATTCCAGTTCAAAAGATTTATGTTCTTGTTGGGCTATTGCGATGGCTTCAAGAAATCGCTGTTTATCAACCTCTTTTTTGCAAAAAGCAAGTATTTCCTCAAACGCTGGCGTATAATACTCGTCTAAACCCATGATTTGTTTAGCGATCTTGGTGCTAAACAAGGTTTTAGAGGCTATTTCGAGTTCCCAACCGCCAATTCGAGCCAGTTCGCTTGATTTACTATACAGGCTTTCGGTTCGTTGTAAAGTTGTCGTCCATTGTTTTTGAGCAGTAATATCCCAAAAATTACCCGTAATGCGCTGAACCTTACCTGCCGAGTCTTTTTCCAAAATATTAAAACATACCATTGTGTCGACAACCCTCCCCGACGGATGCAAAAAACGCAACCCACAGGTAAAAGTTGTGTCGTGAGATTCAGTCAATAATGCTTGGAAATAGGTTATAAACAACACCTTATCTTCGACTACCAAGGTATCTAACCAAAATGCCGTGGAAGTCGAAACACTTGGGAGTTGTATCCCTAATATTTTTGTAAAAATAGCATTACAGTACTGTATATTTTCGCTGATATTCCAATCCCAGAAACCAACATTTGTATCCTCAACAATATGATTTACAATATTTTGCATGATAATACATTCACGATGAGTGTTCAAGTAGGTTTGTTGCCCTTAGGCATAACAACAATCTCTTTCTAATATCAATTATGGAGGTAAAACAGAACTCTAGTAAACATACAATTGCTGATATTGTATGCAAATTATCTTAGTTAAGTTGAATGAAGAACGGAACATAAAACACTTCTTAAAAATGCCACAATAATCATACCAAATAAAATTAACATTTGTTAAATGTACAAAAATCACCTACTAATCATCTATTTACTACGACTATACCAAAAAATGTTTTTTTTATTTTAGCAATCCCGTTTAAAATTGGTAAAATATATGAAGAATAACAGAATTGAATTATGAATATTTGAGCAATGCTTGATTTTAGCGAAAAGTATAATAATTATCAAGGCCTATTGCAACCTACTACAAAGGCTAATCTAATATTATCGTACAAATGTTGTATTGAAAAGGTTGCAATTTACCTAAAGCAAGCAATAAACGAGCATTGTACCCAACACCAACCTTTATTTACGCTTATAACATACCAAACACACATGGTAGCTTGGGTGTGCCTGTTCGCTAATGGTATAATACTCTGAGGCATCGGCCGAAAACGTTACGGCTTCGCCCTGTGGTTCTTTTTCGTATGGAATTACTTTGGCTGGCCGCTTAAGTGCTTGGGCAATTGTTTCTCCTTTTTGTCTTTTCCAATAAAAAATATTAAGGTAATTTTTTACCAAAATTTCGTCGCCTTGGGCAGAAATATCGCCCGAGGTAATATATAAATCTTGGCGAGTTTCTTTGGAATCGTTAGGTTGTTCTTGTGAAATACTGATATCGCCCAAATACTCAGCTTCCTGTACTTGGGTAGTTGATTGGGGATATTTAAGCCGATATATTTGTTTGATTGCCTCACGATTCGACACCAGATAAATATCTTTGCTAAGTGGGTCTACCATTAGGCACTCGGTATCTTTTATTCCATTGGGAAGCGTAAACACAATTTTATCGTATTTTTGAATAACATTGTGTACAGGCATACTGCTCGTAATGGTGGGTTCTTGAAAACGGTATATAGTTTTTTGAGAATGCCATTTAAAATTATCACCAATGTCGCCCAAATAGACTGTTGCCCCTTGTTGATTACCAACAATAGCCATATCTTCCCAATCTCGATTGTCGGCCTCTTCTAATTCAAATTCGAGATACCCTTTTCCTTTGGCATCCATTACATACAAAATACTCTTGCCCCCACTATCGTTGTGAGTCCAGAAATAACCTTTATTTTTCTTACTAGATGCAAGCCCCGAAGCCTCGTTTATCGCAAGGTTTTCGATAGGATACCAAATAGCTGTACTCACAAATAAGCTAGAGTCGCTAATGGCTAATTTAATATCACGGTGTTGCTTTTGTTGGCAAGAACATACAAAGAATAAACTCATAACAAGACAAGTACAAGCAATATATTTCATAGAAAAACTCACAATAATTAAGTAGTGACAGTGCAAAAAAACATATAATCCAATTGAGGTTATAAGTTACTTTATTTTTCGGTTTTTTTTGCAATAGGCTTCAAATCTGCTTTGGCGGGAGGATTTTTTGTGGTTGTTGGTTTTACCGCTGTATTGGTTTTGGGAGCGGTTGGTTTAGTCGATAAACTATTGGTTTTGGTATTGGCAGGAGTATTTTTTGATTTGATGACCTTAGCTGTAACTAGTGCTTTTTCTTCTACTTTTTCTGCTTTTCCTGGGCGAATTTGGTCTTTTTCGGGTGCTGTTCCTGGTTTTAGTTTTACAAAGGGCTTTGTAGCTTCAGCACTTTGTTTCGCGGGCTTGGCTTCTGTTTTGGGCGAAGCCTCTACCACTTGAGATGTCAATACTACACCTTTTTGTATTTTTCTGATATACAGAATTTTCTCGTCTTTCAAGGTATTCAAAATCACCTCGGTCGGGATTGTCATATACACCAATTTTTCTCGTGCTACGATTTCGTTGGTGTGGAGGTTTACGGCTCGTAATACCACAGAAGCCCAAGGGTCGAGGGTCAACTCGGTGCTTTCTTTGATAGCCACTTTTACGCCTTTATTGATGGTGTAGAATTCGTATTCAGGAAACTTAAATATTCCTCGAAATACAACTTTGGTTGGCTTTGGTGAGTCTTGCTGCTGGTAAGCAAAGGCGTTTGTACCCCATAAGAATAGAGTAATGAGATATAGGTTTTTCATACAATAATTGTTTAGCTGTATAGAATCTTATCAGATGATTTATTATATACATTAGGCAAAATTTTTCAACTAAATTACGATAAAAATGGCCTTTCAGCTAAATTAAAAGCTTTTTTTAGCAATTAAAATATGTTTTATTTTTTATACAAAATGGTATTTCGACTAAATAAAAAGAGGTTTGAGAAGTTTTTTTTAGAGAAGCGAAGAATTTTTGTATTTATAGCCTAAATTCACAAACGAAACGAAAACCCATTGCTAATCTACTATGAATATACCGTCGTTACTGAACCTACGAGGCTACCTAAAAAATGACTCTCTCGACACCACAAAACCCTTACTGAGCCTATTACTCACCTGTTGTATACAGGCTATCCTGACAGGAGGGTTGCTATACTGGGCTCAAAATGAATCTATTCTTGTATTTGGCAAAGTGTATTTTGCAGGCAAAACATGGAGTACCTGCTGGTTTATTTTCAAAATAAACATCCTTTTTCTTACTCCTCTCCTTTTTGTCTTTCGTAAATCTAGCTCTATATTCCTGTTTATACTGGCTTTTATTCCTTATTTTTTACTGGAACTGGCCCTATTTCAATCGCATCAGGCTCAAAAAAATGTGTGGCTCGATTGGACACTTAACCAGACAGTATGGCTGGAGGCAATCAATAATCCTTTTTTAAAAATCATTACTTGGGTATCATTTAGTTCGTTGCTATATACCATATAAACATTATTACTATCAAGATTCATTGCCAATTTTGTATTACAATACCTTCCTGCTCGTGGGGCTAGCCATGCCCAATACCAAGCCCTATTTGGCCAAGCATGGGCACAAGAAAGTATCCCAACACCACAACGAGATATTGGCTTTTGGTTGCTCCGTTTGGCAGGCTTTGGCTATTTGGGTTTTTGGGCTGTTTTGGCCATCGGGCAGCTTGGGGCAAGCCCATGGCCCGAGTCGCTGCAATACATGATTAATATGAGCAATGCCAATCCTGCTTTGGCACTGAATACCTATATCAAAGAGTGGATTATGATTATGCTTACGTTTTTGGGAGCTTATAATCGTAGCCTCCGCTATTATGTATGTGTAGTTTTGGTGGCTGGTCATTTGTTTTCTACCACTTTTACTTTACTGTTTTACCTAAACCCATCAGATACTATTACCTATCGAGACTATCTGCTCACATCTACTTTTGTGGAAGGCTCGTTAATGTCGATTTTTATCTTTGTACTTTTCAAATACCGCAGTTATCGGCAGCCATTTATGGCACAAAACGACTTCCCTATCAACTTCTCTATTCCGATGACCCTTACTCAATGGTTATATATTGGCTTGACTGTTGTGTTTTTTGGAATAGGTTTGGGCATTTTAATTACTCGAATATGGGGAAATCTCACCCAAGGGTTTGGTATTATTTTCTCTGAACCCGACCCTATGGTTGGTAATACTATCACCCTATATGTTACCTTAGGAACAATTACATTACTGCTTATTAAGCGAGACAAGCTTCGGCAACATTTTACCAATCTATTGGTATTTCCATTGCTACTGGGTACTGTGGTATCGATTATATGGATTATTTTTGCCGATATTAACATCCAAACTCAGCACGGTATTTTCTCGGATATAGACTGGTATTTTGGCTTGTATGTATTGGTAAGTATGGCTATTGCAGGAATTATTGTGGCTATTCGCCAAATGTATTATCGTATAGACTGTGGCGTAAATACCCTTAGCCCTGCGGCGGCTGTTAATATTGCGGCACTGGTACAGGCATTAGGGGCAGAAAAAAATATCTTGATTGACGATGCCAAAAATTTAGCAGCAATCCTGTCGTCTGTCGACCAATATATTGGGGGTATCAAGGGTAGAAAAAGAGGTTTACTCAACCTTCCTTTTGGTTTGCTAGAGCATATATTCAATACTCTTTTTGGAATGCACCCTCCATTTTCGTCGATGGAACGCAGCGAACAACGGTATTTTCTGAATCAATATTTGTTTAGAAATGACCTACCACGCCAACAGTCGGCTGTGCCATTATTGGCGGATTTGGCTTATCAGATTGGCCTTTCGCTGAATGCCCTTACAATGTTTGCGTATTATTCTAACCAAAATATACGACACCATATTGGTTATGTACCTGTAGATGCCCGTGACCGCCTACAAGGGAATACTGCTTCGGCCAATCCACCCTTCAAACAGGTGGCACAATTGCCCAAAGACGAAAATGACCCACTCAATTTTGCTGAAGTGCAGCAAGAACAGCTTGTTGCACCAAGAGTAAGTACCCCTACACATGAGGCTAACTTGCCTACCGAAGTCGATTATCTTATTATTGGCTCAGGAGCAGGCGGTGCTACCGCAGCGTATAGGTTGGTAGACTGTATTCGTCAAAAATATACCGATGCGTCGGGGCGTGTCGATGAAACAGCTGTAAAACAAGAAGCTGCAAAAATATTGGTTATTGAACGAGGAAACCGCCTCCAAGCTTTACAGGATTTTCAGGACAATGAACTTGAAATGATGAAAAAGATATATAAAGAAGGAGGACTTCAGCAAACCAAAAAGTTTACTATGACCCTTTTACAAGGCGAGTGTGTAGGTGGTACAACTGTAAGCAACAATGCTGTGTGTTTTAGAATGCCTGATGAGGTTAGTGAAATTTGGCAAAAAAACTTTGGTATTGATACCGAAAAAATCATAGCCGAATACGACCAAATAGAGCAAGAACTTCATATCAAAGAATTAAGTGAACGAGGTATTAATCAAGCCGTAAAACAGAAATTTGTAGCGGGTATTGCAGGATATAACCTAACAATGGCCTCTAAAGACCAGCTCAAGCCTGCGGCTGTACTGAAGGTAAACCACCTCCATAATATAGGCGATGGTAATTGGAATTTGGGAAATAAACGACTTCGTAAACGCTCGATGCTCGAAACCTATATTCCTTGGGCTGAATATTGGGGTGTTCAGGTAATTTCAAACTGGACAGCAGCACGTTTTACGCCCGATGCTTCAGCAACCAAAGCCGAGTATGTATTATTACGAGCCGACAATGGCGAAATCAGACAAGTAAAGGTCAATAAAGCCCTAATTGTGGCGGGTGGAGTTATAGCAAGTAGCCATTTCCTGATGCGAAGCCAAGTTAATAATCCTCAAATCGGACAGGAAGTGAGTTGTAATTTTGGTATGCCGCTGGCATTTCAGTTCGACACTACCATCAATGCTTTTGATGGCGAACAAATTACCATGTATACTGAAAGCCTAAATCCTGAGGCTTCGACTATCAAAAGCGGCGTTGTGTTTGAAACCTATTTCAATCCTCCTGCAGCCTTTGCATTGGCTTGTATGCCTTTCTTTTTTGAAAAAAGAGATGCCTTTATGGATCAATACACCAAGCTCCTCAACTTTGGTAGCCTTATTGGCTCGGAAGCCAAAGGCAGTATTCAGGCCAAGGCTGATATATTCAATGGACAAGCTTTTAGCTGGGAACTGGGCGAAATAGATGTAGAAAGAATTAAATATGCTATTATTACGCTTATTAAAATAGGGCAAGCGGCCGGGGCAAAAAAAGTAATTGTACCTACCAAGCCCGGTATTTTGCTCGACCTACAAAATGCAGGCGAAGTAAACGACTTTATTGAGGCTTTCAAGGATTATCCTCTTCAAATCACAGATTTATTTGTAGGAACAGCCCATCCACAAGGAGGCAATAAAATGGCTGGCGAACGATTTGCTGGACATCGAGTTGTCAATCAAGATTTTCAATTAGAAGGTTACAACAACGTATTTGTGGCCGATGCGTCGGTGTTTCCTACAAGTATCAATGTAAACCCACAATTGACAATTATGGCTATGAGTTCGCTGGCAGCCAAGAAAATTTATGCCAAATTTGGCTGATAATCTAGTCTAAAAAATAAAAGCCTCGTAGCTGACTACGAGGCTTTTATTGTGATATAATAGTAAAACGACCATTGGTAGTAAAAAGTTTCAGAAATGAAAAATAGTTAAATTATTTTTCAAATTATTAAAAATAATTTTCTAAAAGCCCTAAAAAACAAAAATCCACCGTAAAACAGTGGCTTTTGGTACAATCATCAGCTATGGTACTTAATTTGGGTTGATTGAATTTCTGAAAATTAAATCAAGGTCTAAGCGTTGACAAGCTAAGGTCAACATATTTCTAAATTCTATTATTTCGCTACTGCTCAAGTAAATACCCGCAGCGGCTACTTGTGTTACAGAACGTGAATCTTCTTTCGAGTGTAATAATTCAACAATATAATAGGACTCGCCTGTTGGAGCATCATTAAGCCTTTTCAAAAAGACCATCAGGTTGGCCCATTCAAAAGCTAATAAAATATTTTTATATTGTACCTGAACATCGGTACAGCAAGTACATTGGCTAACAAAACCATTGGTGGTATTGACTAATATTTTATGTGTTTTTTTGCTTTCAGATTTCATATTATCATTAGGTTAAAGAAGTATATAAATACTATTTTGGATATAAACAGGCAGGACATTTTATTGTTTCTTCAAAACAACACACACAAAATCCCTCTCCTTTATTTATGCTATTTCCAATTACACTTCGCTGTATTAATTAAGATGATAAAGGAACGTTTTCAATAAAATTGAAGCGTTGCCCCAATACTATACTCTTGGACGCAGTTGGCTTTTGAAAACTACGTTGGTCGATATGTTACGATTTGTCAATCCCTTTCTATTTGAACGCTATATTATATACGCCATACCTAATTATTATCGTCAATATTTTTGATGATAATACTTCTTTGGATTTCTGAAACAAATATAAGCCATTATTTAGAAACATTCCAAATAATCAAGCAAATTATTTATAATTATTCTAAATAAATACCCAAAACATTACTATTTCATGTACAAATTATATTAATCAAATACAATAATCATTTGGTAATGTATCTCTTTTACAATTAATCTATCCTTAACATTGAGGTAGTATTCACATAAAAGCCCAGCGGTACTTTTGTACAAACCATAAAATTATTGCAAATGAAAAAAATTATTACTTCTTTGTTGTTAGCAGCAACCCTACTAAGTTGTACCGAAAGTGAATCTGAGTTTTTTGTAAATGAAGACCCCGCCACTTTTGCAGAGGTTGGTTCAATTGATATTGGTGATGTTGGAGCAGCCGAAATTTCGGCTTATGACCCACAAACCAAAAGGCTTTTTGTGGTTAATAATGGTACGGTCAATAAAATTGATATATTGGATTTTGCTGACCATAGCAATATGAAAGTTATTGGCTCGATAAGTATGGCTCCGTATGGAGGGGCGGTCAATAGTGTGAGTGTTTCAAATGGTAAATTGGCGGCGGCGATCGAGTCGGTAGATAAACAAGCTGCTGGTAAAGTAGCCATTTTTAATACAAGCGATTATAAAGAAATCAAAGTGGTTACGGTGGGAGCATTGCCCGATATGATAACTTTCTCGCCAGATGGTAAATTTATTTTAACAGCCAACGAAGGCGAGCCAAACGCTAGCTATACCAACGACCCCGTTGGTAGTATTTCTATTATATCTGTTGATGAAAACTATGCTGTAAATACTGTAGATTTTTCGGGATTTGCTAGTCAGCAAGAAGCTTTGAAGGCCAAAGGGTTTAGGTTTTTTGGACTAAATGCCAGCTTTGCCAAAGATATTGAACCTGAATACATTACCGTTTCGGGCGACTCTAAAACGGCTTGGGTAACGCTTCAAGAAAATAATGGTATTGCCAAAATTAGTCTTACGTCAAAAACCATTACTCAGATTTTTCCCTTGGGTTTCAAAGATTATAATGTAGATGCCAATGGTATCGACCCTAGCGACAAAGATAATACGGTAGCTTTTGGAAAATGGAATGTAAAAGGTATTTACCAGCCCGATGCCATTGCTTTGTACGAAACTGATGGCGTGCCGTATTTATTTACAGCAAATGAAGGTGACGTTCGTGAATATGATGCCTATGTCGAGAACCTTAGAATTGCCAAAGCTAAATTAGATGCTACGGCTTTTCCAAATGGAACAACCCTAAAAGCTGATGCACAATTAGGCCGTTTAAATATTACCAGTACTTTGGGCGATACCGATGGCGATGGTGATTTTGACCAATTATATTCGTTTGGGGCTAGGTCATTTAGTGTTTGGAATGGCAATGATGGCAGTTTGTTATTCGACAGCAAAAATGAATTGGAAACCAAAACTTTGGCAGCAGGCCTTTATGACGATACCCGCAGAGATGACCAGGGAGTTGAACCTGAGGGTATTGCTGTAGGGTCGGTAGGTAATAAAAAAGTAGCTTTTGTAGGTATGGAACGTGCCGATGCCGTGGCTTTGTATGATATTTCTAACCCGAAAGCTCCTGTATTTTTACAAATATTAAAATGTGGTGATGCTCCAGAAGGCATTTTATTTATTGCAGCCAAAGATAGCCCAACCAAGAAAAGTCTTTTGGTGGTTAGTAGCGAAAATGATGGCGTAGTAAAGGTGTATCAACCCAAAACACTTCTATAGTTTTATCTAATACTCAAAGTAGGCACAGCTACAGAATTATTCCTATTAGCTGGCAAATAAATTCGCCAGCTAATAGGAATATTATCACCTGATTGAATAATATATACACTTGACAAATAAAACTTGATAAGCTAAGTTTTACAACTATCCTATAACCTTACAAAATAAGAAGATTCGGCTTCATTAATTATTCAAATACATAATTTTCTCATTCCATTCTTGTTTGCCATTGGTCATTTTTAAAAAATAAAGCCCAAAAGGTAAAGCCATTTCTTTAAACTTAATCAGCTTTTGTTGTACACGATTGCTAGGTACTTGCCAAACTTCATGGTGTACCGACATACCTAACATATTGTGTAATGTCATTTCTACTTTTGTACTATTGCCCGAAGCAAATTCTACGGTAATATCGTTATTACATGGATTTGGATACAGTTTTAGTTGGCCTAGAGTACCTATTTCGTCTTCTGTAGCTGTTACCAAAGCTCCTTCGTAAGTAAGTTGTATGGCTAGTGCTTTTGAAAAATCAGGCAGTTTTAGTGCTTTCCCTGTTGAAATAGCATTGGTTATGTCAGTTTGTGAAACTTCTCCTGTAGCCGTATTGACAAACTTAGCTTTATATTTTCCTTCTGGTAAATCAGTCAACAATAAATTGGCATTACTCAAATTATTCCTATTTTGAGTATCATAAACTAACACATACGCATTTTTGTCGCTCTTAAATCCAAGTGCATCCAATAAGGTTGAAGTATAGCTTGCCGTCGGATTCCAGTTGGTTAATGTACCCTCTTTTACAAAATCACGGTCTTTCAGAAAGGCCGCAGGATATTGGAAAAGGTTTGCCCAATCAGCTTGTTTGTAGTTATCCCAAAGCCACATCAAATGCGGTACTTGCGACATAATACCTGTCCAGATAATAATACGTTGCATATCGAAAGGAACATCGGCCGTAGTTACGTCTAATCCATATTCGCCATTGATGATTGCAGTACGGGTTAGTTTTTCTTTAAAGCTTTTGTCTAGGGCATTTTGGGCTGTCAAAAGCTTGGTATTGTACAAGTGATATTGTACTACATCGAGCCCTTGTAGCTTATCCATGTCTAAGCACTGATTGTCATCAGCACTGGTTGTTACAATATGCTTAAAGGGGTCGATACTTTTTAGGTATTGCCCCATTTCGTCATGCCATGCTAGCACACCTGTACGCCAAGCAGCCGACTGGTTGGGGTGCATTCCTGTAAATTGTACCTCATTGAATAATTCCCAAGCAAAAACATTGGGCGAATACCCCCAACGGGCCACAATATAACGCAATAGTTTTTTGACACCTTTTTTGGCTGTTGCATTATAAAAAAACTCTTCTGCCCTACCTAAAGGCCCACCTAAAGCAGCATTATAAGGATTATCAGCCCAATTAGAGTTGACATTTTCAGAGAACATCCCATGTTGAAACAATGTTAACTGTAGTTTAAGTTGACGTTTTTCGGCCAAATTCAAAATAGAATCCTGCATAGCAGCGGCCTGCTGACTGTACATGCCTAGGCCAAGTGTATAGTTATCGTTTTTCCACTCTAGGGCTTGGCGATTAAAAGGAACTTGCCAATAACGCACCAAATTGGCATTAGCATCGGCCAAGTTATTCATGATAGTACCATAATTGACTTGGCTATCCCATGCTACATTGATACCCAATGGATAATAAGGTTCGCCTGTTTGGTGTCGATAATATTGCTTGTTTTGTGGGTCTATTCCTACTATTCCCATAAGTGTACTTTGTTGTATATCAACCTGATATAACGTTGAGATTGATATACCATTTTTATCCGTCAATTTCAACGAAATCAAATGTTTACCTACTTGGGGCGAAGAAAAACGGACTGCCCAATGCTGCTGAGTAGAGTCTATTTTCCATTGGTTATTTTGAAAAATAGACTTGATAAAGTAAAAACATGGCACAAGTATTTTGGTATTGTTGGGCAACGTAATTTCGGCATCAATACTTACCTCTTCTGGATTGTAGGGGTTTTGGTAGGTATCTAACACCACAAAATTACCTTCTATTTTCTGGTTGGTTCTAAAGGTTGTATTCAACCATTTGGGCTTACTAACTTTCTGATTTTGAGGTAGTACATAAATATCTATTATCTTTTTTGAAAATAATCCCAAAGCATTTGTAACAGTTACCTCTACCGAATAAACACCTTCATTTTGAAAAGTATGCGATACCCTTGAACCTGTCGCTTTTGTGCCATCCTTAAAGTCCCATGCAATCGACTGGAGGGTTGAGGTTATATCGTACGAATCGGAGGCATCGAAGGTAATCGCCTGATTTACATTTACTTTATGGCTTGTTGTAGATACTACTACAATTGGCTCGCCATTGGGCGATGCGGTATTGAATAGCCTGAAATTATCTAAATACACTTTAGCCTCAGCTTCGTTGTCGACAGATGCCGCTATTTCGATGCGGTCAAATTGCTGGCCTGAAACATTCGACAAATCATACTCGCAAACTGTCCACTTGTCGGCTTCGGGCATAAAACTATATGCTTTCGACCAATTTTCGGTAACTACACTTTCACCATTCCATAACTTGACATATACCCTACCTTTGGTAGAGCTTCTTAGATAAAAAGTCATGATATTGTTTTTGCGAATAGCTACTTTTTGAGCAAAAGAAAGGCTTATAAATTTCCAGTTGCCTGCTTCTTTTAGGTAATAAGCCACCTTGTCACTGGTATTGCCTTGATTGTCGGGATTGCTGGTTATCTGGGCATTTTTTCCATACGAAAAACTAGGTGTAGTGGTAGCAGTTTCAAAATCTGCAATAACTTGGGCTGTAATATGGTAAAGGCTCATGAAATACATGAGTCCGAGACAAAGCATTTGTTTCATTATCCAGAAAAGTTTAAACCCTATAAAAGAAGAAGAAAAAAGAAAGCTCATTCATGGTTGGTGTATGAGCCTATGAGTTCTAATGCGGAATCAGGAATAGTATATTTCTTAGATTTAACACCTGACTATCAGTCAATTACCAAACCACTTATCTTCTTAGCTATTCCCATCAATAGATTTATGATTTTTATTACGACTTTTTCAATGAGGGTGCAAATTTACTCGCACCCACATTGAAGATACCTCTTTTTTTAAACAAGCCAACTAATCGTACTACAAAAGTTAGCTCAACAACTTGTTGATTTAATACTATTTAAAAACAGCACCTTCGGTAACCCCTTTCCAGTTGTCGGTACGGAATGGGCAAGCAGGAAAGCCTTCTTTATTGAATAAATTAGCATCTTCGGGGGCATCGGCCCAAGCGTAGCGTACCGAGCTTGGTTTTTGTCCTTTTGGATAATAAACAACCACTTTGTTATCTTTGATTTCTGCTTTGGCATAATAAAAAACTTTATCGTCGCCTGCTATTTCAAACCCTTTCAGATACCCAAATTTATCTTTTATTACTAACCCAGTTCCAACGTTTTCAAATGTTAAAGTTGCTTTTCCTTTTTCAAAAACAAATGACTGAATCATTGGCCCAGCCGATACCAATTGTTGATGATACGTTTTTTTCAAAGCTTCAGCAGCCAATCTTTTTCCAACATCTTGCTTATTGGTTGGGTGAATATCTTTGGGATTGCCAATATCGGTTGTAACAGCCATACCTGTTTTGGGCAAGCTCAGGGTCATGGTTTGGGCTTCGCGCAATTCAGCCCAACCACTACCTTGGTTGCTATTTTGGTACGAACCATAACTAGACAACTGTACAAAATAGAAGTCAAAATCATCATTCCACTTTTTACGCCAATCTTGAATCATTAGCGGAAACGTTTTGCGATATTGATACGAACGCCCTGCATTGGTTTCGCCCTGATACCACAAAGCCCCTTTCAGAGCAAACGGAACAAGTGGAGCAATCATGGCATTGTACAAGGTTGTACCAACATTATTGCTTAAATGAGCATACGTATGAGGTTCGGCAAATGAAGGCATTAGTTTCCAATCGCTACCACCAAGCTGAACTTTTTGGGTATTCGAGCTTACATACAGGTCGTCGGGCGAACCCGCCATACCCATACCATACCAAGCAGGGTCGATTGTTTTTTTCATTTTGATAACCAAGCTATTTTGACCAGCCTTCCATGTATTGGCAGGAACAATAATTTTACGAACGCCTTTTAGAATACCCGAAAAAACCAATTTTCCATTGATATAAACCTCGTTTTCAGAAAAACTTTCAGCCAAAGCCAAGGTAGTTATTTCGGCAATCATTTCGCTCGGAATACTTACCGACTTGGCAATAAAGCCATTGCCTCGCCAAGCCCAAATACCCTGCCAGTCCCACTGACCTATGGCATTGCCTGTGTGCCATTTAGAAAAATCGTAACCCGCTGCCGTATATTTTTGCTCATCGGCCAAAGTAACTTGTATTTTAGGGTTTCCCAATAGTTTTTCTTTGATACTTTCGTCGAGTAGAAGGTCGGCTTCGTCCCATGATACAGGTAATTTTTTCACATATCCTTTCAATTCATCCGACGACTCCATACCCTCTTTGCTGACCCAGCCTTCTAGTTGAGAACCACCCCAAGACGAATGAACCAAGCCAATAGGAATATTTGTTTTTTGAAAAATATCACGAGCAAAAAAGAATCCAACCGCTGTAAAATCGCCTACCGTTTGGGCCGAACATACTTTCCAATCACCAGATTTCAAATCGGCTTGTGGCTGTAGTGTTACATCATGTTCTACAAAAAAGTGCCTAATCTGGGGGAAATCGGCATTTTTCTTTTCTTCTTGAAAGTTATTAGCCTGCCTTACTGGCCATTCCATATTTGACTGCCCTGAACAAAGCCAAACATCGCCCAGCAGAATATCTTTGACGGTAGCCTTGCCCGAAGCCGCCGAAGCCTCTAATTGAAATGGGCCACCTGCTTCCATGGCCAAAAACCTAACAATCCATTTACCCGAAGCATCGGCTTGGACAGTTTGGGTTTGTCCAGCCAAGGTAACCGTTATATTTTCGGCAGGCTTTGCCCAACCCCACACAGGAATAGGTTTCTGACGCTGTAATACAACGTGGTCAGAGAAAAGACGAGCCAATTTGACTTGGGCAAAAGACGTACTTGTACACAACAACAAAAAGGATAAACAAAGCTGTTTCATATTTAAGATAGATTGTTTTAAGTGAAAGCCCCAAAAGGCTTTATTGCATTGTTAAATTCGGTTTAAAATTTCTATACAAGCACGGGCATTATGGTAAGGACATTTCCAAAAGCCCATTTTATCTTCGCTGTTCATGGGCGAATAATCGTCAAAAACGCCCCAAATCCATTCTCCACGTTCTTGGTCGATAAGGTACTTTTGGGTAAACAGCCAAAGTCCTTGAATTTTCTGGAGAAAATGTTCTTCTTTCGTAATCTGATAAGCATTCAAAAAACCTACCATTCCTTCGGCTTCAACCCACCATTCACGGTGGGTATCATAATGCTGAGTAGTAGGGTCAAACTCATGAATCATGCTACCGTCGGGCTGAATCCCCTCGGCCGAAGCATTGGCCATTGTTACGGCTATTGCTTTAAACTGAGCTATTAGGGCTTCATCGTGCAGCACTTCGGCAGCTTCTAACAACAGCCATGCTGCCTCAATATCGTGTCCATAAGAAATTCCAGCCGACTGAGCTTGCCAGTTTTTATCAAAAAACAATTTCATGTGCCATGTAGACGAATCTATAATTTTATGGGCAAAAATAGCTAAAAGTTGTTTGATTTGGTGGGCAAGTTGACTATCAGGCCAAACTCGGTACAAATTGGCATAAGCTTCCAGAATATGCAAATGGGTATTCATGGTTTTGGGGTCGTTGCGGTCTTTTTCGCTAAGGCGAAGGTCGTCGAGCAACGTCCAGTCTTGGCTAAAAGCCTCCCAATATCCTCCTTGTTGGGTGTCGAAACTATATTTTTCTATCAGTTCAAACAACTCGATTGCCCATGTTAGGGCTTCTGGGTTTTGAGTAGCACGATAGTATTCCGACAAAGCATAAATCATAAACGCTTGGCCATAGATTTGCTTGCGAGTACTGGTTGGATTGCCCTGATAGTCGACTGCCCAATAAACGCCTCCATAGATATTATCATCAAAAAACTGGCGAATATATTGATACGAACGATGAGCCATTGCCAAATATTCGGACTGAGGTGTATGGTTAAAAGCAGCAGAAAATGTCCATAAAATACGGGCGTTTAGCACCCCTCCCTTGTCGGCATAAGGGTGAATAACGCCTGTACTATCCATTTTGCCAATAAAACCTCCAAAAGGTTCATCGATGGCATTTTCAAGCCAAAAATTGAGGATATTTTGTAATTCTTGTGCTATCTCTTGCGGGTAATTTTCTGATAAAATACGCATTATATGTCATGTTAAAAGAGTCGAATACAGGCAACGACTCTATTATCTATTTCACCAAAAAAGAGAGAACCGTTAAATTCTCTCTTCTTATTGGGTTAAAAATATAAGTAAGAAAACCAAAGGCATTCATACTTGTATCTTTATTTATAGTGGTTGTAATCAGTTTTTATTGATTATCATTAAGCGAATTGAGGATAAAAAAATCGACGATTCACCCTTGCGATTAAACAGCCTCAGTAGTATTTTTTAAATAAGCCTGATTGGTATCAATAATCTTATTCAAAGTAGCTACCGATGCAGCCGAACGTAGGCCATCGGCAGGGGTATTGATAACATAATCCAATAGCCTATCAATCGTAGAAGTAGCTACGTGCATACGTGTATCTGACGATGCGTAATAAATAAATACCTTGCCATCTTCGTCGGCAATCCAGCCATTGGCAAACGCCACATTAGACACATCGCCGATACGTTCTTCCCCTTCGGGAGCAATAAAATATCCTGCTGGCTTATGGGTTACTTGTGTAAGATTGTTGAGGTCGGTCAAGAACATATACAAAACGTATCTTAATCCTGCTGCTGTATTACGCACACCATGAGCCAAATGCAACCATCCTTTGGACGTTTTGATAGGGGCAGGGCCTTGGCCATTTTTTACCTCATAAACGGTATGATAGTGTTTTTCATCGACAATATATTCTTTTTCAATAACCGCTTTTTCCATTGAATCGGCATAACCAAAGCCAATACCTCCGCCAGTACCAGCTTCAATAAAGCCGTCTTGAGGACGGGTATAAAAAGCATATTTGCCGTTCACAAATTCGGGGTGTAATACAACGTTACGTTGCTGAGGCGATGGCGTTACCAAATCGGGCAAACGTTCCCACGTTTTGAGGTCACGAGTACGAGCCATTCCACACTGAGCTACCGCCGACGACTCATCGCCTTTTTTGGCATTAGGGTCTTTGCGTTCGGTACAAAATAAGCCATAAATCCAACCGTCTTCGTGCTGTACTACACGCATATCATACACGTTGCCATCAGGGTTTTCGGTTTCGGGCATAGTAATAGGGTAATCCCAGAAACGGAAATTATCAATTCCATTAGGACTTTCTGCTACCGCAAAAAAAGATTTTCGGTCGATTCCTTCCACACGAACTACAAGTAAATATTTTCCATTGAGTTTGATTGCTCCTGAGTTAAAAGCCGCATTGATACCAAAACGCTCCATCAAATAAGGATTTGTTTCG
>VFQP010002469.1_pt1 | contig 20561 bp, 21 predicted proteins | sample 3512351 | NCBI WGS metagenome assembly VFQP01 (sample SAMN10412372, study PRJNA504923) | tailings metagenome | isolation source: Relicate 1 Philex TSF1 revegetated site | place: Philippines: Tuba, Benguet | collected 2017-08-29
GGCGAGCTGGTCCGCACGCGCTGCGACGCGTGCGGGTCGCAGCTCGCGTACGCGCCGGGCACGCAGCACCTGCGCTGCGTCGCGTGCGGTGGCACGGTCGACATCGTGCACGCCGCGGGCGACGCCGTCGACGAGCACTCGTTCGACGCGTGGGCCGCGGCCCAGGGCGGCGTGCGTGCCGGTCTCCTCGACGCGCGCACGCTCGTGTGCGACGGCTGCGGCGCGACGACGCAGGGCACGGACCTGTCCGGCGCGTGCCGCTTCTGCGGGGGCCACCTCGTCGTCGCGGCGGAGGCCGACGGGCTCGTGCAGCCGGAGGCGGTCGTGCCGTTCGGCGTCGAGCAGGCGCAGGCGCGCGAGGCGTTCCGGCGGTGGGTGCGCTCGCGCTGGTTCGCGCCGGGCGAGCTGAAGAAGGTGGGCGACACCGAGTCGCTGCACGGCTCGTACGTGCCGCACTGGACGTTCGACGCGCGCACGTCGTCCGCGTACACGGGCCAGCGCGGCGACGCGTACTACGTCACCGTGAAGCAGGGGGACCAGGAGCGCCAGGAGCGGCGCGTGAGCTGGACGTACGTCGCGGGGCATGTCGAGCGCGACTTCGACGACGTGCTCGTGCCCGCGTCGTCCCAGGTTGCCGAGCGCGACCTCGTTCGGCTCGGGCCGTGGCCGCTCGCGCAGGCCGTGCCCTTCCGCGCCGAGTACCTCGCGGGGTTCGCGGCGGCCCGCTACGAGGTCGAGCCGCCCGTCGGGCTCGAGCGTGCGCAGCAGCAGATGGCGCCCGTGATCCGGCGGGACGTCGAGCGCGACATCGGCGGCGACGAGCAGCGGGTGGTGTCGGTCCGCACCGCGTACGCCGACGTGATGTTCAAGCTCGTGCTCCTGCCGCTGTGGGTCGCGACGTACGTCTACGCGGGCAGGCAGTGGCAGGTGATGGTCAACGCGAACACGGGACAGGTGGTCGGGCGGCGCCCCTACAGCGTCGGCAAGATCGTGCTCGCGGTCGTCGCGGGCCTGCTCGTGGTCGCCGCGCTCGTCTGGTGGTACCTGCGCTCGCAGACGTGAGCTGGTCAGTCCCGGCGCGCGTCGTACGCGCGCTGGGACGCCGACACCTCGTCGACCGCGCCCTCGAGGACGTCGATGAGACCCGAGAGGCTGTCCGCGACGCGGCGCCCGAGGTCGGTGAGGGAGTACTCGACGTGGGGCGGGATGCTCGCCCGCACCTCGCGCACGACGATGCCGTCGCGCTCGAGGGACTGGAGGGTCTGCGCGAGCATCTTCTCGCTGACCCCGTCGATGCGGCGGCGGAGCGCGTTGAAGCGCACCGCGCCGTCGCGCAGGCCGGCGACCGTGAGCACGCCCCAGCGTCCGGTCACGGCCTCGAGCACGTGGCGCGAGGTGCAGCCGCGCTGGAAGACGTCGGCCACCATCGCGTCGGTGGGTCCGGTGTCCTCCGCGGGGCGGGCGTCGGTCGTCATCGCCCCAGGATACGGCGCGCTCGCCCACACAGCGCTGTGAGATAGAACGCACTATCAAACGGTTTGCACTTACGAAAAGTGAGCGCATGCTGGTGGTCGTGCGGCCGACCGGCCGCGCACCCCGCACTCGAAGGAGCCCGCGCATGTCCATCGCCGTCACCGGAGCCAGCGGCCACCTCGGCCGCCTCGTCGTCGAGTCCCTCCTCGCCCGCGGGGCCGACGCGTCCCAGGTCGTCGCGCTCGCGCGCACGACCGCCAAGGTCGCGGACCTCGCCGACCGCGGCGTCGAGGTCCGCGAGGCCGACTACGCACGGCCCGAGACGCTCGCCCCGGCGCTCGCCGGGGTGGACGTCCTCGTGCTCGTCTCCGGCTCCGAGGTGGGGCAGCGCGTCGAGCAGCACCGCAACGTCGTCGACGCCGCGCGGGCCGCCGGGGTCGCGCGCGTGATCTACACGAGCGCCCCGCACGCGACGACGTCCGCGCTCGTGCTCGCACCCGAGCACAAGGCGACCGAGGAGCTTCTCGCCGCCTCGGGCCTCGCCACGACGGTGCTGCGCAACAACTGGTACACCGAGAACTACGTCGGCGACGTGCTCGGAGCGCGCGAGTCCGGCGAGATCGTCGCGAGCGTGGGCGACGGCCGCGTCGCGAGCGCGAGCCGCGCGGACTTCGCCGAGGCGGCGGCCGTCGTCGCGCTCGCCGCGCACGAGGACGCGTCCGCGCACGCGGGCGCCGTGTACGAGCTGAGCGGCGACGTCGCGTGGACGTACGAGGACCTGGCTGCTGCGGCCGCCGAGGTGCTCGGGCGCCCCGTCGTCTACCGGCGCGTGTCGCCCGACGAGCACCGCGCGCTCCTGCTGGGCGCCGGCCTGGACGAGGGGACGGCGGGGTTCGTCGTCGCGCTGGACGGCAACATTCGCGACGGCCTCCTCGCCGAGGTCACCGAGGACCTGCGCCGGCTCCTGGGCCGCCCGACGACGCCGCTCGTCGACGGGCTGCGGGCCGCCGTCGCGCAGGGCTGAGCCGGGCGGCGCGGCCGTCCGGGCGACCGGACGGCCGCGCGACGGCGTCCGTCAGTGGGACGCCTTGACGACGAGCACGGGGACGGGCGAGTCCAGCAGGACGCGCTGCGTGGTGCTGCCGAGCAGGAACTTGCCGACGGGTGAGCGCTTGCGCGCCCCCACGACGACGAGGTCGGGGGTCGTGCGCTCGGCCTCGTCGATGATCGCCTCGGCCGGGTCGCGGTGCTCGGGGCGGTACGACACCTCGGGGCGCGCGACCTGGGCCGGGAGCGTGTCGAGCAGGTGCGCGAGGCTCGCGGGGACGCCAGCGTCGGCGTCCTGCGGCGTGAGCACGAGGACCGCGAGCGCGGTCGAGCGGTGGACCGCCTCGGCGACGGCCGCCCGGAATGCGGTCTCGCCCTGCGGGGAGTCGTTGTACGCCACGAGGACGGTCATCGCGCAGGCCCTTCCGTCATTCCGTCGTGCTGCGGTTGAACTCTCTCACAGCGCGGCGTCCGTCGCCGGTCGGCGGGCCGCCCCGTCGGCGGAGCCGCGGAGCGCGGCGTCGGGCACCGCCAGGGTCGGGGGCAGGAGGGGCGGCACGACCTCCCGCAGGACCGCCTCGATCTCCCGCCGTCGTCGCGGGCCGAGCCGCTCGGCGGGCGCCGTGACGCTCACGGCGGCGACCGGCTGCCCGGCGCGCAGGACCGGGACGGCGACGCAGCTGATGCCCGGCTCGTTCTCCTCCGTCTCCGTGGCGAACCCCGTCGCGCGCGTGGCCTCGCACGTCGCCCGCAGCGCGGCGGGCGTGACGGGGTGGTCCTCGGGCGCGGCGGCGGCGTACCAGGCGAGCGCGCCGCCGTCGAGGGCCCGCTGGGAGAGCAGCGCGCGCCCGAGCGCGGTGGTCGCCGCCGGGCGGCGGCGCCCGACGGCCGACCAGACGCGGACGGCGCGCGCCGGCTCGACCTTGTCGAGGTAGACGATCTCGGTCCCGGCGAGGGTGCCGAGGTGCACGAGCTCGTCGGTCGCGCGGCACACGGCGACGAGCACCGGGTGCAGGAGCGCGGGGAGGTTCTCCTCGCCGAGGTAGACCGTCGCGAGCGCCGTCGCCGCGGGGCCGAGGCGGTAGTCGCCGGTCGTCGCGTCCTGCTCGGCGTACCCGCGGAACCGCAGGGCCGCGAGCGTGCGGTGCAGCGACGCCTTGTGCAGCCCGAGCGAGCGCGCGAGGTCCCCGAGCGCGACGCCGTCGGGGCCGGCCGCGGCGAGCGCCTCGAGCGCGACGAGGGCCTTGTCGACGCTGCCGAGCGGGCTCTCGGCCGACCCCGGGGTGCTCGACGGCGCACGGCCGGCTTCCGCCATGGTGACTCCTTCGCCTAGAGTGCGTTCCGTAGTGAACAACAGGTGTTCACCATAGCGAAACGGAGCCTGGATGTCACCCCTGGGACCCCTGGAGGGGATCGCCCGTGCCCGCGTCGTGCCGGTCGTCGTGGTCGACGACGCGGCGCAGGGCGTCCTCGTCGCGAGCGCGCTGCGCGACGGCGGCCTGCCCGTCGCCGAGGTCACGTTCCGGACCGCCGGGGCGCGCGCGGCGATCGAGGCGATCGCGCGCGAGGTGCCCGACGTGCTGGTCGGGGCGGGCACCGTCGTCACGGCCGCCCAGGTCAACGAGGCCGTCGACGCCGGGGCGCGGTTCCTCGTCTCGCCCGGCCTCTCCGCCGCGGTCGTGCGTCGCGCCCAGGAGCTCGGCGTGCCCGTCGTCCCCGGCGTCGCGACGCCGTCGGACGTCATCGCCGCGCTCGACCTCGGTCTCGACGTCGTCAAGCTGTTCCCCGCGAACGTCGTCGGCGGGCCGGCCGCGGTCAAGGCGTTCTCCGCGCCGTTCCCCGGCCTGCGGTTCGTGCCGACCGGCGGCGTGAGCGCCGCCAACCTGCTCGACTACCTCGCCCTGCCCGCCGTGCTCGCCGCCGGCGGCTCCTGGATGGTCGACGCCGCGCTCGTGCGCGCGGGCGACACCGCCGAAATCAGCCGACGCACGCGCGAGGCCGTCGCGCTCGCCGCGACCGCCCCCCACCCCGCCGAAGGAGCCTGACCCATGACCGACACGACCACCGCCCGCGCCCCGCTCGCCGTCCGCCCCGCGGCCGACTGCGCCTACGACGTCGTCGCGCTCGGCGAGGTCATGCTGCGCCTCGACCCGGGGGAGCGCCGCATCAAGACGGCGCGCAGCTTCGACGTGTGGGAGGGCGGCGGCGAGTACAACGTCGCGCGCGGCCTGCGTCGTGCGTTCGGCCTGCGCGGCGCGATCGTCACCGCGCTCGCGGACAACGAGGTCGGGCGCCTCGTCGAGGACCTCATGCTCACGGGCGGCCTCGACACGCGCTGGGTCCGGTGGCGCGAGGACGACGGCATCGGCCGCACGGTGCGCAACGGGCTCAACTTCACGGAGCGCGGCTTCGGGGTGCGCGGCGCGGTCGGCGTCTCCGACCGCGGCAACACCGCGATCGCCCAGCTCCGGCCCGACGACGTCGACTGGGACGCCGTGTTCGGCAGCGGCGTCCGGTGGTTCCACACCGGGGGCATCTTCGCCGCGCTGTCGGAGTCGTCCGCCGACGTCGCGGAGGCGGCGATGGCCGCCGCCCGCCGCCACGGCACGGTCGTCTCCTACGACCTCAACTACCGCCCCTCGCTGTGGAAGGGCATCGGCGGCGTCGAGCGCGCGCAGGAGGTGAACCGCCGCCTCGCGCGGTACGTCGACGTGATGATCGGCAACGAGGAGGACTTCACCGCGTCGCTCGGGTTCGAGGTCGAGGGCGTCGACGAGAACCTCACCGACCTCGACACGTCCGCGTTCCGCGCGATGATCACGCGCGCGGCCGAGGAGTACCCGAACTTCCAGGTCGTCGCGACGACGCTGCGCGAGGTGCGGACCGCGACGGTCAACGACTGGGGCGCGATCGCGTGGTCGCGCGTGCAGGGCTTCGCGGAGGCGACGCACCGCCCCGGCCTGGAGATCCTCGACCGCGTGGGCGGCGGCGACTCGTTCGCGTCGGGCCTCGCGTACGGGCTCATGGAGCTCGGCTCGATCCAGGAGGCCGTCGAGTACGGCGCGGCGCACGGGGCGCTCGCGATGACGACCCCCGGCGACACGTCGACGGCGTCGCTCGCCGAGGTCCGCAAGCTCGCGTCGGGCGGCAGCGCGCGCGTGCAGCGCTGAGCCGTCGACCTCCCCGTCTCCCGCCGTGCCGGGCCGCACGTCCAGGGTTAGTGTGGGCGCGCTGTCGGCGGGAGGCGGGAGGTACGGCGTGGCTGGTGGGGCCTTCGTGCCCGGGCTGCCCCGCCGCGGCGCCGAGGAACCGCCGGACCTGGGCCGAGCCCTGGAGCACGCGCGCATCCTCCGCGCGGCGGGAGACCCGGCCGGTGCCGCCCAGGTCCTGGACCGGGCCTTCGCCGCCGAGGGCGTGCGGACCCGCACCGTCGCCGAGCGCGTCCGGTTCCGCGCCCTGGTGCTCCGTGCCGACCTCGCGCTCGCCCTGCACGACGACGCGGCCGCCGCACGCTTCCTCGAGGGCGTGGAGTGGTTCCGCGCCGGGGCCGACTTCCTCCCGCGCGTGGCCGACGCGCTCGCCGCCCTCGACGACGAGGTGCACCTCGCTGACGAGCTGCGCGACCGCCTCGCGAGCGAGCGCCGCACGGGCTGAGCCGCACCGGCAGCGTGCCCGGCCGGGAACCGCTCGCGCGGGAGCCGCGTTGGACTGCGCAGTACCGGTGCGGGCGCCGACCGCGCCCGGCCCATCCCGCGAGGAGGCAGACATGCTGTGCCCCACCGACCAGACCGTGCTCGTCATGACCGAGCGCAAGGGCGTGGAGATCGACTACTGCCCCACGTGCCGCGGCGTGTGGCTCGACCGCGGCGAGCTGGACAAGATCATCGACCGCTCGGTGGAGAGCGAGATCGCCGCCGAGGCCGCGGGCCCGGCCGCCGCCGCGCCGCCCGCCCCTGCCGCGCCCGCCCCGACGTCGTACCCGCCGGCCGCCGCCGTGGACTACGGCAGCCCCGCCCCGCGCTCCGGGGAGCGGTACGGCGACCGCCGCGACGACGACCGCGACCGCTACCGCGACGACCGGTACCGCGACGACCGGTACGACGAGCGCTCCCGCGACGACCGGTACCGCGACGACCGGGACCGCCGGTACGACGGCCGCGACGGCTACGACCCCCGCTACCGCAAGCGCAAGAAGAAGGAGTCCTGGCTCGAGGACCTCTTCGACTTCTGACACGCCCCGTGGTCGACTGTCGCGCGTGACCGTCCTCGACTCGTTCTCGCTCGTCGGCCGTACGGCCCTGCTCACCGGCGGCAGCCGCGGCATCGGGCGCGCCGTCGCCCGCGCGCTCGGCGAGGCGGGGGCCCGCGTCGCGGTCACGGCGACCACCGCGGCGGCGGCCGACGAGGCCGCCGCCGCGCTCCGGGACGCCGGGACCGACGCCCGCGGCTACGTGCTCGACGTCACCGACCGCGAGCAGGTGGACGACGTCGTCGCGCGTGCCGCCGCCGACCTCGGCACGGTCGACCTGCTCGTCAACAACGCGGGCGTGTCGATCGGCGGCGCGGCCCTCGAGATCGGCGACGACGTGTGGCATCGCACGCTCGCCACCAACCTCGACGGCGTCTGGTACTGCTCGCGCGCCGTCGCCCGGGAGCTCGTCGCGCAGGGTCGGCCAGGGACGATCGTCAACGTCGGCTCCATGTCCGCGTCGATCGTCAACCGGCCCCGCTGGCAGCCCGCGTACCTCGCGTCCAAGGCGGCGGTGCACCAGCTCACCAAGGGCCTCGCCGCCGAGTGGGCGCCGCACGGCATCCGCGTGAACGCGGTGGCGCCCGGGTACGTGCGCACCGAGGCGTCGCCGGTGGACCGGCCGGAGTACCACGACGACTGCGTCGCGCCCGCCGCGATGCAGCGCTGGGCGGAGCCGGAGGAGATCGGGCCGCCCGTCGTCTTCCTCGCGAGCGCGGCGTCGAACTTCATGACGGGCGCCGTCGTCACGGTCGACGGCGGCTACACGCTCTTCTGACCGGGCGGGTGCCGTCCCGGGTCGTGCGCCGGGCTAGGCTCGGTCCCCGTGCGCGCAGTCCTGAGCAGGTGGGTCGACCCCTTCGTCGTGACGCTGCTCGTGGTGCTCGTGCTCGGGCTCGTCGTGCCCGTGGGGCCGGGCGCGCAGCGCGTGGTCGACGCCGCGGCGGACGTCGCGGTCACCGTCCTCTTCCTCGTCTACGGCATGCGCCTGTCCACCCGAGAGGTCTGGGCCGGGCTGCGCAACTGGCGCCTGCAGGGCGGGATCCTCGCCGCGACGTACGTCGTCTTCCCGGTGCTCGGGCTCGTCACGGCGTGGGCGATCGAGCCGCTCGTCGGGGCGCCGCTCGCCGCCGGCATGCTCTACCTCTCCCTGCTCCCGTCGACCGTGCAGTCGTCCGTGGCGTTCACGTCCGTCGCGCGCGGCAACGTCGCCGGGGCGATCTGCGGCGCGACGGTGTCGAACGTCGCGGGCATGGTGATCACCCCGCTGCTCGTGCTGTGGCTCATGACGGGGACGGGCGGGGGAGCCGACGGGCCCACGGGCGGGCTCGGTGGCCTGCGCACCGTGCTGCTCCAGCTGCTGCTGCCGTTCGTCGTCGGGCAGCTCCTCCAGCCCTGGGCGGGGGACTGGGTCCGGGCACGGCGCTGGCTCACGCTCGGCGTCGACCGCGGCACGATCCTCGTCGTGGTGTTCGGCGCGGTCGCGGCGGCGTCGTCGGCGGGCGTGTGGTCGAGCGTGTCCGGGTGGTCGATCGTCGCGCTGCTCGTCGTGAGCGCGATCGTCCTCGCCGTGATGCTCGCGGCCACGTGGTGGGGCGGCGCGGCGCTGGGGCTCTCGACCGAGGACCGGGTCGCCCTGCTCATGTGCGGGTCGAAGAAGTCGCTCGCGACCGGCCTGCCCATGGCGAGCGTCCTGTTCCCCGTCGCGGTCGCCGGCGTCGTCGCCGTGCCGGTGATCGTCTTCCACCAGCTCCAGCTCGTCGTCTGCGCCGTCCTGGCGCGCCGCCTGGCCCTCCGAGACTGACGCGCCCGAACCGACCGACGCCGACCATGCGGAGGTGTCCCGTCGCGGCGGCCGGGCGGGCGGCAACCGCATTTTGGCGGGTCCGGGTGGGACTCCCGTCAGCCGCGGGCCGCTACCTGCTCGCGGACCTGGCGCTTGGCGCGCGTGAGCATGCCGTTCATGCCGCCGATGCGCAGCGGGCTCACCGCGCGCGTCAGGCCGATCGACATCGGGAAGTCGTCGGGCACGTCGAGCACCTCCTGCACCGTCAGGCCTGAGAGGCCCTGCGCGAGGATCGACGCGAAGCCGCGCGTCGTCGGGGCCTCGGCCGGGGCGGTCGCGTAGAAGTGCACGACGCCCGCGTCGTCGACCTCCGCGAAGGCCCGCACCGGCGACTGGCACTCCTCGATCCGCTCCAGCAGACCGGGCGCGCTGGCGTAGCGCTCGGGGAGGTCGGGCAGCTCGTTCGCGAACTCGAGCAGCAGCTGGAGGCGCTCGCGCTCCGGCATCGCGAGGAAGTCCTCGCGGATCTCCGCGAGCGTCGCGGGCAGGTCGGGCGAAGCGTCGGAGGGGGAGCTCATGGGGGCGATCCTCGCATCGGGGCCGGGGCGGCGGGACGGCAGTCCCACCGTGCGGAACGCTCCGCGGACGCGTCGTATGCCCGCGGCACGCCGACGGCGCGCGGCCCGTCGTGGAGGACGGGCCGCGCGCCGTCGGGCACGCTCGCGCGGGACGCGGGTCAGTTGAGCGACGCCGGGGCCTCGCCGGGCTCCTCGCCCTTGACGATCGGCACGCGCACGGCGTTGCCCCACTCGGTCCACGAGCCGTCGTAGTTGCGGACCTTGTCGAAGCCGAGCAGGTACGTGAGCGCGAACCACGTGTGGCTCGACCGCTCGCCGATGCGGCAGTACGTGACGACCTCGTCGTCCGTCGCGAGGCCGAGGCCGCCCTCCTGGTAGATCGCCTCGAGCTGCTCGCGCGACTTGTAGGTGCCGTCCTCCGCGACCGCCGTCGCCCACGGCACGTTGCGCGCCGTCGGGATGTGGCCGCCGCGCAGCACGCCCTCCTCCGGGTAGTCCGGGATGTGCAGGCGCTCGCCCGTGTACTCCTGCGGGGAGCGGATGTCGACGAGCGGCCCGTTGCCGATGTGGGCGAGGACGTCCTCCTTGAACGCGCGGATCGTCACGTCGTCGCGCTCGACGACCGGGTACTCGACCGCGACCGGCTCGGGGACGTCCGTCGTGACCTCGCGGCCCTCGGCGATCCACTTGCCGCGGCCGCCGTCGAGCAGGCGCACGTCCTCGTGGCCGAACAGCGTGAAGACCCACGCCGCGTAGGCCGCCCACCAGTTGTTCTTGTCGCCGTAGACGACGATCGTCGTGTCGCGCGCGATGCCCTTGCTGCCGAGGAGCTGGGCGAAGCCCTTGCCGTCGATGTAGTCGCGCGTGTCGGGGTCGTTGAGGTCGGTGTGCCAGTCGATCTTCACCGCGCCGGGGATGTGCCCGGTCTCGTAGAGCAGCACGTCCTCGTCGGACTCGACGACGACGACGCCCGGCTCGCCCAGGTGCTCGGCGAGCCAGTCGGTGCTCACGAGGCGGTCGGGGTGGGCGTACTGCGTGATCTTCTCGCTGGTGTCGAGCGGTGCGGGCATGGTGTCCTCCGGGCGCGTGGTGGGCGTTCGCTCGTCAGGCTAGGTCGGCCGTCCGCATCACGGAAGGCTCGTGACGCATGCTGAGACGGTGTAAACGCACGCTGCGGACGCTCGCTCCGGTGGCCACACTGGACGCGTGACCGCCACCGTCCCGGAGCGCGTGCGGCGGGCCGTGGAGCTGCTCGACCTCCGCGGCGACGAGGCCGTGCTCGAGATCGGCCCCGGTCCCGGGGCGGCCGCCGAGCTCGTGCTCGCCACCCACCCCGGCGTGCGGTACGTCGCGCTCGACCGGTCCGCCACGGCGGTCGCCCGCACGACGGCGCGCAACCGGGTCGCTGTCGACGACGGCCGCCTCGTCGTGCGGCGCGGGGAGCTCGCGGCGACCGGCGGTCCGAACGTCCCCGGCGGCCCGTTCGACGTCGCGTTCGCGGTGGACGTCAACGTCTTCTGGACGCGGGTGGCCCACGCCGAGGCGAGCGCCCTCGCCGCGCTGCTCGTCCCGGGCGGAGCGCTCTGGCTCGTCCATCAGACGCCCGACGTCGCCGACGGCCGCGTCCTCGACGGCGTCCGCGCGTCGCTCGACGTCCCCGGGCTGGGCCCGGTGACGGTCGTGCGCGACGGGGTGCTCGCCGTCGGCACGCGACGGGTGGCCGACCCGCCCGGATGACGGGCGGTCAGCCCAAGAGCTCGCGCGTCGCGTCGCCGAGCGCCTGGTCGAGCAGCCCGAGACCGAGGTCGAGCTCGTCCTCGCTCACCGTCAGCGGCGGCGCGATGCGGAACACGCCGCCCATGCCGCGGAGCTGCACGACGTTCATGTGGAGCCCGAGCTCGAGCGCCCGCCGGGTGACGAGCGCGCCGAGGGCGTCGGCGCCCTCCTTCGTCTCGCGGTCGAGCACGAGCTCGATGCCCTGGAGCAGCCCGCGCCCGCGGACGTCGCCGACCGTCGCGTGGCGGTCCTGGAGGTCGAGCAGCCCGGCGCGGAGCCGGTCGCCGAGCACCCGGACGCGCGCGTCCATCCGCTCGGCCTGGAGCACGTCGAGCACGGTGGTGCCGACCGCCGCGACGAGCGGGTCCGAGACGTGCGTCGTGAAGAAGAGGAAGCCGCGCTCGTGCGCGCGGGCCTCGATCTCGGCGCTCGTGACGACCGCGGCGAGCGGGAGCCCGGCGCCGAGGGTCTTGGAGAGGGTGAGGATGTCCGGCACCACGGGCTCCTCGCCGCCGCGCCCCTCGAACGCGTACCAGGACCCGGTGCGGCACAGCGCCGTCTGCGCCTCGTCGAGGATCAGGAGCATCCCGCGCTCGTGGCACTTGTCGCGCAGCGCCGCGAGGTAGCCCGGTGGGAGCTCGACGATCCCGCCCGAGCTGAGGATCGGCTCGACGAGGCACGCCGCGAGGCTGCCCGTCGACTGCACGTCGACGAGGTCGAACGCGAGGTCGAGCTGGCGGCGCCAGTCGTGCGTGCCGTCGGGCGCGAGGTGGTCGGGCCGGTACGCGTTGGGGACGGGGATGACGAGGTTGCCGGGCGCCGTCGGGCCGTAGCCGCGGCGGCCCGCGCTGTACGTCGCGGCGGCCGCGGCGTGCGTCATGCCGTGCCACGACCCGGCGAGCGAGACGACCTCGTGCCGCCCCGTGACGAGCTTCGCCATCCGGATCGCGGCCTCGTTCGACTCGGCCCCGGTCGTGAGCAGGAGCACCTTCTCGAGCGGGTCGGGCAGCGTGCCCGCGAGCCGGCGCGCGAGGTCGACGACCGGGCGCGACAGCATCCCGGAGAACAGGTGGTCGAGCGTCCCGACCTGGCGGCGCACCGTCTCGACGATCGCCGGGTGGCTGTGCCCGAGGATCGCGCTCATCTGCCCCGACGTGAAGTCGAGGACGCGGCGCCCGTCCGCCGTCGTGACGAAGCTGCCCGCCGCGCTCTCCACGATCTCCGGCGTGAACGGCCCGCCGTACCGCACGAGGTGACGGTCGGCGTCGGCCCAGAACCGCGCGGCGTCGTCCGCGGCGGCCCGGCCCCCACCGGGGGACGGGGCGGACGGCGGTGCGGGCGCGGGGAAGGGCGGGAACGTCATGCTCGGAGCGTAGGGACGTGCCGCTGTGCGCGTACAGCGCGAGTCTGCGTACAGTCTGTGCGAAGAACCCGCACAGAGAGGAGTGCGCACTTGCTCAACGCGGCCCGGCTGCAGATCCTCGCGCGGCTCGAGAGCCTCGGGACCGTGCGCGCCGTCGGGGCCTCGCTCCACCTGAGCCCGTCGGCCGTCTCCGCGCAGCTCGCCGCGCTCGAGGCCGAGACCGGCGCACGCCTCCTGGAGCGCACGGGCCGACGCGTCCGCCTCACGCCTGCCGGCCGCACGCTCGCGCGGCACGCGCGCGTCATCCTCGACCAGATGGCGCTCGCCGAGGCCGAGCTCGCCCATCCCGACGGCGAGCCGGCCGGCGTCGTGCGGGTCGCCGCGTTCTCGAGCGCGGTGCGCGCGCTCGTCATCCCGCTCGCGGCGCGGCTCGCCGTCGAGCACCCGCGCGTCGAGGTGGAGGTCGACGAGCTCGACCCGCGCGAGAGCGGGCCCGCGCTCCGGCGGGGGGACGTCGACGTCGCGGTGACCGCCGACCTGCTCGACGGCGCGCTGCTCGCCGGGCCCGACGTCGCGACCGTCCCGCTGCTCGAGGACCCGGTCGTGCTCGTCACGGCGCGCGGCGACCGGGCCCCCGGCGAGCCGGCCGACCTCGCGCGCCTCGCCGACGCGCCGTGGGCGGCCGACCTTCCTGGGCGCTACCTGTCCACGCTCGTCGAGAGCGCGTGCCGCGAGGCCGGCTTCGAGCCGCGCGTCGTCGCCCGGCTGCCCAGCTACGAGCTGCTGCTCGCGCACGTCGAGGCCGGGCTGTCCGTCGCGCTGCTGCCGGGCCTCGCCGTCGACCCGCGGTACGCCGTCGACGCGCGCCCGCTCCGCGCGCCCCGCACCCGCCCGGTGTACGCGGCCGTGCGCCGCGGGGCCGCGCCGACCGCCGCGACCACCGTCGTGCTCGGCGCCCTGCGCCGCGTCGCGCGCGAGGTCGCCGGTCCCGCCGCGCCCGGCACCGGCTGACGCCCGCTCGCGCCGGACCCCGCGCGACCTACACTGGCCCCAGCACCGCACGACGACGTGGAGGTCCCGTGCCGCGCACTCCCGCACCGCCGCCCCGCTCCGAGGAGCACCCGCGCCGCCCCGACGCGCGCCGCGACCCGCGCTCCGTCCGCGCCGCGTACCGCTCGTTCCTCGACCACGGCGTCCTCCCGCGCGGCGTCCACCCGCTCGTCGCCGACTCGTGGCGCCGGTCCGTGCACAGCGGCGTCGACCCGGAGGCGCCCCGCACCGACTCGGGCCTCGCCCACGACGACCTCGTCGCCTATCGCGAGGCGCACCCGCTCGCGGGCGTCATGCCGGTCGTGCGCGAGCTCGTCGTGGACGCCGCCGCCGACGACGGCCTCGTCGTCGCCGTGTCCGACGACGCGGGCCGCCTCCTGTGGGTCGAGGGCGACCGGGCGCTGCGCGACGCCGTCGACCGGGTCGGGTTCGTCGAGGGGTCGGTCTGGCGCGAGGAACGGGTCGGGACGAACGCGCCCGGCACCGCGCTCGCGACGCGCAGCCCGGTCCAGGTCCTCGGCGCCGAGCACTTCTCCCGGCCCGTGCAGGCGTTCAGCTGCACGGCCGTGCCCGTCCACGACCCCGCGAGCGGGCGCGTCCTCGGGGTCCTCGACGTGACGGGGCGCCAGTCCGCCGCGTCGGGCGTCGTGCTGTCGCTCGTGCGCGCGACGGTGCTGAGCCTCGAGCGCGAGCTCGCCCAGCGCGCTGCGGCGACGGGTCCCGACGACGGCCCGGGCCGGCTCCCGGGACCTCCCCGCGACGGCGCGCCCGAGCTGCTCGTGCTCGGCACGGCGCCCGTGCTGCGCTCGCAGGACGGTCTCGACCACCGCCTCTCGCTGCGGCACGCCGAGATCCTCGTGCTCCTCGCGACGCACCCCCGCGGGCTGTCCGCCGACGAGCTCGCCGTCCTGCTGCACCCCGGCGAGCTCTCCGACGTGACCGTCCGCGCCGAGGTGTCGCGCCTGCGGCGCGTCGCGGGCGCGCTCCTCGCGGGATCGCGCCCCTACCGGCTCGCGCGACCCCTGCGGACCGACGCCGACGTCGTGCGGGACCACCTCGCGGTGGGCGACGTCCGCGGCGCCGTCGCCGCCTACCGCGCGCCGCTCCTGCCGCGCTCGGGCGCGCCTGCCGTCGAGCACCTGCGCGCCGAGCTCGCGGCCGAGCTGCGCACCGCCGTCGTAGCCGCGGGCGGCGCCGACGTGCTCGACGCGTGGACGCGCACCGACGACGGCGCCGAGGACCACGCCGCGTGGACGCGGCTGCAGCGCGTCGCGGACCACGGCAGCCCGCTGTGGCTGCGCGCCCGCGCCCACCTCGACCTGCTCGACGACGAGCTCGCCTGAGGTCGGGCAGGGGCCGCCCGCTGCAACGGTCCTGCAACCCTGCGGCGCCTACCGTCGGCCGCACGGCGCGACGAGGCGCCGGGCCGCGCACCGCCATCGGACGCTCCCCGCCCGACGGCGACCTCCCCCAGGGCGCGGCGAGGACCAGCACTGCGAGTCAGCACTGCGAGGAGGCAGACGATGACGGTCTACGCAGCCCCCGGCACGGACGGGGCGATCGCCGAGTACAAGGCCCGGTACGACCACTGGATCGGCGGCGAGTACGTCGCGCCGGCCGGCGGGCAGTACTTCGAGAACCCGAGCCCCGTGACGGGCCGGACCTTCACCGAGGTCGCGCGCGGCACCGCCGACGACATCGAGCGCGCGCTCGACGCCGCGCACGGCGCCGCCCGGTCGTGGGGCCGCACGAGCGCGACCGAGCGCGCCAACGTCCTCAACAAGATCGCCGACCGCATGGAGGAGAACCTCGAGCGGATCGCCGTCGCCGAGTCGTGGGAGAACGGCAAGCCCGTCCGCGAGACGCTCGCCGCCGACATCCCGCTCGCGATCGACCACTTCCGCTACTTCGCGGGCGCGATCCGTGCGCAGGAGGGGTCGATCTCCGAGATCGACGAGGACACCATCGCGTACCACTTCCACGAGCCGCTCGGCGTCGTCGGCCAGATCATCCCGTGGAACTTCCCGATCCTCATGGCCGTGTGGAAGCTCGCCCCGGCGCTCGCGGCGGGCAACTGCGTCGTGCTCAAGCCCGCCGAGCAGACCCCCGCGTCGATCCTTTTCCTCATGGACATCATCGGGGACCTGCTGCCGCCCGGGGTGGTGAACGTCGTCAACGGGTTCGGCGTCGAGGCGGGCAAGCCGCTCGCGTCCAGCCCGCGCATCCGCAAGATCGCGTTCACCGGCGAGACGACGACCGGCCGCCTGATCATGCAGTACGCGAGCCAGAACATCATCCCGGTCACGCTCGAGCTCGGCGGCAAGTCGCCGAACATCTTCTTCTCCGACGTCGCCGACGCGCGCGACGACTTCTACGACAAGGCCCTCGAGGGGTTCACGATGTTCGCCCTCAACCAGGGCGAGGTGTGCACGTGCCCGTCGCGCGCCCTCATCCAGTCGTCCATCTACGACACGTTCCTCGGCGACGCGATCGAGCGCACGAAGGCGGTGCGGCAGGGCAACCCGCTCGACACCGAGACGATGATCGGCGCGCAGGCGTCGAACGACCAGCTCGAGAAGATCCTGTCGTACATCGAGATCGGCAAGGCCGAGGGCGCGAAGGTGCTCACGGGCGGGTCGCGCGCCGAGCTCGGCGGCGACTTCGCGGGCGGGTACTACGTGACGCCCACGATCTTCGAGGGCAAGAACTCGATGCGGATCTTCCAGGAGGAGATCTTCGGGCCCGTCGTCGCGGTGACCGACTTCTCCGACTTCGACGACGCCATGACGATCGCCAACGACACCCTGTACGGGCTCGGGGCCGGCGTCTGGTCGCGGTCGGGCAACACCGCCTACCGCGCGGGCCGCACCATCGAGGCCGGGCGCGTGTGGACGAACTGCTACCACGCGTACCCCGCCGCCGCCGCGTTCGGCGGCTACAAGGGCTCCGGCGTCGGGCGCGAGAACCACAAGATGATGCTCGACCACTACCAGCAGACGAAGAACCTCCTCGTCTCCTACTCCGCCCAGAAGCTCGGCTTCTTCTAAAGCCCGGCCCCTGTTCGGCCGAACACGGGGTTGGGGTCGTTCTCTGCGTCAGGACGACAGCAACCCCGTGTTCGGCGGTGAGCAACCTCGTTCTCGCTGCCTGCCACAGGAGGTTCCCGTGCCCGACGACGTCCCCTCGCCCCGCGCGACCGGCGCGCCATCCGCGCGGGTCGCCCTCACCCACGACGCCGCCGCGCTGCTCGCGCGGCTGCGCGCAGTGCATGGCGAGCTCATGTTCCACCAGTCCGGCGGGTGCTGCGACGGGTCGTCGCCGATGTGCTACCCGCAGGGCGGCTTCCTGCTCGGAGACGCCGACGTGCACCTCGGTGACCTGGTCGTCGACGCCTCCGCCTCCGGCGCGGGCGAGACGTTCGTCGTGCCCGTGTGGATGAGCCGCGCGCAGTTCGAGTACTGGAAGCACACGCACCTGACGATCGACGTCGTGCCCGGCCGCGGCGCGGGGTTCAGCGTCGAGGCTCCGGAGGGCGTGCGGTTCCTCATCCGGTCGCGCCTCCTCACCGACGAGGAGTGGGCCGCGCTCGCCGTCGGCGGCTAGTCACCACCGCTCACCCGTCCACGGCGCATCGGCGCCCGCCGCGACCAGCGGTGTGCCAAGGCTTCTCACTTAGGGGAAGGGATGCTGCTCAGACGAGTCCCATCGCACGCATGACTTCGTCCGGCGACGCCTCCGGTACGACGACGGCGTCGCGCAGCGTGGTCTTGCTGCGCAGCAGGTTGTCGAGGTTGACGTCGAAGGAGTCGACGTCCGGATGCGTGGCGATCGGGTAGCCGAGGTTCTGTAAACGCACCTACCTCTCACACGAGTAGGAAGGTGGGCCGACTGATGGGCCAGAACGAGCAGGAACAGACTACGGGATCAGCATCGCCGTTGCGGGCGGTGGTGTACGTCAGGATCAGTGACGACCCGGAAGGTAGTGAGCGTGGGGTGGATCGGCAGGAGGCCGACTGCCGCGCCTACGCCGCCGCCCACGGCTGGGAAGTCGTAGCGGTGTTCCGAGAGAACGACACCTCGGCGTTCAAGCAGCGCACGATCACCCTGCCCTCGGGTGAGCGGGTACGGCGGGTGGTTCGCCCGGAGTTCCGCGCCATGCTCAAACACCTCAACGACGGGCAGGCGCAGGTGATGATCGCGTACGACCTCGACCGCGCGGTGCGTGACCCGCGCGACTTGGAGGACTTGATCGACGCGAAAGTCCTCGCCGGATTCGGTGTCCGCTCGGTGACCGGCTCGCTGCGACTGGACACGGACTCGGATGTGGCGATGGCCAGGGTGCTGGTGGCGATGGCGAACAAGTCCAGCGCCGACACCGCAAGGCGGGTGGCGCGGGCGGCGAAGCAGCAAGCGGTCGAGGGTGCCTGGCATGGGGGCAGGGTGCCGTTCGGGTACCGCGCCGAGTCCGGTGCTCTCGTCATCGACCCGATCACCGGGCCGATGGTCGCCGAAGCGTTCCAGCGGGTGCTGGCCGGTGAGTCGCTGTACCGGATTCGTAAAGACTGGAACGAGCGCGGGGTGCTGACCACGCACGGGTGCGCATGGTCGGATCGCACGCTGAAGCTGATGCTGCGCAACCCCTCCAACAAAGGAATCCGCGAGTACCGCCCGATCCTCCCGGACGGCACGCGCGCGAAGACCTCGCTCATGCAGGTCAAGGCGGCGTGGCCTGCGATCGTGGACGAGGACACCTGGCAGCAGGTCTCCGACGTGCTCGATGCTCGGAAGCAGGCCAGGAACTTCCACCAGCCCGGCACTGGCGCGGCGAAACGGATGTATCCGTTCTCGGGTCTGATCCGCTGCTCGGCCTGCGGCACGTCGATGATTCACCGCGGCGTCGTGTATCAGTGTGTGCAGGCCACGCGGGGCGGCTGCCACCGCTCGATCCGCTCCGCCGACATCACCCGGCTCGTGGAAGAAGCGGTGCTGGCGACGTTCGAGCAGATCACCCTCAACCCCACCAAGCGCGAGGCCCCTGGTGCTGGCGTGGCGGCGCGGGTCGGTCTTGCCGCGCGGCTCGATGCTGACCGAGAACGCCTGGCCCGGTTGGACGATGACCACTATGACGGGCTGATCGACAAGGCGATGTGGGTGCGCCAGCGGACGCGGATCGCGGAGAGGATCGAGGCTACGCGCCGCGAGTACACCGCCGCCCTCCCCGAACAGCACGCCGGGGCGGGCATCGACATGACCACCGTCGCCGCCGAATGGGCTGGGCGTACCCCGCTATGGCAGTACCGGGCCACCAGCCTGATCTTGGAAGCCGTGCTCGTTCACGCCCTGCCGGACGGCATGAATGGTGCCACCCCAGCGCGCCGCCGTAACGAGAGCGTCGACGCGTTCCACATCCGCCGTGCCGTGTACCGCGCCGACATCCTCGCCCACCGGGTCGAGTTCGTCTGGCGCGCCTGACCCTCGCAGCTCACGGCGTGCTGTCGGCCCAGCATCCCGACCGGCGTAAACGGTTCAGGGTGCGGGGCCCTCCCGCGTCCTGCTTGCGGTCTGCTTCGTGGGTCGAGGCGCGGCGCACAGCCTCCGCAGCTCAGTTAGTACGGTCGGGTCGTCCACCGTCGAGGCAAGACCCTGCGTCTGCCGAGAGGCGGCAGCCAGGCGCGCGCCCAACGTGGTGGAACCCGCCGGAGGTGTCGGCGGCGTGGCGACGGTGGACGCGGCAGCGGCGGGAGTGGTCATGCGGTCAGGTGCGCCGCCCCGCCCGCGGCGCGGCGTGCTTGTCGGGATGGGCGGCGCGGATCGCATCTGCCAGAGCACCGTCGCCGCGTAGCGAGTCGGCAGGTTCGCCGCTGAGCAGGCGCAGCAGGACGCCGTCGCCGGTCGGGGTGCCAGTGTGTTTCGAGGCGGGATGCCCCAGCACGATCCGCAGCAGTCCGGTCCATGAGCGTGGTGGCAGCCCCAGCAGCACCGGAACAGTGTGGTCGCGGCGTAGCACCTCCACCGCGCGGGACCGTGAGGACAGATCGGCCAACCGGGACGCGACGTGCTCCACGCAATCGGCCACGAGCGCGGCGTCCCAGCCCGCCGTCACGAACAACCCCACCGTGTCTGTCAGGGCGGCCGCGACGCGGAGTCTGTCTTCGTCGTCGGGGTCATCGTCATCGTCGGTGGCGGGGTGGATGGCGAAGGCGGGGTGGTAGTCGGCCAGGTGCTCTTGTTCAGCGAACCGGATGGCATCGTGGAACCCGGCGATCCTGGCCGCGTGGCGGACCTTGCCGGGTGAGACCAGCATTCCCGCAGCCCTCATCTCGACGCCACAGGTGATCTGCACCGCGCGGGTGACCACGGCCCACGGGTTACCCGCCTTCCGTGTCGAGGGGGCGAGCATCACCTCGAACGCGGCCGAGGCGACCTCCCAGGCATCCAGCTCGTACTTGCGGGCCAGTCGCCGGTACCTGTCTGCCGTGTAGCGCATCAACTCCGCTGCGTCACGGTCACGCTGCCAGGCCCCAGCCCCGGCTTCGTGCAGTCTGATCAGCAGGGCACGCAGCCCCTCCGGGCTTTCGAACCCGTGGCTGGCCGGGCCAGCCGGGTCCGCTGCATCGTCGCTGGCGGCGGGTGGAGTGTGTTCGGTCACGGTGGCGCCTCCCGTGAAGGAGGTGCGCCACCGGCACCCGCATCAGGCCGTCCGCCAGAGCGCCCCTACGCCCGCCTGCCGTCAGCAAGAGCGCCGTCTGCGCCGCGCAATGCAACGGTCCTGTCGACGCGCCACGAACCTGTCAAAAGGCAGCCACTCTCCCTCGCCGGCCGTTGAAGAAGGGAGGTGCATCTCCCCGGCGCGGATCACCGACCGGTGAGGAGTCAGTCGGGGCGCCGTCCCCGCCGTGACAACAGGTGAACGCCGTTGGATAGGAGCCGCTTTGCCGTGGTGCCGGGCATGGTGCCGGAACCCGGTCGAGGCCGTGGGTGTTCGGCCTGGACGTGACGCGGCGACGACCCCGTCATTCCGGTGGGGCCGCCGCCGCGCTCTTTGGGGTGGTGGTCAGCGCTGCATCGTCTGCGGCGTCAGGACCTGACGGCCCCGATACTGGCCGCAGCTAGAGCACGCCCGGTGCGGCAGCGTGGGCTTACCGCACGCGGGGTTGGGGCACACGGTGGTCTGCGGCGGGGTCGCCTTCCACTGCGAGCGGCGTGATCTGGTGCGCGAGCGTGACTTCCGCCGGAATC
>VFQP010002470.1_pt1 | contig 20551 bp, 23 predicted proteins | sample 3512351 | NCBI WGS metagenome assembly VFQP01 (sample SAMN10412372, study PRJNA504923) | tailings metagenome | isolation source: Relicate 1 Philex TSF1 revegetated site | place: Philippines: Tuba, Benguet | collected 2017-08-29
TGATATTTCCGGGTTTGCGTCGGAAAATGTATCCACCATCCTGATTTTGGCCGGATTCGGAATGGTAGTAGGGAATTTCCTGGGAGCCAAGCTGGCGGATAAATATTCACCTGCAAAGATCATTTTGGTGCTGTTACTGGTCATGGCTTTGGATTTGAGCCTGGTTTTGTTCGGTTCATCCAACCAGCTGATGTCATTGATCCTGGTATTTTTCACCGGATGTATCTCTTTTTCTGTCGTGGCTCCGATCCAAATGTTGATGATCCAGGCTGCAACGGGTGCAGAAATGATTGCTTCAGCCGCACTTCAGGCGAGCTTCAATATCGGGAATGCTCTGGGAGCTTTCCTGGGGGGAATTCCGCTCGTAATGGGTTACGATTTTACATCCCCGAACTTTGTAGGTTTATTGATGGCGTTGACAGGGGCGTTGATAACGAGCCTGTTGATCTTAAAATCGCGCAGTTCGGATGAAGCATTATCCTCCCAACCGATCCGGAAAAGTTAATTTTTCCGATCACGCGTTCTTTACCCTTTTTAGGGTATTGTAAGCTGCATGCATCTTCGTATTTTTGTTTTAACCGTGATTGACTGAATCACAAAAACCGTGAGCATGATGGAAGAGCAGAAAAATAAAGTAGGATCCAGTTTGTCGGAGCGTCTCTTAAAAGAACGTTCGGAGAATCAACCGGTTTATACGATTTCGGAAGACTCTTTACAATTGTTGCTGAACATGATTCAGGAAGGTTTTACCGAATTTCCGGAAGAGCTGCTTCAGAAAGTATCGATCCAGGATTTGTTGAATGCGCTCAAAAAAGCTCATGGGGTTTATCTCAATACCAAACTTCCTGAAATTGAACAATCGATTTATAACCTGTATAGCAAACAAACCAACTCGGATAATGTGTTGCTGATGCTCTGCGGATTCTTCATTTCCTATCAGAAGAAATTAGTTGCGCATATTCAATACGAAGAAGTGTTCCTGTTTCCGTATATCCAGTCTTTACTGGAGTTTCAAAAAACCGGGAAAGAGATCGACAGAACCCGTTTCGGGAATTTTACCTTGAAGCAGTTTTTTGAAAACCATTCCAACCTGGAAGAAGATCTGATTGAGGTACGCCGTAAGATCGATGAGCATATTCAGCGGCAGAAAACACCTTTTGCCTTCCGGATTTTCATGACACAACTGGAACATTTTGAAAAAGATCTGGCAGTACATGCTGTTTTGGAAGATGAGGTTCTTTTACCGCGATTGGTAGATCTCGAACTGCATTTACTGGGATAAAACCGGTTATTTTGCCTCTTTAGCATTCCAATGCTCCGCAATCCTTTGTTTCCTGATTTTTTGGTATGATCCTTGCCCTTTTCTTAACTTCAACAAAAAACTGAAAGATGAAATTGACAATTCTTGCCGTGATAACTTTTTTAAGCACATTTTCGTTCGCGCAGATTACTTTCGAACACGGAACCCTGAATGAGGCTCTGGCAAAGGCAAAACAAGCCAAAAAGCCATTGTTTGTAGATGTTTATGCAACCTGGTGCGGACCGTGTAAGCAAATGGCAGCAACTTCTTTTGTAGATCAGGAAGTCAGTGCTTTCTACAATGCGAATTTTATTTCCCTGAAACTGGACGGTGAAAAAAACGACGGCCCGGAAGTCATGTCGAAATATGGAATTACGGCTTATCCGACTCTGCTTTACTTTGATGCATCCGGAAACCTGGCAGGAAAAGTAGTTGGTGGCATGCAGGCAAAACAATTATTGGCAAAAGGCCAGGAAATTGCGAACCCGGAATCAAACCCGGTATCGATTGCGCGTAAGCAGTACCAAAAATCCAAAAAGAAGCCAGGCGATCTGAAAGAATATGTGAAGGTTTTGAGCGAAAATCAACACGATTCATTGGCAAAATATGCTGAGGAATATTACCAGAAAAAACCACAGCTGGATTTGAATGACCCGGTTGAATTGGCTGTCTTCAAATCAGCAGTACACGATTATAAATCTCCTTTGAGCAAGCAGTTCCTGGATGATCCGAAAAACCTGGCTGATAAAGACGAATATTTGAATAAGATCAATGATTATTTCATGACGACTTACCAGCAGGCGAAAGAAGTCAACGACTTCGAAGTCATGAGAACCATGGTGGTCGAATTGTTCCCGTACCTTCAGAAATGTGAGGTCCCGAATTTACCTTCCATGGATGAATACCTGAATTATGTCAAAGAACAGTTTGGTAAGTAATTCGCTGATTTAAAGTGAGATTTATGTAAAAAAAGCTCATTCGGATGTAATAACTTTTAGTTGCTGATGAAAGACCTTTGTAAGAAGCAAAAGGAATTATTCATTAAAAGTAAAGGTTATGTCAGCAACAGAAAAAAGCACGAATCCCAATTCCAATATGGGAAAACATGCAGGAAATTTCGAAATTACGGGTAACTGGGGGAAACAGTCTACACAACTGAAGGAACAATACCGGCAATTAACGGATTCGGATTTGAGATTCGAACCCGGGAAAGAAAATCAATTATTGGATAAAATCGGAACCAAGCTCAACAAAACGCGCGATGAAGTGATTGACATCATCAACCAATGCGGAGTTTGATGCAGCTGAAACGTATCACAATCGTTAGGTTCAACACGGAAAGATGCTCTTTCACCAATGACAGAAGGGCGTCTTTTCATGTTCCATTTTCTGTAAAATATGTAAGAATCCCTTCGAATCATGTAAGATTTTAGAAACTATGCGGTTGCATATTTGTAATAAGTGAAAACGAATTCACTTTTTTAATCTGGATAGTCATGAAAAGAAGAAGTAGAATTTTCCGTTTAGCTTTGTCATTACTGATTATTGTTCTCGCGAGTTGTACTGAAACAAAATCGGAAAAATCAGACAAAGCTGCAGAAGAAGTCAGGGATGCAAAATCCAAATTGGATGAGGCCCAAAAAGCGTATGAAGAAGAAGTGGAGGATTTTCGTCAATCCATACAGGCTGATATTGACTACAATAAGTCACAAATCGAAAAGTTGAAAAAGGAAAAAGTAACACTGAAGGCAAAAGTTGCTGAAGAAAGAAACAAGCAAATAGAGGCACTCCAGGAACGGAATAACGAGCTGGAACAACGAATCAGGGAGTACAAGAGCAACAGCCGTGAAAATTGGGAAGAGTTCAAAAGAGAGTTTAAAAACGACATGAGTGAACTGGGAGATGCTTTCAAAGATCTTGGGAAAGACAATGTCAGGTAATACAAATAAATAATAGATCGCCAATCAACAGGCAGGAAGTGGTAGGAAAGAGGAGTAATCAGGTATTACTCCTTTTTTACCATTGGATATTGATACTTGTTATGGAATAATTCACACGTTTCGGTTTCTGAAAAAAAAACACCGGCTTGTGAGGATCTTTACATCGTGCGTCGCCCAGGTACTTTTTTCAATGATTAAAGTCCTAAGAAATCATAAAACAGGTTTTCGGGTTTTGAAAGGGCGATTATATGTCATAACTTATTAGCCACCTCTGATTGATAACACATTGTGACCAAATGATAAACTGAATTCCTGAAATTTTAATCCTGGAGACTTAACAATAGCTAAATAGGTAGGAGTTTTATTAAAATTTAGTGCTGTGAAGTTGTATATCAAATACATGGTAAGTCATCGCTGTAAGATAGCGGTGAAAGAGAAGCTGACAAACCTTGGTTTGCATCCTTCAAAAGTGGATTTGGGAGTGGTCGAAATCCGGGAGGATATTTCGGAGGAAATGCGCGAGAAACTAAGAGTCAATTTATCCGGATGCGGATTGGAACTTTTGGAAGACCATACGAGTATCCTGATTGAACAGATTAAGGGAGTGGTGATTGAAATGATTCATTACCTGGATGATATCCCCAAGGTGAATTATTCCGATTATATCAGTGAGAAACTCAATTACGATTACACGTATTTGTCGAATATCTTTTCCAGGGCGAAAGGAATTACGATTCAGCAATTCATTATTATGAATAAAATAGAACGGGTAAAGGAACTCCTGATGTACGATGAAATGAATCTGACGGAAATTTCCTACAAACTGCATTACAGCAGTGTAGCACATCTGTCCAACCAATTCAAAAAGATCACAGGATTTTCCCCTTCGTTCTATAAACAGGTTAAATTTCGAAGAAGCAATCTTGAAACGATCTGATTCACATCTTTTAGCGGATTCCCATTAATCGTTTGATCCATTTCAGTTTCCCCTCGGAATAAGGAGAATACTTAAGTTTGGTTTCAAACCAGGTTGCTTTTTCAAGCACACTTTTGTAATGTGAAAAGGCTTTAAAACCGGCTTCTCCATGATAAGATCCGGTTCCGCTTTGACCAACTCCTCCGAAAGGTAAGCGGCTGTTGGAAATATGCATAACAGCTTCGTTGACAGCTCCGCCTCCGAAAGAAATTTCTGAAAGCAGCTTGCTTTTCAAGGAAGAATCATTGGTGAAAATGTAACATGAAAGCGGTTTTTCCCGCTTTTTGACTTCAGTAATCGCTTCGTCTATCGAATCGTATGTGAGAACAGGGAGAAGCGGTCCGAAAATTTCCTCCTGCATCACCGGATCACTGAATGTAATGTTGTGGAGTAAGGTTGGTTCGATAATCCGCGCTGCTTCATCGATTTTTCCGCCTGAATAAACCTTTTCATGATCCAACAGCTGCTTCAATCGCTGCACATTCCGGTCATTGATGATCTGAATGTAGTTTTCGTTTTGAACAGAATACCGGGCCGATTCGATCTCTTGTTTGGCCAAAAGCAAAAATTCTTCCTTCATAGCTTTCGGAAGTAACACATAATCCGGTGCGATGCAGGTTTGTCCTGAATTCAGGAATTTAGCCCAGATTAAGCGTTTAACACCCATTTTCAGGTTCGCATTTTCGGTAAAAATAGCCGGACTCTTTCCTCCGAGTTCCAGGGTAACGGGAGTGAGGTGTTTTGCGGCGGCCTGGTAGACTACCCGTCCAACATTCGGGCTTCCTGTAAAGAAAATTTTGTCGAAACGCTGTTCCAGCAACGCCGTTGTTTCCGGAATGCCGCCTTCGACCACGTGAAAAAACGCCGGATCAAAGTGCGTATTAATCAGCTCAGCCATTACCCGGCTGGTATTCGAAGGCAACTCACTTGGTTTCAGAATCACCGTATTTCCTGCGGCAATGGCTGCAACGACAGGCGCAAAAGAAAGCTGGTACGGATAATTCCATGCACCGATCACGAGCGAAACACCCAAAGGTTCCGGGATGATGTAGCTTTTTGCCGGGAAATTTACCCAGTTGGTTCGCACGCGTTTTCGTTTTGACCATTTTTTGAGTTTGCGGCATGCTTCATCAATGTCCAGGAACACCAACCCGAATTCATTGGTAAAAGTCTCGAACGGAGATTTCTTAAAATCGGCATAAATGGCTTCGTTCAAACGATTCTGATTCGAAAGCAAAAGTGTTTTCAAACGTTGGAGCTGCTCAATCCGGAAATCTGTGTCCTTGGTTTTATTCGTATTGAAAAATGCGCGCTGCTGATCAATGAGTTCTTTCATGACCTTAAGTTAACGGAAAAAATGATGACTTGAAAACGACAGATCGGAAATGTATGGAAAATATTAATAGTACTCAATCACCCGTTCCACAATGAAGTATTGTTCGTCAATATTGATCGTTTTCCGGATCCAGTTTCCATGCGCATCGAATTCGTAGGTAGATTGTTCCCGTAAAGCAACTGTTCCGTCGGATTCTACTTCAGTAGTTAGTACGATATTCCCGTTTTCAAAGACATCATCGATATATCCGTCAGGTTTTCCGTTTTCGTAATCAACCCAGTGTTCCAATGCTTTTTCCTTGTTTTTATAGGTGTAAGTAGTCGTTTCGGCAGTTCCTTCTTCATTATCCTTCAGGACTTCTTTGATCAATAATTGTTCAGCATTATAAGTATACAGGTATGTTTCGATGTAACTTCCTTTTTTCAATTCGCGGGAGATCAGATTCCCGGAAGCATCATAGAGAAAAGTTTCAACACCGGTTGAGGTATTTTCAATGAACTCTTCTGCTTTGAATAGTTGATTTTTACTGTTATAATGATAGGTGAAATGACTGGTCTGAAGGGTTTTGGAACGGGGATCTGTTTTGTAAGACGAACTGATTCTGTTCAGCGAATCATATAGAAAATGATGCGAAAATTGTTGTCGGTTTACAACAGAAATTCTCCGAAGGCTGTCGTATTGAATGGAATAAACCGCTTCTTTTTTTCCCTGTTTCAGGTTGTTTTCCAAAACCAGGTTTCCCAGCGTATCGAAAAAGGATTCGGAATCGTATTCAAAGGGATATTGCCAGCCCTTGGCGGATTTAATAATTCCGTTCGCGGTCTTCTTCGCGGTAAAAGAAGTCTCTTTCAGGGTTTTTACTTTTCCCTTGAGTCCGATTGTTTGCAGGTTCTCCGCATTCAGGATGATTTCCTGGGAATAGAGCTTATTACAGAGAATACTGAGCAAGAGCGCGAAAATGATTTTTTTCATATTGGGTTTGCTTATTGCTAAAAGCTATCTTTTTCAGACTTTGCATCCTTTGCGTCTTCGCTGAAGCTTTGGCGTAAGCGTTGCACCTTTGCGTTTGGTCTATTTTAAACGCAAAGCAACGAAGAGCGCAAAGGTTTTTAGTGTTATAATTTGAATTCTTTTACAAGCTTAAAATTAGGCAACTTCATTAGATTTTAAGATTTGGTATCCATAATATGGATGATTTCGGCTTCTCCAATTCGGTGTGGACCTTCATGAATCCACCATTTTCGACCAGTTACCAGGTATTTTTCAATTGGTTGACTGAATAGGAAACGGGTAGTAACTTCTTTTTCTTCACCCGGTTCGATAATACTAGTTTGCTCATCAAATACGATGTCACCAATGTAAGTTTGGAGGATTTGATTCCACTCGTTGTATTCAAATACATGGTTAGGTCTGTACCCGGAAGAAATGCCTGTTTTTCTTCCTCCATCTTCGGTGGCAATGAGCTTCAATTTGGCTTTTACAAGTAACAATTCTTTTAGAGAGTTTTCATATGATAATTCTCGGATGCTTGTTAACGTATACTTATCATAAGCTGCTACATCAAAAACTTTTGATTGCCCGGTTTTGAGCCATCTTTTATAAATGAGTTTTCCATTCATGTAGAGATACAACTCATTGGTTTCTATTTTTTTGAAGTACGCCACGACTGATTTTCTTAAAACGACGCATTCAACACCCGTTCCTTCATCACAATAACTTCCACGCTGCTTTTTCCATCACCGATTTCCTGGCTTTGACTGTGTTTGAAATTCAAAACCTGTCCGTTTTCACGGATTTCTTCGTTTTTGGAAAGATCCAATGTATGAATCAGCCAGCCAGGATTTTGAGCTTCGGTAAGTGCCAAAATTCCTTCGTCCTGGAAATCACCGTCGGGAGAGGAGTAAATAGCCGTGTAGCCGTAATTGATATCCACAGCCGGCGACCAAAGGGCTTCACCGACAGTATGTGAAACGCCGGTATAAATTTGCTGTTCCATTGCCCGTGCCCGCGCTCCGATGTGCACACGTGTAGCGCCTTTCAACGTTTCCGTACAGGATGGAACGAGGATAAACTGTGCTCCGGCTTCAGCCAGTAAATGTCCGCCAAGCGGGAATTCGATGTCGAAGCAAATCTGAACGCCAAACTTCCCGAAAGGAGTGTCAAATAAGCGTAAAACACCGTCGGAAGAAGAAATTCCCCAGGATTCATCTTCAAAACGCGTCATGAAATGCTTGTCCTGGAAGGAGTAATCCGTTTGGGTAAAGACAAAACAGCGGTTCACGATTTTATTTCCCAAAGCAACCGGAAAACTAGGTGCAACGATGACACAATTATACGTTTGGGCAAAAGCCTGGAACGTTTCAACGAAAAAGGGCAGGAGTTCCTGCAAATGATCAATCTGGAGTTTCAGATCGTCGCGGATTTCCTGCGAAAACAAGGAAGTCAGTTCCATGCTTCCGTATTCGGGAAACGTAAGGATTTGCGCTCCTTGTGAAACGGCATCAGCAATCCATGTTGCAGAGTGATTTTTCCAATCTTCCAATGAGCGATGTGCGGTGATCGGGTATTGAGCCAAAGCAATTGTTACCTCCATTCTCTTTTCCAAAAAATCAATTCTTTTTCTGTTTCTTTTGTTTCGTTTCTGTCGAGCCACGACATGTAGCAGCAATAATCCTGTTCGATGTAACCGCGTTTCTTCCAGAAATCATTATTCGGACGATACACTTCCGGTCGCAATGGATGATCTGTTGGTCTTACTACCGAACAAAACGCAGTGACCCTGAATCCGTGTTCCAGCGCGTGTTTTTCCCGGATATCGAAAAACTGGTGCCCGATTCCCTGTCCGCGGTATGCCGGCAACAAAATGCTTTCCCCGAAATAGAAAATCTCTTCGAGATTCGCTCCGCGGTCGATAAACGGCTGCTGAATTTCTTTTGATTCGGCGATTAAGGGCATTCCGGTGGTTGCACCCACCATCCGGTCTCCGTCGAAAACCGCGTAGACCAAACTCAAGGGATTTTGCATGTAAATCTGCAGGTAGTTCTGTTCGTATTCCAGTGAACCTTCATACAGGTAGGGAAACTCATGAAAAACATCCATCCGTAACTGACTCAATTGGGGAATCAATTCTGCGATTTCATATCCAAGGGCTAATTCACGTCGTAAGCTGCTCACAATTTATTTAGAAACCAATTCAATCCATAATTCCAGGTTATAGTAAGTCGTCACCCGGGTGATTTTTCCATTCTGAACTTCCAGGAACGCAGCAGCTGGCAAAACGTATGATTGTCCATGCGCCGGCGGAAGTCCTTCCTCTGCTTTTTTGTATGTTCCGTGAACCACAAATTCAGCGGCAATCCGCCCTTCGGTTGTAGAAGAGAAAAGAACCATGTCTTTCAGTGTTTCGGAGTAACTTTCATCCATATGCTGCATGAATTCCGTAAACAATTTCTTCCCGATCCGCGGAGTTCCCTGGTTGGGTTCATGTCTAATATTTTCGTCGACCAAAGCCAACATGTCATTCCAGTTGCGCGCGTTAAAAGCGTTGTAATATGCTGTTACTGTTTCTAAAGCTGTCATTTTTAATTTAAAACGTAAAAATGATCAAGTATCAAGTTGCTTCATTGAATATACCTGAGAGCACTTTGATAATTAAACCATTCAATAATTGATAATTTATTTCGGGCATTCCCCTTTCACATATTTCGTAATCCCATGACATTGCGCCGTACAGGCATTCGAATACGTTTTTTGGTTACAGCCGCAAACAGGATCGTATTGCATCGTGCATACACAATCTTCTTTGACTTTTTCGGTGCAGTCTTCTTTGCTGCAGCCTTTTGCTGCGCTCACTGCGAGAATGGATGAGAATAGTAAGATCTTCATAACCTAAGAATTTAAGCTAAGATACTTAAAAAAACACCATTTATGACGCATGCCATTTTGGAAATATTCAGCGTTCCCATCTCATCCGTTTTCTGATGGTAATTTTTATTCCTGTAAAATGCTGTATCCGTTACCATACAAGCGCTATAACCCATTTTCCAATAGTTCAGGTGATCCGAAAAATCGATTCCTGTGAGTGATTTCGGGCCATTGAATTTTTTGACCGGTAAAGTCGTCAAGCGGTCCATTTTTTTGGTGAATTTCCGTGCTGCTTTTCCCTTGCCGAATTTGTTCACAACCGTAATGTAATTTCCCCTCGAACCGTAAAAGAGCTTCAGGAAACCCAGCGGATAATCCTGCGTGTGTTTTTCATCCTTGAAATAACCGATCATTTCCAGGCAGATCATCCCTGAAATCTTCGCGTTGGAATCTTTCAGGGATTTCGCATGAATGAAACTTCCCATGTATTCCGTTCTGAAATAAGGAGGCTCTTCCAGCGTATACGCCACCAATTCAATGCTTTTTTGTGTTTTGTGCTCTTTCAGCATGCGTGCCAGTTCCAGTAAACCGACAATTCCCGAAGCGTTGTCGTCCGCACCTTCCTGGTTGCCACAAACATCGTAATGCGCTCCGATGATCAAGCGCTCTGCTTCCGGATTTCCGAAACGGGCAATGACGTTTTTATAGGTAATACCTCGAACCTGGTAAGTTTGGTAGAAAACAGTATCGGCACTTTGTTTGAATTGATCGAAGATAAAGGCAGCCGTTTCATTGAGTTGATCCACGTTTTGATAGTTGCGTGGTTTGGGGGTTTTGGTGAGCTCTGTAAGCAGTTCTTTGATGCGGATGGTGTCGGATTTCGGTGTGTGAACCTGGGTAAAACCGGTCGATGCCAGAATTGTAAAAAGAGTTAACAAAATGGACTTTTTCATGCCGATTGTTTTTTGACGAAGTTAAATGACTTATTTTCAGTACAAGCGATTTACACGATTTAAGTTTCATTTTTAGCTTTTATTCGGATGAGATAATACGGATTTTCACCTACTAAATGCCTGGTTTATGGAGACATCAGTAATCATCATAACGATTGGATTTTTTATCTTTTGCGGCCATTTTTTGAGTGGTGTTTTTGAGCGCAGAAGCATTCCGGATGTCTTGGGGTTGATGTTCCTGGGAATCCTGCTCGGCCCGGTGTTTCATATCGTTAACCCCGATTCTTTCGGGAAATTCGGTTCCCTGTTCAGTAATTTCGTGTTGGTTTTTATTCTGTTTGAAAGCGGAACGGATCTCAAAATTTCGGAAGTCAGGAAGTCTTTTAAAGACTCGGCCGGAATTACAACAATCGGTTTTTTGTTCACTGCTATAACAATTTCAATTTTGTGTAACCAGGTTTTTCACCTTTCCTGGGTGACGAGCCTGTTTATCGGATCTGCACTGGGAGGAACTTCTTCTGCCGTAGTGGTTGGTTTGGTGAAGAAGGTGGATGTACAGCCCAAAACTTCTACCACGCTCATCATTGAATCGGCGGAAACGGATGTGTTTACCCTGGCAATTCCGCTGGCAATCCTCGGATTGATGGTTTCCGGTGATTTTTCGGTCAAAACACTCATTTCCCAATTCGTTACTTCTTTGATACTTGCTGTTGTATTCGGTGTGTTGGGAGCGCTTTTCTGGGCATTTATTCTCAATAAGCTACCAACACTAAAAGCAACAAAATTCTCTACTCCGGCATTTTTATTTCTCTTGTACGGGCTTTCCGAATACCTTGGTTACAGCGGTCCTTTGACAGCTTTGACTTTCGGAATTGTGATCGGAAACCTGAATTATTTTGAACCGAAAATCCTGCGGAAAATTGTTCCGAATCAGCGGATTGTTTTGCCGGAAGAAGAACGGGCTTTTTTCGGGGAGATTGTCTTTTTGCTCCGTACTTTCTTCTTTGTATTTATCGGAATCAGTATCCGCATCAACCGCATCGATTGGTTGTTGTGGGGGGCTTTGATTACGTTTATCGTTTACCTGGTCCGGATTATCGTCGTGAAACTGGTGATTTCTTCCGAGACCCCGGTGTTGGATCTTGCGGTCATGTCGTTCATGATTCCGAAAGGCCTTGGAGCAGCTGTCATTGCGACGCTTTCTATTCAGCAAGGTCATCCCGACGGCGCAATCATTCAATCGATTTGTTTCGCAGTGATTCTTTCCAGCACGGTGTATTGTGTGTTGTTTTTTTTCCTGGCAAAAACCGGCTTTAGCATGCCGTTTTACCGTTTGATTTATGGGAGGAGGAGACGTGAGGTTAAAAAGTAAGGGGGGAGAATTTTGTATTGTGGCGTTAAATCAGGTTGTGTATTTGGTTATTTCGAATGAGTAGCTATCTGGAAATGAGTGATCTAATGCAATTCAGGACGTAATATTGCGGAATTACGCCAAAAATTGAAAAAACGTAGGGTTACAGCGGCTTACTTTTTCGCAATCCCAAAATCCACATGATAATGATCATCATGCAAACTATCAATCAGCTCACTGAGCTTCGTCGCAAAATAAATCCCGCTTTTCTTCAGTTTTTGTCCATATTCCGTTGCAAATAACTCATCTTTCAGCGCAATTTTCAGGATAACCTTTTCAATTTTAAGTCCGTTTTTGTGCGCCTGTTCGTTTAACTCCAGCAGATGCCGGGCCATGAGGTTGAAGTCGATCCGGTAGTTTGGATCTTCGGTATAAACGCCGTTTTCATCAAAATCCATCAGGTAATGCGGCAGTCCGAAAGCATTGAAATCAGTTGTGGAAACACCGTTTTTCAGTAAAGGCGACATAAAATCCACGCTCAAACCATTTTGATGCGTGCGATGCGGCCAGATTTTTCCGCCGTGTTCATTGGAACATTCCATCAATCCGAATTCAAACGAAGGCAGTAATTGCTCAAATCGCTGATAAGTATCCAGGACCGTTCGATAGACTTTTTCGTGCACGAAAGCATGCTTTTCCAGGTAACTGGTCGAATCGAAATAAACGAAGTTCGGGCCTTTGAACGGAAACAACCTTCCGTTTTTCAGGCTTCCGTTATTGACTGTTCCCAAAGAACTGCTCGGTTCGGAGTTGCCTTTGTATTGGTCATATAATTGTTGAATCGGGTTGCTTTCCGGTTTGGAGCTTGAAGCAATTTGTGTTGTCTGAGTGTCTTTTGTTTCGGTTGTTTGCCCGGAACAAGCTTGCATTAACACAAAAGGGAAGAGGAGGAAGGTGTACTTTTTCATGGCTTGGTGATTTACAAAGTTGATGCCATAAAACACAAAAAACCCCGACATTTATCGCCGGGGTTTGATATATCGAGATTAATCTTCGAATTAGTGAGAGAAGCTTCTTTTTTCTTTGATACGTGCTGCTTTTCCAGTAAGACCACGGAAGTAGAAGATACGTGCACGACGAACTGCTCCACGCTTGTTTACTGTAATTGTATCAATGAAAGGAGAAGAAATAGGGAAGATACGCTCAACACCTACGTTTCCTGACATTTTGCGAACTGTAAACGTTTCAGTTGTACCTGAACCACGACGTTGCAAAACAACACCCTGGAATTGCTGAATACGCTCTTTGTTTCCTTCTTTAATTTTGTAAGATACAGTTACTGTATCTCCAGCACCGAAAGCTGGGAATTCTTTTACTTCTACTAGTTCTTTTTGAAGCTCTCTGATAAAATCCATGACTCTAATTTTCTTTCACTATCCCGTAATTGGGGGTGCAATATTAGGAATAATTTTTCAATTTACGATGAAATGCCTAACTTTTTTTTATTTGAAGCTGTTTTTCTCTTCTCAATTCCTTTTTTTCTAATTTCGATCATCGAAACAACAACTTCTTTACAAAGATACCAAGAAAGATGATGTCAACGAATAAGAAAATAATCGGGCGAAAGGATTTGGTTTCCTTTCCGGGGTTTGAACTGAAAGATGTTCCTGTGAAAATCGACTCCGGGGCCTATTCCAGTTCCATGCATTGCGAATCGATTGAAGTGATTGAATTCGGTGAAAAAGAGCAGCTTCGCGTAGTCTTCCTCGATCCGTCTATTTCCGGTTATACCGGGAAAGAAGTCGTGTTCAATGACTTTAAAACAAAGGTTGTGAAAAGCTCGAACGGGATAGCCCAGGAACGATTTTTTGTTAAAGGAACCATTCAGTTGTTCGGTGAAACGTATGAAACCGTATTTTCGTTGACGGAACGAACTGGCTTACGAAACCCCATTCTTTTAGGTCGGCGTTTATTGAATAAACGTTTCCTGATCGATACTTCTAAGACGAATTGCTCTTACAAATACGAAAAATAACGAATTGATACCGAAGGAAAGGGATGAGCCTTTCAATAGATTAAGAATGAAAATTGCCATTTTATCACGCAATCCGCATTTGTATTCAACACGGCGTTTGGTTGAAGCTGCGGAAAAACATGGTCATGAAGCACATGTGATCGACCATTTGCGTTGTAACATCGAAATAGAACAAAAAGGACCTTCTTTGTTTTACGGGTCCGAATACCTGGAAGGGTTTGATGCAGTGATTCCGAGAGTCGGGGCATCTGTTACCTTTTACGGAACAGCAGTTGTCCGCCAGTTTGAAATGATGAATGTATTCTCAGTCAACAGTTCCAGGGGAATCGTCCATTCCCGGGATAAATTGCGTTGTCTGCAGGTTTTATCCAAAGAAGGAATCGGTTTGCCGAAAACGGTTTTCACCAACTATTCCCGGAATGTGGAACACGTGGTCGAATCAGCCGGTGGGGCACCGGTTGTCTTGAAATTGTTGGAAGGAACACAAGGGTTGGGAGTCGTTTTGGCAGAAAACCAGAATGCTGCTCAATCCGTATTGGAAGCCTTTAACGGGTTGAAAGCACGGGTAATCGTCCAGGAATTTATCAAAGAAGCAAAAGGAGCAGATATCCGTGCATTTGTTGTAGACGGTGAAGTGGTCGGGGCAATGAAACGCCAGGGAAAAGAAGGTGAATTCCGCTCGAACCTGCACCGTGGCGGAACTGCAACCATCATGGAACTGACCGAAGAAGAAAAACGAACGGCAATTAAAGCGGCAGAAGCTGTCGGTTTAGGAGTTGCCGGAGTGGATTTACTTCAGTCTTCCCGCGGACCTTTGGTGCTGGAAGTGAACTCTTCACCAGGATTGGAAGGAATTGAACGTGCCACAGGAGTAGATATTGCCGGAAAAATCATTTCTTTCATTGAACAGAATGTAAAAAGATAAACATGGCCCGATTCTACATCCTTGGAAAAGAAATTTTGCCCGGACAAAGTGTCGAATTAAGCATGGACGTGGCAAAATTGCACACGCATACACCCGTTCAGGTTCCTGTATTTGTGGAAAGATCACTGAAAGACGGTCCGATTGTACTGTTGATGGCAGGAATGCACGGCGATGAGATCAACGGAATGGAAATCATCCGCCGGGTGATCCGCAAAAAATGGAACAAGCCGATTGCCGGAACCATTATCTGTCTTCCGGTATTCAATATTTTCGGGTACCTCAACTTAAAGCGCGAATTACCGGACGGAAGAGATCTGAACCGGAGTTTCCCGGGATCGAAAAACGGTTCGCTGGCAAGCCAGTTTGCTTATCAGTTCATGAGCCAGATCGCTCCGAATGTAGACATTGTCATTGATTTTCATACCGGGTCGGCACAGCGATCCAACATTTCCCAAATCCGTTGTTTGTTATCCGATCCGATCAGCATGGAACTGGCACAGGTATTCAATCCACCGTTCATTGTTCATTCGGGATACATTTCGAAATCAGTTCGCGAAGCCCTGAACAAAATGGGGAAGAAGATTCTCCTGTTCGAAGGCGGAAAAACCAATTCGATTGATGAAACCATTGTAGAAGAAGGATTGCTCGGAATTCAGCGCATCCTGAATCATTTCCACATGAAGAACTTCAAGCTGGAACCCACAGAGCGAGAACCGGTGATTATCAAAACATCCCGCTGGCTCAGAGCGCCACAGTCAGGAGTCTTTCATGCAGTTGTTAAAAACGGGCAATACGTTGAGCAAGGAGATATTTTAGGATTCGTCAGTGATCCTTACGGCTCCACCGAGCGGAAAATCAAATCAAATACCAAAGGATTTATTATCTGTACCAACGAAGCACCTCTAGTCAATAAAGGAGATGCGATTTTCCATATCGGAACGGCATTGAATCCGGACAAACAAGCTTAAAAACAGGAATGAAAACGAAAAATATCCAGGGATATTCAGCAATCGGTGTTTTCAATGCGAAAACAGAACACAACATCGGAACACTTTGGAGATCAGCCTACATTTTGGGAGCATCCTACATTTTTACGGTCGGAAAACGCTACAAGAAACAAGCATCGGACGTCACCCGGACCTGGGCGCGAATCCCGTATTTTCATTACGACACGCTGGAAGACCTGTGCGAAAATATTCCTTACGACTGCCATCTGATCGCCATTGAATTGACAGACGACGCCGAATTTTTACACGATTTCGAGCATCCCAAACGCGCCATTTACCTCTTGGGTTCCGAAGATCAGGGCTTACCCGATTCCGTTCTGGCAAAATGCCGGAAAGTGATCAAACTTCCGGGAAATTCCTCCTTAAATGTTGCCGTTACGGGAAGCATCGTTTTACACGATCGTGCAGCAAAACTGAACCTGGAACTTCCTCCGCATCATAATGAATAAGAGATTTTTGCTTCCCCTTTGGAGAAGTATAGCTAAATTATGTAATTTCCTCTAATATCCCGGAAACCCAATCACAATAAAGGAATCAGCGATTTCGTTATGTTGATAGGAACATGTAGGATTCTAGGGGAAATTGGGGTCAAGCTCTCAATATTCCAACCCTTTTTAGTACCCTAACAATGGGTTATTGCTTATATGTTTGGATCAACCATAAAACAAACACCATGAAATTAAAGATCAATTTCATACTAAAAACTGGGGTTGAGGGTGAAATTCCAGTATTAGCAATTATGAACTTCGGTTACAAAGAATTCGATGCTTTGAAACAAACTTTCGTGTATAAGCCACTTCGTTATTATACAGGAGTTAAAGTTAATAAATCCGAATGGGATTTGGAACAAAAGTTACCCAAGGATAAAACCAAGCGAGCGATGCTGGGTCAGCTTGAAAAACAAGCAACGGATATTTTCAATTATTTGATCACAACGGAAACTGTAACACCTGAACGTTTGAAGCAAGAACTGGATGTTAAGATCAAAAAGAAAGATGATCGAGCAACTGTAACACGGGTTCGCATTGTTGAGTTTATCAATGATTACGTTTTGAGCGATTCCAGTATCAAAAAGAAAACGAAGGATAATTATTCAACGCTAAGAAATCGCTTGATTGAATTTGAAACTAAAATCGGGAAACAGCTTTATAGCAACGAAATTGATGAAGAGTTGTATAATAGTTTTATTGATACAATTCGGGTTCGGTCAAATCGAATCAATACGGTTTGGAGTATTTACAAGGATTTTAGAGCAGTATTGAAACGAATTGCTCGTAAGTTCAAAATAGTAGTTTTCAATCCGACCACAGAATTGCACCCAACGGACAAAGTTCGATTGGTAACTGAGGATAAGATTTACTTCGATTTAGAGCAGATCCAAAAGATTATTGAATACAACCCACCAACAGAAGAATTAAACAACGTAAAACTGATTTTACTCACACTTCTTTTTACTGGTTGCAGAAGATCTGACGTACATAAAATCATTCCGAGTAACAAGTACTCAAAAAATGGACTATCATTTAATTACGCTCGTTATTTCTCTACCAAAACGGATACGGAAGTAGTTGTACCGATTCTGAAACCGTTGCAGGATGCAATTGATGAAAACAAAGGAAAAGTAGCGTACAAAATGAGTGAATCAACTTTTAATGAACTTGCAAAAGTGATTGCAGAGCAATGCGGATTCACGAACGAAATCACGCTTTCTTTTACCAATTCAGAGGGTAAGAAACAATTCGAAACGAAACGAGTGTGTGATTATGTTTCCTCTCACGTTGGGCGCAGGTCATTTATTACGAATCTGATCAATTTCGTTCCAATCACAGTATTAAGCAAAATAACGGGACATACGAACTCTATTTCAGCACCCGAATTCAATGTTTCAGATTCCAGTACGATTTTCAAGTACAACAAAATATCCATGATTGATAACGCTGCTCGTTTTATGAAAGAATTGAAACGACAAGTTGTGGAAAACAGAGATTATTTTCCATTTGATTTGGTATAATACAAGCGAATGTAAAAAGAAAGTGACCCCAATTTTGAGGTCACTTTTTGCATGATTAAAGCGTGCTTGCTCCTTGTTTTCGTCGGATGTATTCCATGATTGCACTACGAGAAAAACGAACACTTCGTTCATTGATCCGAATAGCAACAAGAACACCCTCACGCACCAATCTGATTAAGGAGTTTTTGCCAATTTTTAAGATGCTTTTCACTTGCTCGTTGTTGAGCAATTCATCTTCGATTTTAGGTGTTTCAGGTTCAACAACTTCATTTCTGCTTTTATTTCTTTCCAATTCAGAAATGCGTTTTTGTTGTTCTCCTACGATTTGTTTTAACCGCTCGATTTCCTCACTCATTCTTTCAATAGCGAGTTTAACCACTGTTTCCATGATTAAAGGTGTTTTTTAATAGTTGATCTTCTTTACGGTTTCCAACATAATTTGAACCGTTTAACACAAGGATATGAAGGAATTGAAAAATAAAAAAATATTGGGGCACTCCAAAAAATCAACTTTTTCCACCTTTTAACATTTGATACCTTAAAAGGATTCTAAAGGACAAAAAATAGAGTTTATTCGAGTTCCTTTTTAACTTTTTCAATATCGGAATCTATTAGCATGATTGCAGATGTAGAAGCGATCTTTTCGAAAAAGGAACGAACAACAAGCAGGTTTTGAAGTGTTGCTTTTTCACTTGAAAAGGTCAATGGATGGAGTAGTTTCTTGTATAGTTCGGAATGTGTTATTTGAGTATATGGAATTCCTAAAAACAAATGGAGCGCATCGGCACATTTACTGACGTTCTTTTTGTGTTTTGCACTTACTAATTGCGAAATGTAATATGCAATTAAAACCTGTTGCGAGCGTGTCAATTTCGGTTCGTGCGGTTCTTCTCCTTGACTGCCTGAATGGTTTGCTACTGAATCTTGGTCTTTCCTGGAAAACTCCTCGTTCAATCTCTTTGTTACCTGATCCAATGCTAGCAATAAAATAATCTTCTGATTGCTGTATTTCATTAATTGTTGTTCCGTATGAATCAAGTCCAGAATAGAAGCGTTATGATCTTCTATTGCTTCAGTATATAACCAATGTAATTGTTCAAGCCGTTCAGCTAACGAGGTATGAATGATCAATGTCTGTTCGATTACGCTTGATGTCATTTCTTGTATTGCAGAAATACTGGCAAGTGTCAATTCAAAAGGATTGTCTTCACCTATTTTCTGGTAATGAATGAATGTAGAAATCAGCGAATGAAAGAAAACCGAATGTTTGGGGATCATGGTATTTTCAGCAAACAAGTTCCTGCAATAATAGTCTTGTGCATAATCTTTGTCCGTGGCTTTTTCAATACCAATTTGGTAGCGTTTCTTCAACGAATCATAAAAACGCGAGTAAGCCTTTGAAAACAGCTCTTCAGGTGGGTAATTTGCTTCCATAAAGGTATAACGCATTCAATCTGCTAAATCTTACATTGAATTGGTTAAAATTCCTGAAACCCAGTAAAACTCCAAGTCACGCTAGGTTACCCCATGTTGGAATCAGCTAACTCCAAGTAGTGTAACAGGTTACTTCTAGGTAATTTTTAGCGAATGCACCAAAAAAACACCAAAATGGTAACATTACACCATTGTACACCATGAATAATCAACTTTACACCATTGGTTGAGTACTTTACACAATTATTTTGAAACCTTACATAATTCGCATATTCTTCCGGAAATAGGATTGAAATACTATCTTGCAACCGATTTAGGTGGTTAGGTTAGGTTGATTAGTGAATGGAGTAATGACGCCTGTCTTACTCCATTCGCATTTTAGAGTCGTTAAGTTTTTCGACTACTTGACTCGAATTCAAATCGATTCTAAGTCAAAACCGTTTCGACGAATCTTTTATTTCGACTTGACAAACCTATTGAACCGACTTGCTCAACTTTAATTTTCGATAGACGAATCACTACTATTCTTAACAACCGACTCCATTTTAAGTCGGTTTGAGTCGAATTTTACTAAAATCTATTTCGACGAATCTTTCTTTCCGACTTGACGAATTCATTGATCCGATTTGACCAAGTTTACTTTTTGATAGACAAACCGGTTTGGCTCAAGTAGGCACTAACTAGTAAAAGACAATAATCCTCCATAAATTCTACTAACCGTTTATAAAGGTCTTGCGTAAAGTCGTGTCTTTCAAGTCTTAAATTGATATAAGAATATGTCCATTTCTGTTTTAATGAATCACTCCCACATAAGACTTCGCTTGGAGTGAAATTCATTAATGGAGGTAGTTTTTTATGGTCAAAATTTTTGCTCGGTGTATCTTTCATGATTCCTGTTTGAAAAAAATCGCACGTACTCATCACTTCCAATATGCCGGAATTTATATCGAATCTTACACCTTCAGGAAATAATAGGAACTGTAAACGAACGCGCTGATCGAATGTACCATTGTTCCACAATTGCTTTGGATCTCGACTAACCTGTTTAGCGAATTCAATGCAGTTTTCGAGTTTCTCTCTTATAGAACCTCCCTTTAGTTTCTGAGGCACTAAGCCTAGGATTTCAGAGTGATACTTGTTCTTGTATTTTTCAAATATTTCAAGTGTTATTTCGCCTATTGCAAACCGTTCTTCAACTAATTCAAGTTTTCGAAGAATTTCATTTTTCCGAGTTTGTATTAACTGTTGTTCTTCTAACTGATCTTTAAAAATTGATCGAAACAAAAGGCGAATTCCTTCTTCTGCCAATGGTATTAAATCCTTGTTGAGTTTCAATCCAGTTAGTAATTCTTGAAACTGACTATGTAGATTTTTGGCACTTTTATTATTCTTACAACCTGCCGGATTACTGCAACTGTA
>VFQP010002471.1_pt1 | contig 20541 bp, 19 predicted proteins | sample 3512351 | NCBI WGS metagenome assembly VFQP01 (sample SAMN10412372, study PRJNA504923) | tailings metagenome | isolation source: Relicate 1 Philex TSF1 revegetated site | place: Philippines: Tuba, Benguet | collected 2017-08-29
GGCTGGGGCGTGCGGTGCTGGGGGTGGAGCAGCCCTTCCATCCTCTGGGGCAGCCGGGGCCGCAGGCGGCGGAGGACGGGTTGGACCTGTCGCTGTTCGCTGTGGGGACTCCGTCGTTCGGGGAGGTGCTGGAGGCGCGGGCGGGCCGGGTGGCGATGGTGCGGGAGTTCCTGGCGGGGGTGACGCCGGAGTCGTTGCGGGTGGTGCGTCGCAACCCGTGGTCGCCGGGGTATCCGGAGACGACGTTGTCGTGCGTGCACGTGATCCTGGAGGAGGAGTGGGAGCACCACCGGTTCGCGGTGCGGGACCTGGCTGTGGTCGAGGCGTCGTTGGCGGGGTGAGCGCGGGCGTTCCGGCTGTGGTGCGTGGGGTCAGGTGGTGCGTGTCACCTGGGCGGCGAGGTTGGGCGTGAGCCGGGTGAGGTCGGGGTCGGTGGAGAGCCCGTCGGGGACGAGGGTGGCGGTGACGAGGGTCTGGGCGTCGCCGTACTCCACGCGGAGGTGGCCGTCGTCGAGGTCGGTGACGAGGCCGCAGGTGGAGGCTCCGGCGTCGTCGTCCGGGGTGTCGCCTTCGACGACGGTGACGAGGCAGACGACGTCCTGCCCGTCGCGGGTGCCCGACCCGGCGTAAAAGGTGGCGCCGTCGAGCTCGCCGAGGCGTCGCGCGGAGGTGGGGTCCATCTCGTCGGGCGTCATCGTGTCGACGAGGGCGTCGTCAGGGGTGGCTGGGTCGGCGAGGCGGGTGACGAGGTCCTGGGGTGTCACGGGCCCGGAGCAGGCGGTGAGGACGAGGAGCGCGGCGCCGACGAGGAGGACGGGTCGGGTCCGGCGGCGGGACAGGTCCATCGAGGATGGATATCACGTCGCGGGGGCTGGTCGGGGTGGGCGCCGGTACACGGACACGTGGGAGGGCGACTCTGCAGTGAACGGCTCCCCCGCCCATCCGGCGTGGCGGGTCTCGAGCTCGAGGCCGGCGAGGCGGGCCATGAGGTCGAGCTCGGGGGGCCAGACGTACCGGTGGGGTGTGCGGCCCACGGTGGCGTGGCCGTCGTCGTCGAACCGGACGTGGTGGGACACGACGCGCTGGTGCAGGACGTCGTAGGTGTCGACGCCGAGGCGGCCGGGCTCGGCGAGCCAGACGGTCGCGGTGCGACCCGGCGGCAGGGCGCGCAGCTCGGGGACCCAGAGCTCGACGACGAACCGACCTCCTGGGGCGAGATGACGTGCGGCGTTGCGGAAGCACTCGACCTGGGCGTCCGGGGTGAGCAGGTTGGAGATCGTGTTGTCCACGAGGTAGACGAGCGTGTGCTCCCCCGGCACCCTCGCGGTGGCCATGTCGCCGACGACGACGGGGAGGGTCCTCTCGTCGGCCTTCTCGCGCAGCCGGGCGACCATGTGCCGGGAGATCTCGATGCCGGTCACGGGCACGCCGCGCGCGGCGAGCGGGATCGCGACCCGGCCCGTGCCGACCGCGAGCTCGACCGCGCTCCCCTGGCCCGCGAGCGCCGCGAGCCGGTCCACGGCGGGGTCGAGGGTGTCGGGGGCGAACATGCCCTCGCCGGGGGTGTCGTACCGCGCGGCGGCGTCGGCGTCCCAGAGGCGTTCCTGGTCGGTGCCGGCGTGGTCGGTGCGGGAGTCCGTCATCGTTCGACGGTGTCAGGCGCTGTGCCCGGCGGTCCAGCGATTTCGGGTCGTGGGGTCTTCGGTGTCCTCGGCGTCTCTGCTCGGGCGATACCGGGCGCTACGGTGTCGGCATGGATCGTGCGGCGTTCGTCGGCTTCGTCCGTTCTCAGGGGTGGGGTGTCGTGGCGTCCCTCGGTCATGACGGTGGCCCGCAGGCGGCGTTCCTCGCGGTGGCGGCGACGGACGCGGGTGAGCTGGTGTTCGACGCGCGCGCGTCGTCGCGCAAGGTGGCGAACGTGGCCCGGGACCCGCGCGTCGCCGTGACGGTCGGCGGGACGGACGGGACGACCGTGCAGTGCGAGGGCGTCGCGGACGTCCCGGCCGGTGCGGACCGGCGGCGCTGCGCCGCGGCGTACGCGGCGGCGTTCCCGCAGTTCGCGGGGTCGTTGGGGGACGACGGCATCGTGCTGCTGCGGGTGACCCTGGCGTGGGCGCGGTACGGGGACTTCCGTGACGGCCGGTCGGTGATGACGGAGGTCGACGTGACCGGGTGGGGCCCGGCCGGGGACTGACGCACTCCGTCGGGTCGGTCCCCTCAGTCGAGCAGGGCCTGCTTGGCGCGGGCGTACTCGGTGTCGGTGAGGTCTCCGGCGCGGTGGAGGGCGGCGAGGCGTTCGAGCCGGGTGACGAGGTCCGCTCCCCTGCCGGTGGGTGCCGGGTCGGTGGTGGCGCGCCCGACGACGCGCCACAGGGCGCGGGTGAACACGCCGGGGCGGCGGGTGGTCCCGGCGTGGTCGGGGCGCAGGTGCGGGACGCGGGCGGAGGGCACGGTGCGGTCGTCGAGCTCGATGGCGCCGGGGCGGGTGGCGGCGAGCGAGCGGGCGAAGCGCACGAACCGTGCGGAGGAGCCCTCGAGCAGGACGGCGCGCGTGGCACGGGCGGTGGGGTGTTGGTCGTCGCGCCAGGTGACGGCGACGGTGGGGCCGTCGCCGGTGACGGTGACGACGGGTCGCCCGGCGGGTTGCAGGACGGTGTCGTCGCCGCGCACGAGGCGTAGGCGGGTGCCGTCCCACACGAGGCGGCCCCCGGCGACGTGGAACATGGCGGGGTACCGGGGTGCGGCGGTGAACCGGGCGGCATCGGGGCTGGGCTGCGGTGCCCGGACGACGCCGACGGGGCGGCGCCGGGGTGGGGCCGCGACGTCCTGGTCGGGGCGGGGCGCGTGGTCGGCGAGGGCTTCGACGACGGGGACGGCGAGGGTCTGCGGGGCGGCGGGGCGCGTGGCCGGTTCCGGGTCGCCGGGTCGCGCGGCCTGGTCCTCGGTGGTGCTGCGGCTCATGGTGCTCCCCCGTCGTCGTCGGTCCCCCGATCCTGCCGCGACGGGCCTGCCGGGGGCAAGGCGGGTCGCGGTGCGGGCGGGGTGTCGTCGCAGGTCGGGCAGGGGTGCGCGCCCCGGCCGGAGCACCGGTGGCCGGGGCGCGCGGTCAGGAGGTCACAGGCCGCCGAGCAGGGCCGTGAAGTCGGGCGTGCCGGCGAACGGGTCGGCGGGGCCGGTGTTCTTGCGCAGCGCGACCTTCTCCGCGAGCTCGCGGCCCGCGCGGGCGATGCGGGCGGGCAGGCCGCCCCCGGAGTCGCCCTCGGCGGCCGCCCAGTCGTCGGTGGCGGCGAACACGGACGTCGTGGCGACGTCGGCCCGCAGGTAGGTGAACAGGGGGCGCAGCGAGTACTCGAGCGCGAGCGAGTGGCGGGCGGTGCCACCGGTCGCGCCGAGCAGGACGGGCGTGCCGGTGAGCGAGTCCTTGTCGAGGACGTCGACGAACGACTTGAGCAGCCCGGAGTACGTGGTGGTGAACAGCGGGGTGGTCACGACGATCCCGTCGGCGGCGGTGAGGCGCTCGAGCACGCCCGCGAGGTCGCCGGTCGGGAAGCCGGTGAGCATGGCGTCGACGACGGCGTGCGCGTGGTCGCGCAGCTCGACGGTCTCGATCTCGGCGCTCACGCCGAGGCCCTGCAGCTCGCGCAGCGTGGCCTCGCCGAGCCGGTCGGCGAGCAGGCGCGTGGAGGACGGCTTGGACAGCCCGGCGGACACCACGACGAGGCGGCGGTCCGGGGCGGGGGTGCTGGCGGTCATGCGGTGCTCCTGAGGTGCTGACGTGCGGTGCGGGGTGCGGCCCGTCGCGGGCCGGGTGCTGCCGTGCCCGACGGCGGCCGGTCGCGGGTGCGGGGCACTCCTCGACCGTACGCCGTCGGGCGGGTGGTCACGGCGCGGGTGTCGCCGGTGTCACAGGCCGAACGCGGCACCGGCGGTGGCGGTGCGGGTGTCGTCCTCGGCGGTGCGCCCGGTCCAGAGGTCCTCGGTGCCGCCGACGTGCGCGGCGCCCTCGGTCCCGGCGGCGCGGGCGGCCGCGACGCGCTCGGCGTGGCTCGGCGGGTTCGCCGGCACGTGCGCGGGGCGGACGGCCTCCATCTCCTTGCGCAGCACGGGCACGACCTCGCCCGCGAGGAGGTCGATCTGCTCGAGCACGGTCTTGAGCGGAAGGCCCGCGTGGTCGACGAGGAACAGCTGGCGCTGGTAGTCGCCCACGTGGTCGCGCATCGCGGCGTACCGGTCGATGACCTGCTGCGGCGAGCCGACGGTGAGCGGCGTCTCACGCGTGAAGTCCTCCATGGAGGGCCCGTGCCCGTAGACGGGCGCGTTGTCGAAGTAGGGGCGGAACTCGTCCCACGCCTTCTGGGAGTCCTTGCGCATGAACACCTGACCGCCGAGCCCGACGATCGCGGTGTCCGCGGGTCCGTGGCCGTGGTGCTCCCACCGCTGACGGTAGAACTGCACCATCTGCTTGGTGTGGCTCATGGGCCAGAAGATGTTGTTGTGGAAGAACCCGTCGCCGTAGTACGCGGCCTGCTCGGCGATCTCGGGGCTGCGGATCGACCCGTGCCACACGAACGGCGGGACGCCGTCCAGCGGCCGCGGCGTCGAGGTGAAGCCCTGCAGCGGGGTGCGGAACTTGCCCTCCCAGTCCACGACGTCCTCGGTCCACAGCCGGCGCAGCAGCGCGTAGTTCTCGATCGCGAGCGGGATGCCCTGCCGGATGTCCTGCCCGAACCACGGGTACACCGGGCCGGTGTTGCCGCGGCCCATCATGAGGTCCATGCGGCCGTCCGAGATGACCTGGAGCATCGCGTACTCCTCCGCGAGGCGCACCGGGTCGTTCGTCGTGATGAGCGTGGTCGAGGTCGACAGGACGATGTTCTTCGTCACGCCCGTCAGGTAGCCGAGCATGGTCGTCGGCGAGGACGGGACGAACGGCGGGTTGTGGTGCTCCCCCGTGGCGAAGACGTCCAGCCCCGCCTCGTCCGCGTGCTTCGCGATCGTCAGCATGGACCGCACGCGCTCGGTGTCGTCGGGGGTCCGGCCCGTCGTGGGGTCCGTCGTGACGTCGCCGACGGTGAAGATGCCGAACTGCATGGTGTGCTCCCGGTGAGTCCTAGGTCGATGCGTTTGCATGTACATGCCGCTCAACCGGGCTCCCCCCGGGTTTGTTCCCGCACCCCGGGCCGCGAGGTGTGAGCGTGCACACGTCCGGGGCCGGGCGGGGGCCGCGGAGTTGCGCGGGGCATCGAAACCCGGGAGCCTGGGACGGCGCGCCGAGGCGGGCCGGCACGACGCACCGCGGGGGCCACCAGGTCGTGAGGCCCCGCGACGTTCACCGGACCTTCACGGCGTGTCGGAACACCGACCGCACGTGAGGCGTTGCCTCTCGTAGACCGGGCTGCTGCCCGCACCCCCACCGGGCGCGCCCACCCACCCCCGAAGACCCCTCAGGAGGACACCATGGCCGACCGTTCGCTGCGCGGGATGAGCATCGGTGCGAAGAGCATGGAGTCGGACGAGGGCGTCGACTTCGCCCCCCGCTTCCAGGCGCACTACGACTGCCCCAACGGGCACACCATCATCCTGCCGTTCTCGACCGACGCCGAGGTCCCCCCGGTGTGGGAGTGCCGCTGCGGCGCCGAGGCGCTGCTGCGCGACGCGGAGCGCCCCGAGCCCAAGGCCGGCAAGCCCGCCCGCACCCACTGGGACATGCTGCTCGAGCGCCGCACCATCTCCGAGCTCGAGGAGCTCCTCGACGAGCGTCTCGGCCTGCTGCGCGCCGGCAAGCTGCGCCGCAGCGCCTGACGCCTCACCGCACGCGTCACGAGAGGCCCGGACCCCCGCGCGGGGGTCCGGGCCTCTCTGCGTCGCGGCCAGCACCGCGGGGACGCCTCAGCGCGTGCCGCGCCGCCCCGCGACCGACCGCGCGAGGCTCGCGAGCTGGGCCGCGCGCCGTCGGGCACCCCAGACCGTGACCTTCCACAGCGCCTCGGTGACGATCGCGCGGCTCATCTTCGACCGCCCCGCCGTGCGCTCGACGAACGTGATCGGCACCTCCGTCGCGCGGCCACCGGTCCGCACGACCCGCCACGCCATGTCGACCTGGAAGCAGTACCCGTGCGACTCCACGCTCGCGAGGTCGACGGCGCGCAGCGCGGACGCGCGGTAGGCGCGGTAGCCCGCCGTCGCGTCGCCCAGGTGCAGCCCCAGCGCGAGGCGCACGTACGCGTTGCCCGCTCGTGAGAGCACCTCGCGGTGCCGCGGCCAGTTCTCCACGCGCCCGCCCGGGACCCAGCGCGACCCGATGACGAGGTCCGCGCCGTCGTGCGCGCCGTCCGCCGTGGCGGGGCCGAGGGCGGCGAGCAGGGACGGCAGCTGCTCCGGCTGGTGGGAGCCGTCGGCGTCCATCTCCACGAGCACGTCGTACCCGGCGTCCAGGCCCCACCCGAACCCCGCGACGTACGCGGCGCCCAGGCCCTCCTTCCCGGCCCGGTGCAGCACGTGCACGCCCGGGTCGACGGCGGCCGCGGCGTCGGCGAGGTCGCCCGTCCCGTCCGGGCTCGCGTCGTCCACGACGAGCACGTCCGCGTCCGGGACCGCGGCGCGCAGGCGCGCGAGCGTGCCCGGCAGGGTCAGCGCCTCGTCGTACGTGGGCACGACGACGAGCACGCGCCCGCCCGGGACGCCGCCCTCCCCCGCGCGCGGGCTCACGGTGCCTCGTCCCCGGCCGGCGCCGGGGCGGTCCGGGTGCGGCGCTCGCGGACGACGGTGACGACGCCCGCGGCGAGGAGCCCCAGGGCGAGGAGCTCGACGACGCGGCCCGGCCAGTCCCCGGCCCGCACGGCGGGCGTGAGGCTCGTGCGCAGCGGCAGGTCGGCGACCATCTGGTCGGCGGTGAACAGGCCCGTGCTCTGCAGGAGCGTGCCGTCGGGGGCGATGACGCCGCTCACGCCGACGGTCGAGACCTGCACGGTCGCGCGGCCCGTCGACACGGCGCGCAGCCGCGACATCGCGAGCTGCTGCGTCGACTCGGCGGTGTACCCGAACGAGGCGTTGTTGGTCGGCACGACGAGCAGCTCGGCGCCCGCGTCGACCGCGTCGTTCACGAGGCCGTCGTAGGCGACCTCGAAGCAGATGACGACGCCGAGCGGCACCGTGCGCCCCAGCCGGGGCGCGTCGAGGTCGACGACGCCGGTCTCGGTGCCCGCGATCATGTCGATGCTCACGCGGTCGACCTGGTCGGAGAACACGCGCAGCAGGGAGCGCAGCGGGATGTACTCGCCGAACGGCGCCGGGTGCTGCTTGGCGTAGCGGTCGACGACGCCGGTGCCCGGCTCCCACAGGAGCGACACGTTGTACCGGCCGCCGGTCTCGGGGTACTCCTGCGCGCCGACGAGGATCGGCGCGCCGACCTCCTGCGCGACGTCGTCGATGGCGCGCGCCACCTCGGGCGTGGTCTGCGGGTCGAGATCGGACCCGTTCTCGGGCCACAGCACGACGTCGAGGTCGCCCGGCTCCACGTCGTCGAGGAGCGCGAGCGTGCCCTGCAGGTGGTTGTTCAGCACCTCGGCCCGGTTCGCGAACGACCCGAGGCCGGGCTCGCCCACGTTGCCCTGCACGGCCCCGACGGCGAGCGTGCCCGCCTCGGCGCGCGTGTCGAGCGGCACGAGCAGCGGTGCGACCACGAGCGCGGCCCCGACGGCCACGGGCACGACGGCGCCGGTCACGACGTCGCGGCGGCGCACGACGGCGAGCACGGCGACCGCGAGCAGCGACCCGACGAGCGCGACGAGCAGCGACACGAGGACCTCTCCCCCGAGCCACGCCGCGCGACCCAGCGGGGAGTCCGCCTGGGAGAACGCGAGCCGGCCCCAGGGGAACCCGCCGAACGGCACCTCGGTGCGTGCCTGCTCGGCCCCGACGAACAGCACCGCGAACGCGACGGCCTGTCGCCCGGGGTGCCCCGTGAGCCACGACCAGCGGCGCGCCCAGACCCACGCGGCACCGAGCAGCCCGACGAAGCACGCCTCCATGACGGACAGCGCGAGCCACGGCACGGTCTCGGTCGCGTAGTTCGCCCACCACAGGTGCGGCAGGAAGAACGCCAGGCCCCACACCAGGCCCACGAGGAAGCCCCAGCGCGCGCCGTCGCGGCGCAGCGCCCAGAACAGGGCGGCCACGCCGACGAACGCGAGCGGCCACCACCCGCGGTCGGGGAAGGCGGTGTCGGTGAGCAGGCCGCCCGCGAGGGCGAGCAGGAGCGTCAGGGGCCGCGACGGGACGGCGGGCGACGAACCCGCGGGGACCTCGCGCTCGGGTCGGCCGTCGGGCCGTGCGTTCGGTCCGGCGTCCGGCCCAGCGTCGGGCTGCCGGTCGTGAGGCGTGCCGGTCTCGGGCGCACGGGCGGCCGTGCCTGCGGGGCGGGATCGCCCGGCGGGAGCGGCCGGGGGCTCGGGGGCGTGCACGGGTGCACCCTACGCCACGGACCTGCACGAAGACCTGGCGGGCCGCCGCCCTCCGCGGAAGGTCGGCGGGGGTGGGAAGGGAGTGTGTGCGGGCTCGCGCGCCCTTCGGCCCGTACGACGCCGCCACCGGCGGAGCACGTTTTCTACTGAGCGCGCGAGCCCGGCCAGGTACCCGGCGCGGCACGCCGAGGGGTCGTCGTCGGTGGCTGATCCCCCTGCGGCCACGGGGGCCGGAACACCCTGTCGAAACTACTCCGGCTCACCGCCCTGTCAAGCGGGAGCGATCAGACGAAGGTGTCGAACAGGGGCACTCCGGCCCGCACGGTCTGCAGGCACCGCGGTCGCGGCACGTCCGGCCCGAGCTCGGGCAGCAGCGGCTGCCCCGCGCGCGCGTCGGTGCTCCACGACGACGTCGTGCGGCCCAGCGCGCCCTGCACCACGAGGTGCTCGCCGCGCCACACCGCGAGGTGCGCGGGCGCCCCCACGCGCAGCTGCCCGGCGCCGGTGTGGTCGAGCCCGGCGATGCGCCACCCGCCGCGCGTGTGCGCACGGAACGCGGCACGGGCCGAGATCTGCTGGTCCGGGTCGACGTGCGACATCGCGGCGAGCACGCCCGCCCACGGGTCGATCCGCGTCACCGGCGCGTCCGACCCGAACGCCAGCGGCACGCCCGCACCCGCGAGGTCCGCGAAGGGGCTCAGGCCCTGCGCCCGCATCGCCCCCACGCGCGCGGCGTACATGCCGTCCGGGCCGCCCCACGCGGCGTCGAACGCGGGCTGGATGCTCAGGCTCACCCCGTACAGCAGGAGCGTGGCGAGCGCGGTCGCGTCGACGAACAGCGCGTGCTCGACCCGGTGCCGCGCCGCGCGCACCGCGCCCTGCCCGTGCGCCTCGGCCGCGAGGCCTAGCCCGCGCACGAGCTCGTCCATCGCACGGTCCCCGATGACGTGGAACCCGCCCTGCGTGCCGGCCGCCGCGACCGCGGACAGGTGGTCCGCGATCTGCTCCGCCGTGAGATACAGGTTCCCGCGGTCGCCGCGGTCCGGCCCGTCCTGGTAGGGCAGCCGCATCGCCGCCGTGCGGGACCCGATCGACCCGTCGACGTTGAGGTCGCCCGCGATGCCCGCGAGGCCGGGCACGTCCGCGAGGAGCGCGCGGGCGTCGTCGGCCGTGGCGCACAGCTCGCCCCTGTACCCCACGACGTGCGGCAGGCCCGACGACGCGTCCGCCGTGAGGGCGAGGATCTCCCGCAGCCCGGCGCGCGTGTCGATGTGCGGGGCGCTCATCTCGTGCACCGACACCACGCCCTGCTCGGCCGCGGCCTGCAGCGCCGTGCGGTACAGGTCCGTGCGCCGCGCCGGGGACACCGCCCGGGCGACGTCGCGCGCGACGTGGTGCGCCTCGCCCGCGACCCAGCCCGACTCGTCCCACCCGGGCCGCGTCTCGAGCGCGCAGCGGCGCGCGAGCGTCGTGGACACGACCGCGGAGTGCACGTCGACCCGCGCCGCGTACACCGCGCGGCCGCCCGCCGCGGCGTCGAGCTCCTCGCGCGTCGGGGGTCGCCCCTCGGGCCAGGACCGCTCGTCCCACCCGAAGGCGAGCACGACGTCGTCCGCGTGCGCGCCGGCCGCCGCCTTCGCGACGGCGTCGAGCGCGGCCGCGAGCGACGTCACGCCGGCGCTCGCGGACAGGTCGACGCCGGCCAGGGCGAGCCCGACCTCGAACAGGTGGACGTGGGCGTCGACGAACCCGGGGGCGACGAGCGCCCCGTCGAGGTCGATGACGCGGTCGGCGCGGGCGGCGAGCCCGTCGGCCGTGTCGTCGGCGCCGATCCAGGCGATGACGCCGTCGTCGACGAGGAGCGCTTCCGCGAACGGGTCGGCCGGGGAGTGGATCACGCCGCCGCGGTACAGGGTTGAGGCCACAGTCCTTCACGATACCGCCACAACCCGCCGTGCTTCACCGCCCCGCGGCGACGTCGGTGCAGGTCCGGGCGCGTGTCGTGCACGTCACGCCGCACGGCCGCAGCACCGACCTTCCGACCAGCCTCGCGAGGCGGCCTCGCGCCCCGGCGGACGGGGGTGCAGCCGGGGCGGGGTGCGCTCAGACGCTGGAGTAGGCGACGACGCCGCGGCGCAGGCGGTCGATCGCCTGGCGTGCGGTGCGGCGGACCTCGGGGGTGGGGGCGGCGCCCGCGACCTGGTCGAGGACGTCGATGACCTGCTTGCACCAGCGCACGAAGTCGCCGGCCGCGATCTCGGAGCCGCGCAGCACGGCGTCGAGGCTGCGCCCGACGGCCCAGCGGTGCACGGCGGTGACGAGGCCCTCGTCGAGCGGCCCGGTCGCGTCGATGTCGTGCTCGTCCTCGAGGTCGTCGACCTCGGACCACACGCGTGTGGTGGCCTCGAGCGCGCGCGCCAGCCTGCCGTGGGGGCCGCCGGGGACGTCGGGCTCGCCGTGGTCCTCGCGGCGCCCGGCGTACACGCACGTGGACACGACGGCGGCCAGGGCGGGGGCGTCGAGGTCCTCCCACACGCCGCGGCGCAGGCACTCGGCCAGGAGCAGGTCGTTCTCGGCGTAGAGGCGGCGCAGCCACTGCCCGTCGGGAGTGACCTGCAGCCCGGTGCGCGCGGCCTCGCGGGCGGCGCGACCGGTGGGCGGGCCGCCAGGGGTCTCGGCCTCTTCCTCGTCGAGGGCGTCCTCGAGCGGTGCGGCCGGGTCCTGCGCGGGCTCGGCGGGCGCGAGGTAGCCGAGCGTGACCAGGACGTCGCAGATGCGGTCGAAGACGCGCGCGATGGAGCCGGTGCGGCCCTCGACGCGCCGCACGAGCTGGTCGTGCTCCTTCTTCAGCCGCGCCCACCGCTCCGCCCAGCGGGCGTGGTCCTCCCGGTCGGGGCAGTCGTGGCACGGGTGGGCGCGCAGCTGGGCGCGCAGGCGCGCGAGCTGGGCGTCGTCGGTCGCGCCGGACCGGGCGCGGGTGGTGCGGCCGGGGCGCGTGCCCGGCTCGTCGAGCGCGCCGAGCGCGTTGCGCAGGGTGGAGGCGAGGTCGCGCCGCTGGGCGGGCACGCGCGCGTTGAACGTCTTGGGGATGCGCACGCGCGCGACGGTGCGGATCCCGCCGGGCGCGTCGGCGACGGTGAGCTTCTTCACCTGGCGGTCCTGCGTGAGGACGGTGGGGCGCGGGCCGTCGAACCCGGCGCCCTCCCCCGGGTCGAGCACGACGACGTAGCCCGCGCGCCGCCCGGACGGCACCTCGACGACGTCCCCGGGCCGCAGCCGCTCGAACGCGGCGACGACCTCGGCGCGGCGCGACCGGCTCGCGGCGCGCGACAGGTCGCCCTCGCGCGCGGTGATGCGCCGCCGCAGCGCCGCGTACTCGGCGAAGTCGCCGCGGTCGCACGTCATCGCCTGCGCGTACCCGTCGAGGGCCTCGGCGTGCGCCTGCGCCTGCTTGGCCAGGCCGACGACGCCGCGGTCGGCCTGGAACTGCGCGAACGACGTCTCCAGGACCTCGCGCGCCCGGTCGCGCCCGACCTGCGCGACGAGGTTGACCGCCATGTTGTACGTGGGCCGGAAGCTCGAGCGCAGCGGGTACAGGCGCTTGGACGCCAGGCCCGCGAGGTGCACCGGGTCCAGACCGGCGTGGTCGACGACGACGGCGTGCCCCTCGACGTCGATGCCGCGCCGCCCGGCGCGCCCGGTGAGCTGGGTGTACTCCCCCGGGGTGACGTCGACGTGCGCGGTGCCGTCCCACTTGACGAGCTTCTCCAGCGCGACGGACCGGGCGGGCATGTTGATGCCGAGCGCGAGCGTCTCGGTGGCGAACACGACCTTGATGAGGCCGCGGCTGAACAGCTCCTCGACCGTCTCCTTGAACACGGGCAGCAGGCCCGCGTGGTGGGCCGCGATGCCGCGCGCGAGGGACTCCGTCCACGTCCAGTACCCGAGGACCTCCAGGTCCTCGGTGGGGATGGTCGCGGTGCGTTCCTCCGCGACGCGCCGGATCTCGGCCTCCTCCGCGGGCGACGTCAGGCGCAGCCCTGCGGTGAGGCACTGCTGCACGGCGCCCTCGCACCCGGCGCGGGAGAAGATGAAGTAGATCGCCGGCAGCAGCCCGTCCGCGTCGAGCGCGTCCACGACGGCGAACCGGGCAGGGGTGCGTCGCCCGACGACGGACCGGTCCGGTCCCGGGCGGCGCCCGCCGCGGCCCCGGTACCCGCGGTCGCCGGACCCGCGCCGTCCGCCCGGCCCGGGGCCGCCGGTGCGGGGCGCGGTGCGGAACGCGGCGAGCAGGTCGGGGTTGATGGGCGGGTTCACGCCCGGGTCGGTGGGGTCCACCGTCCCGGCGTACAGGTCGAGCAGGTCCGCGCCGGGCGCGCGCCCGCCGCCCGCGTGCGCGACCCCGGCCGCGGGGTTCGCGGACGCGACGAGGACGTGCTGCCACAGCGGCACGGGCCGGCGCTCGCTGACGACGACGGTCGTGTCGCCGCGCACCATCTCCAGCCAGTCGCCGAACTCCTCCGCGTTGGACACGGTCGCGGACAGGGACACGAGCTGCACGTCGTCGGGCAGGTGGATGATCACCTCTTCCCACACGGGCCCGCGGAACCGGTCGGCGAGGTAGTGCACCTCGTCCATGACGACGTACGCGAGCCCGTCCAGGGTGCGTGACCCCGCGTAGAGCATGTTGCGCAGCACCTCGGTCGTCATGACGACGACGGGCGCCTCCCCGTTGATCGTCGTGTCACCGGTGAGCAGGCCCACGGAGTCGGCGCCGTGGCGGCGCACGAGGTCGGCGTACTTCTGGTTGGACAGCGCCTTGATGGGGGTGGTGTAGAACGCCTTGCGCCCGCTCGCGAGGGCGAGGTGGACCGCGAACTCGCCCACGACCGTCTTCCCGGCGCCCGTGGGCGCGGCGACGAGCACGCCGCGGCCCTCCTCGAGCGCCTCGCACGCGCGCACCTGGAAGTCGTCGAGGGGGAAGTCGAGCACCTGCCGGAAGTCCGCGAGCCGCGTGCGGGACGCCGCCTGGCGGGCCCGGGACGCGGCGTAGCGGGCGGCGGGCGATTCGTCGGCCGTCATGCCGTCAGCCTACGGTCCGCCGCCCACCTCGCCGGTCGAGAGCCCCCTGCTCAGCGGGTAGGGGCGGCGGCGTCGAGCACGCGCAGCGCCCCGGGGACGACGTCGACGCGCAGCGGCAGCGGCCCGAGGTGCTCCCCGTCGGCGAACGCGTGCGGCGGCGCGGCGCCCGCGGCGGTCGGCTCGACCGTGACCGACGTCGCGCGCACGGTCCCGACCGCGCGGTGGGCGAGGTGGCGCCCCGCGTACATGCCGGGGAAGACGCGCGCGGCGCCCCACCGCCCGAGCGGGCCCGCGACGACGACGTCCAGCAGGCCGTCGTCGGGCGCGGCGTCGGGCGCGACGCGGACCCCGCCGCCGAAGCGGGGGCTGTTCGCGACGGCGACGAGCGCGCCCGGCGACTCCCACACGAACGCCCGCCCGTCCGGGCCGCCGGCCGCGTCGGGGTGCTGCGCGGCGTCGGGCGCGGGCAGCAGGGGCGCCCCGGCGAGGACGTCCGGCACGTCGTCGCCGGCGGGCACGCCGCGCACCGTGACGCGGTACCCGTAGGGCCGGTAGCGGGTGATCTCCGTCAGGGCGGAGCGCGCGTACCGGGACCGTCCGCGCGGCCAGGTCGCGGCGTTGGCGTGCGCGTTCACCGCGGCGTCGATCCCGGCGGACAGCACGCCCGCGTACCAGCGCGCGGCGGGCACGTGCTCGCCCGCGACCCGGGCGGCGTCGACCACGCGCACGCGCGCCCCGGCGCTCGCGGCGGGCCCGAGCGCGCCCAGGAGGGCGTCGACGCAGCGGTCGGGGCGGCCGGTGGGCAGGTCGAGGGCGTGCGCGAAGTCGTTGCCGGTCCCCACGGCGACGATGCCGAGCGGCACGCCGGTGCCCGCGGTGGCGTTGACGCCGAGGTGCACCATGCCGTCGCCGCCGACGACGACGAGCGCGTCCACGCCCGGTGTCGCGCCGGTGCCGCGGACGGCGGCGTCGGCGGACTCCTGCGCGAGGGGCAGGCTGGGGGCGCTGAGGTCGAGGACGTCGTGCCCGGCCGCGGTCAGCGCCTCGGCCGTGCGTGCGCCTGCGGTGCGGCCCCGCCCGCGCCCGGCCGTCGGGTTGACGACGAGCGCGACCGTGCTCACGCGCGGCCCCCGCGCCCGGTGGGGCGCGGTCGGGGCGGGGTGCTCACAGGGCGAGCCGTGCGGCGTCGCGCTGGTCGACGCGCCGGTCGTGCAGGACGGAGATCCCGTAGGCGAGGAAGTACAGGGCGCAGATGGGCAGCGCGACGCAGAACATGGTGAGCACGTCGGGCGTGGGCGTCATGATCGCGGCGAACAGGAACGAGATGAGCACGGCCCAGCGCCACCCGGCGAGCCACGTCGCGGCGCGCACCACGCCCATCGTGTTGAGCGCGACCATGATCACGGGCACGAGGAACGCGATGCCGAACGCGAGCATGAGGCGCATGACGAACCCGAGGTACATCTGGGCGTTGATGAGGTTCGCGCTGCCGTCGGGCACGAACTCGTTGAGGAGCGCGACCGCGCGCGGCAGCATGACCCACGCGAGCGCGACGCCGGCGAGGAACAGCGGGACGGCGGCGCCGATGAACCCGAACGCGTACCGCTTCTCCTTGGACGTCAGGCCGGGCGTGATGAACGCGAAGAGCTGGTACAGCCACCACGGGCTCGACAGCAGGACGCCGAGGAACAGGGAGACCTTGACCTTCATGTCGATGGCCGTGGCGACGCCCTCGAAGTTCAGGCCCGTCAGGACGTTACGGCGCTCGGCGGCGTCGACGAGCGGCTGCTGCAGGGCCTGCAGCACCGGCTCGTACACGATCCACCCGACGACGGCGCCCAGGACGATGCCGATCGCGGCGAGGAAGAGGCGCTTGCGGATCTCGACGAGATGCTCGCGCAGGGGCATGCGCCCCTCGGGGTCGCGGGGAGTGCGGGACACCGACTACGCCTTGGGGGTGTCGTCCTGCGTGGACGACGCCGTGCCCCCCGTCACGCTCGTCGCACCCGTGCCCGTCGCGCCGTTGGTGGTGCCGGTGCTCGTCGTCGCGGTGGTGCCCGACGGCGTCGTGGTCGTCGTCGTGTCGTCGTCCTCGCGCAGGTCCTTGACCTCCTTCTTGAAGATCTTCAGCGACTGGCCGACGGAGCGCGCCATGTCGGGGAGCCGCTTCGACCCGAAGAGCAGCAGGACCAGGAGGATGAGGACGACGATCGTCGCGGGGTGACGAAGGATGTTCACGGCGGGAACCTACTACCTACTCGTGGGTGGCCAGGGGCGACGTTGCTCTTCGCGCCATCATAGGTCACGGTCCTTGCGCCCCGAGGCGTCGCCCGAGCGCCGCGCACGGTCGCGACGGGTGCCCGTCAGGCGTTGAACCGCCGCCAGCGCGACCACACCTGCTCGTCGCGGCGGCGCCGCAGCACGCGCCGCTCCTCGCGGTCCGCGCGCAGCACGTCCACCCGGGCGCGCAGCTCGACCGGGTCGTCGAACAGCGTCGGCGCCGTGGAGGGCTGCGCCTCCTGCTGGGCGCGCGCCAGCTCGTCCGCCCGCGCACCGAGGTCCGCCGCGACCTGCGACGCGCGCGACAGCTCGCGCCCCAGGCCCTTGACGGAGCGCCACAGGCGCCGCGCGAGAAAGAACGCGCCCACCAGGGTGCCCACCACGAGCACCGTCCACACCCAGAACCACATGCCGCCCACCCTAGCCAGCGGGCCGCTCGCCCGAGCGCCCGCTCCCCTCGTGCGGTGCCTCACCCGGCGCGTCGCCGGGCAGGTCGGCGTACGCGGCCAGGGCGGCGCTCGCGGCCTCGCGCACGTCCTGCGCGACGGCGGCCGGCTCGACGGCCAGGACGTGGCGGGCGCGCTCGGTGAGGAGCTGGCGCAGCCACACCGGGTTGGTGACGCGCAGCCGCACCTCGAACGCGCCGCCCGGCAGGTTGCGCACCGACTCCACGGGGACCTGCTCGGCCACGGCGCGCGCGGGGCTGGCGAACGTGATGGTCGCGAGGGGCGCGTCCCCGGTGGGCGTGAAGTCCACGTCGGGGTCGACGTCGTGCCCCTCGACGGCCTGGTCGAGCTCGGTCGCGGCCAGGATGCGGTCGACGCGGAACGTGCGCCGCCCGCGGGCCCGGTGGCACCACGCGAGCAGGTAGGCGTGCTCGTCCTGGGTGTGCAGGGACACGGGGTCGACCTCGCGCTCGGACTCCTCGTCCGCGGCGGTGACGTACCGGATGCGCAGCCGGTGGCCCGCGACGAGCGCGCTCGTGATGGCCGCGACCACGCGCGGGTCGCCCTCGGGTGCGAGCTGCACGTCGAGCGCCGCCGCGGCCTCCCCGGTCGCGTCGGTCAGCTTGCGCAGCACCGACTCCACGACGCCCGCACGCTCCGGGTCGGCCTGCACCGCCGCCGTCTCCCGCATCGCGCGCAGCGCCGCGATGAGCGCGACCGCCTCGCGCGTGCCGAGCCGCAGCGGACGGGTCATGCCACGGGCCTCGGTGAGGCGCACGACGCCGCGCTCGATCGAGTCCGCGTCGAAGTCGATGAGGTCGTCGGGCCAGTACCCGGGCGTGCCCGACACCCACAGGGCGTCGACGTCGTCCAGGACCTGGCGCTCGCTGACGCCGAAGTGCCGTGCGAGCTCGCCCACCGGCACCGGGCCCGCCCCGTCGAGGTACGCCACGATGCCCAGCAGGCGCACCAGCCGGTCGTCCGCGCGCTCAGCCACGCTCCACCTCCGCCTGCCCGGCGCCGTCGGCCGGGCCCGTCGCCAACGCCGCCGCGTCGCGCAGCCGCCGCACGACCGCCTCGCGCAGGTCCGGCGGGCCCAGCACCAGCACCGCGTCCCCGTACCCCACGACCTCGTCCGCCATCGCGTACCGCACGTCGTACGCCACCTCGATCACGTCGCGGCCCGCGCCGTCGCCCGCGCGCGCGTCCGGCACCGAGCCCACGACCGTACCGCGCGCCCGCAGCGCCCCCGCGCGCTCGGGCACCACCGCGAGGCGCGCCAGCCCGCCCGCGTCGCGCGTGCCCAGCGCCGCGTCCACGTCCACGTGCGCCGGCACCTCGAACGCGTCCCGCGGCCCCGACGCCCGCACCCGGCCCTCCACCCGGCTCAGCCGGTAGGACCGCGGCGCGCCCCGGTCCAGGTCCAGGCCCACCAGGTACCAGCCGCCGCGCCGCGCCGCGATGCGCCACGGCTGCACCCGGCGCGGCCGCACCTCGCCCGTGCTCGCCGCCCGGTACGTGAACGACACCACGCGCCGCGCCGAGATCGCGTCCATGAGCGTCGCGTACGCGTCCCCCACCGCCCGCACCCGCGGCGCCAGACCTGCCACGACGTCCATCGCGGTCTCCCCCGCGCCGGCCGCCCGCAGCTTCGTCAACGCCCGGGAGATGTCCGTCCGCAGCGTCTTGTCCTGCCAGAACTGCGCCGCCAGCGCCAGCACCCCCAGCTCCGCCGGCGTCAGGTCCACCGCCGGCAGCGCGTACGCGTCCTGGTCGATCCGGTACCCCACCTCGTCCGCGTGCCCGCCCGCGTCCACCGTGACGATCGGGATACCGAGGTCGCGCAACGTGTCCTTGTCCCGCTCGAACATCCGTTCGAACGCGTCGGGCGAGGGGGCGTCCCCGTACCCCGCCACGCTCGACCGGATCTGCTGCTTCGTCATCGACGCGTTCGTGTTCACCAACGCGATCACCAGGTTCAGCAGACGCGCCGCAGGGTTCGTCGACGAACCCCCCGACGACGACGCGACGGAGGGCGCGGAGGCAGCAGTGGGCTCGGACATCGGCACCACGCTAGTCGGTCGATAGGGTGTGCCGCGTGATCACGTGGCGGACCGCGACCGTGGTGTCGCACGCGAAGGCCTGGACCGGAGCCCAAGAGCTCGACGTCAAGCTCCACATACCCCTGCCCGGACGGCCCGACGACCCCCACGCCACCGTGCGCGCCCTCGCCTACACCCAGCTCGTCGGCACCCCCCACCCCGGCGACCACGTCCTCCTCAACGTCTCCGCGCTCGCCCGCGGCCTCGGCACCGGCGGCTACGCCCTCGTCGTCGGCCCCGCCCAGCCCGCCACCCCCCTCCCGCCCGACCCCACCCCCGGACCCGGCCACCTCGTCAAGGCCCGCTACACCCCCCTGCAAGCCCTCGTCCTCGGCGTCGACGAGCAGGAGTCCCCCCACCACGACACCCTGCGCGACGCCGACGACCTCGCTCACACCCCCGTCGTCGTCGCCGACCTCCACTCCGCCCTGCCCGCCGTCGTCGCCGGCGCCCGCCACGCCGCGGCGCTCGCAGGCCGCCCCACCCCCCGCATCGCCTACGTCATGACCGACGGCGGCGCCCTGCCCGCCGCGTTCTCCCGCACCATCGCCACCCTGCGCGACACCGGCTGGATCGACACCTGCATCACCGTCGGCCAAGCCTTCGGCGGCGACCTCGAAGCCGTCACCGTCCACACCGGCCTCCTCGCCGCCCACCACGTCACCGGCGCCGACCTCGTCGTCGTCGCCCAAGGACCCGGCAACCTCGGCACCGGCACCCGCTGGGGCTTCTCCGGCGTCGCCGCCGGCGAAGCCCTCAACGCCGTCGCCACCCTCCGCGGCCGACCCGTCGCCTCCCTGCGCGTCTCCGGCGCCGACCCCCGCGACCGCCACCTCGGCATCTCCCACCACTCCCTCACCGCCTACGGCCGCGTCGCCCTCGCCCCCAGCGACCTCCCCCTGCCCGTCCCCACCCCCGACATCGAGAACCTCCCCGGCTGGGGCCCCGACCTCACCGCCCGCATCACCCACCAGGCCCACGCGCTCGCCGCCCCCACCGGCCGCCACCACACCGTCCACGTCCCCGCCGGACCCGACCTCCTCCACGCCCTGCGCGACACCCCCGTCCGCCTGTCCACCATGGGCCGCGGACTCGACACCGACCCCGCCGCCTTCCTCACCGCCGCCGTCGCCGGCGCCCACGCCGAGTCCCTCAGACCCGCATGACCACCACGCAGGGGGACCACGACCACCGCCGGCCCGGCCCGGCCCGCTTCACCGCCGTCACCGCCCTGGCGCTCGCGGCCGTCCTCGCCGCCGCGACCAGCGCCCCCTGGAGCTGGGACGCACCCGCCTGGCTCAGCAGCCTCGCCCGCGACCCCACCGGCCCACCGCCCGAGAACGTGCCCCAGGAAGCCGCCACCGCACCGCAACGGATCGAGATCCCCGTCGACGCGACCGGCATGTCCTTCGACACCTACCTCCTGTGGTTCCTCGGCGCCGTCCTCCTCGTGGTCCTCGTCGTCCTCGCACGCCGCCACCTCCCACGGCTCCTCGTCCGACGACGCCACCGCGACCTCCTCCTCGCCCCACCCGGCGACACCGCACACCTCGCGCAGGACCAGGTCGTCCCCGAGCTCCGGGACGCCGTCGACCGCGTCCGCGCCCACCTGAGCACCCCCGACGCCGACCCCCACGACGCCGTCGTCGCCGCCTGGGTCGCCCTCGAGCACGCCGCCGCCCGCGCCGGCACCCGACGCGACCCCGCCCAGACCCCCACCGAGTTCACCACCGCCGTCCTCACCAGCACACCCGCCGACCCCCACGCCGTCGCCACCCTGCGCCGCCTCTACCACCGCGCACGCTTCGGCGAGAACCCCCTCGGCACCACCGACCTCGACGCCGCCCGCCACGCCCTCACCCGGATCGCGACCGACCTCGGCGCCCCACCCGACACCGCCGCCCGCACCGACCACCGAGCACGACCGTGAACCCCCGCGCCCGCTAGGCCCGCCTCCGCCCCACCGACCGGACCACCCTGCGCACCGCCGCCACCGTCGTCGGGCTCGGCATCCTCCTCACCACCCTCGGCGCCTCCCCCGCCCACACCCTCACCCTCACCGCCCTCGGCATCGCCGCCACCCTGCTCCGACACCGCACCGGTTATGCCGGCGACACCGTCTGGCCCCACCTCCCCACCCTCCGACGCGACGGCAACCGACGCGACGTC
>VFQP010002472.1_pt1 | contig 20533 bp, 17 predicted proteins | sample 3512351 | NCBI WGS metagenome assembly VFQP01 (sample SAMN10412372, study PRJNA504923) | tailings metagenome | isolation source: Relicate 1 Philex TSF1 revegetated site | place: Philippines: Tuba, Benguet | collected 2017-08-29
CTCAATAATTCTTGCAACGGGTGTAAACCCACGAACACCGGCACGTAAAGTGGTGTCAAGGGTTGGATTATTCACCGTGTTGATGAATAACTGGGTGGCACGGCTATTGGCCACATCTCTGGCAAATGCAACGGTTCCGCGGGTATGTTTTTGTAAGAGGGGTTCGTCGCGGAGTTTATGGCTATCCCAGAAAATATTCAATTCGGGTTGGTCTGCAATACCAAACTGAACCACATAATTATGCTCAACCCGAAAGAAGTAGGTATTGTTATAGAAGCCACTTTTAACCAGCTGATAAATCCGATCGGCACCGGCGGGAGACCATCGCCGGTATACTTCCATGATGAAATTACCCTGCGTGGTTTTGAAAAGTACACGAAAGCTTTCTGGTGCTTTTCTTTTCAAAAAATTTTCGCGGGGTAATTGTTGAGCGATGGCCTGGCTACCCAGGAACAGTAACACAATGAATAAGCAGCGTTGTATCATGATATAAATTCCTTTTTCAGGAACAGCTGCCAGTCTTCCAGCATCTTTCCCTTTAATACACGGGGGAACTTATGTTGACCGCCAACCTTTCCTTTTAAGCGCATGAATTCCATAAAAGCATCTTCAGAAAGTACATCAAGGAAAACTTCTTTGAGGGCGCTTTTTCTTTCAACGGCATAATCATCATTCAATTCCTTGAGCTTTTGATCAATAGCAATGGCTAATGCCTTTGCATCTACCTGATCGTCGCAGGCAACATACCAATGGTGGGCAAAGAAGGTATCATATGGAATGCCTGCCACGGTGAATTCGGGAATAGAGATGTTCATTTCCTCACTCACCAGCTGAATGGCTTTGTTCATATTGTCAACACTGAGGTGTTCGCCCACCAGACTGAGGAAGTGTTTTGTTCTTCCGCTGATGATGATTTCGCAGCGTTCTTTATCTACAAACCGGATGGTATCTCCGATCAGGTACCGCCAGGTACCTGCGGCTGTGCTGATGAGCAGGGCATAATCCTTTCCTTCTTCTACCTCATGAATCATCAGTGCTTCAGGATGTTCAACCATTTCCCCATCGCTTGTAAAATTCTTTTCATCGAAGGGAACGAATTCCATGAAAATGTGTTCACTGGTTACCAGCTTCATGCCTTTGGCATATTGCTGATCCTGATAGGCTATAAATCCCTCACTAGCCAGATAGGTTTCAATATAAGTAATGGGCTTGCCCAGTAATTTTTCAAATCCTTTTTTATATGGCTCAAAGCTAACGCCACCATGAACGAAGAAGGCCAGGTTGGGCCACATTTCATGGATGTGTTTCAGCTTATAGCGTTCGATCACCATTTCCATGCACATCTGTATCCATGCCGGAACGCCAACAAGGAAACCAATATCCCATTGCGGCGCTTTTTCAACGATTTCTTCCAGTTTCTTATTCCAGTCTTTTTGTTTGGCAATTTTTTTACCAGGCTTATAAAAAGGCTGAAACCAGAATGGCGCTTTTTTGGCGGTGATACCGCTAAGGTCGCCGGCATAATAACCGGGCCCTTCCTTTTGTAAGTCGGTACTACCACCGAGGGTTAGCCAACCTTTGCCGATAGAGCTATACGGGATATTTTCATAGTTACGCAAGCTCAGCAGTTGTTTGATCATCACGATCTTATTACCGCTTAGCAGGTCATTGGTAACAGGAATATATTTACTCGCAGCCTCACTCGTACCACTACTCAGTGCGTAATATTTGATCTTTCCCGGCCAGCAAACATCGGGGATGCCTTCCAGCGATTTATGCCACCAGTCGCGATGTAACTTATTATAGTTGAACGTGGGAACCAGTTCCTGAAATTTTTTTCCTGGATGTTTACACAGCAGGATTTCATCGAACCTGTATTGTTGTCCGAAGGAGGTAAATCTGGCTTTGCGCAGTAATTTTTTCAGTACCCTGATTTGTTGCCGGCGCGGATTATTCTGAGGCAAACGTAATGCCTTTAAAATCCGGTTGGGAAGTTTTATATCAAGGATGGCCATCGTTAGACTTAGGGTTATGTTAGAAAGAGCGAAACTACAGGAAAACGGCTAAAATTGCTTGTTTTCGCTGTTAAAGCTGATAGAGGGAGGCCTTCGGGTAATAAATTGATAGTTCAGTCCTGGATAGGTTTTCATTTGCTCGATGGCTGTTGACAGGGCTATATCGGGCAAAACGAATATGATGGGGCTCTTGGTGGTTATGAGACTGTTTTTCATATCCGATATTATTTCAAAGGAATGGATACCGGCTGTTTCAAGCAATTGCCGGATTGGTTCATCGATGCTATCCGTGCTGATGATATAAGCTTTGTTGGGTGTCTGTTTGGGTTGTACCGGTGCATACAACAGATTGCGGATATTTGTACCGAACCGCATTAATTGAATGAATGGCCAGAGTAAAAGATACCAGCGGTAGTGCTCGCGGGTGAAAATGAGCATGGCATCATAAAAAAGCTGGGTTTGCCGGGCTGAGCCGCGCCGAAGACTTTGCCCTTTGTGGTGAATCATGGTGGTGCTGCCCAGGTATAAGATATTGTATCCCGCCTGTTTGATCCGGAGGCAAAGGTCTATATCTTCACCGTACATGAAATAAGCTTCATTGAAAGCACCGGTTTGAAAGAGTAAGTCCTTAGGTATCATCATGCAGGCACCTGCCAACACATCAACTACATGATCTTCTGCAGCATTCAACTGCCCTACTGCATATCTGTTAAAAACAGCAGATTGGGGGAAGTGACGGGCAAGTCCTATGAGTTTGAAGAAAGAGGCACTAAGTGAAGGGGTACTGCGTTTACTTTCTGGTAAGAATATTCCTTTCCGGTTAATCATTTGTACCCCAATGGCGCCGAGTTGTTCTCTATTGCGAAATTGAGCAAGGCAATGGTGGAGCATGTTTTCCGGTACCAGGGTATCGGGATTCAGGAATAGAATGTATTGACCTTTGGCTTTGCTGAGGGCCAGGTTATTCGCTTTAGCAAAACCCAGGTTGGCGTTGCAATCCAGGAATTGTACATCGGGAAACAGATCGGGAAGGGTATGGAGCGTACCATCGGAGGAAGCATTATCGGCTACGATCACTTCGGCTTCCAGACCTTCGCAGGCTATTTGCAATGAATACAGGCACTGGAGTAACAGATGCTGAACATTATAGCTTACTATGATGATGCTGAGTTGCACGATACTGCAATAATAAGCAGAAATGTGGCGGGTTCTTTGCGGCCTGACCGCCGATCGTTAATTTTGCGAACATGTTAAAGCAAACTCTAATCAAGGCAACCGAGGCAGGAGCAGCCGAATTGCAACATTTTTTCAATGGAACCTTCTCCATTAGTAATAAAGAAGGCGTAAATAACCTGGTAACAGAAGCGGATCACGCGGCAGAGAAAGCCATCTTTGAAGTGATCAGGGCTGAACATCCCGATCATTTTATTTTAAGCGAAGAAACCGGCGAGATCGTACAGGACTCTACCTATAAATGGATCATTGATCCGATTGATGGTACGGTGAATTTCGCAAATGGTATTCCTATTTGTTGTGTGAGTATTGGATTGGAGCATGATGGAAAAATGATCATGGGGGCGGTGTACAACCCCTTCATTAATGAGTTTTACTTTGCGCAAAAGGGATTTGGTGCCACATTGAATGACAAACAAATCCATGTAAGCGATGAGTCGAAAGTAATCAAGAGCTGTTTGGTAACCGGATTCCCCTATACCTACCTGGATATGGAGAATGGTCCTTTACAGGTGTTTGAGAAGCTGATCAGAAAAGGGATACCCGTTCGCAGACTGGGCAGTGCAGCCATTGATCTTTGCTGGGTGGCGGCCGGTCGTTTTGATGGCTTTTATGAACATAAATTACAAGCCTGGGATAGCGCCGCTGGTTTTTTGATGGTAGAAGAAGCTGGTGGAAAGGTGACAGACTTTACAGGCGACTATTATTCTCCCTATCAGCCTCATATTCTGGCTACCAATGGAAAGATACATGATGAGCTGCTGGCCATCGTGAATGGCGGTCCTGTAAATGCAGGCGCATAAAAATATAATCATGAGTGAACAAAGAACAGAAATATCCAGTCTTGGTGAATTTGGTTTGATCGATCATCTTACTAAAAATTTTGAAACCTATCAAGCGTCAACCGTATTAGGTATTGGTGATGATGCCGCAGTGATCGATCATTTCGGAAAACAAACCGTAGTGACCACCGATCTTTTATTGGAGGGTGTTCATTTTGACCTGATGTACACTCCTTTGCGCCACCTTGGTTACAAGGCTGTAATGGTGAATCTGAGTGATATCTATGCCATGAATGCTACGCCTACCCAGATCACCATGAGTATTGGCATGAGCAACCGGTTCAGTGTAGAAGCCATGACCGAATTTTATGAAGGTGTTCATATTGCTTGTGAAAAGCATGGTGTTGATCTGATAGGTGGCGATACTTCAACTTCTCAAAAGGGCTTGGTAATATCTGTAACAGCAATTGGTGAAGTAGCACCGGAGAAATTTGTGAAGAGAAGTACAGCAAACAAGGGAGACCTCATTTGTGTAAGTGGCGATCTGGGTGGGGCCTTCCTGGGATTGACCCTGCTTGAAAGGGAAAAGAGGATCTACCTCGAGAACCCGCAGGTACAGCCTGATTTGGAAAATGAGAGCTATATCGTTGGAAGATTGCTGAGGCCTGAAGCAAGAAAAGAGATCATTCAATTTTTTGAGCAACAACAAATCACACCCACTTCCATGATGGATGTAAGTGATGGTGTGAGCAGTGAGGTATTACACTTGTGCAAACAAAGCAATCTTGGCTGCAGGATATACGAAGAAAAGCTACCGCTTTCTGAACATAGCCGAAAGGCAGCATTCAAGTTTGGTCTTGATCCCACTGTTTGTGCCCTTAACGGAGGAGAGGATTATGAACTGATCTTTACCCTCAAGCAGGAAGATCATGATAAGATTGTTTTAAATGAGGAGATCAGTGTGATTGGTTATATGACAGAACTCGAGGAAGGTTGTAAATTACTTACCAAAGGAGGGAACAGCTTTGCCATTACTGCACAGGGCTGGAATGCCTTTCAGCCATGATCTATGATCACAAAATCAGGAGTCCGCATAGTATTAGTTCTGTTGGCGATTTGTTGGCTTGCACAAACTGTGCAGGCACAACGAGTGCCTCCACCCTTACCCAAAAAAGCGCCATCCGTGTTGGTGGAGGATATCAGGGTATTGCGCGATCTTCTGGAAAAGCATCATCCAAGTTTGTATTGGTATACATCAAAAGATAGTATGGATTACTATTTTGATGCGGCCATTGCCAGTATGACCGATTCATTGAATGAAGTGGCATTCAAGAACAAACTGTCGGCCTTGTTAACTCATATCCGTTGCGGACATACTTCCGTCAGGTTTTCGAAAGCCTATGGCAAAGTGGCGCAGCAGTACAGATATCCTCAGTTTCCATTATCCATTAAAGCATGGGATGATAGCCTGGTAGTACTGGCCAGCGCCTACAGGAATGATAGTATCTTTAAAAGGGGAACCATCATTACAGCAATTAACGGGCAAAGCCCACGTGTTATACTGGATTCTCTCTATCAGTTTATTAGTACCGATGGATATGCTGATAACCATAAAAGTCAGGTATTGAGTAATAGTTTTCCCGGATGGTATAAGACCATTTATGGTGATGCCGATTCGGTTTACAGAATCCGTTATATCGATACACAGGGAAATGAGCTAGAAGCAGAAAGAAAGGCCTATCGTCCCGTGATTGATACAAGTAAACAAGGACGAGCAAACACCATCCGGCCATCTGAAGTGCCGAAATTGTCCCGCAGGGAGATCAGAAGGCTTACCAAACTGAACAAGCGATCGATGACTATTGATACGCTTAGGTCTACAGCGTATTTACGACTCACCACATTTACCGGCGGAGACTTAAAAAAGTTTTTCCGGCAATCCTTTAGAACACTCAAAAAGCTGGGTATTACCAACCTTGTGATTGATCTTCGGGAGAATGGCGGTGGAAGGGTGAGTAACAGCATCAAGCTGACCCAGTATCTGATTGATCAGTCATTCAGGATTGGCGACACGGTCGCCGCCAAGACCAGGCGGTTACCAGCAGCCCGATATATGCGGAATAAATTTTTCTACTGGGCTGGTATGAATTTTTTAGGAAAAAAGCTGGAAGATGGGCGTATTCATAACCGACGTTATGAAACACATAGCTATCGTGCCGATAAGCGCCGTCACTATCATGGTCAGGTATACCTGCTTCAGGGCGGTTATACATTTTCGGCAGCAACTATGTTAATTGCACAGTTGAAGGGGCAGGAGAATGTGACCGTATTGGGAGAGGAAACAGGGGGCGGTAGTTATGGCAATTCGGCTATGTTCATTCCAACACTTGTACTTCCTCATTCAAAATTAGAAGTGTCGCTGCCTTTGTTTAGACTGGTGATGCCTGCATACAGGAGTAATAATACTAAAGAGGAAAAAGGAAGGGGAATATTTCCAGATATAGAAGTAAAGCCATCTTCCTATGCCATACAGCAAGGTTTCGATGTTAAGATCAGGGCAGTTCAGCAACTCATTGAACAAAGGAAGGCGAAGCTTACTAACCAATAACGGTAATCAATTCAAGATTTTCATGGAAGGCTACCAGCTCTGCGTCGTAGCCAGTTTGTATGCGGCCCTTTCGGTGTGATAGACCCATCACCTGAGCTGGGTATAATGAACACATGCGCAGTGATTCATCTAAAGCAATACCCGCTTTATGTACCAGGTTGTTAACACAGGTCAGCATATTGAGTGCAGAGCCACTTAATGTACCGTTCGACTCATAGCGATCTACTGCTAGGGTATGCGGATAGGGTCCGGAAACAGTATTGGTAACAGCATCGGTGATGGCAAACAGGCGATTGCCCATGATATGTTTAGCAATGCGAATAGCGGCATAATCAACATGGTAGCCATCAGGTATAATACTACACATCACTTTATCGTGATCGAAAATAGCACCTACCAATCCGGGTTCACGATGTTGTAGTGCACTCATGGCATTATACAAATGCGTTGCTGTGGTGATGCCTTGATTGAAGGCATGCATGCCTTCTGCATAGGTTGCATTGCTATGCCCGGCTGATACGACAACGCCTGCATCCTGTATTTGCCGGATAATCTTAGGCTCACAGTATTCGGGAGCCAGGGTGATCATAGTGATCACATTTTTTCCATATTCAAGCAATGTAGCTACTTCTTGCTGTGTAGGTGTATGAATAAAGGAAGCCACATGGGCGCCACGTTTTACCGGATTGATCCAGGGGCCTTCGAGGTGTAAACCAATACAACCCTTTCCACCCTGCTGCCAATAGTGACGAACAGCATCAATGCAGGCATGGAATACCTCATAGCTATTGGTGGCAACAGTGGGTTGAAAACTGGTAGCCCCACCTTCCAGAACGGATTGATAAAGTAAGCCGAGGGCTTCGGCGGTTGGATATTCGGCGAGTAACTGATCCTGTGCACCATAGATCTGTATGTCGATCAATCCCGGGGCCAGTATGGGAAATTGAGCGGTATACGGCCCTGGTTTTTCAGTAGCAGGAACAATCTGACTGATAACACCTCGTTCTATGGTAACTACCTGGTCTTGCAACCATTCTTTACCTGTGAATAATCTGGCTGCCAGATAATGTGCTGCTGTACTCATGGTTTATCGTTAGATATGAAGAACTGATCAGCATCTTTCCAAAAGGGGAAACGTTCCCTTACCTCATTCAGCGCTTGTTTTTGTAAGGTGATGGTATGAACATCTTCCTCATGTTCCCGGTGATACAATACTTCACCAAGCGGATCAATAACCATACTATTACCGCTGTGATAAATATCCTTGCCATCAGTCCCTACTCTATTCACGCCAATCACATAACACTGGTTCTCGATAGCACGGGCGGTGAGCAGGGTTTTCCAGGCATGGCTTCTTCTTTCGGGCCAGTTGGCAACATTGAGTAATACATCATATTCTGGAGCTTGATCTGCCTGCTGGCGTGCCCAAACAGGAAAGCGAAGGTCATAGCAGATCTGCAGGTTCAGCTTCCAGCCTTTTACCTGAGCAATCAGGCGCTTGTTGCCGGCGGCATAGTGTTTATCTTCTCCGGCAAAGGCAAAGCGGTGCCGTTTGTCATAGTGACCTATTTCACCATTGGGCAGTACCCATAATAATCGGTTGTAAAACTGGTCATTCTCCTGAATAATCAGGCTACCGGTGAGAATGATACGTTTCTTTGCGGCTGTTTCCTGCATCCATTGTACGGTAGGTCCATCCATTTGCTCGGCCAGCAGCTGGGGTTGCATACTGAATCCGGTGCTGAACATTTCTGGTAAAACAACAATCTCGGTTGGCACTTCAATACGGTCGATCTTGTTGGCCAGCATGCGCAGGTTCTCCTCCTTTTGTTCCCAAAAGAGCTGTGTTTGTATAAGAGAGAAAGTAAGTGATGACATACTTGCAAGGTAACCAGAAAGTGGCAGTATCAGAACAGGCAATACGCGAATTGCAGAGAGCCAAAACTATGGGCACGTTTTTGTGCCGGGGTTTCTTTTGACTGGTAGATGAATTCAATACGTGTTGAAAAACGATTGGCGGCCAAACAAATACCCATTCTTTGTTCCCAAACCCATGTGGAAGGACTGGCCAGTACTGCACCTGTACCCTTGTGCAGCAGGTTGCCCTGAAGTGTAGCATTGTAAGCCTGGAGTAATATGGATGGAGCCCAGAAAGCAAAGATCTCCGTTCTTTTTTGTGGTGTTGTGGTATTACTACTCGTTCGGGTATTGAAAAAGGCAGAGCTGGTTACATCATTGCTTTGGCCGAGGGCAAAAACCGTACTTAGTTTTGCCCCGGTAAAATTGGTGCCGGCCTGTGCTTCAACCTGTGGGCTCACGCGAAAGGCATGGGCCACTTGTAACAGAGATTTTGCGTAACGGATACCGGCATCTACGCCAATGGCATTTCTTACCTGGTATTTCCACCCTTCAAAACGTTTATAGTTGAAAAGGTTATGGTAACTGTTTTGTAATTGTTCGGCCAGTGAAATCGGGCCTACGGCACCAAGAGTGACCTGCCAACTGAATACATCTTGCCTTTGTGAGGTGTTGAGTTGGCTGTAACGACCAAAGAGGAATCCACTATACGGCCGATCTATTTGTTTGATATCAGCTCCTGTTTTGGAAAGTGGCGTAAATATCTGTTGTCCAACCTCAAACTGGTGAATACGTTTGAATGGTTTGCTTTTATCGGCGATACTATAGCGGAAGAAGATCCCATTCGTATAGTATGTATCGCTGTAATTTAACAGGAAGGCATCATTCTCTGTGGTAATGGCCCATTCTTTGGCAAACCGTTCCTGTGTATAAGCGGGTAGAACTGCAAAACTGCAACCGGCAAGTATAATGACATTCAGGAGCTGTTTCAAGCAAGCGGGGTTAACGTATATAAAGATAGCTTACTACCATCATATTTACGATGGATCTCCGTTTCCGGCTCTAATCTCTTGCAGGATTTCACTGATTAGCTGGGGTTCATAGCCTTTTCCGGTGAGGTAGCGTGTGGTTTTGGCCATTCTATTGAGGTATTGTTCGGCTTTCAGCGACCGCCATTTGGACTGTGCCAGTTGTCGTAGTGTTTGGTGGTAATCGGCATCGTCGATCTCTTTTAAGGCAGATTTAATGTTATATAAACTCACCCTTTTTTGCTTTAATTCATGCACGATTTTGACCTTGCCCCATTTTTTTATGCGAAAATGCCCGCCGGCATATTGGGCTGCAAAACGGGTTTCATTCAGGTAATCCTCCTCTATAAGCCTTGATAACAGGCTTTCTACATCTGTTTTATTCAGTCTATAGCTATAGAGTTTTTCCCTGGTTTCATAATGCCCCCTTTCCTGATAGGCACAGAAATGCCTGATCTTCTGCCATGCCTGTTCGGGTGTCAATACCTTGTTATACATGTAATCAGGACTAAATATTCACTAATTGGTTATATTTGTTTTGGTGATCAATCCCTTGTATACCTTACTTAAAGAATGAGAAACCCTGCTCAACACACTATTTGTTTGATAGATGATGACAAAATCTATCAATTTACTGCCAGGAAAATGCTGGAAGCTACTGGTATGGCAGGTCAGATCTATTCTTTTTATGATGGCAGTGAAGCGATCAATTATTTCTCCGGCGAAAATACTAAGGATGCCGCTAATCTCCCCGATGTGATCTTTCTAGATATCAATATGCCGATCATGAATGGCTGGGAGTTCCTGGAAGAATATGAGAAATTATGTGGCAATTTTCCCAAGAATATCTTGCTATATGTCGTTAGCTCCTCGGTAGACGATGCCGATATTCGTCGGTCCCGTCAATTTGCTTCTGTAACGGATTATATCGTGAAGCCGATATCAAGGATTCGTTATCAGGAATTGCTGGAAAGCATCCCCTCAGTATAAGCTATCCCCACAACTATTCACAATGACACGCTACCTTTAATTTAGGTTGCGGAATATTAACAATTTGCCTTAGGTTTGTTGCCAAACCTAAACAGCGTAGAATGAAATTCATTGTTTCCTCATCGTCACTCTTGAAACACCTGCAGCAGATCAGTGGTGTAATTAATGCGAATACGGTATTACCTATACTGGAAGACTTTTTATTTGAGATACAGGATAAGAAACTGAATGTGGTAGCTACGGACCTCGAAACGGTGATGCGTGTTCAGATGGAAGTAGAGAGCAAGGCCAATGGAAGGGTTTGTATTCCTGCTAAGATCCTCATGGATTCGCTCAAGAATATTGCTGATCAGCCCCTTACCTTCAATATCGACAAAAACTTTGCGGTGGAGATTACCAGCGATAATGGTAAGTATAAGGTAATGGGAGAGAATCCGGATAATTTCCCCAAAGAACCTACGGCCGATGATACAACAGGTTTTGAAATGACTAGCAGTGGCTTACTGACTGCCATCAACAAAACCTTGTTTGCCGTGAGTAACGACGATCTTCGTCCGGCCATGACAGGTGTATTCTTTGAATTATCTAAGGATGGTGTACAGTTTGTTGCAACCGATGCACACAGACTGGTAAAATACAAACGGACAGATGCCAAAGCTTCTAAAACAGACTCCTTCATTGTGCCCAAAAAGCCCCTGAATCTGTTGAAGAACGCATTACCAGATAATGATGACAATATCAGTGTTAGCTATAATAGCAATCACTTGTTTGTGAACCATGGTTCAACCCAAATGATTTGTAGGCTTATTGACGCCCGATTCCCGGATTATAAAGTGGTGATCCCCGGCGATAACCCGTATAAACTGGTTGTTAACAAAGCCGATTTTCAGAATGCCCTTCGTCGTGTGAATGTGTTTAGTAATAAGAGCACCAACCAGGTTGCACTAAGCATTACGGGTAGTGAACTGCAAATGGCAGCACAGGATATCGACTTCAGCTTTGAAGGTAATGAGCGCATGAGCTGTCAGTACGATGGTGAAGACCTCCAGATCGCCTTCAATGCCAAATTCCTGATCGAAATGCTCAATGCAGCCGATACGGATGATGTTCGCATGGAATTGTCTACCCCCACCAAAGCCGGTTTGATTAAACCAACCGAGCAGGCAGAAGGCGAAGATCTGCTGATGCTGGTGATGCCGCTGATGCTGAATAGCTAAACAGCAGCTGCAGGTAAACTGATTTTTTGTAAATTTATTGAAGCAGTCAGGTTTTGTTCTTGACGGGTCTTTTAACAAGGGCCCCACACAAAACCTGGCTGTTTCATTCTTTATGATAAATTGTTTGCCATGCTTGACTCCCTGATTCAATATTTCGATCAAATTCCCAGTTTGCACCGTGCATTAATACTGGCAGGAGGCATTGTTTTCTTCTGGCTAATCGAAGGTGCTATCCCTCTTTTCCGTTTTGGTTATAATAAATGGAAACATGCCGGACTAAACCTGTTCTTTACGGCTACCACGATCATTGTGAATTTTGGATTTGCATTGCTCATCGTTAAAGCCAGTGACTGGGCGGTAGCAAACAGGCAGGGAATGCTGCAATGGATTACCATGCCAACTTGGTTATTCCTCATTGTAGGGTTGTTATTGCTGGATCTGGTAGGAGCCTGGTTCATACATTTCATAGAACATAAGATCAAATGGATGTGGCGGTTTCATATGGTACATCATGCCGATACACAGGTAGACACTACCACTGCAAACAGGCACCATCCTGGTGAGAGTGTGTTCAGGGCAGTATTTACTGTGATTGGTGTGGTTATTTGCGGCGCGCCCATGTGGCTGGTCATGTTATACCAGAGTTTGAGTGCAGTGCTTTCACAGTTCAACCATGCCAATATTCGTTTGCCACTTTGGCTTGACCGTGCAATTAGCTGGATAATCGTTTCACCTGATATGCATAAGGTACATCATCATTATGTACGACCACAAACAGACTCGAACTATGGTAATATCTTTTCCGTGTGGGATCGTTTATTTGGTACATTCAACTATACACCGGTAGAACAGCTTCGGTATGGATTGGATGTACTGGATGATACCACACATAATGACCTGCCCTACCAGCTGAGTATCCCTTTTAAAAAAGGAATCAAAACAGATGATTGATGCTCTTGGGAAAAACGCATCTTTGTCGTGTAAAGCAAATCAAACATGAAAGTTGCAGCATTCATTCCTGCCCGATACGCAGCGACCCGTTTTCCGGCCAAGCTTATGCAAATGTTGGGTAATAAAACCGTGATCAGGCATACGTATGATAATACCCTGGCAACGGGATTATTCAATGAAGTATATGTGGTAACGGATAGTGATATTATTTTCGAAGAGATTATGCAACATGGTGGAAAAGCCATCATGAGTAAACGAACACATGAAAGTGGCAGTGATCGTATTGCAGAGGCTATTGTTGATCTGGAGGTAGATATTGTGGTGAATGTACAGGGAGATGAACCATTTGTAAAGCGCGAACCACTGGAGCAACTCCTATCTGTTTTTATCGGAACGGAAGGAAAAAAGGTACAGGTAGCATCGCTCATGCAGCAATTACATGACCCAACCCTGGTGAATGATCCCAACTATGTAAAAGTGGTGGTTGACCGGCACATGAATGCCCTTCTGTTTTCCAGAAGTGTGATCCCTTATCCCAAGGATACGCAAAAACCCATTAGCTATTACGAACATATAGGTGTGTATGCATTCAGGAAACAGGCGCTACTGGATTTCACCAACTGGCCAATGACACCCCTAGAAGCAGCGGAAAAGATCGAATGCCTGCGTTATCTGGAATATGGTGTGCCCATAAAAATGGTGGTGACCGATTATATGGGGATAGAAATAGATACACCAGAGGATTTGGAGAAAGCTGCTACATTTCTGCAAGCGAAATAATTACTGTAAATGAATTTCAGATCTCTTCTGTTCCCGCTTGCGATAGAAAATATCGGTTAACTGGTGGTGGGCATTAGCATAAAGTGTCTGAGGGAGGTTCAGTACACCCAACTAATAAAGTTAAAGCCCTTCTGAAGTGTATGATCGTGCTCCTGCTATTCATATAGCCCAATAACTGAACATACCAACAGCATGCCTTTTTCAGGGATATGTTTTTTTATGTAAAAACGAAGGTAGTACAGGATATTTCAACATCTTTTTCTTAATTTGTATATATCTTCTTTTAGCAAAGGGATAAATTAGCATTATCCACTTGGCTGTAAACTATTCCGGGCTTCTATGAGCACACCTAAAATGACCAAGACACCAAAGATGCAGGGAAAAATCAGGTGGCTTTTCTTTTTTGCCCTATTGGCATTGCTATGTTTTGCTACACTGATCTATTTTCAGCAAAAGAACCTGACCAAAACAAGGTATTGGCTGGATCATACATTTACTGTTGTTAAACGGGTAGCAGAACTAAAGGCCAATGTTGCACAGGCTGAATCGGCAACACGAAGCAGGATCATTTCTGGCGATACCGCCTGGAATGCAGGTATTTATGCTTTGCACCAGCGAATGAACATATTATTGGACCAGATACAAGTAGCAGCCAATGAAGACACGGTTTTCCCAACTGAAAAGCTGGCACTTGTTCATGAATTCCTGCTTACCAAAGAAGCTTTTCAAAAAAGTGTACTGGCCGGCACAACACCTGAACAGGAAATAAGAGCCAGAATATCCCTCGATGGTGAAGCACCCAAACAATCCATGGCTATCAATAATCTGCTTGATACTTTGTCTCAACGAGGTGAAGCCGCCCTCCGGCAAAGGGTGCGTCAAAATGAGCGGAGTTATCAAACGGTGGGTTATACTACAGTGATAGCGGGTGTTATTGCATTCTTCATAGTACTCATGCTCATCCTGCAAATGAATCGGGATATGCGCCGAAGGAGGCGTGCGGAGGCAGAAATGGACATGAGTGATGCCAGATATAAGAATATCATCGAAAATGCCAGCGTAGTAATGTTCACAACCGATATTAATGGTATGATCACATTCGCTAATCGGCAGGTGGCAACACTTACGGGATATGAAGTGGAGGAATTATTGGGCAAAGACTTTTCTTTTCTGTTACATCCATCCTGGCTACAGCAGGTATTTAACCATTATACCAACCAGTTTCAGCAAAAGATTCCCTCTTCTACCATGGATTTTATTATCCGAACCAAATCTGGTCAACAAAAATGGGTAGAACAAACAGGTCAGTTGCTGATGACAGATGATCAGATCACTGGTTTTCAGTGCATGGTCAAGGATATTACAGAAAAGAAAAAGATTGAGCTGGAACTCAAAGAGTCTGAGCAACGCAGAAAAGAAGAGCAGTTCAGGCTCGAGGCCATTTTGGAGAATACTACATCACTCATTTTCATTAAAAGCCTCGATGGCAGATATATCATGGTGAATCGCAGGTTCAGGGAAATGATGGGTGTGACCAATGAAATGGTGATTAATAAAACCGATTATGATTTTAGTGAAAAGGAAACGGCCGATCATTATAAACGACTCGACGATGAAGTGATCAGTACACGCAAGCCGGTTGAGTCTGAAGAATGGATCTTTGGGCCGGAAGGAAGGAAAAACCTGCTGGTGATTAAGTTTCCGCTGATCGACCATAAGAAAAAAATCTTTGGGATTAGTGGAATCGCTACAGATATTACAGACAGGGTGCTTTATCAGCAAAAACTAATAGAAGCCAGAAAGAACGCCGAAGAAGCCAAACAAATGCAAGAGCAATTTCTTGCCAATATGAGTCATGAAATACGTACGCCCATGAATGGGATACAGGGCATGACCAATCTGCTACTCCAAACGGATCTGGGCGATCAGCAAAGGGAATTTGCAGGCATGATCAAAAGATCGGTGAATAATTTGCTGGTGATCGTAAATGATATCCTTGACTTTTCGAAGATTAAAGCAGGAAAGGTAACCATCGAAAAAAATCCTTTCCAGATAAAAGAAGTGTTACAACAGGTTAAAGCCCAGTTTGACCATGAGATACAGCGTAAGGAGCTCAGCTTTGTTTTGGATACGGATATGAATCTTCCGGAAACAGTGGTTGGTGATGCGTACCGACTCAATCAGGTACTGGTGAATTTGGTAAGCAATGCGGTTAAGTTCACTGTAACGGGAGAAGTAAGGGTTAAAACAGAAGTACTTTCTCAGCAGCAGCAAAAACTCCACCTGCGGTTTTCAGTAATAGATACGGGTATTGGTATTCCGGATGAGCGACTGTCATCAATCTTCGAAGCATTTACACAGGCAGGTGCAGATATTGCGCGGAATTTTGGTGGTGCCGGATTAGGATTAGCTATTTGTAAAGGACTGATAGAATTACAGCAAGGAAATATTGTAGCAGTAAGTAAGCCAGGCGAAGGATCGGTTTTTCATGTGGAATTGAAATATGAATTGCCGGTACAGGCAGCCGATGCTCAAACAGAAGGGGTTCTCTTGCTCAGGGATAAAAGATTTTTAGTGGTAGAAGATAATGAGGTGAATCAGAAACTGATTAGCTATGTATTGAAAAAAGTAGGCGGAACGGTGGATTTGGCACATAACGGGCGCATGGCCATAGAGCTGTTGGAACAACAAAAGGAGGAAAAGTACGACCTGATCGTAATGGATATTCAGATGCCGGTTATGGATGGCTATGAAGCCACAGAATACATTCGAAATGTGCTGCAGCTGCAAACACCCATCATCGCCATGACGGCAACTGCACTTAAGGGTGATCAGGAAAGGGCAGAACAGATAGGCATGAATGATTTCATGCTCAAACCTTTTGATTTTGATGACCTGTATAAAAGGTTAACCAGATTATTACTGAATGAAGAAACAAGAAGCGAAAAAGATAATTATATGGATCAAGAAAAACTCTATGACCTGAGTTTGCTGGAAGGACTGGACGATAAGGAATCATTACTGGATGTATTGAATCTCTTTCTGGAAAATACACCGGCACAGGTAAAGGAATTAATGTCCCTGGCCGAACTTCAGGAATGGGGGCCTTTATCGAAACTGGCCCACAAATTAAAAGGAGCCCTCTCTATGCTCCAGGCAACCCGAATATCTAGCTTACTGGGTATCATTGAGTTGAACACGCGAGAGCAAAAACAGCTCGACCAGGTACCAGGCCAGGTCCAGGAACTCCAGGGGCTTTTTGAGCAAATGGAAAAACAGCTACTGGCACATAAGGAACGGATTATGGAAGAACAATAACTAAGTATTAACTTTGTAAGAATCTATAAATCCAATGATGAAGATCCTGGTTGCAGAAGATGAACCAATGCTCTTGAAAACAATAGAGCTCAAGCTAAAGAAAGAAGGCTATGAAGTGATTACCACACAGGATGGCCGGGAAGCTGTTGCAAAAATTGATGAAGTGCTACCCGATCTGGTTATATCCGATATCATGATGCCTTATGCATCTGGTTTAGAAATCACCGCGCTACTAAAAAAACGTACCGATAAACAAATACCCATCATCATACTCTCGGCCATGGAACAGGAACAGGTAGTTATGGAAGCATTTGAGTTGGGAGCAGATGATTATATCACCAAGCCATTCAGTTTGAATGAACTTTCTATTCGTGTAAAACGTTTGGTTGCACGTATTGGAAAGTAATTCCTTCTATTATACCCACTATGCCATTTAACAAGCCCTTTAACCTCCTGACTGCTCTTTGTTTTTGCTGCACATTTTTAATGGCGCAAGAAACAGATACCACCACATCCGACGGATTACTGAAAGCTGCCAGAACGGCCGCATTCGATCAGGATAATTATCCTCTGGCAAAACGTTATTTGTACAAAGCGATTGCTCAAAGTCCGGATTATGCAGATTTGAGGGTGTTTCTGGGCCGTATCTATACCTGGACTAAGAACTATGATAGTGCCACCTATTGTTTTGAAGAAGCACTAAAACGCACACCTGGTTATGAAGATGCCAGTTTAGCCTATGCCGATATGACTTACTGGTCTGACCAATATGAAAAATCATTGTTGATTTGTGACGAAGCACTCAAAGTACACCCCCGCTCTCAGGATTTATTAATGAAAAGGGCAAGGGTGCTGAATGCACTGCGCCGTTACAAGGAAGCAGCAACCGCAGTGAATCAGGTACTGGCATTGAATAAAAACAATACAGAAGCAAGAACGCTTGCCGGACGTATACGCGAGCTTTCATCCAAGAACAGGATCGGGATCAGCTATGACTATGTAACTTTTGATAAACAATTTGCTGACCCCTGGCATTTGGTAAGTATTGATTATGGCAGAACTACCGGAATTGGCAGCATCATTGGTCGGATTAACTACGCCAATCGTTTTGCTACCGGGGGTTATCAGTATGAGCTGGAAGCGTATCCAAGGATTTCTAAAACCTTCTATACCTATGTAGGCGCAGCCTACTCTGATAAAATAGGTGTGTTTCCTCATTGGCGCGGAGGCTTTTCCTTGTATGCCAATCTGCCTGCCAGTTATGAGGCAGAACTGGGTATTCGTTATCTCAAGTTTTCAGGCTCCCCTACCTGGATTTATACTGCCTATGTAGGAAAATATTATAAGAGCTGGCTCTTTGGCGCAAGAACTTATATCACTCCAAGTATCTACACAAGTACCGTATCTTCTTCTTATAACCTTTCAGCACGCTACTATTATGGTAGTGCTGATGATATGATTGGCGGAAATATTGGTTATGGTATTTCTCCTGATGATCGTTTCAATGCTATACAGCTGAATGGTACACAACAACTCACTTCTTACAGGGCCGGACTCTCCTTCCGGAAAAAGGTTGGCAGAATGAACGTGTTCACGGCAGATGCTACCTGGTTCAATCAGGAATATTTACCTAAAACCATCGGTAACCAATACCAATTTAGTGTAGCATGGCTGTACAGGTTCTAAATAAGAACAAAAAGAAAAAGGGATTGTCCTGGCGAGGGGCATTATTCCTGATTGTGCTGCTCACCCCATTCTGGATGTTGTTGGCCTGGTACCTTACGCCGGGGCGTAAATTGGTAGTAGCTATCGTTGATAAAACCGTGGTTAAAAAGCCCGGTCAGGAACACCTTTCCTTACACTGGATATTACACCAGCAAAAGTTCACTAAGAATGACAAGGAACTATATGATATCAACAAGGATTATTTTGGTTTCTTTCCATTGGAAAAAGAGCGGTATGAGCTGAAAGGATTAGAAAGATTTAATGAGGAGCAGCTTCAGCAACTGAGTGCCGATGCGGATATTGCCTATATCACCGACGCGTATGGTGTATTCAAGAACGAATGGTTTAAAGAAGGCAATCCTTCCGACCGGTCAGGAATAGTATACGGGGGAATGAGTGAGCAGGACCTGACTTTTTTGGAATACATGAAGGATCGGAAAAAATTAATCATTACAGAATTCAACGCTATTGGCTCTCCCACTTCTATCAGAAATCGGGAGCGCTTTCAACAAACATTCCGCATGCACTGGTCGGGCTGGATAGGTCGTTATTTTGAATCGCTCGACACAACAATCAATAAGGAGCTACCCAGGTGGTTGATTGATGGATATAAGCGAACCAATGATGGAAGCTGGCCATTTACACAAAGTGGCATTGCATTCATTCATGAGGCGAATGACCAGATCGTTATTTTGGAAAGTAATCGTGATTTGAAAGAGCCCCTGCCCTATATCGTTAGCTCAAATAAAGCGATGACGGAATATGGCATACCGGAACGTGTCAAATATTCATTCTGGTTTGATGTGATTGGTTATGATAGTGCCGTAAACGAGGCTATCGCCCATTTTGAGATACAGCCCAATGAAAAAGGTCGGGCCATTCTTCAAAAGAATGGGATTCTATCCCGCTTTCCGGCCATTACCCGTCATTTGGGAGATGACTATCAGTTCTATTATTTCTCAGCCGATTTTTGTGACAATCCTATTTCATTAACCACCTCTTATTTTAAAGGTATTGGCTTCTTTGACTGGATGATGTACACCAGTCGGGAGCCGCTGGAAAGAAAGAGTTTTTTCTGGAAAGTATACCGGCCACTTATGACTCGCATTCTCAATAACCGCTACCGGTTATTACACCCATAGAAAAATCATCATGGTTTCCTGAACTGGTTGGCTACACTATCGGGCAATAGTTTCGTTCTATTACCAAACAGGTTATTCCTGGCTTTGAACTGATCGAAACCAGCCTTCAATGAGGCTTTAATCGCGTCATCATTTACAGGGTCAAGTTGCAAATTGGAAGAGATCTTGTACAAATCATCGCCGTTAATCATATACATACCACGTACATAATCGATGAGATCGGGTTTGGTCATTTTTAATGGAATGGCATGTATATTTCTGAGAGACCTGGCCGTATCTAATCCTGTACCCATCCAGTTATTCAATGATGGAACAGGGAAACTGAATGATTTTTTCATCCAGCTGGTGATGGAAGGAACGATATCAAAATGACTGGAGATAGCGGCAAAGCGCGCTGTTTGTTTTAATAGTGGTGAATAAATGATCAGCGGAACGTGATAGCGATCTATCTTAGTGCTCATAGGAATCTCCGGCATACGGTGATCACCGGTTATAATGAAAACGGTATTTTGAAAATCGGGTCTTTGCTGGTACTGACCAATGAAATACCGCAATGCATCATCGGCACTCAAAATACTGCTGTACTGTTTGGTATAATTCCTGTGTTCTTGTTTCTTCTGATCATCAAAACCCAGTTCATCCATTCTCTTCTCAAATCTTTGCTGATATAGTGATGCATTATTGATCAGGAAAGGGCTATGGGTAGATACAGTTAAGATAATACCCAGCCTGGACTTACTGGTATCTGTTGATTCAAGATCGAGGAAGTGTTGAAATACAGACCTGTCATCATACCCCCAGCTAAACCCGGCGGGTGAGTTAGGAAGTCGTTGATATTGGTTACCGGAAAAACTGCTTTCATCATTTACATTATTAATGACTTGTAA
>VFQP010002473.1_pt1 | contig 20532 bp, 22 predicted proteins | sample 3512351 | NCBI WGS metagenome assembly VFQP01 (sample SAMN10412372, study PRJNA504923) | tailings metagenome | isolation source: Relicate 1 Philex TSF1 revegetated site | place: Philippines: Tuba, Benguet | collected 2017-08-29
AGCTGGCCGCGCTGGCGCCACAGGCCCCCCGGCGCACGCTGCACGTCTCAGCGGTGGCCTACGCGCCCGACCAGACCGTGGCGGCATCGCGCACGTTCACCCAGTTCTCCATCTACAAGGCGCGGGGATCTCCCGCCTTGTGGCTGCCCCCCCCCTTTTGCAGCACAGCTTGAGCAGCACAACGTGTGAGGGAGAGCATCGTGATCACTACGGGTGAGTGCGGCGGGAGCTCCCTGCACCGCAGGGCAAGGCGGCGGTGACGTTCAAGGCCATCCCGCCCACGTTCCGCTCCGGCTTCTCAGGGCAGTACTCGAGCTACACGCTGGAGCGTGAGGGAGCGCTCTTCATGGAGTTTGCGCCCGTCAGCTCCCAGGCGAGCCCCCTGCCTGCGCTGATGCCCGCGGGCCGTACACGCAACACCGCGCAGAGCGCGAACGGGCCGGCGGTCACATGTGTGGGTGCAGGCGCAAGCCGGGCAAGTGACGAACCGCAGCTACGACTGGCAGAGCAAGATCACCTTTGCGCTCAAGGTGAGGCAGCGCCATCTGAGAGCTAGCCGGCGGAGCATGCCTCACGACGCTCACCCCGACACACCCCCTTCCTGCCCCTCCGTGCGCCGCCGCAGCCGGTGGAGCTGGCGCAGCTGACAGACGTGGACAACCTGCCCGACGTGAGCAAGGGCATAGACCTCTACCACGACCCCAACAAGGGCAGCAACGACGTGAGTGCGGCGCCCGACCTTTGCCTTTGCGCTAGAACCGCCTGGCGCGGGGCGCAGACAAGGGTGTGCGGGCCAGCGGCCTGTGGTTGTTCACGCGCGTGCTGAACAGAGCTTCCCCTGTGGGTTGTGTGTGTGCGCTGCGCTGTGCCCCCGCAGCCGTCGGCGGTGCGCACGTCCAAGCGGCTCAAGCTGGTGTACAACCCCAACGGGGAGGGCTACCTGCTCACGCTCACGCACACCAAGGAGGGCGCCGCGCCCGTCAACCTCACCGTGCCCGTCTCGCGTGCCGAGTTCGTGGTGCGTGCGGTGGGCCCGTGTCGGCACGTGTGTGTGCTGGACGCCTCGGCGGGGCCAGAGCCCATGAACAAGGGAACCGCTGTGCGCCCCGTGGTGACTTGTCTGGGTGCGCTTCTGCAGGTGCTCAAGCACCTGGCGGGCTACCTCATCCCCCGCATGCTGGGCTTTGACATGCTGTTTGAGGGCGCCGGCGCCGTGCCCACCAACCTGACCAACGGGGCGCCCGGCGGCAACGGCTACTGAGCGCGGACAGCGTGTGAATGTGATTGCGTTGCGTCGAGGGATGGCGGCACGTGCGCTGATGCCCTGTTGCCTGCAAGCGGTGTGAGGTTCGCACGTGCGCACCTAGCTGCCAGCAGCGTCAGCAAGCCGACGCCCGCGCCCACGTCCAGCACCACCACGCCCGCCCTCTCGGCCGCCTGCTCGCCAGCCTGCACGGGCCCGCTGCTCTGCCTGGCCTGCCGCTGCTCGGCCACCGCCGCCCTGCGCGCGTCACCAGTGTGCCCAGCACGCAGCGTGTGCTGGCGCACGACTGCGAAGCAACCGGCTGAGCGGACGACAGCAAGGGGACGCACTGGAGGGCGTGGAAGTGCGTGGCGGTGCGGGCGTGGTCGCGCAGCAGGTCGACGTGCCACGTGGGCAGCAGCGTGGTGCGGGGCACGGACGGGGGGCTGCCGGCGCGGCGTACGTGGACGGCGCTCGGCTCCACCAGCACGTGCAGGTCCACCTGGGTGGAACACGACGGCCAGGCGCCCCAGCACGCGATTGCACACACCGCGCCCACAAACAGCGTCATCGCAGTGCAGCGGCGTGTGGACGAGGCGGCGCGTTGGCGCACCGGCATGCCGTCGTTGGTGCGGAAGGCGTGCGCCAGGTGCACTGTGGCCTGCGTCAGGGACGGCTGCCTGGGCGGCTGCTGCGGCTGCAGGGGCCCGGCCTCGCTCGTGTCCCACAGGCGGCGCTGGGCACCTTCGGGGCCAGTGGTGGTGAAGTCCAGCACGGGCCACACGTGCAGGGCGCCGCACACGCCGGCCGTGCTGGCCACCACCCGCGCGCAGCCGGCCTGCGCCCGCAGGGGCGAGGGGTCCAACCTTGCCGCCGCCATTACGGCCGACTCGAGCACCGCTTGCAGGCTGACGGTGGTGAGCAGCGACGGCGGGCTCAGCGCCACGTGCGGCGTCCTGCGCGAGGGACGACCCACCGCTGGTGCGCCACATCAAGCAGGGCAGCAGCGGTCGATCCTCCGTGCACCACTTAAGTGCAGCGCTCACCCGCCGACGGCCGTGGGCCGCGGCTGCGTGTACCAGCCGCACGCCTTGTTGACGGGCGAGAGGTCCAGGCCCGCCACCACGCCCGTGTGCCACTGCTGCACCAGCCGCCCCATGAGCCGCACCTCGCCCGGCAGGCACCGCGCGCCCGGCGCCACCAGACCGGCGGAGGCCGCCAGGTGCAGGTCGGCCACCAGGCCCTTGCCCAGCGCCCTGCGGGCCACAGGTGCAGCGTAGCGGTGCAGGAGCAATGGTGGAACGGCGCCCTGAGAACCGCGGGGGCAGCAGGGTGGGTCGCGAGGCGTTGGCCGCCCGTCACCACGCACGCACGTGGGGTCGAGCTGGTCAGTCACCACCAGGTGCACTGGCCCGCCAGGTAGCGCGTATAGGGGAGGCTGGCCCTGCCCAGAGCCGTCCGCGGTGTCGGCCTCCGCGGCAGGCGTCACGGGCGCGGCGCGGCACTGGCGCAGCGGCACCGGCGCCAGGTGCACTGCGCGGGCGTCGCCGCCGCACGCCGCCACCACCTGCCTGTTGGCCTCCACAAAGGCCCGGGCCGCCTGGAAGGCCAGCGGGGAGGGCAGCACGGCGGTGGCGGCGCTGGCGCCGGCGCACGCCGCGAGCAGGGCCCAGACGGGCGCGCCGGGCCCCAGGCACAGCACGCGCGCGCCTGCCGGGCCGCCCAGCCTGTCAGCGCAGGCGTCTCTGATGGCGCGGCCGTACGCGTCGAGGCGCGCGCCGTCCTGCAGCACGCTCTGCAGCTCCGCTGGGGCGGCCAGCTCCGCCGCCGCCGCGCAGTAGGCCGCCAGCAGCGCGCCGACGCCTGCGTCGCCACCACCACTGCCCGCAGGCGAGCGCTGCTGCTGCTGCGTGCTCAGGGCTGCAGGTGCTGAGCGCTCCGCTGGCGTGCAGCGCTCGCGGGCGGGAGGAAGCGCCGCTTCTGCGACCCAGGTGGGCCGCCACCGCCAGTCCTTGGGCTCCCACACGCCAGGCGCGGCGATGCTCGTCTCGAGCTGCGCCGTGAGGTCGGCCTCCTGGGCGGCGTGCAGGCACTCGCGCAGAGCCGCGCCAACGCTCGACGCGATGATCTGCCGCTGGGCGCGCTCGGCCAGCGCCGCCTCGACCGCCGCAGCGCTCGCCATTCGCCGTGGCGCTCTGTGTGCGACCGGGCTTTGTCTTTGCGCGCTCTGTCTTGCCTCCTTCTCTGCTTCATGCGTCCGCTTCGCTCTCGATTTCCAAGTCTGGGACGATAGAATGCACGGTCCGAGAGGCGAGCGGGGGGGCGCAGCACGCCGCCAGCACGAGGAAGCACAACGCAACGCACCGCAACAAGAGAATGCACTGAGATCTTCTCCCAAGCACTCAGGCTGCTCGCCCTCCCCCGTCTGACGGCGCCTGGCTCCGCAGCGCCTGCTCGTCCTCCATGGGCGCCCGGCACATGGGGCACAGCAGCTGCCGCGGCGCCCGCGCGCCCCCCGGCCCGGCGCCGCCCCAGCTGCCGCCGCCGGCGCCCCCGCAGCTGCTCGCCTTGACGTGCGCCCTCAGGCACTCGCGGTGCAGCCGGTGCCCGCACGCCGCCAGCATCACCACGCGCTCCTCCAGCCCGTCCAGGCAGATGCAGCACGCCTCGTCGGCGTCGCCGCTCACCGCCACGCAGCACTGGTCCACCTTGGCCTCCACCTCCACGGCGCTCAGCACCACCCCTGGTGCGCCGCCCTCGTGCTGCTGCAGGCCCCGCCCCAGCACAAACAGCCCCCCAGGGTCGTCCTCGGGGCCGCTGCCCGTGTCCATGTCGTCCTGCCAGAACCCGCCCGCCGACGCGCCGCCGCCCTCGTCGCCAGAGCTGTCTGCTGCCGCACCCAGCGGCATCCAGTTGCCCAGGTCCTGGCCCCAGTACACGTGGGGCGTCACTGCCGCCATGACGGCCGCGGCCGCCGCCGCCATGAGCGACGCCCCGCCGGTTGCGACGGTGGCCGCCGTGGCGGCCGCGGGCTCGCCGCCGCCGCCGTCGCCGCTCCAGGCAGGGGAAGCAGGCCGCGACTGCCCTGACGCCAGCCGCTGGTAGCGCGTGCCGCTGCCCTCCTCCTCAACGTCCTCCACCTCGTCCTCCTCCTCCTCATCCTCTTCCGTGGAGGTGAGCGGGTTGAGGGAGGAGGACTGGGGCGAACCGCTGCCGCTGGCCACAAAGCCGCCCCACGCAAGCCCCGGGTCCATGAGCCCGCCCATGTGCAGCAAGCTGTGCTCGGCAACGTTGCCTCCTCCTCCTCCGCCGCCGCCGCCTCCTCCCGCCGCCAGCGCGCCGAGCAGCTGCCACGCGCTCGCGCGCACCGCCGCCAGCGCCGACGTCGCTGGCACGGGGCCTGCTGGTTGCCCCTGCTCCTGCTGCTGCTCCTCCTGCTGCTGCTGCTGCCGCGACGGGCTTCCTTCAGCCACCGGGCCACCGCCCAACTGTGAGGCGACGGCTTGCTCGCCGCTGCCAGCAGCGCCCTGGGCGCCCTGGTGGCGTGGCGGGTGCGCTGCAGAGCTGCTGCTGCCGCTGGGGCTGCCGACGAGCATGCCGCCCGCGTGGCCCACGCCTCCCCACCGCGTCCACACGCCTGAACCCGCGTCCGAGGTGGCTAGGGCCGCCGCCGCCGGCCCCGCAAAGTGCGGCGCGTGGTCGTGCCGGTCGTGGCCCGGCTGGCTGACGCCCTGGGGGGTGGCGTGGCCGTCCGCGCTGCTGCTGGCCGAGGGGGCGGGCTGTGGGCCCCAAGGCGTGCCGGTGGCGGCGCGCATGAGCAGGCTGTTGCGCAGCGGCGTGGCGGGGCGGCGCGCTGCCGCCTGGCGCAAACCAGGCTGCTGCCCCCGCGCTGCCGGGCTGTTGGCAGAGGCCGGGTCGGCCCCGTGGAGGCCTCTCGGGCCTGCTGCTGCGCTGCCAGCGGCGGCGTCCTGCCACGGCTGCTGCACAAGCGCCGGCCGGCGTGGCGGCGCCCACGCGCCCTCGTCATCGTCGTCGTCGGCCGAGAGGGCTGCACCCTCAGGGCCTCCTGCTCCCTGGAGCAGGCCTACGCGTAGCCCCTCCGCTCGCATTCAGAGCCTGCGCAGGTTCATCGTCGATGGGCAACGTGTCGCGCCGCGCTGCGATAGGGATGAACCCTGGCTGGCGCCTCCCGCTCAGCGGGCCCCCTCTTTGGTGCACCAGCTGCCATTCTACAGCACTGCTTGTGGTGCTGCTGCAAGGCCCCAGCCTCAATCCTCGTGCACGCTCTGCGCCTTGGATGTCCGTTGTGCGCGCCTTTGCGCCCCACAGAGCGCCGGGATGCGCAATCGCGCGCCACCACCCAGTTGTCTGCACCTTGCCATCGTCGCGGTGCATCGCTGCTCACCTGGCCGCGCTGGGGCTCCTGCCCCTGCGCGATTCAACTTCCTCCCCCCGGGCAGTAGCGTCGCTGCGGCAACGATTCAGATTTCCGTTTGCGAGTGTGGGACTGAGCTCGCGTGGTCGAACGCTTCCGCTGTGCGGTGCAGCTGAGCGGTTTCGCGTGCCAGCAGGACTCCGAGGAGCAGCAAAGCTGCAGGCAGAAGTCCTCACGCTCGGTGCACGCAAAATCAATCAAGCCAGCGCTCATGCACGCATCATGCGGGCGCACAGGCCAGAGGGGAATGACCCCAGTGACGTGCGCGCGACACGTTGTACGTACGAGTCAAAATGCGCGGCGCCGCAGGGGCACGGGGCCGGAAAAGGCACACAGATGATGGCCAATGGTGGGGGGCGAATGCAAAGAAGCAACGGATGCACACCAGTCCTAATGATAACGCGCTGCGATGGCAGCCGCCGAGGGGAAGGGCGGGGGCGTGGTCCCGCGGAGAGGAGGGTCCCAGAAGGCCGGGCTCCAGCGGTCCGTGTCTTTGTAGCCCAGCGTGATGGCCGCCGAGGTGATGGGCTCGTCCCACAGCTTGTTGGTCGCGCGTGGCACAGCGGGGTCGTCCGACAAGGGGATCCGCCACTCCTTGAACGCTGGGTTGCCCCACCAGAACCTCGAGAATGGCAGGTTGAAGAGCGTCAGCGCGACGGCCTCCCTGCGCTCGTCACCATTGGTGAGCGGCACCCACACCTCAGCGCATGTCAGGTGCAGGCGGAACACGCGCTCATGGTCTGCTTTGCCGTCCACTGCACGCTGCCGCTCCCTCTACCTCTAGATGAATGAGTTCCTGCGCACCGTGGGAGCGTGCTGCCGTGGCTTGTCTCGCAGGTAAAGTCAAAGGCCTTGATGGCGCCCAGGGAAAAGTCGCGCCGGTCATCGTTGTTCACCGTCACCTGGCCACCCGCCTGCAGGCAGCAAACGGCGGTGGAGCCAGGGCAAGAGGTGGCTGCAGCCACCTCCTCCCGGGGGGCCTTGAGCACCTGCAGCTGACGTGCCAACCTCCCTCTCCCGCACCTCGACGTGCTCAAGGTCCGGGATGGCCTGCGCATTGCGTTGTGAGCAGCAGCCAGCCAGGCACGGATCATGGCATGTCGTCAAGCAGGACTCCTAGATGATGAACGTCGGGCGTCACGGGGTGCGTACAACGTACGCACCCAGGAGCTGCGGGCGACCCCGTTCCACGTCATGTTTGGCGTCTTGAGCACGAGCACGTCGCCGTCAAAGTCCGTGCCGGTCCAGAATCGGGCCGAGCAGCATATCCAGTCGTGCCCCGCGTCCGCCGGGTGACCGTCGTCGTCCCCCAGGGCGGCGTCCGTCGCCACCTCTTGCACCAGGAGGGCTGCCAGAGCCTGAACTTCATCATCTTCGCTTTGCCGTGCGACCGTGGGGTTGCCGAGAGCTGCCTCTCCTGCATGAGTTGGTGCGCGTTGAGCAAGCACCGCGCAAGCGAGCGTCGAGTCGGCCAGCAGTGTCGCGCCAGAGAAGCGCGCGAGCGCCGAAGACGCGACGCGACGAAGGCGCACCTGCAGCGGAGTGGAGCTGGCATCCCGCGGCGAGCGCTACTACGACCAGTGCTGACAGCAGGCCGCGTCGGCCCACGGCCATCCGATGATGGCGCGGCGCCCTGAGAGCCCTGCGCGAGGTGAGTTTCGCAGCTGCGGCCACGCAAGGCGCGCCCTTTGTGTGTATGCTGTGCGCTCGCAGCTCTGCCCACTCTTGACTTGCCAGCGTACCGCAAGGCGGGCGAGCACAGAAACGGCCAAGAATAGCAGGTCAGCATCTCTCGAACACGCGGTAGAGCTTCTCGAGCGAGGTGACCAGCACCACCGTTCCGTCCTTGGCGCGGTGCTTGCCGGGCCGCAGCAGCGAGCGGAACGCCGGGAAGAGCACCTTCGTGCGTGGGAAAAGCCACCCACACCCACACGCTTGCATCGCGCTCGCCACCGTTGGGAGCAGCTGCCCGCATGCCCGTTGCGGGCTGCTCAGCTACAGCCACGCCGTGCACTTGCTCATGGTGCCCACCGCACCTGCTTGATCATCCAGGCCCGCGCGCCCTGCTCGTCCTCCGTGGGCGCCACGCCGCCGCCATCCGCCGCCGACGCCTCGCCGCCCAGGCCCGCACGCTCCTGCACCCGCACCACGGCCCATCGGGGCGCCGCGAGCTCTTGCGCGCCCAATTCAGCACAGAGCTCAGGGCAAAGCCCAGGTTGGCGCGCGCTCACCTGAGGCTGAGCGTCCCCGGGCGGCCCGGGCCCCCTCCACGCCAGCGCGCCTCCTTGCCCGCCCTCGCCGCCTCCGGCGCGCGGCGGCGGCGGCCCCGCGCCCTCGGCCGCCGCAGCCATGGCGCACTCCATCGCCTCGCCGCCCTCCACCGCCATCTCCACGTCCTCGGCCTCAACGGCCGGCTGCTGCAGCGTGCCGCCCCCGGCGTCCGCCATGGGCGCGTCGCCCTCCCGCGCCACCGCCTGCGCCTGCGCCTCCGCCCCGCCGCCGCCCACGCCCGCTTGCGCCTCCTGTGGTTGTTGCTGCTGCTGCTGCTGCTGACCAGCCCAGACGGGCATCTGCGGCGCCCTCAGCGCGTAAAAGTCCGCCAGCACCTGCGACGTCCGCAGCGTGGCGCCACAGATTGCCGCCGCGTGGTGGCTGCGCTGCCGGGGCCAAGCGCCCGTGCCTGCCGAGCGCCGCAGGGCCCTTGGCGGCGAGACTCTGCCCCTCACCTGCGCCAGGCTCCTGAAGCAGGGCAGCTCCTCGTCCCACTCGACGTGCTTGCCCAGCGCCAGCACCAGGTCGGGCAGGTAGCCAAGGTCCGGCACGTGACCCGGCACCAGCTGAGGCAGGCTCACCAGCCGCCCCTGCGACCCCACACACCCACACCCATACACGCGCCCTTTCACTGCGAGCCCCTGCCGCGCCTTGCGCACGCGACGCGTGCGCCTGCTGCCCATGCTGCGTGCGCCCTGCACGCCCTCCCCCCCGGATCTCGTTGCCGGGATCAGGTCGCTGTCAGTCAGTCAGTCACGCAGTCAAGCAGTCACCTGCGTGTCGACCTGCAGGCCCAGGTAGTCCCGCAGCATGGGCGCCTTCTCCAGCACCAGTTCCTGGGCCAGCGCGCACACCCCCTCGCGCGTGCCCTGAGACGAAGACTCGTCCTCCTCCCCGTCCTGCGTGTGTGCGGACCCACGCGCAACGCATGACCCAGGGGGGGGGGGCAACCAGCCTCTCCAGCACACACCATCGCCCCCGCTCGCTTCGCGCCTGCCCAGCATCAGCACGCGCACCTGCCAGGTGCCCATGGCCACCTTGCCCCCCGCGTGCACCAGCTAGGTGCTGACGGCCCCTTTCCCCCATCCTCGCGCGCACCTGCCAGGTGCCCGCGGCCGCCTCCAGCGTCAGCGCCAGCGCCATGAGGTCGCTCACGCTGGGCGGAGGGTCCAGGCGCACCAGCTGCGGAGGGCGCCGCTCCCAGCAGCGCAGCACCTGCGCCGCAACACACGCGCGCGGCGCAACACGCCGGTAGATGGCGCTGAAAGAGCCAGCGCAAGCCCCAGCGTCCTCGCTGCTGCGTCTGCCACTCCCACCGCGTCTCAGGAGGGCAACACGGCTCCCCAGCGCTCCCCCAGCACCACACAGCAGACCCCGTGGGGCCGTGTGGCTGGGCGCCTGCCGCTGCGCTCGGGCGCATCACCTGCGTGCCAGGCAGATGGCTGCACCCGACGCAAGCCTCAGCACACACACACACGCACGCGCCTACCTGCTGGTAAAAGAGGTCCTGGGACAGGTTGCGCACGTTGACGAGGTACAGGCGCGTCTGGTGCTGCACCAACGCGTGCACGTCGTCCGCCTGCAGCAGCGCCCGCACACAGCCCGCCAGCGCGATGTCCGCCCGGACAGACTTGAACTGGCGCCGGAACAGAGCTGCTTCAGCAAGCGCGAGCAGCTGGTGCGGCGCCATGTCACGAATGCAACGCTGCGCGAACAAGTTGCGAGCAGGGCGCACCATGCCCACCAGCACGTGGTCCCTCAGCAGCGCGCACAAGCCCTCATGCGTGGCCGCCTCCACCTCGGCCGCCAGCTGCCGCACGCTGTCCAGCTCGGTGCACACGCCCAGCGGCGCCCCACCGCCGCCGCCCGCCCCGCCGCCTGCGCCCTCGTCGTCGTCGTCGCCGCCCGCCGCCAGCGGGTCCGCCGCGTCGCCGGGGAAGGTGCCGGGAAGCTGCGCGCCGCCGCCGCCGGGCGCCCGGCGCTTGCGGCTGATGGAGCCTGCGCAAAGCGACCCCAGACCCTCGGCAGGTCGTGTCTTTGGCTGCCCTCAGGACGCTTGAGACGCCGTGAGCAAGAACAAGGTGGTGCCGCAAATGCAAGAGCCCAGGCAGCTCACCTGCCAGCGCGGCGGCGTGCGGCGCGGCGTACTGCGAGCTGAGGAACGTCTCCATGGACTGCGCCCGCCCGTCCACCCGCACCAGCTTGTTCGGGCGGTACGGCTGCGCCGCGCCGCCGCCCCCGCCGCCGCCCGCGCCGGCGGACCCCAGGCTGCCCCTGGCCCCGAGGCTTCCGCCCGACGCACGCCCCGCGCCAAGGTCCTCGTCCTCGCCCTCCTCCTCGTCCTCCTCCTCCTCGCCTTGGTCCCCTCCCGCCGGCCCTGCGGAACGCAGCCGGGCGACGTTGCACCCGAGCTCTGCCTCCACCTCGGCAGCCACACTGCGCGAGACGCACGACGTGAGGCCAGTGTGTGGAGCGTCTCGCGCACCTTGCGTGAGCGAGCGCCGCCGCTGCGCCTGCGTCAAGGGCTGCTGCTGCACGCCCGTGAGCGTGGTCTGCCGCAGCGCCGGCAGCAGCGCCGCCTGCTGCTGCTGCTGCTGCGTCTGCGTCTGCTGCTGGGTGGCAAAGGTGCGCGTGGTGTTGGACTGGCTGAGCAGAGCCTCGAGGCGCCCCCGCACCGCCTCAATCACCTCCTCCTGCACGCACACGTTAGCGTGAGCGAGAGGGGTTGCTCGCCCTCCCCATAACGGCCTGGCCGTGCGCCCCTTCTCCATCACGCTGGAGCGCTGGTTCACCATCCGCTGGTCCTTGCTGCTCCTGTTGGCGCCACAGGCGCGCCGCCCTGCACACGCCGCGCCCCCTCGCCTCACCTGGTTGAGCACGCCCACCTCGCGCTTGGTCGGGTGCATGTTGACCTCCACGTGGCGGGGCGGCAGGCGCATGAAGAGCAGCAGGAACGGCCGGCCCGACTGCTCCCCACGCGCAGGGCACACGCGGCAACAGCACCAGCGCTTGCCCCGGGGCGCTCAACCACCACGAGGGGCCCCACGCACCCCTCGCCAGCGCACACCCAGAGGCCTGCTGCCCTCTGCAAGCCGCGATCGTCCCGTGTGAGGCGCCTGCGCCCCTGCGTGCTTGGCTACCGCCCCCCCCGCTTACCTTTGGCAGCACGGCGGCGTAGGTGGCCTCCATGGCCTTGCGCAGCGCGGGCCACTCCACCAGCCGCTCGTTGATGAAGAGGATGAAGGTGGAGGACTTGGCGGCGTAGTTGGCCGACGAAGCGTAGCCCTGCACTCGCGCAGCACGTGGGGGGCGGGCGGGCGCGCCAGTGGGGCACGGGCGCGAGCCGCAGTTGTCGGGCCTCAAGTGGCCTGCGGCCGCTTCTGCGCAGTCAGCACGTGCACATACCTCGAGCGTGAAGGAGCAAGGCGCGTCCACGCCCATGTGGGCGCTCGGCTCCTCCCCCACCTGCGGGCACCACCCGCGCACGCGCACGCGCACGCCGTCCCTGGGCCCCTTGGTGGCGGGCCCACTTGGCCTGCCCTGACCACGGGCAGCGGGGCTGTGCCGCGCTCCCGTGTGCGGGCGTCGCCGGAGCAGCGGACCTGGCACTGCAGCGGCAGCAGCTCCTTGGCCACGGCGGCGCCGTACACGGCGCGCACGTTGTCCAGGCGCGAGCTGCCGGCCAGCGTGGACACGTCGGGCCGCGACTCGCCCTGCGCAGGCCGGCAGCACGCGCGCCGGGCGGAGAGCGTTGCGGATTAGACAGGGGAGAAGGGCTGGGCGGCGCGGACAAGAGAGAGGGGGCCGGGCGCCGCGCGCTCACGTGGCGCTTGCAGCAAAAGGCGACGCCGGCCTTGCACACGGCGTAGCGCGACACCACGTCCAGCACGCGCGCGTACTCCTCGGCCGCGCTCTTGAGCGCCTGCGGCCAGGTGGCCAGGTGGCCAGGGGCAGGGGGGTGAAGGCGCACCACGTGGCGGAGCTGTGCTGCGTCCTTCCTCACCCCAGCACGCGCGCCCGCACCTTGCGGCGTGTGGGCACGTTGTAGAAGAGGTCCTCGACCGTGATCGTCGTGCCGGGGACAGACGCCACGGGCTTGGCGCCGGGAGGCACCACCATCTCCGAGTCCTGCGCCGGGCGTCGCCGGGCGTCGCACCAGGTGGCGCAGCCCAAGCAAGGTTGGCGCGGTCTGCAGCACACAGCTGGGCGCGCGCGCTGCCCCACTGCACAGGCACCTTGTATGAGGCGCGCCAGCCGTGCAGCTGGTTGGCCGTCATGGTGGTGACCGTCATGTTGGAGACGAAGCTGATGCTGCAGAGCGCCTCGCCGCGGAAGCCCAGCGTGCTGATGGTCTCGAGGTCCTCGAACGCAGACAGCTTGGAGGTCGTGTGCCGCTGGCACAGCAGCGGCAGGTCCGCCTTCTGCGTGTGCACACAAGAGAGGGACGCACACGCTCGTGCTGCTGCTCTGCCAGGTGCCCCGCTGCCTCCTCTCTTGCTGCTTCCTTGCGCGCAAGAGCCCCATCACGGCTCTCAACTCGAATGCCGTGGCCATTGTCGGAGATCTGCAGCAGCTTGCAGCCGCCCTCCTTGACGACCACGGTGATCTGCGTCGCCCCCGCGTCGAGGCTGTTCTCGAGCAGCTCCTTGAGCGCCGAGCTCGGGCGCTGAATGACCTCGCCGGCCGCGATGCGGTTCACCACCGACTCGTCCAGCCGCCTGATGACCGGCAGGTTGGCGGCGGGAGCGTGCTGCTGCTGCTGCTGCCCGCCTGCTGCAGCCGTGGCGGTGGGGGCGGACGCGGCCATCTGACGTGCGCGCCCCGCCTGCGGCGCCTGCTGTGGTCAGCTGCAGCGGCCCAGCGCCACTCAGGCCATGCTGAGCATCGCCCCTGGGCCGTCCAGAAGCCCTTTGGGGCAGGAGGCGCAAATGCGCGCTGCGCGCGCTGCACGGGTCGCGCTTGTGTCCTCAGCGGCGCCTGGCGCTTTGGAGGGGTCCGGGTGACGCCCTTACAGAATCTTGCTGCGCCTCTCCCTTGCCACGCTCCTCTTCCCCCTGCACAGCGCCCATGCTGAGCCCCGCGCAAGCCGCCGGTCACGATTTCGGCACACGGCACCACACGCGCCACCTTCACGCCCCCGCACATCAGGAATGGCGGCCCTCAGCAGCAAGAACTTCGTCGCTGGCGCCGGCGTGGCGGCCGGGCGCCGTCAGGCGCCTGTGGTCAGCCGCGGCAGCCTGCAGGTGCGCCTCCCCTGGGCCAGGCGCTCAGGGGCCCGTGAGGGGGACGGGAGCGGCAGCGACACTGGAGCAGCTCCGTCAGCTGCTGCCCGCCCAGATCCTCCGCATCGGCGTGGAGCTCGTCGCTGTGTGCGGAGCTTCGCTGAGAGCGGATGAGGCTGAGGGACACGGCACCAGCCCGAGCAGCGCCGCACGGGCCAGCGGCCCATCAGCGGAGCGGGCCAACGGATGAGAGCGCCGCCAATCTCGCTGGCGCAGCAGGCGGCGTGGGGCATCTCTCCTGGGGCGAGCTTTGGCGCCTCACCCTCTGCTCAGGCGTCGTGCGCGCGTGCGCCCCAGTGTGGCGCCGCGACGAGCAGCAGCAGCAGCAGCCACTGGCGTCAGCGCTTTCTAGAGTGCAGCGTAGAGTGCAGGCTGCTGTGTGGGCAGGGAGGAGGCGCAACATCGAGAGGGCAGGACACGAAAGGTCGGTCTCGGCGGCGACGCTCAGCACGCGTGTGCCCTGCACGCGTCGGCGCAATGCTGCAGGTCGTGGCTGGCCTCAAGGAGGTGCGCGACCGCATCGCGTCGGTCAAGAACACCCAGAAGATCACCGAGGCGATGAAGCTGGTGGCTGCGGCCAAGGTGCGCCGCGCCCAGGAGGCCGTCATCAACTCGCGCCCCTTCACCGAGAACCTCGTCAAGGTGAGCGAGCTCGTCGTCGCACTTTTGGGGGGAGGGAGGCGCGCGCCTCTCGCGGCTCGCTCGCTGCGGCGCCGTCGGCAGAGGCGCAGACGGCGCAGGGAACGACGCCTGTGGAGGGTGGCACGATGCAATCACGGCGCAGGTGCTGTACGGCGTGAACCAGCGCCTGCGCGCCGAGGACGTGGACTCGCCCCTGTGCAACATCCGCCCCGTCAAGACGGTGCTGCTGGTGGTGCTGACGGGCGACCGCGGTCTGTGCGGCGGCTACAACAACTTCATCCTCAAGGCACGCGTGTGGCGGCGCTTTGGGGAGATGATGGCGGCAAGGGGGGGGGAAGGGGGCGCAGCGTGGTCGGAGTGCGATCCCTTGGGGGGGCTCTGAGCACGCGCTGCGCCGCTGCGATGCTCTTGTTGGGGCCGCGCAGAAGGTGGAGGCTCGCTTCAACGAGCTCAAGGCGCTGGGCCTGAACGTCAAGCTGGTGGCCATTGGCAACAAGGGCAAGCAGTACTTCAAGCGCCGCCCCAAGTTCGACGTCCTGAGTGAGTGCTGTTGCCTGGGGCGGCCAGTGGAGCAGCCAGCGGTGGCGTTCGGGGGCATCTGCGGAGGGGCCCCAGGCACAAAGCTGACGTGCCGCAAGCAGCATGCCAGGGCACCGCCAGAGGGGGCCTCCTCGGTCTAACCCTCCGCCTGCTGCTGCTCCCCCCTCCCCCTCCCTCCCTTTGTTTGCAGAGAACTTTGCTCTGGGCCAGACGCCCACCACGCGCGAGGCGCAGGCCATCAGCGACGAGGTGTTTGCCTCGTTCGTGGCCGAGGAGGTGGACAAGGTGGAGCTGATCTACACCAAGTTTGTGTCGCTCATCTCGTCGGACCCCACCATCCAGACGCTGCTGCCCATGACGCCCGCCGGCGAGCTGTGCGGCGTGGACGGCCGCTGCGTGGACGCGGCGGACGACGAGATCTTCAAGCTGACCACCAAGAGCGGCAAGTTCGTGGTGGAGCGCGAGAAGGCGCCCATCGAGACGGAGACGCTGGACCCCTCGCTCATCTTTGAGCAGGACCCCACGCAGATCCTGGACGCGCTGCTGCCGCTCTACCTCAACAGCTGCCTGCTGCGCTCGCTCCAGGAGGGCCTGGCCAGCGAGCTGGCGGCGCGCATGAACGCCATGAACAGCGCCACGGACAACGCCAAGGAGCTCAAGAAGGTGCGCGCCTGAGCGCTCGCAGGGGGGCAGGGTGGGGGGCGGGAAAGGGAGCCCCTCGGCTTGCTCCCTCTTTTCGGTGGCGCAGGCCAGAGGTGGCCGGGGGGTCGATGCTCGCCACCAACACGCTACGACCTCGATTCTTTCCTTCCCACGCAGACGCTCACGGCGGCGTACAACCGCGTCCGCCAGGCCAAGATTACCCAGGAGATTAGCGAGTGAGTGTTGAGCAAGTTGCACGGTGGTGGGGCACAGGGCGGGGACGGCGCAGCGTGGCGTCCTCCATGGTGTGCCCTCGACGTCGCGACCTGTGTGTGCGCAGGATTGTGGCGGGTGCCTCGGCCACCAGCGGGTAAAGCGCCCACCTCTCCACACCCTGCTGCTGCACGGGGCAGAGGGAGGGAGGCAGAGGGTGGAGGGCGGCGGCGGCGTCGGCGGCGCGGGCCGTCGTCGTTGCTGGGCGCCGCCGTGAGATGGCAGCATGGCTGCGGAGGCGTGTCGGAGCGGGCTGGGCTGCAGGCGGGCTGGGCTGCAGCCTGGCGGGCGGCACGTGACGGTGCAGCTGCCGGGCCCACCTCTTCTTTTGGGGTGGGGGCGATACGAGGGTCCCCAACCAACCAACGCACAAAAGGGCCCTGGGACGCCAACGCGCGGCCCAGGTGGTTGTGACGGGGATGCAAGCCGGCGCCTCTCCCTTCATATCTTGTCGGGCCGCCTGTGTTTTCGCCCTTGTGCTGCCCTCCGCACGGTCGCCCCGCCCCATTTTTGTGATTGCGCGGCTGGGGTGCCGGGGCGGCAGGGTGCGCTGCCGGGGTCTGGTCACGAAGGGTGAGCTGCTCGGCTGCATGGAGACGTGTGGCTTGCCGGGACGCTCGCGCTCGCTGCAAGCTTGCCCCATGTGGAGACCCAACATCGTGGCACTTCGTGGCGGTCGCAGCCCTTGCACAAGAGTGCGCCAGAGACCCACCAAAGCCACACGCAGGGGTCCTGCTCATGGCCTGTGTCGCGCCCACAGCCACACTAGAACACGATCGATCCTCACCTGCGCCCTTGCGGCGCACAGCTGCGACCGCAAGACTGCAGGATCATGATTGCGCGCGTGTGCGCCCCGCCCCTGCCCTACAGCCATCACTCACTCAAGGCCGCCCCAGCCGTCAGCTGCACCAGGTAGCGCAGCCGCGGGCATACCCACACGCAAACGGATCATAGCAAATCACGAGGTCCTGAGCAGCAGACGCAGCACGCTCGCGCTCGCAGTACAGCCCCTCAAGCAGCCATGGGCAGTGCGAGTCCGCTGCCTTGCTGCCGCACGCTACGCGTGCGTGTGGTCCGTACAATCTCAGCGCGCCCTGCAGCTAAGCTCTACCTGCGGCTACCTGCACCAAGCACCAAACGCCTCAACGCTAAAGCACCTAGGAGAAGACCCCGCGGCTCGTATCGTGGTACAGCGCGCAACTGCGAGCAGGCCGGCGCTAGTGGCGTTCATTCGCTCCCGGCCGCCTGTCTCCTGGGGACCTTGGGCACGGGAGGAGGGAGGACCGCGACACCGGCCATCTGGTCACGTCTTGGCCACCGACAGCGTGCCCTGCACCTCGTTCCAGACCCAGCCGGCCTCTAGGCACGCTGCGGCGCGAGCCGGGCACGCACGCAGTGCGTGGAGCTCAGCGTCGGGTGCGGGCGCATGATGTGCGGGCCAGCGGCTGCGGGCTGCCCCGGCCACGGGGCGGTGGCGAGTCAAGCAGCCCACACACGGCACCCAGGCACGCACCGCGGCGGGCGTCCTGTTCGCTGAGGCCGCACAGCGCCGCCACCTTGGCCGGCTTGACCGACGAGTAGGCCGACCCCAGCATGTCCATGAGCTCCGCCCTCAGCCTGTCGGCCAGCGCGGCCATGACGGGCTGCAGCGGCGCGCCCCACGCAAAGCCCTGCAGCGCAGCCCACACCTCGCTGTACTGCCGCTGCCAGAGGCGCTGCAGCACGAGGCTCAGAGCCTGCAGCTCCGCGTCGTTCTGCGCAGCGGCAAAGGGCGGCAGCAGGGCAAAGCTGCTGCTTGTCCTGGGCCAGCTTGTCCTGGGCCAAAACTCCAGGTTTTTGATCGCAATGCAGAGAGGTAGAGAGGCAGAGAGGGATGGGGCCTGAGGATGCAGGCTGGCGCGCGCGCCGCATCTCGTGATCGCTTGCTCACCTGCCGGACGTTGAGCGGGATGCGCTTCCACAGCGATCGCGCGTCATCTCTGCACGCAGGAGAACCACGCAAAGCGCCTGGTGTGGTCTCCTGGGGTCAGGCAGTTGAGGCCTTGACGCGGGCGGCGGGCTGGGCGACGCCAGGACTCACAGCCGGCGCTCCGTGATGAGGCACGCCAGGGCCAGCGCACAGAGCCGTGCGTACTGGCCTTCGTGGCCCTCGGCCTGCAAGGCAGAAGCAGGGGGAGCCGCGCTTGAGCCGAGTGCTGACGGCGGCGTTGCAACGCGACGACCTCCCACCGCGCCGCTTGCCTGCGTCGTCGTGAGCGCCGCGATGGCGTCGCTGAATCGGTGCTCGCGCAGCACAGTCGAGACCTGCTCCTCGAGCGGCGCGGCACCCATCTCTCGCCGCCGCGGATGGCCAACGCGTCGAGAGCCACACAGCACCCAAACTCAGCTGCTGAAGTTGTTGCCCTGCTACCTATGAGTGTGTGAGTGCTTTGTCTACTCTACAGAGTCTGGAGATCCCTGGGGCGCGCACGGGCGGCTTTCCCCGCCGCTTTCTAGGGTTGGTCGCCCCGCGCGAGGACCCAACACGCGAGCCCAGGGCGGCATTCGGTTGCACCTTGGTTAGGGGCACGCTGGTCCGCAAAAACACGGGCAAGGGTGGGCACCATACGTCCGCCACCGCCACCCCGCCACGTGAGCGTCCTCCGCCAAAGTGTAATACCTAGTCATGCAGGCCCGTTGTCCCGTTGCGCTGCTATGATGCCTTCCTGCCGTGAGCACAGCCACATCGCGATCACCACCATCATGCAGCAGACTCAAAACGTCAAGTCACGCGGCCCGCGCGACGACCACAGGAGCAGACGAGCAGAATCACAGGCTCTCCAGCCGCGCCCACAAGCAGCACCCCTCCAAAGACCTCCTGCTCAGTGCTCAGTGAGGCCACCTGCCCTCTGGCACGCTCAGAGCTCCCAGCACACGTACAGTCAGCTCCTGGCGGACGGGCACACGGGTAACCGACGGACGCCACCGCGGCCCCTGGACAAGGGCCGCGCACTCCTCTCCCCCCTGCTGGTGTGCTGGGTGTGGAGCCCACGCACGCACGCTCCGCCGCCGCTACGCCTACATCGTCCGTTTGTCCGTCCTCCTCCTCTACTCGCAACTCCAAAAAAGCCTCGCTTTCCGCCGCCGTCGCCCTCTCTCTAGAGCTCGTACTTGAACTGGCGCGCGCCCACGGGCTGGATGGGGCGCGAGTTCTGCGCGTACGTGAGGCCGCCGCCCACGAACTTCATGAAGTCCAGGATCTGCGCGCACAGCAGCAGCAGCAGCAGCCGCAACAGGCGTCAGGTTCGCCTTTGGCGGAGCGACCAGGCACCAAGCGCCGACGTCCACCGTGTGCACGTGGCGGGCCCCCTCCTGGCGCACCTGGCGGTCGGTGACGCGGATGGGCTGCGTCATGACGAACCAGTCGACGCCCTCGGAGCAGGGCGGCGTGGTGAGCGAGCCGGCATAGTGCACGTACGGGCGGTGCCCCTTGCCGTTGTCCGCCGGCAGCAACGTGAGCGGGTCCAGTGGCCGCGTGGCCTGCGCGCGCGCCCGTGAGAAACGCCACCGTGTGCGCACCGCACGGCGGCGTGGCGAATGCGTGCTCAGTCGCCGTGCGCGCCGCCCTTTTCGCCCCGACCCGCCACTCACCGCCATCTGCTCCCTGGCGCCCGGGGGCGCAAACAGGTAGGCCGTCTGCACGGCGGGGTTGGGGATGGCGGCGCCGCCCTCCATCATGATGCCAATCACGGCCAGGCCGCCGGTCGACACCACCTTGTGCACCTGCGGGGTTGCGGCACGCACGCACGCACGCACGCAGCAGGCGCGCAGCAAGCAGAGGGCGTCGGCTTGTCTGTCTCCAGTGGCGTGCACTCTCTCGCTCGTCCGAAGCGTCCCCTCGGTCCAGGCAGCCACATTCAGGCGGCGAGGGCGTCCAGCACGTTTCGACGCGGAGGGGGCGCACGCACCAGGTGCACCTCCATGGGCGAGCGCTTGCCGTCCAGCGCGTGCTCGCTGGGCGTGTGGAAGTGGAACTGCAGCAGCTCCAGGTCCACGCCGCCAATGGTGGCAATGTTGCCCGGCTTGAAGTTCACCTGCGGCGCACAAGTGTGCGGGGCAGCGGCACACGTGAGAAAGACGTGAGAGGAGCCGCGCGCGAGGCCCAGCAAGGCGTGCCCATGGCGGGTGGCCAAGGCGGCTGGCTGCTCTCTGCTCACGAGGGCGGACCTGCATGGTGCCGTGGCCCGTGTTGAGCACCACCACGCGCTCCTGCGCGCCGTACTTGAACTCAATGTCGCCGAACTTGCACGTGTACCTGTGCACCAGGGCGCGAGGGTCAGGCCGCTGAGCAGCCTGCAACGCCGACGCTGTGTACCTAGTGGATTCACGCGTTCCTGAACCGAGGTCGCGTCGCACACCTGGAGGGCGTGCTGTTGCCGGTGCTGGCCGCCACGGGCAGGTTGACTGGCGACTGGCGCACGCCCGCCGCGCACACGCCCTGCCACAGGTTGGGGCCGGACAGCTCTGCACAGGGCGCACGCAGGTTCATGTTGTGTGCAACACACGGTCGGCGCGACGGGCCCGTGCCTGGCTGGCGCGCTGCCGCCCGGTCAAAGCGCTCGCAGGTTGTGAGCGCGGCTCGCTCTGCGCCGCTGCAGCGCTGGCCGGCCACTTGAGCTCGGTGTGCACTTTGGGAAGCCAGGTGGCGCGTGCGCGGGTCCCTGCGCCACTCTGGATATCCTGGATGCTGGCGCGCCGAGCTGTGGCACAAGCGGCTCACCGTAGTCCCACTCGTCGGCCTTGGCCATGTCGGCGCAGCAGGGGCACGACGCGAGGCCCACGGTGGCGAGGCCGCCCTGCACCAGCGTGCGCCTGCTCACGCGCGGCTGGGCCATGTTGATGAGCGAGGGGCGCTTGCTGTCCACTGGCGCCTGGACGGCCGGCTCGGCCTCCTCCGCAGCCCGGCACGCCACCGATGGCACATCGCGCCTCTGCTTGAGCTGCACCGGCTGCGCGGGCGCCGTCGCGCGCGCCTGCTTGCCGCCGAGTGCGGATGAGAGCTTCCTGTTGGAGCCCGTGTGCGGCATCGTCGACGCGAAAGCCATCTCGAAGAGCTCTCTCTGCAGGCGACGGTGCTCTGGAGTGCCGTGCAGCAGCTGCGCCGGTCCGCGTGCGCCTCTCGCTTGTGCGTCGCGCCCCGAGTTCTGCGCGGGTCCCCTCAGCCG
>VFQP010002474.1_pt1 | contig 20522 bp, 35 predicted proteins | sample 3512351 | NCBI WGS metagenome assembly VFQP01 (sample SAMN10412372, study PRJNA504923) | tailings metagenome | isolation source: Relicate 1 Philex TSF1 revegetated site | place: Philippines: Tuba, Benguet | collected 2017-08-29
CCCCACCCCCCACCCCACGCCCCACTGGTGCCGGTGCCCACACATCGTCCCACCCACCACCCACCATCACCCCACCACCCCCATGTCCCGCGCCTGCAGCCCCCAGCACCAGGTCATTGAGTGCTGGCAAGCCTGGGGGGGAGCTGCTGGCCCATAAATCCACCCCCCCCATGTAGGAGGGTATGTTGAGTAGGAGGAGACCCTGCAGTCGCTTGGGGAGCCACACCTCCTGACCATCACATAGTACCTGTATGGTGTGGTGGTGTGTAGGTGGTGTGTATGGTGGTGTGTATGGTGGTACACGTGTATGATACGTGTGTGGTGTGTTGACGTGTGCACAAGCATGGTGCACATACACAAACAAACAAACAACACCATACACAAACAACACCATACACAAACAACAACACACAAAAACAATACACACAAAAACAACACAACGCACAAAACCCCACCCACCTTGAGCTTGTCTGACAAATCCCCCCCCGTCCCCTCCACCACAGTCGCAGCCCCCACCCCTGTATACCACAACTTATTACCCACTTGACTTTGAAAGAATTCCGGAAAGCTATCCCTCAGCTGGTGAAAGTCGAGCGCAATACGGGCATCCACACCAATACCGAGGTAATTGTTCATGACTACATGGCGAGCGCCGGGGGGAAGGCGATTGGGTGGGGTGTGTTGAGCACCAGTGGGTGCATGTGTGTGGTGATTGGTGGTGGTGTGGGTGGTGGTGGCGTGTGTGGTGGTGGTGTGTGTGGTGGTAGGTTTTCGAGTGTCCTTGCTGGTGGAGGGTGCATCTATAGCATCTGCATTGTTCTTGGTATGATGACCACCACTGTTTGGCAGGGGTGCTTCTGCTGCTGTGGCAGTTGTACCAGCATGCACACTATCATGTACTACACCATTTGCACCACCACCACCACCATTATGACTGCTTTGTTTCCCACTATCAACCCCACCGATTGCTTTTCTTGTCCCAACACTCCTTCGATCACCATTCCCACTCTTCCCACCACCACTCCCACTGGTATTCCTCACACCACCACCACCGTTTTCACCCCCCCTCGTGTGGGGTACAATTTGCACATCCCACCTATCAAGCATAGCCATGCTTGCAGATGCTATATCATCAAACAACCCCTGAAGACTACGCTGCCATGCTGCTTTGAGGCCCCCACCCCACCCCAGACACCGAGCAAGATCATTGCCTGTGTGATATGGGGGTGATTGGGTGTAATCGGGGGTTGTTGAAATGGGGGGGACATTTGTGGAAGATGAGGGTGGAGGATGAGGGTGCGTGTTGTGTTATGTTGTGTGTACTACGTACATTATGTACGTAGTTGCTGAGCACATTGTAACGTAACATTTCAACTTCACACACATATTGGTCACTCCTGTACCACACACATACCCACCCACCCCCCACCCCACCCCCCACCCCCCCCACACAAACAAGAAAATAAGAAAATAAAAACAAGAAAATAAAAACACCTACCTGTCCCCAGTGGCATGAGTGCAACAGGTGGCAGCTGCCACTCCAATCTCCCCCTCGCCACCATAGTACTCTTCAACACATCAAGTGCACCCAACACCCACCCCACCGTCCCATCCCCACCCACCACCAACACTCGCAGGTTGGGCACTTCAGCAAAGCATGCAAGGGCGTGCTCTGGGGAATCTGCGGGGAGCTCTACAACCTGCAAGGGGTTGAGTTCTCGCAGGAAATTGCGTTTCAAGAGGGAACCGAGTTGTGGGCCGCTGCGGGTGTTGAGGAAGACGAGGAGGGGACGACACCCAACCGGCAGCGTGCCTGTGGGGGGGGGATGTGGGGGGATGGGTGTGCGCTGTCCCAGTCTCACCCTATCCATTACCAACAAAACATAGAGCAGGGGGGAGGTGATAGGGGGTGGGGGTAGGTGATACTGGTGGAGGGGTTGACCTGCGTTCCAACTCTCCCACCCAAACCCACACAAACAACACGCATACACAACACCCACAGCACCCCCACCACCCCCCACCCCCCACACCCACAAACACACTACAAATACACCAATCACATACCAATCATATGAGACTGCCACACTGTCACACGATTTCCCCACCACTTGCGCCGTACACCCCGACTCAAGGGGCCCCCCGGCCCCCCCTGGGCCCCATCCGACTTGCTACTGGTTCTCCTGCGTTTTCCCCCAGGCACAACATCCGTGGAGGATACATTCGCGGCAGTGTTGGCTGCGGTGGTGGTGTGTGTATTGGTGGGTGGTGGGGGTGGGTGATCCCTGGTGGGTGATTTGTTGGGTTTGGCTTGGCGCACACAGTGTGCAGGGAGCACCATGTCCCTAAGGATGTTTTTGCAGAGGGGGAGAGTGGGGTGTGTGTTTGTGACAACAATATATAATGGTGTGTGTGGGGTGGGGGTATGGGGGTATGTGTATGTAACAACAAAACACACTGATTCACCCACAATCACCCACAATCACCCACAATCACCCACGATCACCCACGATCACCCACAAACACCCACGATCACCCACAAACACCCACGATCACCCACAATCACCCACAATCACCCACAAACACCCACGATCACCCACGATCACCCACAACCACTCAAATCCTACCAGTGTCTCCCCATGGTGCACTTATCAAGCTCCAGCAGCTCTGTGCCCTGCTGATCACTCACTGCTGGGCTTTGAATAGTTGTTGCTGCTGCCGCAGACGTGGTGCGCTGTACACCACGGTGCATACTGGTATTTGTGAGGAGGTGCACACTCGTGGCAGTAGCAGCAGGGGCACCCCCATGAGTAGGGACACCAGCACCAGCACCACCAGCAGCAGCAGCAGCAGCAGCAGGAGGAGGAGGAGGTGGAGGGGTGCCATTGTGTAGGGTGGTTTGCACTCGGCGCCCTGCCTTGGTGGCCAGGGGGGGGAGCTGTGTGTGTGTGTGTGTGTATGATCATTGTTGTTGTGGTGTATGTACATGTACTGTGTATCCCCCCCCCCCCTTCACCCACACACAACACACACACATCCCACCCTTTCCACCATCCCCTACCTTGACCCCCCTCCCCCCCTCCCCCCGTCCCCCCCTGTTCTCCCCCCTGTTTTCTCCCCTCTCTTTTCCCCCCTCCCCCTCTGCACCATCAGTCTGACTGGCAGCAGAGTCACCATAATACGTAGCATGTCCATCCATCAGTGTACCAGGGGGTTGCCCATCACCTTCCCACACAAAGGGCAGGTCTGAGCCACTGAGACGACGTTTGTGGGTGCCTGGGCGTGCCTCTGTGAGTATATAGGGTGTGTGTATATGGTGTGTGTATATGATGTGTGGCGTGGGCTATGGTGTGTACATGATGTCGTCCGTGTGAACGTGGGTGAGTTGTGCTGTAGGAGGGTGGTGTCATAGAGCACATCGTATGTGTGGGAGATGACGTAAAGCACGCTGTGTCATCACACCCATACACAGGAAAACATATACAAGAATGTGCCAGTGACACACACACATGCAACAACACACCTGCAGTTGCTGTTGTCAGTGGTGGCGCTGCCATCATCCCCGTCCCTCCACCCCCTCCCACACCCCTACTGGTCCCTGCCATGTCCATGGACCCCCGCCGGGCCCTCCTTCGCCGCGGCTGCTGTCCTACCCCCCCTTTTCGCACCCCATGATGGTGATGATGGTGGTGGTGTTGACCATGCGCCCCCCCATGTTGACTATTATGTTGAACATTGCTGTGGGTGTGTCGGCGGTGGATCCGGGAGCGGGTGGGGCTCCCGGGGCGGCTGCCATCACTCACCATGCCAGAGGAGAAGCCCCATCCCCCACCAAAGGTAGTCAGGTTGGTCAGGTCCCCTTGTCGTAGTGCTGCTGCCACCTGTGTGTGTTTGGGGGGGAAGGGAATGTGTATGTCTGGGAGTGTGTGTGGGAGTGGGAGTGTACGGGAGTGTGTGTATAAGAGTGTGTGTGTATAGGAGTGTGTGTGTATGGGAGTGTGTGGGTATTGATAGATACATTCCACAGATGCATACATTTCACTCACACACATCCCCCACGACACACCTACCCCCACCACACACCTACTCCCCTCACACCCCCACACACACCTTGGTTGAAAAACACCCAGGGTGGGCTTCCAAGTAACACCCTACATGACACACTGCACTACACGTGACACAGCTCCATACAGCCTCCACAGCCAGGGGCCCCATCTCACATGGTTGCTGACAGTATAAGCACACTTGGAGCGATACATCCTGCCCCACATCCTCCTGTGTGTGGGGGTTTGTGGTTGTTGGTGTCTTGTTGCGTGTGGTGTTTTGTTGCGTGTGGTGCGTTGTTGTGTGGGTGTATACATGTTTGCCTGCATGCACATAGATACAATGTTGCTACCACCATATACATTGACTATCACCATACACATTGACTACCACCATATACATTGACAACCACTATACATATTTGCTACCACCATACAACTTTTGACTATCACCACACAACACAGCCATCACCACATATGTACTGCCTACCTGTTGCTTCTGTTGAACTGCCCCACTTGGTTTCCAGCAGTGGAGTGCATACTCCGCCCCGGGCACTGCCATTGGTCGACAATTACGAGGAACATGCTTGGCACATGAATCATGACAGAGCACACCACACAACTGACAACACTGTGGTGTGTGTTTGTGTGTGTGTGTTTTATGGGGGGGGAGGGTGTAAGGCTAGGTATGTTTAAGAACACACATGCATAGCTTGCATACACACACACACTCACACACACACAAACATTACACACACGCCCAAGGCCACCAAAACAATCTTGTAGCAATCACCTCACCCCCCCCACACATATTGAAATCACCTCAACCCCCCCACATACGCGTGCAGTTGCAGTTGGGTGCACAGGTCGGAAACACGCAATGCAATACGCAGGCATGTCCAATGCAGACCCATCGATCCAAGCATGTGCTGCAGGTGGGTATTGTGTGGGGTGTGTGCGCCTCAGCTCCTCTGCAGCTGCTGTGGCAAGTGCAACTGCTGCGCTGCATCGCTTGCTGCTCGACCACCTGGGGTGTGGTGTTGGAGGGTGTGTTGGAGGGTGTGTTGAGGTGATAGAGGAACGTGTATTGAGGTGCAAACAACGCACAACATCAACCAACACCAGTGACAACAATATCCCAACAATACCACCTCTACTATCCCCACCACCCTGTACTATCCCCACCACCCTGTACTATCCCCACCACCCTCTAGCAAAACCGCCACCGCACCTCAACACAGTGGCCACAACGGTTGCAAGCACTAGGAGAAACAGGAGGGATACGGCAGCACCCACCAAGAGCAGCAGCAAGGGGCTAAACCCAGAGCGACAGCACAAGGTGAGGAGCTGTGTGAGGGGGTTGCTGCATGCCAAGCGTGTGTATGCGCGGGCTGCTGTACAGAGGTCGCGATCATGGATGGCAGCCTGTGTCGTGATGGGCCGATGATGGTTGGATGGGATGGCCATGCCTGAGGATACCATGAAACAACACATATGCATTACACTAGTAGCCATATAGTAGCCATAGTAGTGACCAACAGGTACCTGTGCAAAAATCTGTCGCCAGTAGGCAGTGTTGCAGTTGATTGGAACTGCAAAACCACCTGCCCTGAGCATTACAGACCTAGTGGGTGGTCGCGAGATTTTGTTGTTGAGTGCATGAGATATGTTGCAAGCGTGGGGGGGCTGGGGCGCGCAACTAGGACCATGTTGATGCCTTAACAATTGTTGGTCACAACAACCGAGAACTATGGTTTCTCATGTTGCCGTGATTTTTCGTTGTTCTCACATGCAACGGGTATCATGATGAGCAAGGAATGCAGTGGGGTGTGTTTTGTTGGGTGTGTTTTCTTGTGTTTTGTTGTGTTTGTTGCAACGGGGGGGGTGGTTGTTTTCTTGACCCTGTGCATACATGTGTCGGCCCACATGCATACTGTGAAGCTCAAACTGATGGACACAGCTATGTCTGAGGGGTGATGGGGGTGATGAGGAAAGCAGCTGTTGGCAGCTTCACATACTTCATCAAAACTGCGGTTGACTTTTATACGAACAGCAACAAACCCAAGTAATTGTTGATTGACAAACGGCCCTGCTTGCACACGCGCACATAGAACTACCCAAAGCTTCTTGAGGCTGTCGTGTGCAACGAAATGCAGCTAGACAATGTTGTCGCCGATGCCATCTCGATCGATGTGCTCAACGCAGACCTCCTCTCTCATGTGTTTTCTCATTGTGCAGCTCAGGATCTACAGTACATCCCGTTCGTTTGTAGAAAATGGGCGAGCGTCTTATCCGGACCAAGTTCTGTCTGGCAGTTGGTTGCTGTAGATTTGGCAAAGGGGTTGATGGCTGACAATACCAGCTCCCAAGTGATGGTCAAGCAATGGTTTCAGCAGCGTGGCAGTGCAGTGCAGACCCTCCAGGTTTCTGAGGGGGATGCATCCACGCTGTCCACGTTTCTTTGCAACGTCCTCCCCGATGTGCGCCCTGCACTGCGGCACTTGGCCCTCTACCACGTGACCCTCCCCTCCCATGACATCCATTTGCTCTCTTCCCTCTACAAACTGCAAACTCTGGAGCTCTCCATCAGTTTGACAGACCGTGCCTGGCAAAATCACCTGTCACCACTCACACAGCTCACTGCACTACGCAACCTGGAAATCGAGGTATACCTATAGAGGGGATCTGGTTTGTGTGCTCCCGCATGAAACACAAGGCAAGCTACAACCACCTACATGCACACACACAGTTTGACCTCATGGACAGCAATGCAGAAGCAGTGGAAGCATTTCCTCAAGTAATAACCCATCTGCCCAGCCTCATGAGCCTCAGTATTGCAGGTGTCGAGGATCTTCCTACATCCCTCACACGCCTCCAAGGTTTGACCAAACTGCGTGCTGAAATGCTGGATCCAGGTATGCTGGTAGGTGTGTGGTGGGCACATGGGCACATGCCCCTGTATACCCATGAACACTGCTCCTGTATACACGTATGTACGCTACCCGTAACTCTGTCAACCTCATACCCCCAGTGGGCTTTCCCGAAGCTGTGCCAGCACTGTCCAACTTGGAACAGCTGCACCTGCGCTGGGGTGACGCTGGCATGCCCGTGCATGTGCCTGCCATGACCACCCTGCAGAGAATGCAGTCGTGCATACTAGAGGGGGAGGGTACAGGGGCATACATGGTGGATTCCCTGTCCACCCTCACGGGCCTCAAAACCCTGCACCTCAATGTGATGGCCCTGCAAAACATACCCACATGGTATGTGCTTGTGTTGTGGGAATATTGGAATATGGTGGCACGATTAGCATGCACCATCATCATGCACACAGGATATCCAACCTGCGCAAACTCAAGGACCTGACCATGCGTCACAATGCTGTATATGCCATTCCCGAATGGTATGTGTTTTTGCTGTGTACAGGACATACCACCCTGTTGTTGTACACTGGACATACAACCACATGTGTGTGCCCGCACTGCAAAACACATCCATATGCTTGCCACCCAGGCTTCCTGATGCCCTACCAGACCTCGAGGTGCTGCAGGTGGCACCCCAAACCCGTTGCACACAGCAGCAGCCCCATGCAGTACAGATGACCAATGGCGTGATGACCTACAGCAGTGTAGGCATCACAGTCCCTCACACAATGGCCAGCATGCAGCATCTGCAACACCTGTCCCTCACCAGTCGACTAGGGCCCGTGTTTCACATTGTGCTGCAGCTGCCACAGGGGTCTTCGTGCTTGCTGCACCCTCGCAGCGTGGATGGATGCCTTGTGGATGATGAGGCGTGGGAGGTGGATGCAGTGATACCCAAGGAAGGGGAGGGTGTGCTGCATGATGTGGCCAAAATGGTGTCTCTGCTGCATAGGACACACCATGTGGCCAGCCCATAGATATATGGTGTAAATGCGCAGACGTATCATTGGGTAATTGCCTGTTTGCATTCAGCTGCGCACGTTTTCCCCCCTTTTCTACAAGTCAATACCCACATCTTGTAACATAATGATGTGGATATACACATGGATAATTACTTACGAACGCATCATCACAATGTTGCAGACCCCCCATCACGACCACACTATGCGTTTCACCTATCCTTGTATCACCTATCCTTGTATCACCTATCCTTGTATCATCACATATCCTCTAGTGATGTCACTCAGGCACAGGCTGCTCCTCCAGTGCCAGCAGCACAAACAGTGGCAAGCCCTTGAGTCGATCACGACCTTTGAGTTCTGGCAGTTCAATAATGCATGCTGCTTCCACTACCTGACCACCTACATTCTCCACCAGCTTTATACCAGCCTGGGGTGTGTTAAAGGACACGTGATGGGTGTGCATGCAGTACACGCAGTTTGTAACGCATGCAGATTTTAGCACATGCAGATTTTAGCACATGCAGATTTTAGCACATGCAATTGTAGTACATGAGCCTCACATATGGTGCACACCAATTGGCACATGCATGCCACCAAACATCCCAATACAGTCACAAACAACAACCCTATTGCAATCCAAGAAGGACAATCCACGCATACCTCCAGTGTGCCACCTGTGGCTACCAGGTCATCCACCAACAACACTCGCTGCCCAGGCTTGACAGATCCTATGTGATGTTGACCACTTGTAATGTATGCAACGTTGACCACTTGTAATGTATGTAATGTTGACCACTTGTGACACAAGCAGGATAGCTGACCCATGCATACAAAGAAACGACATATGAAAAAGAAACAACATACTCACAAAGAAACGACACACGTACAAAGAAACAAATCCGTACAAAGAAACAACATGTGAAAAAAGACCTGCATGACACCCTTGGTGTACATCGTCTCCCCTTTATGTATTCATCACAATATACTGTTCAAACCCTCATTCACTACAATATACTGCTCAAATCCTCATACCCTTTTGCAGCTCAATTTTATCAGTGCTGTATTCTGTAATGTATTCTGCTGCTATGGTTTCACCTGTTTGTACACATGTGGACAGCATGAATAGCGTCTGCAGCACACACACTAGTGTGCATTCACTCAACCAGTACCTGGCAGCTTGCCCGGCTTTCGCAGGGGGACAAAGGGCACCTTGAGTGCCAATGCAAGTGGTGCACCAAAGATGAGGCCACGTGCATCAAAGCCTGTTGTGTGGGTGCTGTGAGTGCAACAGTACAACGAGAAACACGGGTGCAGGTGGCCACCAGACGTACCGGCCACCACGTCCACATGCTGGTCCTTGTAGCGCTCCACGAGGACATCAATGCATGTCTGAAACACCTCGGGCTCCAACAGCAATGAGCAGATGTCGTAAAACATGATGCCTGGCTTTGGAAAGTTGGGAATAGTACGGATTGCCTTGGCAATCTTGTCCAATCGAGGGTCATCAAAGGCTGCCATGTCTTTTGCTGATGTTGCTTGTGTGATTCGGGTTGATCTACGATGCGTGGGTGAAAAGCCAACGGTAGGCGTTAATTGAGGTGATCTGAAGCACTTGATGCTGCAAATGCGACCCAACACACTGCTAGAAAATGGCGTGCAATTGGCTCGCAGCATGAGTGGAGTGATTCTGTTGGAGAAATTAGAATATTTAAACACTTATATAAAACAAAGTCCAGATAAACCGCAGTACACCAACCTTTGACCAACCATTGTGCACAGCAATTCACGATGCTGTGTGCTGCTACGTTCACCAACTGTCATGCACGTCACACCCAATCCATCCTAGGTCCAAAAGCTGGGTTTGTCACAAGAACCAACCTGCATCATGGTCAACAGCGCCCATCCCAGATGCTGCATGTCCCACCTAGGATGCCACGCCAATCCACAATGCGCATCACAGCCACATCACAAGCATCCCCACAACAAGCACAGCCTGGGGTCACACGTGTTGGCTTTCTTGGCATGGGGATCATGGGCACCCTGATGGTGCGTGGTTGCAACTCAATCATCCCTCACACCAACTCCCTCACACCAAAACCTATTCCTCCTGCTATACACACATATACACAGGCAATAAACTTGGTCAAGGCAGGGTATGAGGTCACGGTATGGAACAGGTCCCCTGCTCGATGCAAGCCCGTGCAAGAACAGGGCGCTCGTGTGGGTGCCTCCCCCAAAGAGGTGGTGCAATCATGTGACATTGTATTTGGTATGCTTGCTGATCCCAATGCAGCACTGGAAGTTGCCATGGGACCAGAGGTGTGTTTGGTGTGTGTGTGTTTGGGGTGGTTGGGGTGGCTGGAGTATGCGCATGTGTAGGACATCATGTATTGTGTGTTCCATTGCCTGGTGTATAACCCGTACACACATGAACAACATGATCAACCAACATGATCACCCAGGGTGTTGTAGCTGGGATGAGTGAAGGCAAGGGGTATGTGGATGTGAGCACAGTGGATGCTGCTACTAGCCGACAGATTGCTAATGCTATCAGGTGTGTACTGGTGTGTATTGGTGTGTACTGGTGTGTACTGGTTGAATGTATGCATTGGTTGATATGTATGTAGGTGTATACACAGTGTATGTATGTAGGTGTATACATAGTGTATGTATGTAGATATACACACACAGTGTACATAGAAGTAGATGTTAACACACAGTGTATGCATGTAGATCATCTTCATCACACACTATCATGACACACAATCACCACGCACTATCATCACGCACTATCACCACACAATTATCACCAGTGCTGCTGGTGGTCGGTTTCTAGAAGCACCTGTGTCTGGTAGTAAGAAGCCCGCTCAAGATGGGCAGCTCATATTTCTAACCGCAGGTGTGTGAGGGGGGGGGGGTGGGGGGTATATGTACTGATCATGGGTGTATGTACTGATCATGAGTGTATGTACTGACCATGGGTGTATACGCTTGGCATCCTCTCAATACAATGTTGACATCCTCTCACCTCCCTCCCAAAGGTGATGAGTCATTGTTCACAGAAGCATGTCCTCTGTTGGATGTCATGGGCAAGGCATCCTTTTTCCTAGGGGATGTGGGTGCAGGTGCCAACATGAAGCTCATTGTCAACATGGTGCGTTATTGCTGCTGTGGTGTATTGTGGTGTTGTATTGTATTGTTGTGTATTCATGTGGTGCTATGCATCGGTGTTGTTCGTACCTGTGAATGTGATGCTATGGTACACAATGTGCATGAATCTTCTGTTGCTCCCCCCAAACAACCACATTCTCACAATATACACCCTTGGAGAGACACGCCATCCCACCGACACAGATTATGGGCACCATGATGACGTCCTTTGCTGAGGGACTGTCCTTGGCTAAAAACACGGGGCTCAAGGAGACAGACGTCGTGGATGTGCTTGCATTGGGTGCAATTGCGTGTCCCATGTTTGCTCTCAAGGGGCCCACGATGATAGACGGTGACTACCCCCCCGCATTCCCACTCAAGCACCAGCAAAAGGACTTGCGCCTGGCGTTGGAGCTGGGGGAGCAGGTGGGGCAGAAGCTACCAACCTGTGAGGCTGCCAACACCATGTATATGTCGGCTATGGAAAACGGCTATGCCGATGATGACTTTTGTGCAGTCATTGAGGCAGTTGCGAGTGACTCGAGCTCGTGAAATATGTTTCAAGGGGACAATAGTTACACTAAAAATCTGTTTTACTCTCTGTTTCACCATTATGTAATACATGCGTGATACGTTTACCATTTGAAATCAAGTTGTTGTTCAAGGTGTGGAGGCATTTGGATTCGATCAGCAGCTGCCCACTACTACAACACAGCCCACCACTCCGCCCACCATGATCACAACAAGGCAAGATGCATGTCATGTGCACAGAATTTAAAACACATAGCGAACGAAACCACAACCACATCCATCGATCTTGTTTATATACAACGCCACAGGCGTGTGCGCGGTGCAGAGGATGGGGAAAACGTACCACCAAATGCGCTGGCTTCAAATTGGCGCTTGACGGTGTTTGAAGAGGTACCTGAAGAGTATGGGTGCCCACCATGGTGTATCCTCGATCCACAACAACCACTACACGACCCCAGGTTGATCGCTTTATCCTCTCTCTGCCACTCACCGACAGCGAGCGTGACTGCCAAATAGAAGAGCAGGTTGCGCGACACTTGTACAAGGCAAACCTGCAGTGGCACAGCACCACACAGCAACTTGAGCAGAGGTACTTGATATGGGTTTTTGATGTCACTTGTGGAAGATATGATCAACATAAGTCATATACATGTCAACATACATCGTGAAACACACACAGTTTGCAAACTGTACAAGACCTTGAGCAGCAGCTGGCAGCAGCGCAACAGCAACACGCCCCCATGCACAATCGTGGGCGCTCCACCACGCCATCCATCCTCGGGGATCACAACCCCAACCTGGGGGGGGCTGGCGCCACCCCATCAAACCAAGCATGGCGCATAAAAGACCTGGAACAACGTCTTGCAGAGCGCACAAGGCACATTCAGCACCTGGAGCAACAGCTGGAGGTGCAAGGGATGGCGAGCAAGGGACAGGGGCCACGCAGGGTATGTGGAGTTGAGTCTTGTGGGGGGCGGCGTGGAGTTGTGTGTATTGCTGTGTGTGGAGTTGAGTCTAGTGTTGTGTGTGGAGTTGTGTATAGTATGGAGTGTGGAGTTGCATATACGATGTGTATGAGAAAGTTGTGTGAGGATTGACCCAGTGCTGCATAAAAACAAACATGAAATAGGGTGTATATGTATAACACACACACACACACACACACTCAGGCATCCTCCCTCATGGGCAGTAGCATAGATGCAGGGGAATGGAAGGACAAGCTTCATGCAGCAGCAGCAGAAACAGCAGCACTCAAGTCAGAGTTGGCAGTGCAATCAGCAGCTGCTCAGGATGCTGCCTTGCATGCCATGCAGGTGTACATTGTGTTTGTGTGCATTGGAAATATGCATAGTGATGTATATACAGTGGCTGTATGTAATATGTGTATTGGTTGTATGTAAGGTGCATGTAAGGTGCATGTAAGGTGTACTGTAGATTGGGAGAATAGACATACATGCGTTCCATGCTGTTGTGTGCTACATGTTGTGAGGAGTATGGACTGCCTAGCACACACCCATCCACGCACCCATCCTCACACAATCATCCACCCCCAAACCCCCACCCACAACTCCTGCATAATGCACCCCCAGGAGCACCAAGCACACGAAGCCACCCGCGCTGCCCTCGCCCGCTCGGAACTCGACACCCAACACGCCCACCAACGCTGTGCCGACATCCAGCGGCAGCTTCTCGAGCAGGTGCAACACAATGATGGGCAGCGTGCGCACATCGATGCCCTCTCCCAAGAAGTGGGGGCTCTTAGGCAGCAGTTACACCAGCAGCAGCACCGGGCACTTACACTAGAGGGTGAACTCAAGACTGTGTCAGATGGGTTTGCTGCCCAGGCACCGAGTATTGCTGCGTTGGAGAAGTTGTTGTTGGGTCAGGAGGTTCCCAATGGGGATGAGGTGCTGCGCAAGCAGAACAAATTGCTGTTGGATCGTGTGCGTGTGTTGGAACAAGAGGAACATGATGCTGCGGTAAGGTGGTTGTGTGTTGTTGCTGTGAGTATACCCAGTATACCCAGTATACCCAGTGTACCCAGTATACCCAGTATACCCAGTATACCCCAATAAACCATATAGTGCTGTTCATGTTCCATGTTCCTACTAAATGTTCCATGTCCCTACTATATGTTCCATGTTCCTACTATATGTTCCATGTTCCTACTATATGACATGCATACTGCAACGTACCTAGTACCTATGTGCTGTACTGTGCTGTGCTATGTATACATACACACATACACTACACACGGGCACACATGGCTCACCACCATGACCTCCCATGCACAATCACATCCCCCCCTCATGTACCTTGACCCCTCACAAAACACAATCACACAACCCCCTCTCATGCACAATACTCACAGCAACAACGTGCCAAGGCAGAAGACCTGGCAGCTGCTCTAGCAGATACCCAAACCAAACTCGTAGACGCAGCAGCAGGACGAGTAGACACTGCTGCCCAACTCAAAGCAGCCAATCAGCAGTTGGCAGCAGCCAATCAGCAAATAGCAACCCTCCAGCAGGCAGTAGAAGATGCCAAGGCCGAGGCAACCCTCCAACAGGCAGCAGATGTGGCTGAAAAGATGCAAGCAGCAGTGGAGGCTGCCACTGTGAATGTGTGTGACAAGCTTCAGGCGGCATACATAGCCCTGGATGACCAACGGCAAGAGTACGAACGCAAGTTGAAAGATGCCACAGAGGAGACTGCACAGCTGCGGGAACAAGTAGAAAAGGGGGTGGTTATGTCCCAGGCACATGTGAACGCAGCCAAGGAGGAACAGCAGCGGCTTGTGTTGGAGCATAGTACCATGCAGGGGCGCTTGCAAGAGGTGCTCGGGGAGGTGACACGGCTGGAGGAACAGCTGAGGGAGATGGACATGGGGCTTGTTGCTGCAGAAGAAAGGGCAGTGAAAGCAGAGGGGAGGGTGGGGGAACTAGAAAAACTGGCAGTGGAGGCAGAGACACGTGCAATAGAAGCAGAAAAAAGTAATGCTACAGGAGTGGTGGAACAGCTGCAAGCACAGCTGGCTGAAGCAACAGCACGTGCCGAAAAGGCAGAAGAGCACACTGCCCAAGTAGAGCGCCTGCAAGCACAGCTGGCTGAAGCAACAGCACGTGCAGAGGTCCTCCAGCAACAGTGTGTGGCATTGGAAGCACGTGTTGTAGTGCTCACGGAGGAGTGTGAGGCTGTGAGGGGGGAGGTGGAAATTGCCAGGGGGGAAGTGGCAGCCAAGGTGTTGGCAGCAGTAGGGGAGGCCAATCAAGAAGCAAGCATGGTGTGGTTGATGGTGTGGGATGTGTTGGGTTGATGAGAAGTATGGTCATCAATGGTGGTGCATGACATGTGTTGATCATAGTGACACTGCACACTCCACACATTATGTCCACCCCATCACCTGGTCACATACACACATGGTCACATACACACATGGTCACATACACACCTGGCCACACACCCCACACAACCACCACACTCCAACACACACAGGAGCTGCAATCACTCGAAGAACAACTGCTCACCATGCAAGAACAACACACACAGCAACTGCAAGACCTCACCGCAGCACACAATGCAGCAATCAATGCCCTGCGTGTCCAACACGAAGCGACCATCCATGAACTAACAACTAGCTGGGAGACCAGACTGTCTGCCATGCAGGTGTGTGTGTGTGTATGTGTGTGTGTGTATGTGTGTGTCATATATACACATGTGTGTATATGTTGTGTTGTGGTGCTGTACGTTGCTACTATCCACCGTTGCTACCGTTGCTACTACCAACGTACACATAATACATAATACATAATACAGGTGGACCATGCAGCAGCAGTGGAAGCCATGCATAAGGAATTTGAGGCACTGGGCATGCAACAGGAGCTGCAGCACGCCTCTGATGAGGAGGTGCTGTCTATTCGTATGGCACAGGAGCATGCAAGGGAAATGGCAGACCTGAGGGAGGGGTATGCAGTGCAGGTGACTGGGCTCAAGGCGTCGTATGAGGATGCACGGTGGGTGGGGGTTTTCCTAAGAGAGGGGGATGTGGGTGGGGGGAATGTGGGTGATGAGCACTACAAAATCAATGTGGTGTCATGCACACACCCTGTGTAGGCCGTCTCTCTCTCTCTCTCATATACACATACACTCACAAACAATCACATCCACTACACACACATACACTCGCATAACTACACAGTGTCAAGTTGGAGCGTGTGCTAGAGGAGCAACAAGCAGAGGCACGTGCAGCCAAACAGAGGATTGAGGACAAGTATATCACACTGATGGAGGCTCAGCAGCAGGCACATAGGGAACAGGTGGCTACCCTGGAGCAACAATTGGCTGAGGTGATGCAGGTGGCTACCCTGGAGCAACAACTGGCTGAGGTGATGCAGACGACACAGGGGGTGGGGGCTGATGAACAGGTGTGGAATAACATGTGGTGGTGGTGTGTTTCTGTGTTGTGAGGGAGCGTCATTCCAAACATGATGTTGCACAGTAGTCTCTCGTCTCTCAAAACCCCCTACACCCCTAACCCCCTTATGTTCCCCATCCATCCTTCCTCCTCAGCACCACCGCAACCACCCCCTCCTCATCAAATCCACCTCACACACAGCAGCACCCACCACCATCTGAAGGCAGCGTAGCTTCCTCTGAATGTGAGGCAGCAGACCTGTTGCCCATGCATTCCGTGCACACCACCACCACCACCCATACACACCGTGCCCACACCCAAGCACAATACATCGACGCATCCATACAAACCATGGAGGACATAACCCTGACATCAGCGTATCAGGTGTATCAAGCACAACTCACCACCCTCCATGAGGAGCAGCATGCATCCCACCAGCAGGAGCTGCACACACTGCGTGCTGCCCTGTCTGACATGGAGCGCGCCCTGGATGCTAGTCAGCATAGGCAGCAGGCGCTGAGTCAGCAATGCGAGGCACTGGAGCGCACACTGGATGCTGTGGTGGAGGAGGAGGGGGGGCGTGGTGACAATGGGGAGGGTGGGGTGGGGGCGCTGCGTGCTCGTTATGAAGCACAGATGCAGGTAGGGATTTTTGTTGTGTGCGTTGTTGTGGAGATTGTGTTGTTGTGGTCATTGTTGCTTACTGTTTCTCACACATAGTGGTACAGCAGCATACACGGGTCTACATATTGTATACATGGGGTTACCATATTGCATACATACCATTACCCACACACAGGCACTTGCTGACAGCAGTGCCCTGCAAATACAAGCCCTTCAGCAGCAAATAACAAGCCTACGGCAGCAACTTGCTGGATCAACACACAATGCATCCCAAGGACCACTCATGCACCAATCATCATCCTTTTCCAATCATCATCCTGCTCATGTCTCTGATGATGTACCCCAGGCACACCCTCCCATGGACGCACACCCTCCCATGACCAACACACACACTCCCGCGGATGCTGGGTGTGACCCAACAGACAGTGCAACAGACAATGCAGTGGCAGTGCCAGTGTCTGACATGTCCGTCCCTTACGTGTCTGACAGTATGTCTGACATGGCACAGCAGCTTATGAATGCTCAACGGGAGGCTACACAGGCACGCAGACATGCACAAGACATGCAGAGCATGGTGGAGGAGCTGCAGTGTTCCTATGAGCAACTGCAATATGAGCTGCACACTGTACACAACCAACTGGAGGTGTGTGTGTGTTTTATGTGTGAGAGGGAGTGTGCTTGAGAGCGAGTTTGTGGTTGAGAGAGTGTGTTTTTTAGAGACAGAGAGAGAGAGACCGGGTTTTGGTAGTATTGGGTTTTGCGGCTGACACATAGTGGTCCACTCTAATCCACCAAGCATTCTCAATCACACTGACCCTGGTACCCACCCACCCACATTCAACACCCAAACACACATCAGGATGCGCGCTGCCAACTTGCATCACAACAGCGCACTGCACAACGCGAATCATCCCTCCACAATCTCGAGCTCCAATCACTCCAACAGCAACTGGAGGCAGTGCAGCAAGCCGCAGCCACCCAGGCTGCCGAGCACACCACCCTGGCTGCCAGGTATGCTGCCCTGCAGCTACAGGTGGCATCCCTTGAGGGGCGGCTGGCAGCAGAAGCAGCTGCAGCAGCAGAGGCAGCAGGGACGGTGGCTCGCCTGGAGTCTACATTGAGGACGGCCACAAAAGATAAGGAAGCATGTGAGCGGCGGTTGCAGCTGGTTGAACGTGATGCCATGCATGAACAGGTGTTGCCATGGTGGTGGTGGATGTGTGGTACTGTGTGCATACGGAATGTGTGTGTCTGACAATACTTGGGTGTACTTGGATGCCTGTGTCTCGCTCGAGATGTACACCACTCTAAATATGTACATAAAAAACCATCACTTTCCCATCTGCAATGTACACTCCAACCCACACAGATGCGGGCAGTGGACTTGGAACACGCATTTCACAAGGCCCAAGTGCAATTGCTTGCAGTACAGGGGTGCGCACAAGAGGCCATGGGTGGTGCTACACCTGGGGCACTGCCAGGGGGCAGGGGCCCAGCATTACTGGGCCCTCACAGTGGTATGTGTGTGGAGGGAGGATGCAGGACATCTGCAATGCTGCGGAATAAATATAAACGTATATACACATAAAAGTATAAACTCTTTTGGAGTATAAACTATAATTTATGCATCCCACCCCCAATAGAATGCACACCATGGACGGGGGGATCGGCTGCTGGGGGCCTGGCCATCCACCGCAGGGCTCAGCTTGTCATGACGGCAACGGGGAGCCCTCTGGTGCATGCAACCAGCTTTGCAGCAATGACCCACATTGCAACACCTCCAGGGGTGGACGCACACACACCAACAAGTATCAACACAGAGGATGCTGGCATGACGGTGATTGACAACACGGGTGGGGGGAGTTTTTCGACACCACCCACCATGCGTGCTGGTATGGCTGCATGTGTGTAGGGTGGGTGCGTCAACAAGTATATTAATGCACACCACTTTCAATACACAGCTGACGGCAATGTACAAGACAACTGGCTGACGGGCGATGCGGCTCCTGGTGGGCCCTTGCAGGTATGTTATAGAGACTGCCCCCCACATACCTTGTTATATTTACACACCGTGCATGCTCCACCACCACAGACGTCAAGCACAACCAACCCGTTGTATCGGGAGCAGCGGCAGCAGGAGCACGAGGACGATGCAGACTCCCTTTCTTCTGTGGCCAACTCGCCAACTCGCACACTGTACTGATCACAAAAAAACCGCGTGTAAACAAATAAAAAAAATAACACGCGCCCGATCGCCCGTAGTCTATTGCAGTGTCTTTTCCAGGCATCTGCTCTTATAAAACTACTTTGTCAACAAAGTCGATCTCCTTCATCATGGCTGCTACACTCAACCAGGCGTATGATGCGCTGCACTCGGCGATCGACTCTGCATACAACACCGCAGTAGACAACAAGGTTGCGGTGGCAGCGGGGGGCTTGACACTGCTGGGGTTGTATGGTGCTTCCAAGATGCTGTCACCCAACAAGTCCAAGCCAACCGCGTTTGATCTCAGCGGCGGCAACATTGCCAAAAAGGAGGTAGATGCCAAGTTTGAAGACTATGCTGCTGCATACACCAAGAGTGGTGCAGTCGATCAGAAAATCATCAAGGACAAGAGCAAGACCCAAGAGCTGGTGTCTACCTTTTACAACCTTGTCACTGATATCTGTACGTATAGGGTTGTATGACCCGATCTGTGACACGCGATGGATGCATGGCAGCCGTCACATAATGAGGATTCCTTCACCATTATGCATGCATGTCCACACAGACGAGTGGGGTTGGGGCACCTCGTTCCACTTTTCCCCCCTGCTGCCTGGCAAGAGCTTTGCCGCAAGCGAGGCTGCACATGAAGCACGCATCGGTGCATTGCTGGGCTTGGGTCCCGGTAAAAAGGCCCTCGATGCCGGTTGCGGTGTCGGTGGGCCCATGCGCACCATTGCCGCCTGCACTGGTGCACACGTGATTGGCTTGACCATCAACGACTACCAGGTGGAGCGTGCCACATACCACAACCGCAAGGTGAGCAGATCCGGTACTGTTGTATGTACATCAAGCACTGTTGCACATGATGTACATCACACATTGTACCCCACCTCACCACAGCTCAAGCTGGATCAGCTGTGCAATGTGGTGCAGGGTGACTACCTCACCATCCCCTTTCCCGAATCATCTTTTGATGGTGCTTTTAGCATTGAGTCCACCTGCCATGCACCCAAGGTTTGTTGTGGGTTGTGTGCATAGTGTTGTTGTGCGCATATAGAGACATGTGCTGTGAGAAAACACCCTTGCACATACTCGTGTACATGCATTGTATTATGTAGGCCTGGTGTTGTTGGCATGCATCTGTTGTTGCGCAGACTATGAGGTTCTTGACAATGCAGCAACACGCTGCACACACGCTTTATACACAACCATGTACATGCACAACCACATTCACACTCACAATCACACTCAAACAACAGTTGGAGCACGTGTATGCAGAGATCTTCAAGGTGCTCAAGCCAGGGGCACGTTATGTGAGCTATGAATGGGTGACTACAAAATTGTATGATCCCAACAACCCCGAGCATGTTGCCATTGTGGATGAGATCAACTGGGGGAATGGGCTGCCGGTATGTGTTGTTATATGGTTATTGTATACTGTTCTTTTATATTTTTGTATACTGTTATGTGTTATGTGTATGATTGTGCACATGTGTATGTGGGTCACAGTATGTGCAGGCATACACACAACCAGCACACAACAACGCAGCCAATGTGTCTTCACCTGCATGCAAGGCACACTCCGTTCACATATACAAAAAACACACTCACCCACACACGCAGGATATGCGTACATACAAGCAAGCAGAAGAAGCAGGCAAAAAAGCAGGC
>VFQP010002475.1_pt1 | contig 20515 bp, 36 predicted proteins | sample 3512351 | NCBI WGS metagenome assembly VFQP01 (sample SAMN10412372, study PRJNA504923) | tailings metagenome | isolation source: Relicate 1 Philex TSF1 revegetated site | place: Philippines: Tuba, Benguet | collected 2017-08-29
GGGGGGGGGGGGGGGGGGGGGGGGGGGGGGGGGGGGGATGGTGTATGGTGTGGAGAGCGGCAGGGGTGCTGTGGAGTGTACATTGTGTGTGTGGAGTGGAATATGTGTGCGTGGAATATGTACAATAAACCACTAGGCAAACACATGCACACATGAAAAAACATAGTCACCATCATCACCACACACACATGCCCATATGCACATACCACATACACCCCCTTCCTCTCGGTGATCTACCACAATCCCATCCACACCTCCCACATCCACACCCTTGACCATTTTCAACTGGTCAACCACTCTCCCATCCCCCAACGCCTCCTCTGTGGCAAACCAATGCACACTCCCAGCCCATGTATGATGCTCCACCACACTCGCCATCATTGCCTCCCCCCATACAGGACGCCACCTGTGGAATACCCACCGCTCTGCATGTCCAAATTGAGGCAGGAGGAGTGACAAGGGGCGCCATGTGGTGGGGCACACCTCCACGATGGCCTGGGCACTGCCCCCGGGGAGGGTGAGGTGGAGATGGGGGTTGGACGGGGTGGGGGAGGAGGGGGTGGAGGCGAGGGTGCAGTGGATGTGGTGGGATGCAGCGGGGTGGAGAAACCAGGCTGTACGTACCCATGCACACAGGAGACACGCCTGTTGTGAGAGGGTTTTGAGTGGGAGTGAGGGGGTACGAGGGTGTTGAAGTGAGGGAAATATGCACAACACATGGGTTTGTTTTTCCTTGGACAACAGGATTGTGAGTAAGCATGATCAAATCTATACAAGTACCTCATGATCATCCAATTCAAGGGGTCGTGCCCGGCCTGTATAATCCACCTCCCAACTAGATGATGACGATGATGCTGATGATGCCGATGCTGATGATGCCGATGCTGATGCAGATGCCATGGCCCCAGGGTACCCCCACCGATGTGTCATGTATTTGCTGGTGATCACTTCATCAAATGCTCCAGATTGGTTGCACTGCAGGCGCCACTGCACTGGGAGCCCTAGGTAATGCCCCTGACCCTCGAGCACTACATCATGCTGTGGTGGGTGGTGTTGTTTGGTGTTTGGTGGTGCTGCTTGGTGGTGCTTGGTGTCGCTTTTGCTCAGGTGGGATACTAGATGACTGTACAAAGCACATGAATGTGCCACCACCACCTCACCAGTGTGCTGGCTGTTGCAGGTATATGGAGGGCTTTCCGCATGCGTTGTAACACGTGATCGACCTCGGTCTCCACATGGGTGGTAAGTTGTGCTGCACCAGTGCTTGCTGATAGCTTCTGTGCACATCCCTTGGTGTGTGCACATCCCTTGTGTGCGTGATATATCCTGGTGGCTGGCCCAAAGCACCCTCCCTTCCAATCCAATGCACCAGTACCACCACCACCACGACTACATAGCAGCCCATATCGACCAATCAAACATCGACCATGCTGCATGTGTACCTGCTGATGACCTGTATGGTGGTGTCGCAACGAGCAAGGCATCGGAATCACGTTGCTTGTATCATGTTTGACCGAGCACCACACATCACCAGCTTTGGTATATTTTTACTGTTGTTTTCTATACAACCCCACATTCTTCAATACCCGCAATCCACTGCAGAGCATTCTGCACACACGAATTCCTCACCCTCTAGCAATAGCAGCAGCAGCAGCAGCATGTCTGCAGTAATGGCTGGCAGTACCCTGCGGGTGAACACCACACCCCGCCGTGTGACACGTCGCACAGCTGGCAGTGTTCGCGTACAGGCAACTGCTCGCGTGGACCAGTTTAACAAAAGCGATATCATTGTCTCGCCCAGCATCCTGTCTGCCAACTTTTCCAAGCTTGGCGAGCAGGTTGGTTTGAGTAGATGCAGGAACTCATTAGGCAATTCATCATCGTATACAGAGAAATGTCCTCACCACCAAAACAGGTCAAGGCAATTGACGAGGCCGGTTGCGACTGGGTGCACGTGGACGTTATGGACGGCCGCTTTGTGCCCAACATCACCATTGGCCCCCTCGTTGTGGATGCCCTGCGCCCCGTGACTGACAAGCCCCTCGACGTGCACTTGGTATGGAGTTGCGCACACCCTCTGATCATCATCGTCATCCACCCATCGCACAATCCCTACCTCCTCCCTCACACAGATGATTGTGGAGCCAGAGCAGCGCATCCCCGACTTTGTCAAGGCTGGTGCCGACATCATCTCCGTGCACGCCGAGCAGTCGAGCACCATCCATCTTGATCGTGTGATCAACCAGATCAAGGACCTCGGGGTCAAAGCTGGCGTGGTGCTCAACCCCGGTACACCACTGACTGCCATTGAATACGTGCTGCCCATTGTTGACCTGGTGTTGATCATGTCGGTCAACCCTGGGTTTGGTGGTCAAAAGTTTATTGAGTCACAGGTGGATAAGATCAGGAAGCTGCGCGCTCTGTGTGACGAGCAGGTAGGTGTTGGGAGGGGGGGTGTTTGGGGCGGGGGGCTGCTTGTGGGGGGGCTCAACACACTCAAAAACATACACACTCAACAGCACACTCTCTCAACAACACACACACTCAACCCCCCCCCCCCCCACACACACACACAGGGCCTCAACCCCTGGATTGAAGTGGATGGTGGAGTCACCCCTGCCAATGCATACAAGGTCATCGACGCTGGTGCCAATGCCCTAGTGGCTGGGTCTGCTGTGTTTGGTGCACCAGATTATGCAGAAGCAATCAAGGGGATCAAGGCAAGCAAGGCACCAGTGAACGCAGCCGTACCTGCTTAAATGGGGGTGTTTTTTGACACGTGGGTGTTGCCTGCATACATGGGGTGTTACCTGCTTGAATGGGGGTGTTACCCGCATACATGCGGGTGTTTTGAAAAGTGGGTGTTTTGAAATGTGGATTATTTTGCATGGGGTTGTGCACAGAAGGAGGGGTGTGTATGAGGCCTGGTGTGGCATGCATTGGACAGCCGGACTCATCGTATGTGTGTGTGTGCTGAGCCACATACAGTGAGGCCTGTCGAGCATGTGATGCTGTGCGTTTCTTGCTGTTTTTTTCATGTAGTATTGTGGTGGTTGAAAGAAACCTCCGCTATTGAGGGAGGGTGTAGAAGAGGTTGATTGATGCAACACCCATACATACCACACACAATATGCCATACACTGCGTGCGCATGCACAGAAGTACTGTGTTCACAAGTATGTGATTTACCAGCATTACACAGCGTGCATAGCGTACACATATATTCAACAGCACGAAGTCTTTTCACACAGCATGTGCATTAAAAGTACACCAGTGCACAGAAAGCACTGCGTGCGTGAGTATGTGCAAGCAAACACACACGAAATAAAAAGAGAGACACACGCCATGAGTGCACACGGAACCCGTCATCATCATCACAAAACGATCATCATCAATGCAGTACGATAACTGCTTGTGTTGCATGGGTCGATGTGTACTTGGATACGCTGCCCATGAAGAACTCCCTGAGGGCACCCTTGTTGTGGGAATGGATGATGATGGCAGCTGCATTGATGGCAGAGGCTCGCTTGGTCACTGCTTCTCCAATGGAATCCGCATCTGTGAGGAAACGCACAATTTCCAGCTTGTACTCTGCGCCCTTGGCCTCTAACTCAGGTACAAAGCGGCTGTGCAGAAACTTGCGTGCCTCCTCCACCTGTGATGGGGATGATTGTGTGTTGGGGATGATGGTAGACCGGCACGTGTTCATGCTCAGTACATGGTCAGCTAGGGATAAGTGCACGGTGGGGATGATGGTAGACAGGCACGTGCTCAGTACATGGTCAACTACGTACATGCTTGGTATCTTCATTGGGATCAGGATCCACTGTTACAATTCCCTGAGAGAGTGTATGCACACTTCCACGTGCGCCCGGAGGTGCAATTCATGTACAATTCATCAACAACATACCTCCACGCCACCAATGCCGCCAATGACTTCAGGCATGGGCACAGGAATCACCTGGTGTGTGCAAAGTCGTGTGAGCTCCTAACGTGTCGTATACGTTGAATATACGGTGATCATGAGCAACTTTGCACATACACATGCATACATACATGAAACAGGTGAAGTTCATCACCAGCTTTGTAAAAGTTGTCCAAGCACCATGAAACCGCTTTCGAGGCGTCCTCGCTATCGTCAACAGGGATTAAGATTGTTCTTTTGTCCATGACTGCTGCCATCTATTGTCGTGGGCGTTCTAGTATGTTTTGTTGGGACAAAATCAGATTTACTGTAAATTCTGTTTGGAAAAATGCATGCATGTCCCCCCCCAATTGGGGGGCCAAAACAACGTTTGTTTTTTCGTACATGCGATTGCCCGCATAAATCACACACTTACACACAAGGCCATACAGGGGCCAGGCATCGAAACGAAATCACCAGCGAAACGAAATCAACACCACCAACCATCTCAAAACACAGTACCATTCAACCCCATCACGACAGCCAACCCCGCAACCAGCAGCCAAGACCCCTAGGATCGTGTGCTAGTTGTATATCGATACAGGGCAAACCCCATCGTGCAAGCTCGTGCGTTGTCAAGGTTTGGGGGGTGCCGTTTGTTTTCAATCGCAGCAGCTGCATTGCGTTGTGCCGTATATACCGCGCGACGATCCACAGATGTAGACCACATGAATCTACAACATATTTGTAGCACATTATTGCTCGTTTTATAGCACGGACCCCCCAATCGATCCCCCACCCACAATGCCCAAACCCCCCACAGATGCTCCCACGACGCGCGTTGTCCCTGGTGTTGTTCATTGTATTAGGTTTGACAGCACCATCAAGCACAATATGTGGTCCACCAACCATCTTGACACATCCCGAGTGTGCAATGCTCCTAGAGCCACTGGCACGTTGTGCAGCCGATCAGGAGTCACATCAACCTTGCTGTGCCATGACTAACCTATTTACACGCTCTGGATGCTTCTGGTATGTTTTTTGGAGGAGGAGGGGTGAAGCTTGTGTCTTGGAAAGAAATTGTATGAAACACGATGATGGCACACGGTATGTACGTGCACACAACACCACACACACACAGTGAGGACAACTGCCGTGACAGCAATGGTGAAATCAATATGCAGTTGCAGCACTTGGTGATGCGTGAACTGGGTTTGCACACACTGACGCAGTTTTGCGAACGCGGTATGGTGGGTTGGCATGTGCGGAGTGATGTTCTTTTACATATTTTCTGTGAGGACAGTACATACTGCTGTGCATACAATCTCCAGACACATCATGTGCATACAACCTTACACGAAACAGCCATATGCCTTCCCCCCCCCCCACAACAACAACAACAACAACCATACACAGGTGCACAAGCAAATGGTGGGGATGTAGATGAATTCTTCAGACATGGTGCAGAGTGGTTTGCACAGGCTGTGGAGTCTATACAACACCAACCACCCACCAGTGACATGCTGCTGCGTATGTGAACACATTTGTGTTTGTGTACATATGTGTGCATGCCATCATCATGATCATCATATCACACACACGTACACACACACACACAAACAAACACAGATGCTGGTAGTTTGCCAGTTGCTGTTGCACACAAGGATGCTCTTGATAGCTATAGACAAGCAGTTGCAGCTGCGGTATGTGTGCTTGTGATGTTCCTGCATATGTACTGTCATCACCCATCACCAGCACCCCTCTCGTTTCCATTAAAAATTAACACCGACTCCCCCCTAATCACAGGAATCCCGACTCAAGACCTCCACTGCACACAAACTTGCCACAACCACACTTAATACCGCCAGCCGCACACACCAAGCCAACCCCAGCACCCCCACAGCACCCCCAACTCACCAGCAGCACTATGCTGACAATGAGGATGGCATCACAGCCTCAATGATTGTGTACAGTGACGGCATGCCCTATGAACACGCTGAGGACGCTGTACTTGCTGCAGCCTATCACAACGTCATGCCCAGCGATGCGGTGGATGCATACTATGAATATGTCAACCCTGAGGAGGAGCGGTTCCCTGATACACTGATCCATCATCAGTTCAACAAGAAGAACAGTAATGATGTGGTGTACGACAACAGCAACAGGGACACCAGTGTTTTCAATGGTCAGTACAGTGATGACGACAACAACCAGCTGTATGACCACATTGTCATCCTCGACAATGACCAACAAAACAATGATGATGACGAGCAACAGAACAACAACAATGGTGGAGAACAGTACGACATGGACTATACACTTTCTGGGTGGTTTGACATGGTAGCCAATGGAATTGTGGGGTTGCCCACATTCCCATGCTTGTCTGACATTGTCAGCCAAGTGGGGGCTTTCCTCACCAGCCCCTTAAGTGTGTGGGACACTGAGGACAACGACACAACCATGACCACCACTGCTAGTCAACCATTGTATGGACAATCACGACGAGCAGGGCCCCGAGAGAGGCCCCCCTTTGGGGACACCCCTTTTCAACAAGACACCCCTTTACAAGAAAACATCCCCCATGGAGCACGCCGCCCAGCATACATACCATGGGATGCGGCTGTGTTTACCAGTGATGTGCTCGATGCCATGCGCTTCAAGTACCTGCAGGCGACAGCAGCAGCCGCTATGCAGCATGCCCAGCAGCAGGAGGGGCCGGTGGGGGTGCAGTCTGCAACACAGGACGAGCACACCAATGCACAGTCGCCGTTTGTACAAGAGGAGGCGTATCATGTGTGGGCAGCGGGGGATGTGTGGCCAGGGGGGGCCGTGTGGGCACCAGAGGATGCTGTACATAAGAATGAAGCACTGATGTATGCAACACCAGGGGATGTCCTGCAGCAGCAGTCACAGGAGCAGGTGGGTAAAGAGGTGGTTGGGCAGGTGGTGGTAGGTCAGAATGCCCCTGCTATCTTGGGCTGGGAAGCTGTTGACAGGAAACAACAACAACAGGGCATTGGCAGCGGTGGGGAATACAATACCGAAAACAGCAATCGAGATGACGCACAGAGGGTGGACGCACCAGTGGATGATGATGATGAGGGGATGTGGAAGACAGCTATGGGTGATGCAGTAGGGTATGGGTTGAGGGATCGCGTGGTGACAGATCATCATGGGGTAATGTATGAGCCAGTGTGGGAGACAGAGGAGGAGGGTTGGACAGTGGTAAATCGTGTAGAAGCAGCGGTATGTTGTGTGTGGTAGTAGGTGTTGATGATGGTGGTGGGGGTGTGTATAGGCTTCTTTTAAGTGTGTTTCTTGCATGGAATGTCTCACACGTCACAAACGCACCCGCATACTTACCCATCCCCTCCCCCCCACACACAGCGTACCACGCTCTTGGCCCGCATGGCAGCGCATCAAGCAGCACTCAACATTCTCAACGCCCCAGTATGGCGTCACGTGCTGCACTACGCCAATACCCACTATTGGAGTGTGTTGCTTGCGCTCTCCACCCTCAACATGCTGTGCTTTGCTGTGTTGATGGGCCGCCTGTGGTGGTTGGAGCAGCGGTGTGAGCAGCAGCATCAGGAGGAGGAGGTTGAGGGTGTGGAGGAAGGTGTGGCTGCATCGTCATTGCCATTGGTATGTGGTGGTGGTGTTGGGTTGTGTGTGTAGAGTATATCAATGTGCCATGCATTGATACGACTTGTGTACCCTCTCCCTCCTACACACCCCTCTCACACCCTCACACACACCCTCTCTCACACACAGGCAGCAGCCCTCACCACAAACCCCTTGTTAGAAACGGCTGATGTCACTGCCTTTATTGAAGAAATGGCACGTGCTCTGGAAGCTTCCCCCTCTTCTTCTTGCCCCTATTACCACCAAAGCACTACAGAGGATGAGAAACGGCGACCACTCCTGCAACACCGACATTAGTGGCATGCTATGTGCCGATGTTTGTGTGGGCTTGATTGTATTTGTATCTGCTTGCTTTCATTGCAATGTCTACATGATGTCACTTGAATATGCACACTGTCGTCACTGTTTTCAGTCAACACAACATGTTGACTGACTGTGCATGTTGACTGGGCATGTTGACTGTGCATATATGTGCTTGTTTGTGCTCCCCTGACAAGGGAAAAAAACAAAGATTGGAAAAACGAATTCATTCATCTGTATGCATCTCTGAATGAATGTGACCACTGGATAATGACACGCAACCTCATAACTATGCGTTTATGACCTAAACACCATCCCGTTGCTTATTTTTGTAACAGTGAGGCGGGCCTGCTTATCCTAAGCCCCACCTTTTTTTGTGATTGTGACGTTGTATCAACAGTTGATACATCAGCATCTAGGCGCCGCAGTGCAACCCCCCTGTAACAAATAAACAAATAAATACATCGTACCTGCAGTATTATCATGTATTTGGCACCCCGGGCACCCGCCCTGCAGGTGACCTGGGAACTTCGTTATATGCCCCCACCACCTCGTTTTTTGCTTGCCCTAGCTCGTTTTATGCTCCCACCACCTCGTTTTATGCACCCACCACCTCGTTTTATGCTCCCACCACCTCGTTTTTTGCTTGCCACAGCTAGTTTTATGCGCCCCCAAAAAAGGGGGAGAGGTTGGAAAAAAAAACCAACAGGACGAACAAAACCCATCTACTCGTTCCCCTTTATTTTCCCTGCTCCCCCCAGTGCTTTGCCAAACACCGCAACCACCTCTGCACATGTGGTCACGTCCCATACAGCAGCGTTCCCCTTGCTCCCCCCCGCAACCAGCAGGCGGGGCTCTTCAGGGCAAAAGCGTGCAGCAAACACAGCACCCACACCCACATCCTTGGCAGCAAGCATGCTCGGGACACCAGAAGAGATATCCCACAGCTTAACCTGTGTTGATGTGTGTACCATGTTGGTTTGTGTTGCACTGACAAAGGAGATGTATCAAACATGTGAATATGTTAACAATGTATATACACACTCGATACACCCACACCCACATTGGTAAACATGCGTATACACACTGGATGTACACACCACCCCACACACCACCCCCTTCCACACCTTTTTATCAACAGAAGCACTGACCAACAGCCCTGGCGCAGCAGGACATGTCCCCACAGCACATGCCGCTTTATCATGTGCCTGCAGCCGCCACAGTGGCTTGTGCGCTTTCTTCCCACTCCCACCTCGCATGTCGTACAACGCCACCACCCCATCTTCCGTCGACACCAAAAACTGAGAATCCCCATCCCCACCATGTGCATCCCCGCCACCACCACCACCTGCATGGTGCCATGCGACGGCTTCCACATCTGCGCTGACTGTGACGGTCAAAGGGGCCCCATCAGGGACCCGCATGTCAACGACCGAAGTCAAACGGTCAAAGCCACCCGACAGCAGCATGGTGTGGTTGCGGGGGTGCCATGCAAGTGCTTGTACCTTGTCACGGTGGTGCTCCAGGGTGTGCTGGCATTGTTGGGTTGCAATGTCCCACACCTAGTGGCGTTTAGGGGGTGCGTATGTGTGGTGTGTGGATACATGTGTCAAGCATCCTCAATGCAGCATCTATGTCTGACCCATAACACCATATACAGTGCCTGGTACCACCATATACACCACAGCCCCCCCTTGCCAAACACACACCCTACACTATACACACACCTTGCATGTGGTATCAGCAGACGCACTAGCCAGCACATTGCGGTACTCCCTATTCCATGCCAGTGCAAGTACTGCATCTGTGTGACTGCCTGGTTGCAGGTCTGGCAGCTTGGAGGATGCCTGTTGGGTGTTGAGAGGGTGTTGAGGGGTGAGTGTGTGGGGGGGTGAGTGTGTAAGAATTGAAAGGGTGTGTATGTTGGTGTGTGTGTTTATTGAGGGGCGAGGGTGTGTGTTGAGGATATGCATACTCCTGTGTGTTACACCACATTAAACACCACACCACATCAACACACCAAGCCACCAACACATCCTCCACACACATCCCCCCTTCCCCTTTCATAAAACACCCTACCTTTTTCTTCTTCTTCTTTTTCTTCTTCTTCTTCTTCCCATCCTCCCCACCATCCACATTCATGCCGACACCGGCCCCTCCTGCCGCTGATACAGGGCCCCCCAAGCACATCACTGGCTCCACCGCATCTAGTACATCAAGGTCCCACAACTCTATGCCTGGCTCCATAGTACCCACTGCAGCCAGGTTGCCCTGGGGTGAGTGTGGTGTGGTGTGCGTGGGGGTATTGTTGTGTGAATGTGGTGTGAATGTGGTGTGAGTGTGGTGTGGTTTGCGGGGGTGTGGTGTGAGTGGGTGCGATAAGTTGGATGTTTCTAAAAATACATTCATTACGTGCATTGCATCTACATCAGACGGCAACACAAACATGGGTGAGTAGTGTGTATGTGATGTGCATATCACTCTCTCTCTGTGTGTTTGTGTCTCTCTCTCTCTCTCTCTCACACACACACACACACACACACAAACACACACACACACACAAAAAAAAAACACTACCTGTTTGTTTCTCCCTGGGTACAAATCCAACCACTCCACAGCCAATGGGAACGCAGGAAGCATGATGTCATGATGTACATACAAATTGGGGGGGGTGTCTTCTGTCTCTTGCTCATACAACCACACCTGCAGTGTATTGGAATGTGCATGTATTGGAATGTGCACATCGAAATGGTGTGCGTGTATACATATAGAGTGTGTGTGGTGTAACATACATAAGCTATATACACATACACACACTACACTACATGCATACACATACACACACCACATACACCAACACACACACCTCCAAGTGGCTCACATCATCTTCATTCTTAGCAGCGAGTATAAGCAAATCACTGTCGTGTATCTCCAAATCCTCCTCATCACTATCAATAGCACCAGGCAGTGTGATGTAGGGGTCATCATCTTCATTGTCATACATAGCAGACTGTATGTGTGTAGAGGGTGTGTGTGTGTAGGATGTGTGTGCATAGTATGTGTGTGTGTAGTGCGCGTGTGTGTGTAGTGTGTGTGTGTGTAGTGTATGTGTAGTGTGTGTACATATTGCTGACAGTAATAACAAATCACCTACCGTGTTTCCCCCCAGCACCCTACTTAATGGTGCAGCTTCATCATCACTGTCATCATAATGCTCCATGTCAAGCTGCCGCATTGCCTCCTCAATGGTTTGCACACCCACGACTTTGCCATCTATGTGTGTGTGGTGATGTGTGTGATAATGTGTGCACAGGATGATGGGGTAATGTGATGCAACTGGTTAACTCATATATTCTATGCTGTTGTACCAGGAGGGTGTGGCTGCCGCCTTTTCATCCCACCCACCCACTCACCCATCCACCCCCGGACAAGGCCTACCAGATGTGGATGTCAGGGTCTTGGCCGCTGCTTTGGCACGTTCAACATCATCCATGTCGCTATCCTCCTGGTCGCTGTCCTGCTCCTCATCACTGTCCGTCTCACTGTCTGCCTGTGTGGAGCACGCCGATGGTTGATGGTGTAAGGCTGCTCAACCTTGGACGACTATATGCGTGCTTGTTTTCTCAACAGATTCTGGTGCATGGTGGTGAACATATCATACCCGCAATGCATTTGCTGGGGCTGCTTGCTGAAGAGCCTTGAGCTCCTCGGGAGAAAGGTCTGCAACAGTTGGGATTGATTCGGCTGCTCCACGCGGTATCCATGCGACTGCAGATATCATGGTGGGTTCCCTACTGTTGAAACACGTGTCGTTGTGTCGCTGTTGATGTTTGCTTTGTGCAGAAAAAGGTGAATTTCTTGTTTTGGGCCTGGTCAAACTTGCCTAATTTTCTGTGGCGCGCTGTGCGATTGCATCATCACGTGTACCGCACAACCAGTCGCACAACAAGAAAAGAAATGTGGTATTCTTGTGTTGCCCCAGGTAGGGCATCAGCAGGCATTGCATCGTGCCCTCGAACCCGTGCACAATGTAGGTCATTCCATCGCCATGTGAAGCCCATCAGTACGACACTCCACACGACACTGTCATCACGGTGCGTACGCTTGATTTCGTGTCAGGGCGCCACCTCCATGTGATGCCTTTTGCGATGTGTATTTCTCATTTCTCACAGCACAAAGATGCGTGTGGCGTTGCCAGATGTGTCATCATGGGCTGAGGAAGACGAAGCTGCGGATGCATGTCCTGTGTTTGTCGACGCCAGCGGCGATGTTATACCAGTCATGTGCTGTGACTTTGGGGTACGCACCGTCGTACACATGCCAGACGCGCCATCAGACATTGCTGTGCCCACCAGTGCATTTGATTTGGTATGTTTGAGGTTGTGGCACCGCTGAGACAACCCCCAATCCTCCCCACCAACCCCATCCACCCCAGGCATGGACCAACTTTCGACGTGAGCTCAAGCAGCTCATACCATTCACTGCAAGCCTGTATAACAATAGCAGTACGTTGGTACAATGATTCACAGAAACAGAGCACATGAACGATCACACACGCACTCCAACACCCACCCACCCACCCAGGCATTCCCACCACACCACCTCCAATGTGCACCCAAACCCTGCAAGCCCTCAACACCCTCACACTGGACGATGACAAGGTTGCCGCACGAGAACGCACCCATCCCCCCATACCTGCTGCATGGCCAATCAAAACTGCATTTAATGTCTTGTGCTGGATCTTGGATGTCTTGTATGCCAACAGACCCATACAACGTTTTTGGGTGCTTGAAACGGTAGCAAGGGTGCCCTATTTTGCGTTTCTGTCAGTGCTGCATCTCTACGAGAGCTTGGGATGGTGGCGCAATGCAACAGAACTCAAGCATGTGCATTTTGCCGAGGTAGGGGGGGGGATGTTCTCAGACCAGTACGCACATGTCACATTGACACCCTCCCCCTCACAAGACAGCATACACAGGCTCATTATCCACATCATCATCCCCCACCACAGGAATACAATGAGAGCCATCATCTCGGAATAATGGAATCCCTCGGTGGTGATGGCAAATGGTTTGATCGATTTGTGGCGCAACATTGTGCAGTGGTGTATTTCTGGCTGGTGGCGCCATTGTATATGGTGAGCCCCTCCTCTGCGTATACGTTTGGACAGCTTGTCGAGGCACATGCCAGTGATACATACAGTATGTGGGTGTGGGTACATGCTTTTGTGTGAGGGAGGATGGCTTCCCCATGGGGTCCCATCTGTCGTACAGTCCAATGAGGAGACAATTACCACGCTTTTCAAGGCACACATGTTTTTCACATGATCCCATATGTCCGCAGCAAGAAAACTTGCGCTCACACATACATGGGTACAAAAATTTGTGCACACACACACACACACACTCACACAGGTCAATTTCTGGAGGAGAATGAGGATGTCCTGCGCTCCCTCCCACCACCCCAAATCGCAGTGGAATATTACAGGGGCGCCAGCATGGCACTTTTTGGTATGGCAGTTGTGTGTTGCTGCTTGATGTGCTGTGCACACCACTTACATATCGTCCCACTGCGTCCGCTATACGTCCAACACACAGATGCGTTTCAGACGAGCCAAACTGGGTCCAACAAGCGGCGACCCATGTGTCATACACTGTATGATGTGTTTGTCAATGTGCGAGATGATGAACTAGAGCATGTGTACACCATGCAATCACTCTCTGCTGGGCGAGACCCGCGGGGTGTCTAGAAATGGGGGAACATGTGTTTTTTATGCAGAAGCAATATTTTGGCGTTTTGCGATTCTTGTCTCTCCGTTAACGTCCAGGATACTGTAGACCCGCTGTCTGCAACTCTTCTGTGTGTTCCATCGTGGTTTAATCACTCTACTCTACACATCTTTTGACCCCTCTTTCGCGTTCTTGACGCACAAATGCGGTTGGCAACAGCATGCGATCGTGTGCGTCCTATGTGTGCTCCAAACAGGTGGGTTGCAGCAACACGACATGCATTCCATGACCACAGTGCAGCATCGCAAGCCCATTTGCCACCATTTTCCTCTTCATACTACATCAACACCCTGTACACATGCAACTAGGATGCCCAGACGACATGGCATGCGAAGCACCACGATGTTGCCATCTCGCCATCTTCACATCGTCCGGGTTGCAGAGCCAAAGAGCGCAGAGCAACAACCATCTGACATGGTCAAGCAGCTGCAAAACACGTACGTGCTTGTGCATGGAGGGCTATCATCGTGCACACACACCCATATACGCACCCACCCACGACAGGGTGCCCCCCCGCACACTGGACGCAACCAACGATGATGAGCCTGAGCAGTGTGTTACCTTTGTGGACCGTGATGGTGAAATACTGGAGGCCATGTGCTGCGACTATGGTGTGTGTTTTTGTGATATGGTGTGCACAACAACAAGAACAACAACAGAGCATCAAGTTACTGTTGGCATATACAACACCCCCCCCACCCCCCAACCCACCCCCACACAAGGCTGGCGTTCTGGAGCAATGCGCATGTACAGTGAAGAGGATGGTCGCATCCCTGCCAATTTTATCCAACTGGGCATTGAAAACTTTAAAAAGGAGTATCGTGAGCTACGTCGTTCATTTCGTGACAACCAGTATGCAGAGTATGCAGAGAGCATGCACCTCAGCGACAACCCATTGACACGGTATGAAAGCGGGGGTATGAAGGGTTGTATGTTCATGATGGTTGTATGTAGGTGATGAGGTGCACATACATGATGGTATGGAGCATGATAGTGTGCATGTGTTGCATGTGTATTTTCTTTGCAACGTTGGATTCCTCATTGTGAACCCTGAAAACAACGACAAGAAGAACAACAACGTATTCCAACAGGTTGTTTGGTTGGCTGGGTGGTGGTGTTGTCCGTGCAGTGTCTGCAACCGATAAAAAGTTGGAAAAGCAGGGGTTGCTGTCTGAATTGGATGATGGTGCAGAAGAACTACCCCCTACCGTGACTGATGAGCAAGGTGAGATCATGAGATGGTGTGAGATCACCCTGTTGTGAGATCACTCTGGTGTGAGATGCAGGGAATACTAGGTGTATGTGTGGTGCATACTGTCACGGGAGAGAGAGAGAGAGTGCATGTGCATGTGCACCATCCTTGTGTGGTACATTGTTACTTTATCATGTGATGCTACGCACATGTTCACTCCTCCCCACACACATTACACACACGTACACACCATTCCATACACACACATATATGTTGTACGCAGCGCATGACACCCTCCCACACAACACAAATCACAGGTGAGCTTATCAGAGAGTGTACAGAAATTCGCAACAGACTGAAACAACTCACCCTGGACAACGATGCTGTATGGGCCCGAGAACGTGCTCGCCCCCAGGTGGAAACAGCCTTGCCTATTCGAGTGGTGTATCATGTGCTGTGTTGGTTTTTGGATGTGCTTTTTGAGGGTCGACCGATTTCACGTTTTTGGATGCTGGAGACGGTGGCGCGCATGCCCTACTTTTCCTACATATCAAGTATGCTATTTTGGGGATTGTTGTATTGGAGAGGATGTGGTGTTACAAATGTGGTTGTTGTGTTGTAGAGCATCACATGACCAGAATTATAATGTAGAGTCACCCAAGTGGCTAATCCACAGTGCTGCATCTGTATGAGAGCTTGGGATGGTGGCGCGCAGCAGTGCACCTGCGGCAAGTTCATAGTGCGGAAGAGTACAATGAATTGCATCATCTCGTGCGTTTTTTGGGGGGATTGGAACGGGGATTGGAACGGGATGGTGATGAATGTGATGATGATGAACGGGATGATGATCTTGTTGTTTTGTTGCCCCACCCCCCCAAACAAACACACCCCACCCCACCATCCCACACCCCAGATGATTATGGAATCGCTGGGAGGTGATCAACTCTGGTTTGACCGATTCATTGGTCAACATTCTGCCATCGTGTACTATTGGGTATTGATCCTGCTGTTTCTCATATCGCCAGCATCAGCATATTCGTTTAGTGAGCTGATTGAGGCACATGCCGTCGATACCTATGGGGCATTTCTTGATGAAAATGAAGAACTGCTCAAGTCACTGCCACCCCCACTGGTGGCGCTGCAATATTACCGAACGTATGTGTGTGGATATCTTGTTTGACCACCTGTTGACTGTTGACCTGGTAACCACCACTACCTACATACACTCCCAGGGGTGATTTGTATTACTTTGACAAGTTTCAGACAGGATTCAAGGAGGAGCCCAGGCGACCACCCTGCCGCAACCTGTATGATGTGTTTGCAGCGATTCGAGATGATGAGGGTGAACATGTCAAAACCATGCGAGCATGCCAGGATGAGACCATTGTGGGTGACCTGCGTCAACAATGGATTGCCACACAACAAGGGATTGTAGAGGGGGGGGAAAACGGGAAAGGCTGTGTAGAGTGATGATGCTGACGACAACGCGCTGTGATATAGGTATTTGATGATGTTTTTTTGTTCCAATTGCTGATCAATCTGCTGGTTTTAATGCAGCACATAATGTAATGTGTGGGTGTTACAAAAAGAACAATACGTTGGTGCTGTGGTCTGCATACACATGCCACATCATCACGCGCTGCTTAAAAGCCCAACTTGGTGCGGCGCCAGTGACGTCGCTTGGCGTTGTACCTGTGTGATGGGGGTGTTGTGTGAGTATTGTTGTGTACGACCAACATTGCATACAACCAACACCCAACCAACACCGCCACAGCCACCATCATCCCAATACAACATGCCTGATTGTGTTGCCAGTGCGGAACCGAATCCAGTGTGGGATGGGTCGGTTCTGCTTGGCCTTTTTGGCCAAATGCTTTTTGATCTTAAAGGTCTTGTTCGACGGCTGTGGAGGAGGAAAGGATGGAGTGAAACAATGCTTTTGTATGCTGTGTTGCGTGCGTCCCAAGCTCTCATAAATGCTGCACATAGATTTCATAGGGTGTACGTGGGCGCAGCAAGCTGCGTGTGTGGCTGTATAACGTGACACAAACAAAGCATGCACGAGGCATCGCAGCCGCCAGACAAATGCACCACTGCCAGTGTAGTGTATGCCACGTACCATCGTGTCTGTCGATGCCTTGGTGTCTGGGTCGATTTATAATGTGCCAAATGTGGGGAACAATTTGCTTTTTTGGTTGGCAGAACGCACCGGGTGCACCATGCCCTGAACACATGCCCTGAACACTTGTGCACACTATTCCTGGTGGTGATATTGCACAGGATGATATTGCACATGCTGCTGGCTTCTGACCCACACATAGAGCCGAGCAAACACAACACAGACCGCCACCAGCTAACACGCCCAGCCCCTGCTGGGTATGTGTATGTTGCACAACCTATTGTGCACAACCTATTGTGCAAGAGCTTTTCTCACCGTGCTCTCACTCCTCTCACTGTGTCTCCTCACCATCACAACGCATTCAGAGTAATCAGTGGAAGGTCCTGTGGCAGCTAAAACCAGAGAGCTTTTTTCCAACGTCACTCAAACCATTTTTGACATACTTCTGTTTCCACACGCCGAGACTCCTAGCCAAACTAGCCGATACAACAACCATGGGTGATCTGCTTAAGTTTATCCTTCCCGACTTCAGGTGTGTTGTTGTGGGTTGATCCGCGTCCTCCAGTAGCGGTTGCAATGACCATCCAAACACACCCTCGTGACACTCGTATCACGTTTACAGCAAATGTGGCGATGCTGCTGGCAATATCGGCCCTGCGTGGAGCAAGTCCATCGAGTTTTTGACAACTCTGGGTGATGAGGACACAAGCAACACCAACGCGTGGAGCACCGAGTGGTGGGATGTTGCCGGTGACCCTATTTTGAGTATGTCGTTGTTTGTGGAGGTGCTTGGCTGTGCTTGTTGTGCTTGCCTTTCTGATATCTTGATCATTGAGCTGTTTATCCCAGTCCCAAAGGGTTTAGTGCATCCACATGGTTTTCCTCATCCTCACAGGTGTGCTCACATGCTGTGCATGTGGTGGCTGCTACATTCCTGGACGCACCTTTGAGGCCACCCTGCAGGAGACGAGCTGCGAGGGCTACTGCCTCGGTGGCTGGCTCACTTGCTGCCTGCAGCCCTGCTACTATGGTGCCCTGCGCCGCGAGATGCGCAACAAGTACAAGATCAAGGTTTGTTGAGTGGTGGCGATGATCAGGATCGTTGAATTGTCGTGTGTTTCCCAATATGTCATCATCCCCCCCCCCACCCACAATACACAAAACAGGGTTCTGCTATTGAGGATTTGATCCTGTCCTGGTGCCTGGGTCCCTGCGTGTTGTGCCAGGAGGCACGTGAGGCCGGTTTCAAGGCCCCTCCCTTTACCGTGCCCCTCACCCAGGTGGGTGCTGATGCCAAGCCTGCTGCTGCCCCTGCTGCTCAGGAGATGGACCGTGGCAAGGATGTAGTTGCAGAGGTCAAGCCTGTGGAGCCCAAGGCTGATGCCCCTGCAGAGGTCAAGGCCAAGACCGACGATGCACCCAAGCCTGCTGCTTGAGGATGACATGTGTAGGCGGGGATTGTGCCGTTGCACATAGGAGCTGACGATGGCACAAGGAGGAAACTTTGCAGCTGCGGTGTGCGTGACCCAACTTTTTTCTCTCTCTTGCAGGACGTGTGCATGTGCATGTTCCCGATGATGATGATGATACTACATGCGTGTGGGACCGACATCCTTAGCAGGGCCACCTGTGTTGTACAGCTTGTTGTGTTTCCCTACTCTCCCCTTGTGCCCGTCCATACTCTGCAACATTGTATGGACGTGCGTGTCGTGACCATTCTGTTGTTTTTCACACTATGTACACACCTTGTGTGACAAATAACTAAAGTGCACAAATCATCAACGGTACAGAGCAGCCTCCCACAAATCATCAACGGTACAGAGCAGCCTCCCACAAATCATCAACGTAGCCTCTCCACAACCTCAGATTCACAACCTCAGGGAGCATGTCCGCACAATCCGCAAACTCGCCACCCAGTGGCGACGCTGACAAAAGGGAATGCTGCCTGGGTGCATTATATTTTAGCCAAGCACGCAACACAAGTGGAAAGCGACCTGTACGTCGTGGTGGTGGTGGTGGCATTTGTCGTGGTGGGTGTTTGCTTACACTGTCATCTCAATGTTGTCTGGATTCACTGCAGGTTTGTGCTGGATTGAGCCAAAAGATGAAGGGAGCAGACACATCGCACCTGCAATCGGAATCCCTGCCACCTGGGCATTTTCGGGTGCGTGTCCTGTGTCGTTTTTGTTGTGTCTGTGCAATAGAGCAGTACTATACATGTACATTGTGAACTATACACACAGTATGTATGTGTTGGCTACTCGATGTACAACGAGACGCGGCTGCGTGAACGACAGCGCAAGGGCAAGGGGATGGAGGACGTGGAGCTCCCATATTGCGAGGGGTTGGAGGTATGTGTGTAGTTGTGATGCAAATGGTGCTGTGAGTGTTGGTGGTGATACGTGCCCCATGGCAGCCTTGCGTGCGCAATATCATCATCTTCTCCATCACCACCCAACAGATTATTAGTGCAGCAGCTGTGCAGCGTCCACCAGTGCTGCTGGAAGAAGGCGGCAGTGATTCTGTGGGTACATCAGGAACAGATCAGCAAGGTGAGGGTACCCCACGCCTGCCGTTGCATAGCAGGGATGGCCGCGCATTTGGTATGTGGAGTGATTGGGTGCTGTACGGCAACGTTGTGAACGTACTGTGCTTGCATGGTGGATATACATTAGAAAACGCTGTGAAAGCCAATCAACATCCTCTGTATCCACTACCTTTCTCTTTGTGCATGCACCACCACCACACCCCACAATCACACACAGTGACGGACACCATCTCCCGCAGCCGTAGCTTTTACGAAAACCTGCCCGAGCGCTACCTTAAATCGGCTACAAAATTGTTGAATCAAATGGGTAAGAATGCAGTGACTATGGTTGACACAGCCAAGCGCATGGCAGAGCGATTGCAGGATGGCATTTGGAGCCGGCGGAGGGATGGGTGATATGAGGTTGTTGGAGGTACATGGGTGATGATGAGGGTGTTGGAGGTAGATGGGTGAGATGAGGGTGTTGGAGGTAGATTGTTTCGGATTATCAACAGGGACATTCAAATGTCCTGCATGCACATCAAAATATATCATTGGTACTGCTGATATTGTGCATAGGCATGATAAGAGTCTTTTGCGTGTGCATATGGAGTGTATGCATACCCTATGTTTCATTGTAGTGCTGATGTGCTTTCATGTTGGTGAGTCGACATTTCATTGAGTGGCGTTATTGTTGTTGTTGTACTGGTTGTGCGTGTAGTTTAAACCTATAAACATTACTAAGTTTACAAGTAAATGAAACCCCCCTGTAATTTATGGCACAGCAGCCCAGGCACCTGCACAAGCACCACCCCCTGATACAGCCTCCCTCTCACGCACGCCAAACATGAGCAACGCAGCACAGTGCAACACACACACAGTGGCAGCTGTTGCCCACCATGGTTGCGTCATGCACAGTGTGCGTACCATGCCAAGTCCATCCAAACCTGTCACAAACCCAATCTGTGTGTATATGGGGGGGGGAGTTCTTTTTGCATGTGGTTTTTTTTTGGGGGGGGGGGGGGGGGGGGGGGGGGGGT
>VFQP010002476.1_pt1 | contig 20494 bp, 12 predicted proteins | sample 3512351 | NCBI WGS metagenome assembly VFQP01 (sample SAMN10412372, study PRJNA504923) | tailings metagenome | isolation source: Relicate 1 Philex TSF1 revegetated site | place: Philippines: Tuba, Benguet | collected 2017-08-29
ATGCGATCTGTTTTCGCGGCACGTTCTGCCCCACATCGAGCATGGACCGCTGTCTTTCACTACGTAACCTTAGTCGGCTCCGATAGCCGCGATCGACTGCAGCTTTGTCCGCTGGAAGCCGTTGTTAATTTGATTTTCCTGGGCATTTCCTCAGGAAGAGGCCGCGGTTTGGTCGAACTACCATGGGTCCATCATGTAGCGAAAGAGCGGATCGCAGGGACTTGAGCTGGCGGTCTCAAAACGACTGCCTTGCTGCCATTCCCCGCGACAGAGCCCGAGGTCGCGTCAGCGCGCAAATCAATTCTCGCCCCCGACGTGGATCGCTTACTCGCCAGTCGTCCCCAGACAGCATCTTTTGGCTGCCGTCGCTATTGTGCGGCGAATATCCGTGGCACCGAAAGGGATAATGCCGGGAAGTACGATACGACCATCAGAGCGGCCAGCAAAGTCAAGTAAAACGGCCAGATAGTCCGCACCAAGACCATCACCGGTACTTTTCCGACCGCTGACCCGACAAACAGCACGGAGCCCACCGGCGGTGTGACCAGACCGATCCCCAGATTGAGCATCATAATTACCCCGAAATGGACCGGGTCGATGCCAACGCCGACAGCGACCGGCAGCAGGATCGGCGTAGTGATTACGATGAGCGGTGCCATGTCCATGAAGGTGCCCAGGGCCAGCAGGATCAGATTGATGATCAGCAGAGTGAGCAGCGGATTTTCCGTCATCATGCGGATCATCGCGCTCAGCAGGACCGGAACCTCCAACAGGGCCAGAGCAAAGCCGAATGCCGAGGCAGATGCGATGATCAGCATGACCATTGCCGTGGTCCGCGCCGATTGCAGAGTCGCCTCGCGCATTTCGGTCCATCCCAGACTGCGATAGACAACCGATCCGATCACGATCGTATAGAGTACCGCAATGACCGAGCTTTCGGTCGCCGTGAAGAAACCACTCAATATGCCGCCGATAATGATAACGGCAGTCATCAAGCCGGGCAGGGCACCAACGATCGCCTTGAAGAAAGAAGCCCATCCCGGGAAATTGCCCCTGGGAAGATTGCGATGGCGGGCGACAATCCATGTTGTGCCCATCAGCAGCAAGCCAGTGACGATGCCAGGCACCACGCCGGCAAGGAACAGATCACCGATCGACACTCCGGCTCCGGATGCGGCGGCATAGATTATCATGTTATGGGATGGCGGAATCAGCAAGCCTACGATTGCAGCGGTGGCGGTGACGTTTACTGCAAAATCAGCCGGATACCCTTTCTCTTTCATCATCGGTATCATGGTCGAGCCGATGGCCGAGGCGGACGCGATCGCTGAACCCGAGACAGCGCCAAACATCATCGATGTCCCGACGTTGACCAACCCGAGCCCGCCGCGGATCCGGCCCATAGCCGCATCCGCCACTCGCACGAGTCGTTCGGCAATTCCGGCGCGATACATCAGGTCGCCGGCGAAGATGAAAAATGGGATGGCCATCAACGCAAAAATGCTGATGCCGGCTGCCATCCGCTGCACGACGACTACCGGTGGGATGCCGATCGCCAAAAAGCATAGCAGGGCTGATGCCATCAACGCGAAGGCAACGGGCACGCCCAGAACCAGCAGGATGAGTAAAGTCCCGAACAGGATCGCCAGTTCCATCAGTCCGTTCCCATGGTCGCGGAATCCTGAGGCGGGTCGGCGAAGATTTGGCGCGCGGAAAACAGGATGATGAACAGGCCACTCAAGGGAAGCGGCGCATAAGCTGCTGCCCTGCTAATCCCTAGTGAAGGAATCGTGTTCCCCCGCACCGCCCAGCAAAGTTCGAGGCCGAAAAGAAGCAGCAGTGCGCCCATGGCCATTACCACCGCCGAACAGATCCGCTCTACACCCCTGCGCCCAGGCCCGAGTTTCCCTTGCAGCAGATCGATGCGGATATGGAACTGCTCGTGAACTCCTGCAGCTGCCCCGAACAACACGAACCAGATCATAAGCACGAGTGCAGCCTGTTCTGTCCAGGAGGGGCTGGAGGCGAGGATGAAACGGCCGAAAACCTGCCAGCCGATAATCGCAGTTGTGGCAAGCAGACCGGCTGCAGCCGATAGCAGCAGCCAATTGGATAGCCTCGTCATGGCCGCGTTCACGCCTCGGCCATCGCCAGAATGCGCGCGACTTGCGAACGCTGCCGATCCGTGACGATGAAGCGGTTCCACACCGGCTTCATCCGTTCCGCAAATGGCTCGGGGTCCACAGCATTGATCCTTATCCCGGCATTCACAAGCGCGGCGCGTGCATCATTCACTCGCTGATCCCATGCCTGCCTCATGACATCGACAGACGCTTTTGCAGCTTCGCGAACAAGCAATTGCTCGGCTTGGGTCAACCCGTCCCAGGTTGGCTTGCCCATGACCAGAACCTCGGGCGTCATCAGATGGTTGGTTAGGCTGTAGAAGGGCGCGACTTCGTAGTGGCGACCGCTTTCCAGAGAGGGCCAGTTGTTTTCCGCTCCGTCGATCACCCCTTGTGCGAGCGCCTGGTAGACCTCGCCCAGCGGGATAGGCACGGCATTTGCACCGAGCGCGTTTATCATCGCTATGTAAAGGTCCGAAGCGGGCACACGCAGCTTGAGGCCGCGCAAGTCGTCCGGAGTGACGATCGGCCGCCGATTGTTGTAAACGCTCCTTTCCCCGCTGTCGTATATGCAAAGGCCGATCAAACCGTGCCGGGCAAGAGAAGCCAGCACCTCGTCGCCGATTTCGCTATCGACAACCCTGCGCATATGGCTGGTTGAACGAAAGATAAACGGTAGCGACAGGGCAATGGTTGTCCCTTCGATCGAATTCAGCGGTGCAAGATTCACCCGTGTCATGTCCAGGCCACCGAAGCTTGCGATTTCGAGCGTGTCGGTTTCACTGCCGAATTGCCCGCCTGGAAAGACCTTCACGTCCAGTCTGCCGTTTGTCCGATCGGCCAGATAGCTTCCGATGAATCTCACTGCCTCCACGGTGGGGTAACCATCGGGATGCGTATCGGAACTGCTGAGAAAGCCTGACAGACGACTTTCACACCCCCCCATGACGAAGGGGCAGGCCAGCAAACCCATTCCGGCGATCAACTCGCGTCGATTAAGCATGGCCCAATTCCGTAATCGATCGTCTGTTCATCTCGCCTGTCTGGTCAGAAACGCAGCCGCACGTTAGCTCGTACTGCATCGCTATCATAAGTGGAGGATCGTTCGCCGACATAGGATACACCGATCGCCAGTGACCCGAAACGCGCCTCGACGCCGACATCCGCGGTCAGGCCATGGCTTCCAATCGGTGTGCTGCTCACAGTGAACCCCTGTCCGCCCGACGCGAAGGAAAGATCGCGCTCGATAGAGGACTGGCGCACGATCTGGTCGGATACCGAGCCGCGCAAGATGATATTGCGGGTCAGTTCGGCATGGCCGCGAACGCCAATGTTGACGATGGGTCGCTCAAGGCTGGTCTTGTCCGCCACCAGCGCGGTCGTGCCACCGCTTTCTGTCCCCCCACCGAACTTGCTGACCTGCATTGCGAACCCTGCAAATGGCTCGATTCTCACCCCGCCATTGAACAGGGCATAGCTCAACTCGCCGAAAACCTGGGTCGTCGAACCCTGGGTACGCGACGCGACGACCTCGTTGGTCAGTCCGAAGGATACGGTCCGCGCGACCTCCAGATCGTGCTCTGCGTAGGAGACGCCAGCATTCGCCGCGAAGCGACCCCAGCGACCTGCGGCATAAGCGGTGAAATAATCGCTGCTGGTTTTGCCCCCACTGACGAGCATGGCTGATGTGAAGTCGGCTTCCGTTCGTCCGTAGGTTACGCCCAAGCGGATCGGACCGAAGCCATGATCCACGCCGATCATGTAGCCCTGGCCATCACGATCGACACGCGCTGTGTCGTCGCTGGACTGTGTTGCACTGCCATCGAGATAGTCGATCCAGAAATGCGTGCCGTCCATGCTGGCCGCAGCGCCCGCCTGTGCTTGTTCCTGCACGATCCGGCGCACCGCGGCACCTTCACGGAACAGCAGTGCCGGCGCACTGGCATAGATTTCTCCTGACAGTTGATCGAATGCTGCTGCCGCTCCAGCAGCGCTTAGGCCGAGAATGTCGAGATAGATTGTAGAGGCCGGTCCAAACGCCTGGATCACATCCGCCACACTCGCCTGGTTTGCGGTCACGGCAGCGGTCGACAAATCCGCGTCATTGCGCATCAGGTTGAGCGTGACGGCAGTCCCGCTGTACGAGAGCGAGGGCGTTAGGAAAGCAAGGTTGCTGCTGATTGCGCCGAATGTACCGCTCACCGAACTGCCGGTAACGATCGTATAGCTATTGGAATTCCCATAACGCGACGTGGGTGTTTCGGAGGCGGCCAGCACCGATACTGCACCGCCAGCCAGGGTCACCGCACCGGTCGCGGCGATCCGATCAGCCGCGCCTAATTGATCGACTTCAACCTCGAAGATTGAACTGGACGCCAGGGTCAGTGCGCCGTTCACGGCCAGCGTGCCTATGCTGTTGCCAGGGGCGATGCGTCCGTTGACCGTGAGAGCGCCGACGGATCCCGTCCCTCCAAGCTTGCCGCCAGTGCCGACAGTCACGGTCGAGGCAATGTTGCCATTGTTGACTAGCGACCCGCCATCGATGGCGAGGCCGCCGGTGAAGCTGTGCGATCCCGTGAGGGTCAGCGTACCGGTGCCTGCCTTGGTGACGGAGCCGGCCCCGCTGATCGCACCGGCATAGGTCGAACTGGCATTGCCCTGGCCCAGGGTCAGATTGCCGCTGCCCAGGGCAATATTGCCCGAACCCGTCAGCGATCCGAACACCGCATTGACGTTGTTGACGTCCAGCGTTGCTCCGCTGGCAATCGCTACGAGACCAGTGCCCAGTGCACTGGCATTGCCGATCACGAGCGTTCCGGCGTTGATGCTGGTTCCTCCGGCATACGTGCTTGCGCCGTTCAGCGTGACTGTGCCGGTTCCGGCCTTTGTCAGCGAGCCAGTGCCGCTGATGATCCCGGCGAAGGTTGAGCTCGAATTGCCCTGGCCGAGCGTGAGCGCTCCCGCCCCGAGTTGCACCGCACCCGCGCCGTTGAGGGCGGAGAGCGACGTGTCATTGCCGTTCAGATTGAGCGTCGCACCAGCCGAAACCGCCACGGGTCCGGTTCCCAGCGCAGTGCCGGAACCCGTGACAAGTGTGCCATTGGTTACATTGGTGCCCCCGGTGAAGGTATTCGCACCCGCCAGCGTTTGCGACCCCATCCCGGCCATCGTGACCGAGCCGACACCGGCAATCACACCGCTGTGCGTCACCGAACCGGCCGTGTTCAAGCGCAGCGCGCCGGTGCCAAGGGTGATGTCCCCAGCGCCCGCGAGGGACGCGACGGTAGCGGCGTTGTCATTGAGATTGACATTCGCTCCACCGCCGAGGGTCAGCGCGCCAAGCGTAGCATTGGCAGCATTGACATTGAGCGTCGTCCCGCTTGCCAGATCAACCGACCCCGTTCCCAGCGCTGCAGCGTTGCCCATCTCGAGCGTACCTGCATTGATCGCCGTTCCGCCGCTGTAAGTGCTCGCCCCATTCAGGGCGAGCGTGCCCGATCCCGCTTTTATCAGGCCGCCAGTACCTGTGATCACCCCTCCGAAAACGGAATTGGCGTCAGTGCCGCCGAGGGTGAGCGTGGCGGTGCCGAGTGCGATCGTTCCGCTGCCCGCGATGGTCGTGAGGCTGGTGGCGAAAGTGCCGAGGCTCAACGTCGCGCCAGTGGCAATCGTCGCGCCCCCGGAGCCGAAAGCGCTGGTGGAGCCTGCACGCAAAGTGCCACTGTCGACCGTTGTTCCGCCGCTGTAGGTGTTGGCACCGGAAAGCGTCTGAACTGCACTACCTGCATATATCAGGCTGCCCGCGCCGGACACGATTCCGGCATATACGGCGTCGGTGGAGTTCGCGAGTGTCAGCGCATTGGTTTCCAGGTCGACCGATCCGCTGCCGACGAGCCCGCCGATCGTCTCCGCAGCGCCAAGCTGCAGACGGCCTGGCGATGTGATGGTCACGACCGCTGTGTCCGACAGCGCCTGGCCGCCTTCGACGCGCAATGTGCCGCCCTCGATCGCGGTTGCTCCGGAATTGGTGTTGGCACCTGCCAGCACCAGTGTGCCAGCGCCGCGCAGTGTCAGGTTGCCTGTCCCGCCGACCGCGGAATCAATGGTCGCGGTGTGGGTTGCGTCGTCGATCCGGACGATGGAGGTCGCCTCGTTAAGGTTCAGCGTTCCGCCGGTGATCGTGTAACCCTCGCTGGCGAACTGGAGGCCGGTAGCATCGACCGATGTTGCAATGGTCACCGTTCCGCTGGCTGCCTGGAATATCGCGAAACCGCTGCCCCAAACATTATTGCCCGTGCCATCGGCCAGCGCCCACGATGGGGCGCCCGAGGTCGACCAGATGCCGGAACCGCCATTGACCACGCCGTTGTCGAAGTTGGCCGGGTTGCCGCCGTCCCAGAACTGTAGAGCGGCCGGCGGGCCAGCACCCGGTGAGCCGCTGGATACGATGTTGACCTGACCCGTCACGCTGGTCTGGACGCTGAAGTCGCCAGCAGCGAGCCCAGATGGCAGCGTTCCAAACGCCAGGCCATTATCCGTCAGCGATCCGCCGTAGGTGAAGATGGTGTAGATGCCGGGCCCCATCGCGCCGACATTGTTGATGTTGAGAATTCCGTCCAACGTCAGGTTTCCGGCCACGTTGACGTAGTCGTTGCCGATGCCGGGCGGCAGGTCCGGCGCGCCGAAATCGAAATCGAGAATGGAATTGCCCGATAGCGCGAGGGCACCGACGTTCAGGGTTCCGATCCCGCCGATTCCTGGCGACAAGGCGCCGCCGTCGGCGATCGAAAGCGTGCCGGAGATGTCCTGGCCGCCAAACAACTGCCCCATGTTGCCGACATCGACGTTTCCGCCGACCGTGGTGCCAAGCGTGGCATTGGAACCATCCACGACCACATTGCCGCTGATCGCGCCGGACCCCGTGTAGGTCGAATTGACCAGGGTGAGATCGGTAACGCCGCTGCCGTTGTTGGTGATGGTGGCGTTCGTCGCTGAAATCGCCCCAGCCAGCGCGCCGGAATTCACCAGCGTGCCACTCGTGAGGGTGGTCGTACCAGTATAGGTGTTCGCGCCCGAGAGCGTGAGCGTTCCGGTGCCGCCATAGGTTACGCCGCCGCTGCCGGAGATTACGCCCGAGAAGGTGGTGGACGCGTTCCCGCCGATCGTGAGTGTCCCCGCGCCGAGCGTAACGCTGCCCGCACCCGCAAGCGAGGCAACGGTGTTGTCGAACCCGTCGAGATCAAGCGTGGCGCCAGACGCGACGTTGTGCGCCGAATTCGCAGCCAGCGCGTTGACCGCTCCCGCCTGAAGCACGCCCGAGGTGATATTTGTCGCGCCAGAATAGCTGTTGCCCGCGGCAAGCACGAAGGAGCCCGTGCCCGTATGGCTTAGCGAGCCGGTGCCCGAGATCAGACCTGTTGCCGATTGCGTAACCTGGTTGCTGCGATTGACGATCAGGGCGCCGTTGTTGGTAATCGCGCCGTCCATCAGGCCGGTCGTGCCGCCATTGCCGAAGCTCAGCGTGGCCCCGGAGAGAATCGTCGTATCTGCCCCATTGCTGTCGGCCGTGAGCGTCCAGCTGGCGGAATTGACGTTCAGCTTCTCGACACCGGAAATCACACCATTGAGCGCGCCGTCGCCGGCACCTTCGAGATTGATCGTGTCATCACTGCCGCCGCCGAGATTGATGGACCCGGAAACTACTGCGCCAGCCTCGATGATAACGGTGTCATCGGGGTTCGCGGCATTCGTCAGCGAAATCGCGGTGCCGTTGCCCCCGATCAGCGTCGAGCCGGACCGCAGGATGATGGTCGAGGCGACGATGGCGTTCGGGCTTGCCGTACCGCCGACCGAGATGCCCGAACCTCCTCCCGACTGGATGGTGCCCGCGTTGTCGATCGTCACACCCGATGTGGTCGCGACCCCCGCCCCGGTGCTTCCGCTGGCGAGCCCGCCGCGAATCGTCGCGCCGACTTCGTTGGTGATGGTGAGGTGGCGAACGGTAGACTGGTACGATGTACCCACGAGGCCTGAAGTCGAGAAGACCGTGCTGTCACCCGCGACATAACTGACGTTGCCGCCGCCCACGATGCCACGCGCGCCACCCTCGATGACACCCCCGGTGCGGTTTATGATCACGGCACTGGCATCGTTGCCGCGAACGTCGATGCCATCGGCATCCATAACGCTGGTCGAACCCGTGATGGTTCCGGCGTTGTCGATGATCGAAGTGCCGACGCGTACTGCGTCGTTGGGACTGGAGATCGTCCCGCCCGCGCGATTGTAGATCGTTACCGACGGCGAGCTGGTGCCGCTGGCATTGAGGTACAGCATATTGATCGCGCCAAGGGTATTGGTGCGCGTGTTGCGGATGATTCCTGCGTTGTCGATCACGTAGATGCTGTTCTGATCGCGCGAAAAACTGGCGGCGGGTGCGGCTGCCGTGCTCCCGAAGGTGATCGGGCCATTGCCCGATTCCATCAGCGCCCCGGCACGATTGAAGATCGTAATGTCGTGCTGTAGCGATTGCGCCGTGCTGCCCGATCCCGTCTGATAGGCGATGATCGAGCCGCCAGCGGTGTTGCCGTTGATCATGGTCCCGGCATTGTCGATAACAACGCCGGTTGTGGCGCCGGAGATAAGGACAAGGGCACCCGCGTTTGCGGTTGGGGAGCCGCTCACCTCGGCACCCGCTTCCACCGTCACGTTGTCAGCACCGCTCGCTCCGATCGGTCCGGTAGCGCCGGGGGTAGTGCCCGCGCCCGTGACCGTGCGCGTGGTTCCGGCCGGAACCGTCGTATCGGCAGCTATCGCCGCCGGGGCGAACGCGAGGCAGCTCGAAGCGAGCAAGGCCGCCTTGCAGGCGAAGGCGACAGAAGACGAAGCACGGCTATCCTTGGTCTTGCTCACTTGGCGATCCTTTATCCCAATTCAGCGCGGTCATCTGTCGAGCCGTGCCTTCGTTACGAATGGGAGCAGGGGAGCTGGCCTGAGCCATTAGCCTGAGCCAAGCGTGCGCTATTTCGGCGCACTGATACGAGCCCTGTGGCTGACCAACATCCCCTGCTTCCGGTACGACCCGTTGATCGGGCTGCTTTCACTTCTTGAAGAAGAGCGGTGCTCATCGCGGCCTGCGCGACTGGCGCGAACCTGGCGAGAAACGCGGATTCTCTCCTTGGGGACGCTTGGTATCGAGCCATGAACGACTACACAACGAAAAATTGACACCGGTGTCCAAATTTCTGTTTTCTTCCTCGACCAAGCGGCAGGGTGGCGTTGCGCGGGCGCATTGTCGCTGTGTTTGCTGAGTGCCGGATTGGGTTGAGCATGGAAATGCTCATGTGCGAATGGGCGGCTCTTCTTACGTCAGCATTGTGGTGCTGCCGCCCATACCTCGATTGGGTGTGACTTCCTGCCGTCCGATTTCTGCATCTCAGTCTGGACCGGAATGCAGCCTAACCGGGTGTTGAGAATATGCCTGGAATACCAACCGATGCCTCGACGACAACTTAATCGAGGCGATCGCTGGGGTGATCGAATGCCATGATCGGGCAAACTCCTATCTCTCGCTGCGGGTTGCAGCTTACCCTATTGACACCGGTGTCAAAAGTTGTGCATGATTTCATTGCAGGCGGTTGAAGAGCGGGAAAACCTCGTGGCCGTCGTTTGCAAGGGAGAGACAGTGTTCATGAATAGCAATTCCGCTCGGTTCGTGGCGCAGCGCCTGATGGCTGGCGCGGCCTTGGTGGCACTCGCTCAACCCGCGATCACATATGCACAGGACACCGCTGCTGCCGAGTCCGAGGTCGATCCCGAGCAGGCGGCGATAGTGGTCGAGGGCATCCGAGCCACGCAACGCAGCTCACTGGAGGAAAAGCGCAGTGCCGACATGATCGTCGATGCGCTGGTGAGCGACGAGATTGGCGCTTTGCCCGACCAGTCCGTGGGCGAAACGCTGGAGCGGATCGTCGGCGTTTCGGCCGATCGCTTCAAGGGCAGTGCATCGGAAATATCCGTGCGTGGCCTTGGCCCGTTCCTGGGCTTCTCGACGCTAAATGGCAGGGAGGTCACCAGCGGGTCAGGCGACCGTGCAGTGTCTTTCCAGCAGTTCCCGTCGGAACTTGTCAGCGGGGTACTCGTATACAAGTCGCAGAATGCCGAACTCATCGAGGGGGGTACCTCCGGAGTAGTCGAGCTGCGTACACTGCGCCCGCTCGATTTCGGGCGAAGTCGAATCCAGGTAGATCTGCGCGGCATCTATGAGCCCTATGACGACAAGATCGATGGCCGTGATGGCTTTGGCTATCGCGCCGCGGCGAGCATCGTAAGGCAATTCGCGGTCGGGGACGGCGAAATGGGCTTCGCGCTCGGGTGGTCTAAGGGTGACGAGGCCACGGCAGAGGATTTCTACACCGAAAGTTCTACCGTTCAGCCATGCAATTCCGTGGCGGCCAGTGCGACTACGGGGACCAACTGCTCGGTGATGACCACCGGCGGCGTGCCCAATACCGGCCAGCCAATTTACTTCGTGCCCAACCAGTATCTCTGGCGGCAGATGAACAATAGCCTCACGCGTGATGCGGTAATGGGAACGTGGCAATATCAGCCAAGGCCCGAGCTCGATATCAACGTCGATATCCAGTATTCCAACCGCAACTGGGTCGAGAGCCGGACCGATCTCGTCATCGCCGAGGGTAGGCGTGGTGTGATCCCCACCGAGATTGCCGATAACGGTGCACTGATTGGCTTCACCGCCAACAGCCGGCTCGAATCGCAGACCCGAATCCGCGAGCGCGATGAGGACTATTACGGCGGTGGTCTGGCGCTTAAATGGATGAATGACGCTGCCCGTGTGGGTCTGGACGTGTCCTATTCGCGCACCCAACGCGATCAGTTCGATCGCCAGACGCGCCTCAGGACCGACGGCACCCGTGCGTTCAACATCAATGGTACTCCGGTAAACTTTACCCTTGGGCGCGTGCCCTATTCGATCGACAAATCGAGTGGCGAGCCTGTGCTTACCTTTCCGACACTCGCGAACGGTAGCGCATTCGACATCAACGATCACAGCCTGTTCACCGATGCAGCTTTCGCGAGGCGCGACAGCGAGAGCCGGGTGGATGAGATTTTCGCCGTGCGCCTGGACGGCGAGGCCTTTATCGAGAATGGTTTCCTGCGCTCCATCCAGGGCGGCCTGCGCTATTCCAACCACGGCAGGATTGCGGATCTCGAGAACCAGAATCGGATCGAGGCCTTTAGTGACGCTGCCGAGGCAGCCGCCAACCAGGCGTGCCGGGTCGAGTTTCGCGACCCGAACTTCCTGAAGGATGGCACCAGCAATGTTAAGAGCTGGGCGACTTTCGATCCGCTATGTATGTTCACCAGCCTTACCGGTTCGGAAGATACCGGGCCGGCAGCCGACCCGCGCAGCATTGGCGACATCAATGTAACCGAAAAGATCATGGCCGGTTACGCCATGGTCAATTTCGGCAGCGAGGACGATCGCTTCGGCGGCAACCTGGGTGTGCGAATACTCAATACCAACGTGCGCTCCGAAGGTCTGCGCGGCGCATTCACGGCCAGCGTCGTGAACGATAGTATAGTACTCACTCCGACGGGCGACTTCGACAGCGTCACGATCAAGAACGATTTCTGGAACTTCCTGCCCAGCCTCAACCTGAAATATCTCGTCAGCGACGAGTTTCTGGTGCGGGGCGCGCTATATCGTGCGCTGTCCCGACCCAATATCGAGGATATGCGCGCGGGTCGTGACATCGTAACCGATAACACGGGCAATGCGACTATCGCCGATGCGATCTCGGGTGTCTCGGGCGGCAACCCACGCCTCGAGCCGCTGCTCAGCTGGAATGCCGATCTGTCGTTCGAGTACTACGCCAACGCCGACAACGCGATCACCCTGGCGCTTTTCTACAAGCAGTTGCAGGCCGGGATTGTGGCTGCCGAGGCGAGCAGCGTGCTCGAAACATTTATCATCGACGGCGTACCGGTAACGGTGCCGGTCGCGCAGCAGACCAACGACAATCAGAAGCGCGACCTGTGGGGGCTGGAACTCACCGTCAACCACGCGATGACCTATCTTCCGGGTCCGCTTGACGGGTTGGGCGTGATCGCGGGCTACAGCTATGCCGGGACCAACTTCGAGTATCCCGATCCAAGCGCGGTGGATCCGAATTTCCCGCTCGCATTGTTCACTGAGCCGGCGAGCATCATCGGCTTGTCCAAGCATACGCTCAATGCGACGGCCTATTACGAAAAGGGACCGATTTCGCTGCGGCTGCTGTACAAATTCCGCTCACGCTACCTCAAGCCTTTCGAACTCAACGCCAACCGCTTCGCGCAAGGGAGCGAGCGGCTTGACGCCAATATTACGTTCCGTGTGAATCGACAGGTTCAGATCAGGCTCGACGCGCTCAACCTGCTCAACGAGCCGCAGTACCTGGAGCGACCCGTGCCTGGCGCGGTCAGCGAGATCAGTTACTACGGCACTCGCTATCAGGCGGGCGTCAGGTTCCGGTTCTGATGTGGTTGTGGATGTCATGAAATCTCTCCAATTGATGACTATAGCGGTGGTCGTGGCGATTGCTGCGCCCGCGCTAGCTCAACCTGTCGCAGGCGGCGGCTCGGGGCTATCGGCTGCTCCGCCGCCAGCATTCGCGCCTTTGCCGGGCCGTTCTCGTTGCGCGGGCGGTTCTGGTTACGGTAGCGACGAGCTTGCGAGGACTTTCCTGTGGCGCCCAGAGGCCCTGGCACTTGCGCGCGCGCAGGCAGCCAGCGACCCGAGCTTTGCAGCCACACTCAGGAGACGGGCCGACGCTGCGCTCCAGCGGGCACCGGACCCGGTCACACTCAAGCGAGCCGCGCCGAGCGGCGGTACGCTTAACGACTACTATTCTATCGGCCCCTACTGGTGGCCGGCTCCTGGAAAACGCGGCGGACTTCCTTACGAACGGCGTGACGGGAAGACCAATCCCGAAGCCCGTTCCGACGCATTCGATCGTACAAGGCTGGATAGATTCTCGAATGATATCGCAAGTCTTGCACTGGCCTGGCATCTGTGGGGCGACCGCCGTTACGCGGAGAAGGCAGCCGTGCTGCTGCGTGTGTGGCTGATCGATCCCGCCACGCGTATGAACCCGCACATGAATTTCGCGCAAGCGGTGCCGGGTCGCAGTGCCGGGCGTGCGGAGGGACTGATCGATGCACGGGTGATGGGCCGCGTAGTGGAGGCCATCGGCCTTATCGATACCGCGCAAGTGCTGGGTGAGGGCGAGCAGGAAGCGCTGGAGGGCTGGTTCACAGACTTTGTCAACTGGATGGCTACCAGCACAATCGGTCGCACCGAGCGAGCCAAGGGCAACAATCACGGCTTTTTCTATGATGCCACGCTGATGCATTTCGCGCTTTTCGCGCGGTTGGACCGGGTTGTGGATCACATCGCGAAAGAATGGCCGGCGAAGCGGTTGGCGATACAACTTGCTGCCGATGGCAGCCTGCCACAGGAACTGTCGCGCACGCGCAGCCTGCATTACAGCTTCTTCACTCTGGAAGCCGCGGCTCACACGGCGACCCTGGCTGAATGTGTCGGTATCGATCTGTGGCGTACGCGCACTCACGACGGGCGCGATCTCCAGGCCGCATTCAGCTATGTGGCGCCCTATGCGAAAGATCCGATGCGCTGGCGCCATCCCGAACAGGCGCTGAGAAATGCCGAGGCCATGCCCAACCTGACGAGGCAGATGGCACGTCCACTGATGCTGGCGGCCTGGGGCACCGGCGACAGGCGTTACGCGGAATTGGCGGCACAGACCGGTGCCGATCGGGACATTATGGAGCTGGTTACATTGCCCTCTGTTCCGGACGAGAGTGGAAAATGAGAACGGGTCGTATGTCGTACAGAATCTCGGGGCCACTTGCCGTGGCCCTATTGTCATTATCCTCGGCTCATTCGGTCGGGGCGCAATCAAGCGCCGAGTCGCTCATACTTGCCGCTCAGCCTTTACCCGATTTCAGCTATGCCGGTTATGGCTTTGGATTGGCGCAGATTCCTGGCCAAGAAGGCACAGTAATCGATGCACGGGAACATGGCGTCATTCCCGACGACGGCAAGGACGACGCAAAGGCTCTGCTCGCAGCCATCGCCGCCGCAAATGCTCTCCAAGGCCGTGTTGTCATCAAGCTCCCTCCCGGCCGCATCCAGATCGGGGAAGTGATCCCTATCGAGCGCAGCAATCTGACCTTGACCGGTGCGGGCTCTGGTCAAGGAGGAACAGAACTTTATTTCCCACGACCGCTCAATGTGATCGACGACCCCGAGCGACAAGCCGAGCTTCGCGATTACTTGGTTCGTGAGAACAAGTTCGAGGTGCAGCCAGAGCAGAACATCAACTTCCTGTTCAGCGAATACAGTTGGGCCGGGGGAATGCTTTTCGTCGGGCCCAAAGGTACACGGCCCGTCTCTTACGATGGGAGCAAAGATCGTCGCGATCCGGTTTTGGCAGAGGCCCGATCGGGTCGGCAGTTCGAGCGGGTCTTGAGTGTCGCCGATGCCAGCCAGCTGCGCGTCGGGCAAGTTATCCAGCTGCAATGGTTTTCCGTTGACGGGGCGGAGAGTGGGATTCTGCGTTCGCTATACGGTGACATCAGCGTGTGGAACGCGGCGCAGACGCGCGATTCCCGCAAGTTGGAGGTCGGTTCGCACCACTGGACCTTCCCCAATCGCCCGGTTGTCGTCCAGCCCACGCGGATCGTCGCGATTAAGGGCAACCGGTTGACCCTGGGCGATCCGCTGCTCCACGCGGTAACCGCCGATCAACCGGCCGTGGTCGCAGACTGGGAACACCTGGAAGAAGTCGGCATCCAGAATATGCGGCTGACCTTTCCCGACAACCCGTGGTTCGGCCATCACCTCGAGGCCGGTTACAACGGGATCTACATGACCGGAGTGTTCGATGGCTGGATCCACGATGTTGTCATTACCAACGCCGACAGCGGGGTGCTGACCGACAATGCCGGTTCGCTGACGATTTCAGATGTGGTCACGACGGGCGAGCACAAGGCGCACTATTCGGTCCACGTAGGGGCGGTCCACAATGTCCTGGTCGATAACTTGCGGGTCGAGAATCCGGTCATCCATCCGCTAAGCGTCAACACCCGTTCGAGCCGATCGGTCTATCGCCGCGCCACCGTGTTGCGCGATGCCATCATCGATCAACACAGCGGGTCAAACCATCAGAACCTGTTCGACGACCTGACTCTGAGCATCTCCCCGCGCGAGGTCGATGGTCAGTGGCGCTACCGGCTCTGGGAAGGCGGCGGGGCGGGGTACTGGAAGCCGGGCCACGGTCTTTACAACACGCACTGGAACGTGCGGCTAGTAATGCCCGATAGCGTGCCCGCCAATGCTCGCGTCGCCATCACCAGTGGGCTCGAGGGGCCAGGTGCGCGGATCGTCGGCCTGCATTCGGACCGGGCTGTAACGATCGACTATGCGCCGACTGCCTACGAGGCGGGAACGGGATCCCCCGTGACCTCCGCCCCGTCGCTTTACGATTATCAACTTGCCAAACGCCGCGCGGCTGCAGGCCGCTAACGAAGGATCGATGATGTTTTCCAAGACTTACCACGCCACGCATCCCGACATGATGGACGGGGTTTCGAATGACGATCTGCGGGCGCGGTATCTCGTCGACGGGATGTTTCGCGCAGGGGAAATCAATCTCAATTATTCGCACAACGAACGCTTCGTTATCGGTGGGGCGGTTCCCGCTGGCGGGCAGCTACGACTGCCCGGGCAGAGCGAACCTGCGTCGGCTGCGGGCAAGCCATTTCTCGAGCGACGCGAGCTTGCGGCGGTCAACATTGGCGGTGAGGGCGTGATTACGGTTGACGGTCAACGCTTTGCACTCGCCAACAAGGAATGCCTCTATATCCCGATGGGCTCGAAGGACGTTCTTTTCGAAGGGGCGGAAGCGCGATTCTATCTCGCTTCGCTTCCGGCACACAAGGTATGTCCGCTCAAGCACATCACTCTCGCGCAGGCCAATCCGCTCGAACGTGGCGACCTCGCCAGCTCCAACCAGCGTACCATCTACCAACTCGTGATCCCTGGCGTTTGCGACAGCGCTCAGCTGCTGCTTGGGCTGACTGTGCTTGAGGAGGGCAGCGTGTGGAACACCATGCCGCCGCATCTCCACGACCGCCGCAGCGAGATATACCTCTATTTCGACATCGAGGGCGAGGGCGACCGCGTGTTCCATTACATGGGCGAGCCCGACGGAATGCGGCACCTGGTTATCGGCAACGAGGAGGCTGTTATCAGCCCGCCGTGGTCGATCCACATGGGTTCGGGAACGCGCAAGTACGCTTTCATCTGGGCGATGGGCGGGGAGAACCTCGATTATACCGACATGAGCGTGCTCGACATCTGCCAGCTCAAGTAAGTGGACCGCAGGATGATCGCGTCTTTTGATCTCGGCGGCAAAGTCGCATTGGTGACTGGGGCCAACACCGGTATCGGGCAGGGTATTGCGCTCGCACTGGCGGAGGCCGGCGCGGAGCTGGTTCTCGTCGGTCGCACCGCGCCCGACGAGACATTGAAGGCGCTGGAAAGCGACGTTCGCACCGCGCATTTCATCCCCGCCGACCTCGCGCAGGTCGGGGGAATAGATGAGGTGGTCGAAGCGGCGTTGGCGGTCGCGGGGCGGATCGACATTCTCGTCAACAATGCTGGCACGATCCGGCGCGCGGATGCGGTAGATTTCACCGAGGAGGACTGGGACGCGGTCGTCGATCTCAACCTCAAGTCTGCCTTTTTCATGTGTCAGAGGGTGGGTCGACACATGATTGCGCGCGGGTCGGGCAAGATCATCAACATCGCTTCGATGCTAAGCTTCCAGGGCGGCATACGTGTGCCCAGCTATACTGCGTCGAAATCAGGACTGGCGGGCATCACCCGGCTCCTTGCCAACGAGTGGGCGGCCAAGGGGATAAACGTCAACGCGATTGCCCCCGGTTACGTCGAAACGGCCAATACCGCGCAACTGCGCGCCGATCCCGATCGCGCCCGCTCTATTCTGGACCGTATCCCGGCTGGCCGCTGGGCGAAACCAGCCGACATGGGCGGAGCGGCGGTGTTTCTCGCCTCCGATGCTTCGGACTACGTCAATGGGCACGTGCTTGCAGTCGATGGCGGCTGGCTGGCGCGATGACGGGCATTATCGTCGGTCTGGGCGAGGTGCTCCTGCGCCTTGCTCCGCCGGGCCGAAAGCTGCTTCGCCATGCTACCTCTTTCGACGTCGAGGTCGGCGGGGCCGAAGCGAATGTTCTGGCCGCAGTGGCCGCGCTGGGCCACCGGACGCGGCTATTGACGGGCGTTCCTGCGAATTCGCTCGGCGATCTCGCAATGGCGGTATTGTCGGCCCGCGGTATCGGCCTCGATCAGGTGGTGCGGCGCGACAACCGGATGGGGCTTTATTTCTTTCACAAAGGGCATGGTCGCCGACCATCGCGGGTCGTCTATGATCGCGCCGGATCGGCTTTCGCCAGTCTATGTGCCGAAGATGTGGATCTGGACGAGGTGCTGCGAGACGCATCCGTGCTGCACCTTTCCGGGATTACACCGGCGCTGGGCGAGACACCTGCCAGTCTCGCACTTGCGCTGGCCCATCGTGCCAATGCGCTGGGCGTTCCGGTATGTTTCGACGGCAATTTTCGCGCCCAGCTTTGGCAGGCCCGGGGCATCGACCCGCGACCGGTCCTCGCTGAACTGATCGGCTGTGCCGACGTGATGATCGGCAACCATCGCGATATCGCTCTAGTTACAGGTATTGATTTTGCGGACGACGGAGAGACACGACGTGCCGCCGCGGCGCGAGCGGCGTTCTCGGCTTTCCCGCGCCTCCGGCTGCTGGCCTCTACCGCGCGCCGCGTCATAGATTCGGATTGTCACGGCATTTCTGCTCGCGTCGAATCCCGCGACACAATCGCACAGACCGAGGAGGTTACGGTCGAGGGCATCGTCGACCGGATCGGCACTGGCGACGCCTTTGCAGCTGGCGTTCTTGACGCTTGGCTCGGCGGCGGATCGTGCGAGGTAGCAGCCCGCGCCGGATTGGCGCTGTCGATCCTCAAGCACGGGGTGGAGGGTGATACTTGCCAGTTCGAACGTGCCGAATTGGCGGACTTTTGGCAGGGCGGGCGAGACGTGGCGCGCTAGCCGCCAATCTGCGCCACGGATGCGCGCTGGATAAGTTCGGACTGCAATTCGTGAATATCGCCGGAGAAGTGGCGGTGCCCGAGGTATTCGCCGACCAGTTTCTCGGCCGCAAGTACCCCCATGTCCTTGATCGGCCATCGTACAGTGGTGAGCGACGGATATACGTGCTGCGCGGTTGGTGAATCGTCGAAACCGACCAGGGACAGTTCCTGCGGAATGCGCAAGCCCCGTTCCAGCGCGGCGTGCATGACTCCTGCCGCCATCTCGTCGTTGCTGGCGAAGACAGCGGTTGGCGGGGTGGGCAGGGCCAATAGCGATCGCCCGGCAATGCGGCCCGATTCAAATCGGTAGTCGCCTTGTGCGCGATAGTTGGCCGGAACCTCGATTCCAGCCTGATTCATTGCAGTATCGAAACCCAGTTCGCGCTCTGCTGCCGAGCGAAATCCGTGCGGCCCGCGCACGAAGCCGATTTTCCGATGGCCGTTCGCGATCAGAACGCGGCAGGCCTCTGCCACCGCTTGCCAGTCGATAGAGGCGACGCAGTTCTGCGGCTCGTCGAGCAAGGTCGATCCCACGCGGACGTAGCGAACACCGATGGAGCGGCACAGCGCAGCGATGTCGTCGCGTTCGGATATAGGCGGCAGCAGCAGGACACCAAGAGGTCGCTGGCGTTGCAGGAAGCCTTCGATGTCGTTGAGCAGATCGGGCGAATTGCGATCGACTGGCCGCACCATCAGGGTAAGGTCGCTGGCGCGGATAGCATCGAGCACGCCGCGTTCGAAATTGAGCACCGTCTGCGCGTTCGGATTGTCGTGCAGCAACGCGATGGCAAGGTTACGGCCGAGCGCGAGCGCGCGCGCTTGCGGATTGGGACGGTAGCCAAGTTCGCGAATTACCTGTTCGACCCGGTCACGGGTGCCCGGGCTCAGGCCCGGCTCACCATTTATCACACGGCTTACTGTCTTCTTGGAACAGCCTGCGCGCGCGGCGACATCGTTGATGGTCGGCTTGCCGCCATTGTCCGGTTTTGCAGCAGGCATGACCTGTCCTCACCAATGGGGCGCAGGTGGTCAAGCACTATGTCGCTTCAACAACCCAAACCCGCGGGTGAAGCCGTTTGACACCGGTGTCAAAGGGCTTCATACGTTCGATCAATTAGTGTTTGGGGCTGGATTTACCTGATGAATGAACATGGACGCATCGCGCGGGCGTTGGTCAAGGCCCGCAGTGAAGATGCGGTTCTTAAGTCCTATCCAGGAGCCTACCCTCAGGATTTGCACACGGCCTATTCCATCCAGGATGTGGCGATCGGCCTGACAGGCAGGCGCATAGCGGGATGGAAGCTCGGTCGCGTGGCCGCGCATCAAGCGGAGCGTTATGGCGCCGACCGACTCGCCGGACCTATCTTCGAAGATGCGATCGTCGAGGTCGAAGGGCACGAGATTGTGGCCGTGCCAGTCCTGCGCGGCTTCGCTGCGGTCGAGGCGGAAGTGCTGGTCAAGACGGCACGTACCGTTCCTCCCGGCGTGAGCCCTGACGAGGTGCCCGACTTTCTTGCTGACGTGCGTATCGGCCTGGAGATCGCCAGCTCGCCATTCCCGGGAATAAACGACAATGGGCCGGCTGTGACTGCGTCGGATTTCGGCAACAACTTCGGCCTCGTGGTCGGTCCATCGATCAACGATTGGCGCAACCGCGACTTGCTCTCCGCGCCGACGATGTTGCAAATCGATGGCCTGGTAATGGGCGAGGGGCGGGCTGCGGAAATGCTGGACGGCCCGTTCGGCTCGGTTGCCTTCCTCGCCCGCCTGCTTGACGATCGCGGTATGACGCTTGAGGCGGGCTGTTGGGTATCGACCGGCGCCCTAACCGGGGTGCATCCCATCGCCGTCGGGCAGGAGGCCGAAGCGACCTTCGACCGGCAGTTCCGGGTGCGCTGCCGAATCAGGAGCTGCGAGAGCAACAATCGCGATGTGTCCGCGTTACGCGGGTGATCGCCTTTTGACGTTGCAACCAAACGCAATTCGGAATGGAAATTCATAAGATCAGCCCATTAGCGATCAGCCAAGTGCGGCATCGCGCGACCTGGCTGGGCAAGGTCCGGCCTGCCGCAGCCCGGCGTCAGGGGTGGAACAGC